>Ga0123356_10000030_pt1 | contig 163447 bp, 170 predicted proteins | sample TergutEmb28metaG_2_FD_92546 | JGI IMG/M metagenome (GOLD analysis project Ga0123356, IMG submission 92546) | Embiratermes neotenicus P3 segment gut microbial communities from Petit-Saut dam, French Guiana - Emb289 P3 | ecosystem: Host-associated > Arthropoda: Insects > Digestive system > Gut ... | reverse complement strand
GCCGAGCAGGGCGGCGTGTCCCCTCCTGGGGCGCGCACGCACAGCGTGGGGGCGGCGTGGTGCGCGCAGCGAGCAAGCTCGCTGGAGAGCTAAAGGTATAGAAAGGTTGTGGCGAAGGCGGGACGCCAAGAGCATTTGGCGTTTGTGTGGGCGAGCTTGCCTTGGGCTTGCGGGGGAGCTTCTATATACTTCACTGGATACCGGGTCAAGCCCGGTATGACATGAGAGGGGCGCGGCTCGCGGGGGGGGGTATATAGGAAAATAAGGAACGATACGGTCGATTTTTAAGGATTTATCTTTGAAAATGCGGGTTTTTGTGATATACTATACTTAACTCGGAATAAATAGTTGACAAATGAAATTTTATCTGTCAATATATTCATAGCAATCTAACCAAGGAGTTAAAAAATGATATATGTGCAATCGACCTATAACAAAGACCACAAGCGCCTTAAAGACCTAAGCTGGCTTCAACAGGGCATGGCCCAAACAACCGGAGATAGGAATTCGCTTGATATGATGGACGCGGTCGTAGAGAGTTTCCATAATAATGAAAGCATGCAAAAAAACCGCCTTGGCAACAAGGAATTCAATATTAATGATGAAAATCATGACCTGCCGGAGCTTAGATATCTTCTGGGGACAAGCACTATGGAGAAAGAGGCAGAGAAAGCAGAAACGCTTATCATTGTCCTTGACGACGGGCGCGGAGTGTTGACGCCAAACACCGAGGCCTATATACGCTATGGTTATGGCGACAACCGTCATAGGGTTCCCACTATGGTCGACATGCACATAAACGGAGGTAAAAATCCGGGCAGCATCAATCCCGAACGCTACCGCGGTGCGAAAATCATGTCGATGGACAAGGAAGCGCTTGACGCGCTATTGTCAGAGCACCCCGAGATCGGATCGCCTTCGCAACTTCGCATGAAATACGGATGGGAAAACCTTGTCGTAAACAACAAGCTCCACAGCGTTTGGTTCGACTCGAACGGAGCGATATACGATTTCAAATACAAGGACGGAAAGGACAACGAGGCCACCTTCCACTCCAAACGCGAAATTATCGCAGGGTTCGCGGTCGAATTCCAAAATAACGGATATAAGATGCTTGATGAAAACGGCGAGCATGCAATACGCAAGGTGTTCCGCGAATACTGGCCCGAGGGATTCGAGAGCGAAAAGAAAGTATCGGCCGCCGAAGCTCTTGCCGCACTTGGATACAAAAGTAAAAATACCCCCGCCCATACGTCCGAAGAAGCGCGCAAAAAGCTTCTCGAGAAAAAACGGTAAAAGACAAAATGTATGAAGCCCGACTGAACTTCAAAGGCGATCTTGCCCCGGTAATACGCCGGGCGTGCGCCGCATACGGCGTCGGCGAGATGATGAAGTTCAAGCTTATCGAGGCGGGATACGAGGACTATAACCTCAAGGTTTCCACCATGGGGGGGGGTAAATATGTCCTTAAGATCTTCGCCAGCTTCCGTTCGGCAATCGATATCGAGCGATATATCGCCGTGCTTAACAAAGTCATCGAATCCGACATCGCAAGCCCTACCCTTTATCACACCGAGGACGGGATAATGTTTTCGGATTCCGGCCTTTCTATGGTAATGATGGACTTCGTCGACGGTATGACGTTTTACCAGTTGGGCGCCGCTCCCACCAACAAAGTGCTTGAATTCATTTGCGAGCAGACGGCGAAAATCAACCGCATAAAGCTTGGCAAAAAATACCCTGAAATCGACTTCAATTATTACGACGTGCGGAACATGCACAAGACGTTCGAGGAGGCCCTGTCCTTCCTGAGCCCAGAGGACCGCGCGCTTGCAACGCTTGCCATGGAGGAGTTCGACACCGTGCCGGTCGAGGCGCTTCCGACCTGCTTCTGCCATCGCGACATCATAAAAACCAACGTCATGCGCGGGCGCGACGGCAAGATTTTCCTTATCGACTTCTCGGCCGGAAACATATATCCCCGCATATACGACCTTGCCGTTATCATCTATCACCTTTGCTTCGACGGCCGCACAAGCATGCAGAAGATTTCCAAGGTCGTGGCCGAGATGTACCAAAAATACGGAACACTCGAGCCAATCGAACTTGAATACCTTGCCAAGTTCGCGCTGGGCTGTGCCTGTATGGAGATGGTCGGGTCTATCCGCTGGAAGCACCTTTCGAGTCAGAACAACAGCGAGAACGAGGACTATATCGAGCTTGGCCGCACGGCGTTGAAACTTTACTTCGAGGACGAGCAATGAAGGGCAAAGTAGCGCTTATCACCGGAGCTGCCCGCGGAATTGGGCGGGCTTGCGCGGTTGAATTCGCTTCACTTGGCGCAAACGTCATAATCGACGATTTGCCGGACGAGCAATCCGTGCGGCTTCTGCACGAAGTCAAGGAGATGTTGGAATCCAAATATGGCGTCCGAGTCCTTGCCGTGCCCGCGGACATAAGCGTCGAGGCTTCGGTGCGGGACCTGTTCGCGCAGTCGGTCGCCGAGTTCGGGCGCATAGATATCGTCGTCAACAACGCGGGCATAGCAATAGACAAGGACTGGGACGACCACACGGTCGAGGATTGGCGCAGGTCGCTTGACAACAACCTTATCGGCACGTGGCTTGTCTCCAAATATTTCGGCGGACACATGGCCGCGATGGGGGGGGGTAGCATAGTCAATATAAGCTCGACCAACGGAATCGACGCCGTGTCCCCTTTCTCGGTCGGATACGACGCATCGAAGGCAGGCATAATAAACCTTACGAAAAACCTTGCGCGGCAATTCGCGCCGTCGGTTCGCGTAAACTCCGTGGCGCCCGATTGGGTCGACACCGACATGAACAAGGACCTTGCGCCGGAATACATGGCCGGAGTTATCGAGAAAGTCGCGCTAAAACGTATCGCCCAGCCGGCAGAAATCGCGAAAATCGTCCGATTCCTTGCAAGCGAGGACGCAAGCTATCTTAACGCCATAACCATCGTCGCCGACGGCGGGCGGGCATAGGAGGCGGGCATGGACATACGCCAAGCACAAATCGCCGACTTGGCCCAGCTTGCCAAAGTATACGTCGAATGTTTTGCCACCGCGGAAGAGCGCTGGACGGAGCTTGCCGCCTTCGGTTTGCTTGAGCATTTCATGGCCGGATTCGGACGCGAGATCTGTTCCGTAGCCGTCATGAACGGCGCGCCCATAGGAGGGTTCTTTGCCAAGCTGCGTCCGTGGTGGGACGGCCTTAGGATTACCGAAATCGAATTTTTCGTGGCACCGAAATATCAGAACGGAATCGTGGGAATGTCGCTTGCCGCCGTGGCGCTCGAGCGTGCGAAAACCCTTGGCGCGACCGCTATCGAGGGTCTTGTGTTCGCGGACGAGGCGCCCTTGCTTTCCATGTATGCACGCGCCGGGGTCGAACAAAACCAATCGCTTACGGTCGTGTCGGGACAGATCGACGATGTGCTTCTCAAGCTGCAATCGAAACGCCTGCGCGGCTTCCTCATGAACTATAACATGAGCGGCAAGATCATTACCGGTATCGGCGCGGACAGCTTCTATAGCCTTATGCACAACCTTGTCGCCGAGGTGCGGGCGGGCGGCGTCATCTGGGCCGTATCGGGAATGATGGAATCAGAATGGCTTGACACAGAGGAAGAGAACGCCTTCTTCGCCGATAATATGGCGGCGGCCGAACGGGGCGCTAAGATCGTGCGAATCTTTATCTATGAGGAGGCCGATTTGCCGCGGTTTGCATCGAACGAGAAGCTTAGGACGTTGATTGCGGACGGGCGAATCGAAACGCTTTTCGTGCGACGGGCGGCTGTGCGCGAAAAAATGCCAGTCGTGCTGGCTGCCCTTGGCTGGGGTTTGTTGGGTATAGGAGACAACTTTTTGATGGTCGATATGCCCGACAACGGGATCTCGCGCGGGTATGCGACCTTCGACAAGCTTGAAATAAAAAAGTTTTCTGATATGTTTGAAGAGTTGAAGAACATATCGGAAGGCGCGCCCAGATGAATCAGGAAACATTTTTTATCAAAAACCGCGATGGGCTTCGTATGTCCATTCGTTTGACAATCGGCGGAGGGAACCTTGTATTTCTTCTCCACGGAATGTCTGGAAACAAGGATCAGACGCACATGCTCGTGCTTGAGCAAGAATTTGCGCGGCGCGGTTATACCGTTGTGAATCTCGATACGCTTGACGGGCACAACGAAGCCGAATCATCGCCGATAGGGTTGACCTTTACCGGGATGTATAACGATCTGCTTGACACAATCGAATGGGCGCGCGGGCAAGAGTGGTTTCGCGGCGAGCCGTTCGCGCTTGCGGGGCAATCGCTCGGTGCTTCCATTATTTTATATTATGCCGAGGAGAATCCGGCGGATGTGAACCTTCTTGTCCTTGCCTCGCTTCCATGGATAAGCTGGAAGTCGAGCGACGCGCAGTATGTCGAAAGATTCGGCCCCGCGTGCATGGAGAAATTCAAAGCGGACGGATATTATGACAAGACAAGCGGAAATCCTCTTCGCGTGCCATACGCCTATTTCGTGGATTTGGCAAGATACGACTTCGCGCCAAAGGCCCGGAATATAACGGCTAGGACAATATTAATCATCGGGGATATGGAGTCGCAAATCCGTCTTGACGATAATGAACGGCTGTTCGAATTGTTGAAGTGCGAGAAGGAGCTTGTGATACTGCCGGGGGTCGGGCATGAGCTTGCCGGAACGCCGGAAAACGAGGCGAAGTTCAGAGCGGCGGTGCGGGCGGCTATTGCGTAATAACCAAAAAATATATCTAATTTTAGCGAGCGTTTACGCGAAGCTGCGCGCACCACGCCGCCCCCACGCTGTGCGTGCGCGCCCAAGGCGCTTCCGCCCTGCTCGGCGTGGTTTGCTTGAGATTGACTATAACTTCTCGGCCAGCGGCGGCACGACCTGCTTCTTACGGGACATCAATCCAGGAACCCAAGCGCAATTATTATTCAGATCGCAACCCATGATTTCGGCGACCTTGCCGTCCGAATCCGAATATACATAAAGGTGCGAGCCCTCTTTCATTATATCCGTTATAAAGAAAATCACGCTGTGGAATTTGTTGGCCTCTTTGTGCGTTTGTAGATATTCACGGATCGCCGGAACGAATTCGTCCGCAACGGTCGCGTCGATAAGCTCGAGCTGGGCTATGGCGACCTTCTTGCCATTCATGTCGAATTCCTTGTAATCGCGGTGGACAAGCGACTCGGCCGTCTCGCCGGTAAGCTTGGACTTCTCGCGCAGCATTTCCATGCCGACTTTCTCGTAATCTATGCCCGCGGTTTTGGCAAGCTCTAAGAGTGCGTGCTTGTCATAATCCGTAGTAGTCGGCGATTTGAACATCACCGTGTCGGACACGATTGCAAGCGCCATCGCGCCCGCTATGTTGGCCGGAATTGCCACGTTATATACCCTGGCCACCATGACAAGGACTGTGCAGGTGCAGCCGGCGGTGGTGAAAAATCCGTTGAACGGCTCGAGCGTCGTTATTCCCTTAAGCGCGTGGTGGTCAAAGATGAATTTTATCTTGGCCTCGGCAAGGTCGCTTGGCAGCTCCATGGGATTCGCGGTATCGACTATGCAAAGCTCGCGACCGGCGACGGAGGTTATCTGCTCTGGGACCTGGAGGCCGAATTTAGAAAGCACGAATTTGGTTTCGGCGCTAGCCTCGCCTTGCATCCCCGGTTCGCACGGGAAACCCGCCTTTGTGAGTATATAAGATGCAGCAATGGCGGACACAACCGTATCGGTGTCGGGAGATTTATGGCCTAGGGCAATCATTGGCATGGCTATTTCCTATTTTATAAAGTTTTTGAGTTTTTGTTTTATGTCGGCGAGGTCGCGGTAGGGGTATATCTCGATAGGGTGGGCTTTCTTACATATACCGCCAAGCATGGGCGAGATTTTTGCCGATTTCTCGGCGTCGATCAAAAGCAGCATCGGGACGGGAGAGAGGCCAAGGCGCGGGCGTAGGAGCGCGTGCTGTATCTCCATGCCTACACCGTGCGACGGAGCGTTGACAAGCGCGATGAAATACTCCGCGGCCTCGACATCGGCCAAGTCATAGGCGCGGATCGCAAGGTCGATTTCGGCGCGGGTCATTTTCGCAAAATCGGCGAGCATGCTTTCGCGCACGTGGAATTTCTGACCGTCGGGGGTTTCCACGTTCGGTTGGTGCATAAACGCGACGTGGCGAGAAAGCACGTTATGCCCCTGCCCCTCGAGGTATTCGACTATGTCGATAGGGAGCTGTATGTTGACCTCTTTAGCACCTGACATCGAGCCGGAGTAATAGATCTTTCTGCTCGGTTTCATTTTCAACTCCTATATATCCAAATTCACGACGTTAAGCGCGTTTTGTTGGATAAACTCGCGGCGGGGTTCGACGATGTCGCCCATGAGGGTCGAGAAGACTTCGTCCGCAATCGCCGCGTCGTCGATTTTGACCTGAAGCAGCGTCCTTGCGTTCGGGTCCATCGTGGTTTCCCAAAGCTGCTCGGCGTTCATTTCGCCAAGACCCTTATAGCGCGAAATCGCTAGGCCGGTTTTGGCAAGCTCGAACATCTTGATTAGGAATTCGACCGGAAGCGCGACGGTGTGCGACTTGTCCTTCATGGTAAGCTTCGCAGGCTTGGCGAACACGTCCTTGATTTCCTCAAGCAGCGTGGCAAGGCGCCTTGCGTCCGAGGATTCGATGACGGATTTCGGGAGCAGGTGCTCCTCGGACACGCCGCGGACGGTGCGGGAGAATAGGACGCCATTTTCCACGACCTTGGCTGTCCAGCCCTTTTGACGTGCGGATTCGCCGGCGTTCATCTTGTCGGCGGCGGCGGGCGCAAGCTTGGTCAAATCCGCGCCGGCGGTGAACAGGCCGCTTATGGCCGCATTCTCGATGATCTTTGAGGATACGTGTTTCGATAGCGGCTCGGCGAGCTTGGCAACCTTGCGCGTCTGCATAATGAGGTCGCGAAGCGCGGCGCCGGTGATTTCGCGGTTGTCGGCGGTCGTCAATTTACCCTCGTCGACGACAAGACCCACAAGATAGTCCTCGAACATCGCGTCGTCCTTCATGTAAACCTCGGAGCTTCCGCGTTTGACTTTGTAAAGGGGCGGTTGGGCGATGTAGAGATAGCCCTTCTCGATGATTTGCGGCATTTGACGATAGAAGAAGGTAAGGAGAAGCGTGCGGATGTGCGCGCCGTCGACGTCCGCGTCGGTCATGATCACGATCTTGTGATAGCGAACTTTTTCGATGTTGAATTCTTCCTGGCCTATGCCGGCACCGAGGGCGAGGATTATCGTGCCGATGGTTTCGCTTGTCAGCATTCTATCGAAACGCGTGCGCTCGACGTTAAGGATTTTACCGCGAAGGGGCAGTATCGCCTGGGTCGCGCGGTTGCGGCCTTGTTTTGCGGAGCCGCCGGCCGAATCTCCTTCGACTATGAATAGTTCGGATTTGGCGGGGTCGCGTTCCTGGCAGTCGGCAAGTTTACCGGGAAGCGATGAGATTTCAAGCGAAGATTTGCGGCGGGTGAGCTCGCGTGCCTTGCGGGCTGCTTCGCGGGCGGTTGCGGCCTCGACAACCTTCTCTATGACCCGTTTGGATTCGATCGGGTGTTCGCCGAAGTATTGGCTGAGCCTTTCGCCAACGATGTTTTCAACCACAGGGCGGACTTCGGAGGACACGAGCTTGTCCTTGGTCTGCGAGCTGAACTTGGGGTCGGGAACCTTGACGGATAGCACACAGGTCAAGCCTTCGCGCATGTCTTCGCCCGAGATTTCGACGTCCTTCTTTTTCAGCATATTGTTTTCTTGGACGTATGCGTTGACCGCACGGGTAAGCGCGGCGCGGAAGCCGGCAAGGTGCGTGCCGCCGTCCCTTTGCGGAATGTTGTTCGTAAAGCAGAGCATGTTTTCGTGATACGAATCGTTCCACTCGAGGCTGACTTCGACGGTAATCCCCTCCTTCTCGCCCTTGAGGTTGATGATGTTCGGGATAAGAGGTGTCTTTGAACGATCGAGATAGCGCACGAACTCGGCCACGCCACCACTATAACAGAAATCGGAAACGCGGGGTTCGGCACCACGATTGTCGGTAAGGATAATCTTTACGCCGGAGTTTAAGAATGCGAGCTCGCGAAGGCGCGACTCGATAGTCGTGAAGTCGAAATCCGTTTTCTTGAACGTGTTCGGCGAAGGGAGGAAGACGACCTCGGTTCCGGTTTTCGCCGCGGGGGCATCGCCGATGACCTTGATCTGCTCGTCTACAGCGCCGTCCTTGAACTTCATGAAATGCTCGTGGCCGTCCCTAAATATGCGAAGCTCGAGCCAGCTTGAGAGCGCGTTCACAACGGATACACCGACACCGTGCAAGCCGCCGGAAACCTTATAGCTATTCTGGTCGAATTTACCGCCGGCGTGGAGCTCGGTCATAATAAGCTCGGCCGCGGGGCGCCCGGTTTCCTTGTTTATACCGACGGGAATGCCGCGGCCATCGTCGCGGACGGTGCACGAGCCATCGGGATTAAGCACGATTTCGACCTTGGTAGCGTGGCCGGCAAGTGCTTCGTCGATCGCGTTGTCCACGACCTCGTATACCATGTGGTGAAGGCCGGTGCCGTCGTCGGTGTCGCCGATATACATGCCGGGACGTTTCCTGACCGCCTCGAGCCCCTTTAGCGCTTTGATCGAATCGGCGGAATAGTCGGCCGCGGCCTTTTGAATAGCCTCTAGATTTTTGGTATCTGACATTATGAATTACTCCTTCGTTTTATTCGGAGAAATCCTAGCAAATCGCATGGGCAAAGGCAAGAAAAAAACGCCTTATTTTATAGTGGATTTTAAGCGGCGATTGGGGTAAAATCACCAAAAGAGGAATTCGGAATGTCAAAGGTTTTAAGCAAGATCGCAAACGAAGTCATAAACGTAAAAATGTCCCTATGGGGGGGGGTATTTGCCCGTAAAATTAAAGATTTGGCTTCTTAAAAACGTATTTGGGCAAAAGACGGGAAAGCGTTCCACCGACGAGCTTTGGTGTTTCAACGACAAGATTCGCTGGTCCATGATGTTCGACAACACACCCCTTAAGATCAAGTGCGCGGACAAGTTCGCGGTGCGGGAATACGTAGCGGAGCGGATCGGGGAAAAGTATCTTGCGAAATTATACGGTGTGTTCGAGCGGCCCGAAGATGTCGATTTCGCGGGGCTTCCCAATAAATTTATTTTACAGTGCAACGCCAGTTCCGGGCGGCAGATAATAGTAGAAGACAGACGCCAACTCGACCAGCGGGCGGCGATGCGCGCTATGCGGCGGTGGGCGCGATCGGTTTATGGCCGAAACAAGGGCGAGATGGCCTATAGCCTTATGCCGAAGAAAATCATAGCGCGCGAGTTGATGGATATCCGCGCCGACCGGGAAGTGCTTTTCATGTGTTTTGCCGGCCGAGTGGAATATATACGCACCGTCATATACTCGCATACGTTGGGGCACAAGAAGTGCGCGGGAGAGAGGTATTACTCGCGCGAATGGGGAGATGCAGGGTTTCAGAAGGTGAACACGCCGCTTGCGCCGTCTACGCCTCGGCCGGAAAAGCTTGATTTGATGATAGGGCTTGCGGAGAAGTTGGCGGCCGGATTCAACCATGTGCGGGTCGATTTTTTTGAATTGGTAAATGGCGAGGTTCGGTTTGCCGAGATGACCTTTTATAACTGGACGGGTGGCGAAGTGTATGAGCCGGTCGGCGCGGATTACAAGCTTGGGCTATTGTTCCGACTGCCCCCGCGCGATGCGGACGGGTTTTCGGAGGAGGGACGGCGGACGCTTGGTTTGTAATAAATCCAAATCTAACCTTGTGGGTCAGCAAGCTAGGTCGTAGACCGCAGCGCGGAGTGGCCGCAGTATGACAGGTGATATTTGTTTGCCTTCGGTATTTGCCTCTGCTATAATCCCGCCCGGAGAATCAGATGAACGAAATGTTCCTTAATATCAGAATGACGCTATGGGACCAGATGGGCAATAGGGCTAAGGCCGAGCTTCTGTCCGATCTATTTTTTCACAAAACAGGACGGAGACCGACCGAAGAGCTTGCCCGCTTCAACGACAAAATACGCTGGGCGATGATGTTCGACCCTACCTTGCTTAAATGCAAATGCACAGACAAGCTTGCCGTTCGCGAATACGTGGCCGATAAAATAGGCGAGCAATATCTGCCGGCGATATACGGCGCATACGACAAGCCGGAAGACATAGATTGGGACGCGCTTCCTGAAAGATTCATACTACAGCACAACGCCAGCTCGGGCCGCAATATAGTCGTGGGGGGGGGTAAGTCAAGGCTTGATAAGGGCGAAGCCGCACGGGTAATGTCCGGCTGGCTTGGCCATGTATACGGGCGTGCGGACGGAGAAATGCATTACTCGCTTATCCCGCAAAAGATCATAGCGCGCGAGCTTCTTGACATACGCACAGATATAGAGGTTATGATGATGTGTTTTAACGGACGGGTAGAATTCATTCGCACCGCCTCATGGCAGCACTCGTTCGGCGCAAAACAAAGCATGGGCGAACGATATTATTCGCGCGATTGGGGCGATGCCGGATTTCAGCAGATAAGCTCTCCTCTTGCGCCTGTGGCGCCGAAACCTAAAAAATTAGATTTAATGATAGAGCTGGCCGAAAAGCTGGCGGCCGGCATAAACCATGTGCGGGTCGATTTTTACGAACTTGCTAACGACGATATCATGTTCTCGGAGATGACATTTTCCAATCATGCCGGGTGGGAGCGTTATAATACGGAAGAAGCCGAGCTACGGCTGGGATCGTTATTCCAACTGCCCCAGCGCGATGCGGACGGGTTTTCGCGTGATGGGCGCCACGCGCTTGGTTTATGAGCAAGCCAATACCGCCAGCGGGCGAAAGCGATGTCAATCGCGCACACCCGCTGGCGGTGTTGCGCCGAGCGAGGCGAGCTCGCTGGGGAGTTGATATTTGTTTGCCTTCGCCGGACGCCTCTGCTATAATGCCTGCGGAGGATTAGATGAACTATACCAAGACCGACGCGTTCCTTAAACTCAAAAAGCACCACGAGCTTTTGACCGATCAGCGCACAGCCGATTTGTTCGCGGCCGAAGCCGACCGCATGGACAAGTTAGTGCTTACGCTTGACGATTTTATCATCGATTTTTCCAAAAATAAAATCGATAAGCGGGCGCTCGAGCTTCTATGCCGCATGGCCGAAGAGGTCGACATCAAGAAGGGCGTGCAGGACATGCTAAATGGCCGTAAAATAAACTCTACCGAAAAGCGTGCCGTGCTGCACACCGCCTTGCGTAATCTTGACAAGGACTTCCATGTCGACGGCGTCAACATATCCCTTGGTATACGCGACACGTTGAATGCGATGTGCAAGCTGGCCGAGGGAGTTCGGAACGGCATGACCACCGGATATACCGGCAAGCGGATTATGGACGTGGTGAATATCGGTATCGGCGGCTCGTATCTTGGTCCAAAAATGGCCATACGCGCGCTTGATAAATTCAAAACGCCGCTTATCAATTTCCACTTTATCGCAAACGTTGACCCGGTGTCGGCCGAGCGGGTTTTGAAGCGGCTTGACGCGGAGACGACTTTGTTTATCGTCAATTCGAAGTCGTGGACTACGGACGAAACGCTTACCAACGCGGCAGTGTGCCGGGAATGGCTTGTAGAACGTCTTGGCGTCGAGGCGGTTGGCGCACATTTCGTCGCCGCATCGTCCAACGTGCCGGCGGCTAACGACTTCGGATTGTTGAGCGCAAACGTGTTCGGGTTCGGAGATTATGTCGGCGGGCGCTATAGCATGTGGGGGCCGGTAGGGCTGCCTTTGCTTATCGCTATTGGAGAGAAAAACTTTTTGGAACTACTTGCCGGCGCGGCGGTGGTGGATAGGCATTTTGCGGATACTCCGTTCGAGAAAAACCTGCCTGTTGTAATGGCTTTGGTTGACCTATGGAACATAGAATTTTTGAATATTGGGGATTTGGCGGTGCTCCCGTATTCCACAGAGCTTGCGTTATTGCCCGCGTATCTGCAACAGCTTGTCATGGAAAGTTTGGGCAAGTCGGTGGGCGCGGACGGAGAGCCGATTGACTTCGCGACTTCGCCTTTGCTTTTCGGACAAGAAGGCACCTGTGGCCAGCACAGCTTTTACCAAATGCTTCACCAGGGGAGTAAAAAAATCGCGTGCGACTTTATCGCGCCGGTGATTTCTTCGACTGGAGACACCAGGTCGCAGCGCAAGCTTCTGGCAAATATGGTGGCACAGGCCGAAGCGCTTATGATCGGGCAAAAGCCGGCTGAAACCGAACCAAACGCCGCTTTCAGAACGTTCGTAGGCGACAGGCCGAGCAACACGATCCTTATGCGGAAACTGACCCCGAAAACGCTTGGAATGCTGATCGCTTTATACGAACATAGGACGTATGCGACGGCGCTCCTTATGGGTATAAACGCGTTCGATCAGTTCGGTGTCGAGCTTGGTAAAAAGCTTGCCATGGGAATTGAAAAGGAGCTTGCAGGCACGGTCGGCGCGCATGATCCGTCTACCACGCTTTTGATAAATACTATAAAGGAATTTATACAATAAAAGCTTGACATACCCCCCCCCGTTCTGTCTATAATCCGGTCGAGGGGTATGAAAGGGCGCATACCATGCGGATGAAAGTCAAAACCGGAAGCGGCGAAAGATCCCGCGTAAATTTTCACTTGGGCAAGCCGGTGGCAACTGTCGCCTTGGTAATAAAAGAGCTTAGCACAAGCATCGAACGGGAAACCAGGATAGACCTTAAATGCACCAAAGAATCCTGCCCAAGATTCGATACCTGCACAACGAAGAGCACAAGATTTAAGCCCGAGGCCGGGCGCGACCTTGCCACGATGTTTCCCGATTGCAAACAGCTTGCCGAAATAGAAGATACCGCGGCCTTGGCCATCGGAGAATTAAACTTAAACGACGTCGATATCCCGCAACTTATAATCGACAACAGGCAAGATTATATTTCTCTTGTATATTTCATAATGAATTCTAAAAGCCACAACAACAATGTGAGCAAAGGCGATTGCTATCAGGACAAGCGATATACGGCGCTTTTGAAAGCTTTCCGGGAAAATATTTTAATCAAGGGATCCTAGATCCAACGCAAAGGGAGACGGTTATTATGAGAATGTATATACCCGGGCGCAAAAACTTCTTTACAAAGGATAAAACCACAACCTTCTCGTTTCGGGTGATAGAAACAAGCCGTAGCGTCGAGCGGCTATTCCGACGCGACCTTGAATGCGCCAGCGGATCATGCCCGAACTTCGACAACTGTGCGCAGGCCGGACAGGGCGTGAACTTCGTCCCCGACGCGCGGCGCCTTGCCACGATGTTTCCCAACTGCACGCAGGTCGCGAATATCGAAGAAGAGGCCGGAGAGGTCATGAAAAATATTCCGTGCATAATACGCGAAGAGAATATACCGAACTTTACCATAGACAAGGGCGCCGGCGGCAATACCGTAATCAAATACAACATACCGAATACGAAAAGCATAAGGTTAAGGCAAAACAAAATGGGCGAGGACGATCCGCGCTGGGCGGCCCTTGTCAAGGCCATCTCAACAAACATCAGCAAGAACTAGGCGAAGACCCTCATCACAGCTTCGCAAACAGTCCCGAATTTGGAATACAACGTATCCGCGCCGACAAGACAGAAGTCGGCGGAGGTCAATTCTATTTCCCTGGTCGTTTTGCCGTCGAAAAGCTTGGCGGGGATTTTTGCGACTTCGCCGTTCGCAAGCCTTAGGTATGCTTTTGGATCAATCGCGGCAACCGCGTCGACTTCGCCGTCTTGGAATTTGAAATCGGTCAGCTTGCCGTCATAACGGGCTGCGTATCCGTATGCGAACGCCCTATCGTTGAACGGCGAACCGTCGGGATACTTGATGTCGGCGACCCATACGGTATTGAAGATTTCGCGGGCGGAGGCGATGTCTATTTTGATGCCGACCTCTTCTTTGACCTCGCGCGCGAAGGCCTGTTCAATAGTATCGCCGGCCGAGAGGTGGCCCGAGGCGGTGGTGTATAACTTGCCTGGACTTGTGGCGGCAGGGCCGCGGCGTTGGAAGACTAGGCGCCCGTCCGACAGGACTATCCAGCAATGAACCGTTTTATGCCAAAGCGCGAAGGTGTGCGCGACTTTGCGGTCTGCAACTCCTATATGTTTCCGATTGCCGTCGTAGATGTCGATGAGTTCGTTATTAATCAAAAGTTATTCTCCTCGCTCCCCTTGTCAAATATTATAATAATTAGATTTCCAGTCAAGCCCAGAATGACAATGAGGGGCCGGAATGACCGATGGCGCCCACAAGGTTATCGACCTGTCAACAAAGCATTATCCAAATCTTCTATAACGGGCAGCTGGACGAGGCGTAGCCGAAGTGCCAGCCGGGACCCGTTGTAGGAGATTTATAGCTACGCCTTTAGGCGCACCCCCCCCCGCGCATTTTATAACATAGGTTTAATTTGCCTCAAAACGCCAAATCGTTGGCGTTTGTGATGCGCGCGAATGCTGACACAGTTCGCGAGGAATTTAGATATCCAAATTCCCGATGCCGAACTTGGCGCCTTCTTGGATAAACCTGAAGCGTTCGGAGGCGTTTTTGCCCATAAGGGATTCGACAAGCTGTTTCGTATCGCGGTAGTCCTCTTGCCCCTCTTCGGTAGCAAGCGGCAGTTCCACGCGGAGTAGCATGCGGGTTTTCGGATTCATAGTCGTTTCCTTTAGCTGGGCCGGCATCATTTCGCCCAAGCCCTTGAACCGGGAAACGTCTACTTTTTTGCTTTTGAATTTCTTTTCTATGATGGTCGCCTTTTCCTCGTCCGTCATGGCATAGGCATACGTCTTGTTGTCCGTTATGCGGTAAAGCGGCGGGCAGGCGATGAAGAGGTGGCCGCCCTCGATAAGTTTGGGCATGCACTCGAAGAAGAAGGTCATCAAGAGCGTGGCTATGTGCGCGCCGTCGACATCGGCGTCGGTCATGATCACGATCTTGTCGTATCTTAGTTTGGCGACATCGAATTCGCGGCCGGTGCCGGCGCCGATGGCCTCTATCAAATCCTGGATTTCCTTGTTCGCGGCAAGCTTGTCTTTGGACGCGCTTGCGACGTTGAGGATTTTTCCCCTGAGGGGTAGAATGGCTTGCGTCGCGCGGTCGCGGGCTTGTTTAGCCGAGCCGCCCGCGGAATCGCCCTCGACAATAAACAATTCCGTGCCTGTGCGGTCTTTGTTCGAGCAATCGGCAAGCTTGCCGGGGAGTTTGAGGCGTTTTGTGGGTGTTTTTCGGAGCGTTTCCTTGAATTTCTTGAGCTTGTTCCTGGCTTCGCATTTTTCGGTGATATAGGCAAGCAGGTCTTTGCCAGCCGCCGGATTCTGGGCAAGGAAGAAGTCGAAGTAATTCTTTATCGCGTTATCGACAAGGCGCGTGGCATCGGCGCTTGAGAACTTATCCTTGGTTTGCCCCTGGAACTGCGGGTCGCGGTAGAAAAGGGATAAGACGCATACCGCGTCGTCGAACACGTCCTCGGTAAGCGCTTGCCCGAACTTCTTGTCGCCCACGGTATCGGCAAACGATTTCAGCCCGCGGAGAATCGCGGATTTCATGCCGGACTCGTGAGTGCCGCCCTCGGGTGTGGGAATGGTGTTCACATACGAGCTTATGAAGCCGCTGGTGAGCCCTTCTTCACGCGTGGTGTCGACCCAGGAGAGCGCGACCTCGACCCTACCCTTTTCATCAAGTAGGTCGGATTCGGCATAGAATATATCCTTGATGACAAGCGGGCGGTTCTTGATCGTGTTCCTAAGGAAGTCCTTTATACCCTCGGGGAAAAGCAAATCGGCGGAGGCGGGCACGTTTTCCTTCTCGACCTCCGTGCGCCATTTGATAAGCACGTTTTTGAACAGGAATGCCTTCGAGCGGGCGATGCGGTAAAGCTTTTGCGGGTCGAACCCAACGTTGCCGAAGATTTCAGGATCGGGAGTGAACTCGACCGTGGTGCCGGTTTTTTTCGTGGTGCCTATGACCTGGAGTTTCGAGGTAGGCTTGCCACGGCTGAAGGTTTGACGATATATTTTTCCGCCGCGGGCGACCTCTACCGACATGTCTATGGAAAGCGCGTTGACTACGGATGATCCTACGCCGTGCAGACCGCCCGAAGTCTGATATGCCTTGCCGCTGAACTTTCCGCCCGAATGAAGGGTTGTGAAGATGATTTCCAAAGCCGACTTGCCTGGGTATTTCGGGTGCTCGTCAACAGGTATGCCGCGACCGTCGTCCGAGATGCGAACCCGGTTGTTTTGCAACAATTCGACCCTTATTTCGCGTGCGAAGCCGGCGCCTACCTCGTCCATGGAGTTGTCCAAAATCTCGCTTGCCAGGTGGTGCATCGCCGTCGAATCCGTGCCGCCGATATACATGCCCGGGCGTTTGCGGACGGGGTCGAGGCCCTCGAGGATTTCTATGTCTTTTGCCGAATAGCTTTGACTCATTTCTTTTCTTCCTTAATCTCTTCTGCTTTAATAGCGCTTAGCACCCAGGGGGCGTTCGAACGCAGGTCGCGCGAAAATGTCCAGATATCGGACATCATAAGAATTTGGTTTTCGTCGCCTTCTATGATCTTGCCCTTGGCGTCCGTAATCACCGCCGTCTGCTCGGTTTCAAAAAGCACATCGATATCCGCAAAGTTCTTGTCCGTCCGGGTATCCTTGATCGAAACCCGCTTGAACCGGACGATTTCGGTTTTGGGGAATTTTTTGGATTTCGCTGCGGCAGCATACGATGCCTCGAGGTGTGCAAGTATGCTTGCCGAAAGGCGATCGGACATAGTATCGATCTTGCCGGCCTCGAACGCAGCCAAGGTTTTCGCGAAGGTGTCGCGCGCGTCCTCAAGGAATCGTTGCGGGGCAAAGTTCGCGTCGTGCCTCATAACCTCGACCATATTGTCCGTTATACGGGCCCCCATGTTGATTCCTGCGGGCCCAGGCTCGGGCTTGTCGGCCGCAAGGTTCGAGATAGGCTTGGCATAAGCGCACTTCTTGGCTCCGGCCGAGGGCATAGGTTCGGGCGGATCGTCCTTGAACGTCTTATAGGCGGCGTAAAGAACCAGGCCGAAAATCAAAAGCATGAAAAATGTAGCAGCGCTCATCGGCTCCCCCTTAAAATAAAACTTGATATCCTTCGCGCCCCATTATAATATCGTATCGATAGGAATTTCAAGGGAAAAGGCAAATGCCAGAAATAAAAGGTCAGGATTTCACCATACTTGCGCAATATGTCGCCGACTCGTCGTTCGAAATGCCGAACGCTCCAGGAATATTCGCCGATAACCCCGAGACCGGAAGCGATATCGACGTGGGCTTCTCGATAAGTGCGAACCGCCTTAATGACCAGGGAGTGCGGCTTGTGGGTATGATAATAAAAATTACGCGCAAGAAAAACGACAAGGTGATCTATATCCTGGAAATCGACTACCGCGCGCTTGTATCGCTTGGTGCGGCCGCGGGCGAGCGCGAGAAGGAAATCCTTTTCAAGCGCGTGCCCGAGCAGATATTCCCATTTGTGCGGGTTTTTGTTATGCAGATGACAGCGGCGTCCGGGATCAGCCCTATAGTGTTGCAGACGATAGATTTCAACGCGCAAGACTTATCAAAGGTATAGGAGAGCAAATGGCAAGGTTCATGGGAGTTAGGACAGGTCTTATGGGAACGCTTGGGTCAAGCGGCTCCAAACGGCATTCTGCGGCAACGCGACGCAAGATTTTAATGGTGCTTGGCGGCGCGCTTCTAGTATTCCTTGCCGTATGGCAGATGCCGGTGAAACAGACCGAAGTCGTGGCAAAACTCGAGCAGACGCGGCCGACGGTGAGAAGGTAGTCGGCTAAACCGCCCTGCCCTTGTATTTTTCGTTATAGATGTCGATATAGTTATGAAGCGTAAGCCTTTTCACATGATGGCTTTGGTCTTCGCAAAATTCGGTGATGTCGTAGAGGCGGCCGCCGAGCTTGGTCGTGCCGAAGTCGTAAAGGCAGGCCTTGTCATCGGGCGATACCTTGATATTGACGGGATCCCAATCGTTATGCGAAACGCAGGGGTTCGTTTCCTCGAAATCCAGGATCTCGGCAAGGGCTTTGACCGACCCCGGATCCATGGTTTCCAAATGCATGTCGAGGATACAATAAAATCCCTCGGCGCAGCAGTTGGGATTCTTCGCCTCGGGACTATGTTTAATACGAGCCGCGTAATCGGCAAGCAGCGGGCCCTTGTCGCCGCTTGGGAAATGTATGAAGCAAAGGTATTCGGCAAGTTGGCGACATATCGAGCGCAGGACATCCGCCGAAAACGAGAAATCGTTGAACGGGCGCAGATTATCGAACTTGTCCTTGATAATATAATTTTCGCCGGCCTTGTGAATGCGGGCTATGCGCGCGTCGCCCTTGAAATCGGCAAGACACATCGAGGCGAAAATTTCGGCGGATTGGGCAAGATTCCAACTTAGGCTTCTACCCTCCCCCATGCCGAATAACATATCCCTATGCGGAGTTTTTATGGCATACTCCCGGCCGTCGGAATTGTTTATCACGACGCTTACCGCGGAAGTGCCGCCGGGGCGTCCAAGGAGGGAGTTTTCCACGGGCGTATAGCCGTCCGGATAAACGAAGTCGTGGGAGCAGTCATCAAGCTTTACAGAGCCGGCATTAAGCTTTTCGCCGGGCGTGGAATTGAAATGAATGAAATCGGCTTTCATGGCGGGCCGTGGTTGCGATTAGCGCTTTTTCGATTTTACATTGGGTGCGTAAAAAGGGTCGATGATCGCCAAGTATTCATTGCGAGCCGTGCGAACACGATCCTCGGCAAGGTTAAACCCTTTTCTTAGCCCTGCAATTTCCACATCTATCGCGGCGCAGGCTAACGCTGATTTTACAGAATTCGTTTTCTCTTTTGCAATTTGCGCTTCCTGGCCTTTTAGAATAGAAACAAACAAAAGAGCTTCTATTGCGTCGAAATCTTTCTTAGCGTTGTTAAGATTTCTTAAGGCTTGCGCGCTGTCCATAGTATTCATATTAATCCTTATATTTAAGATTGGGGTGATTATAGTCTTAATGTTATATTTGTCAAGCGTATTTTAGTTGAAAAACACGCGATGGGGTTGTATCGTTGCCGCATGGCAATCTCGCGCGAATTCATCGATTTACTCAAGGCCAAGCTTTCGGTCGTGGAAGTTGTTTCACGATACGTGCCTTTGCACCAAAAAGGTGCGACCCATTGGGGCTGCTGTCCGTTCCACAAAGAGAAGACTCCGTCGTTTTCGGTTAGCGAGGCCAAGGGGTTCTATCACTGCTTCGGTTGCGGCGCGCACGGCACGGCGATCGACTTCGTAATGCAGCACCAGCGCATGAGCTTTCCCGAAGCCATCGAAAAGCTTGCCGCCGAGGCGGGGCTTGAAATGCCCAAATTCAGCGCGGCGGAGGCGAAGCGGGCGGAGCAATCGAAGACGATTTACGACGTGCTTGCTATGGCCGGCGAGTTTTACCAGAAGGTTTTGTTCGAGGACGAGGGGGCAGAGGCGCTTAGCTATTTGCGTCGGCGCGGGCTTGACGACGAAATCATCGCTCGGTTCAAGCTTGGGTTCGCCCCGGCGGGAAATCGCCTATATAAATCCTTGCTTAACAAGGGAGTGGCGCCAGAACAGATGCTTGCCGCGGGGCTTTGTAAGAAGTCAGAGAAGGACGGCTCGATTTACGACTATTTCCGCGGACGCGTTATGTTTTCGATCACCGACCCGCGCGGGCGTGTGGTGGCGTTCGGCGGGCGCGTTCTTGATCAGGGCGAACCGAAGTATCTTAACTCGCCAGAGAGCATAGTGTTCAACAAGGGGGCGAATCTTTACGCTTTGGCGATTGCGCGCGCGAACGTTTCGGTGGACAAGCCCATAATCGCGTGCGAGGGGTATATGGATACAATATCTTTGCACAAGTTCGGGTTCGATAGTGCGGTCGCCCCATTGGGCACCGCCATGACCGAAACTCAGATCGAGATGTTGTGGCGCATCTGCGACGAGCCGATTTTGTGTATGGACAACGATACCGCCGGTCGGGGTGCCGCCGTTCGTGCCGCCATGCGGGCGCTTCCGATTTTGAAGGCCGGGAAGTCGCTTCGCTTCTGCCTATTGTCGGGTGCGAAGGACCCGGACGAGTTTTTGAATATGTTCGGGGCGGAGAAGTTGAATGAAGAATTCGGACGGGCTTTGCCGTTGTCCGATGTGGTATGGAACTCGTTGCTTGAGGGTCGAATTGTTAAAACGCCCGAGCAAAAAGCCGGCTTAAACGCAGATGTTTTGAAAATTTTGGGTGGAATTAGGGACGAGTCGGTGCGAGCTCTTTATCTTGACGATTTCAAAAAACGCATGAAGAAAGAGTTCGGTAGGATTGCCGTAGCCGCGCCGGTCATAGCGCCCAAGAAGACCCCGGAAAATGCGAACGAGCGAATGGTGCTTGCCTTCGCGTGCGCCTATCCCATGAAGCTTGCAAAACTGGTCGAAGATGGATTTTCCATTGTGCTCTGCGATGCAAAATTCAAGAAGATTTTGGATTTTATTGTGGGCGAAACCCGGGCGCGACCTCATACGCGGGACACGCTTAGCGAGCTTTTGGCGGCGAAGGGTTTCGTGCCGGCGGAGGCTTTGGCGTTCGAATACGGAGCACTTGTGGCTAAACCCGAAACTGCCGAGAACATAATACGCGAAAAGGCGCTTGCTATTTCCCGCGAAGTGTTGCGCGCCGAAATCGAGGAGCTTAGCCGCAAGATGGTAGCCGCGTCATGCGAGGGGGAACAGTCGGAACTTAACGCCCGCATAAAGGTGCTACGCGCCGAGATCGAGAAGGTAGAGGCCGCGATTGCGGAGATAGTAGTATAAACTCAACCGAAAGTCCCTCGCTGCGCTCTGCAAAGTAGCGTGCCCACCTTCCACACCCGCCAAGGCTACGGCGGACTTGCGGCGTGGGGCGGCGTTGTGCGCGCTTTGGCTCGCTACGCTCGCTGAAGGACAAAAACTACCCTATTGCAATATGCTTATACGCGGGGTATATTCAAACAATGTTCACCGCTATATTCATCGCATTTATCCAACCATTCGCAAGCGCGTTCTGCGACGTGTTCCACAGCCGGCTTACCAACGGAATATTCAAAAGCAGGCTTGCGCAATTACTATACACCAAGGCATTGACCATTATAACGCTTCCCATATTATTGATAATATTCGGGCGGCCGGACGCAATCGACTTCGTCTATATCGGACTGATGCTGCTCGCCATAGCGCTTGACATAGCAATCATGATGTTATTCCTTAGGGCTTTGCGCTTCATCGACGCGTCCATATCCCAGGCGTTTTGGAACCTTGGCGCGGCAAGCATACCTTTCGTCGGAGCCATCGTGTTCAACGAGTCGTTGTCCATGGCCGCGGTGGCCGGGTTTTTAATCATCGTGGCGTCCTCAATCGCGCTTGAAACAGACGAGGTCGGAAAGGTCAAGTTCGGGCAGGGGTTCTGGCTTATGATGGGGGTGGCGGCGATTTATTCGACATGGGTATTGCTTAACGCGACGATTGTCCGGGACATAGGCTGGTTCAATACGGTGTTTTATTACCAAGCACTGCTTCTGCTATTGTCCGGAATATCCTTTACCACGCCATACGGCGGGCGGTTAGCGCGGGAAAATTGGGACGGGTTTCGGCGCAATATCGGGCTTTTCATGGTTTACGGGTTTGTGGCGACCGCCTCGTTCTTTTCGGGCATATTCGCGCTTGGCGCCCTGCCCCTTATCATAAAAGAGGGAATATCGAGCGTGCAGCCGCTGTTCGTCCTTTTCTTCGCATGGGCGTTTTCAAAGTTCGGGTTCGGCGGGGCGAAGGAAGACCTGCGCGGGTGGGCGGTTATTAAAAAGATTGCCTGTTTTATTTTGATGTGCGCGGGGCTTGTGATGTTGGTGCGGTAGGGAATTATTCAAGCGCCCTATCCTTCCTGTTGCTTTATATATCCTTTGCGTTCAAGAAGCCAGTATGGATAGCCGCGGGTGTCGGGTTCGCCGATTGCCGCGCCGATGGATTTGATTTTTTCAATCAGTTCGACTTTGATGGCGTCCTTGTCGGCGGCGGGGCCGCAATATTCGGCCTCGATGAAAAAGCCTAGTCCCTCGACCTGGTCGATCGAGAATTCGGTGGCGCCGAGTTTGAACGTCTTGCGGCGCTTGTCCACCTTGATTACCGGCTCGAATTGAAGTTGAAGGAGGATATTTCGCATGTCGGCGGGCGATGCGATTTCGGTTTCCCATTCGTCGGCCCAGCTTGAATTGCCTACCGTTTGGTGCCAGTGTTTGTAGTTTACGGATTTTTTGCCGTTCGATTCCTCGCGGATCCTTAACCAATCGTCGACCGTCGGGCGGCCGAAAAAGTTGCGGTGCGGTGCGTTGAAGTATTCGTCGATTTGACGGGACTCGTATTCGAACTTGGCGTTTTTCTCAAGCCAGGCGATGACTGTGTCGGGATTTGTCAGTGCGAATTTTACTTCGATTTCGATATTTTCGTGTGCCATTTAGTGCTCCTTTGGGACTATTATAGGGCACCTGAAAATGGTTGTAAACCGATTTGTGGAAGGTTATAATGGAGGCATGAAAAATCGTGTAAATTTGATTTTAGAGGCGCTGTTCGATTTTATAGGGCATCGCAAATCCGAATTGAATTATTTCAATCCTTACACCTTCGCAGTAGCGGTTTTATTGTCGGCGCAATCTACTGACAAGGGCGTAAATATTGCTACGGTAGAGCTTTTTAAGGTGGCCGATACGCCCGGGAAAATGCTTGATTTAGGTGAAGAAAAGTTGAAAAAACTCATAAAAAGAACCGGGTTTTTCAATATGAAATCGAAACATATCATTGCTATGTCCGAGATTTTGGAGCGGGATTTTGAGGGCGAATTGCCGGCGACGCGGGATCTTATCGAAACCCTTCCGGGCCTTGGACGCAAGTCGGCTAATGTCATTATGAACGAACTTTACGATGCACCATACATAGGGGTCGACACCCATGTGATGAGGGTCGCCGGGCGGCTTGGGTTCGTGCCAAAGGGATCGAAAAATCCTATTAAGATCGAAGAGGAGCTTCTTAAAATCGTGCCGAAAAAATGGCTCCCTTACGCAGGGCACCTGTTGGTGCTTTTCGGGCGGTATACATGTATGGCGAAAAAGCCCAAATGCGAAGCCTGTCCACTTTGGCATAGGGGATTGTGCAAGGGGTTATAGATACTTCAACATTTCGATAAGCGAGTGCCCAAGATGCGCGCCGCTTATGAAACCGTCCGCCCCTATACTAGAAATATGAAGACGCTTACGACACCCAATAGGCTGTCGAAACGGTCAAGCACGCCGCCGTGGCCGGGGATAAGGCGCGAGGAGTCCTTAACCCCAGCAACGCGCTTAAGCTTGCTTTCGAACAAATCGCCGGCGGCCGAGGCCACGCTTAGCCCTATGCTTGTATAAATCCAGAACCAGAGCGAGCCCACGGGAACATGCGCGTTATTCTCGAATAATACCACGAACATGAAAAGAGTGCCGAAGATGAAGGCCAGGAATATGCCGCCGAAGAAGCCGCTCCAGGTCTTGCCGGGGCTTATTTTCGGCGCCAACTTGGGCCCCTCGAAAAACTTGCCGAACATCATGCCGCCGGTGTCCGAGGAAATCGTTATCACGAACATATAGATCACCATATAAAGCGGCTGTGTTTCGATAATATGCAGCGTGGCCAGTATCGGAAGGCCTATGTATATCGGGCTTATCGAGCTTAGCACCATGTGCTTGTTGCCCATGTTCCTTATGATGGTAAGGCCGAAGAGCATCAGGAAGCCTGCGGCGATTTCAAGTATGCGGGCGGGATACATCGCGGCGAACGCCCACAATGCGCCAAGCGCCAGCGTGTCGAGGATAACGCTTGATTTGAACATCTTGCTATATTCGTATGACATCAATGCGCCCAATAGCATCACCAGACCCTTTAGCCACCAGCCGCCAAGCACCAGCGCCCAGGTGGCCATAGTCAGCATGATCGCAATAGAAGTTATGCGGGATTTGGAAATAGAAAACATTTTATTTATCCTTTATCGCCCCGAAACGGCGGTCGCGTTTGGTATACTCGTTCAGGCATTCGAGAAGTCGCGCCTCAGTAAAATCGGGAAAGTGAAATTTCGGGAAGTAGAACTCGGAATATGTGCCCTGATACGGCATGAAGCCGGAAAGTCTTTGTTCGCCCGACGTGCGCACTATAAGGTCGGGATCGGGGAGCCCGGCGGTATAGAGGAAATCCTTTATACTGTCTTGGGTTATATCCTCGGGATTAAGGCCCGCCTTGATGATATTCTGGATCGCCTGGACCATTTCCGGGCGGCCGCCATAGTTGATGGCTGCGTTGAATTGAAATTGGGTGAAGCGTTTCGTTGCTTCTTCGACATCGGCTATGGCTGCTTTGAGTTTGGGCGAGAATGAGGACCGGTCGCCCAAAAGTCTGAAGCGGATCCTATGTTTTATAAAATTCTTTTTCTGGGTGTTTGGAAAGCGCTCGAACATTTTGAAGAGGTGCGCCACCTCGTCCCCAGGCCTATTCCAATTCTCGGTCGAGAAGAACCAGCCGGTCAAAGTTTTTACTCCATGCTTCCTGCATGCGCGCAGAAGGCGGGCAAGCGCGATAGCCGCCATAGTATGCCCATACATGCGCGATTTTCCACGGGCTTGGGCCCAGCGGCCGTTGCCGTCGGCTATTACCGCCAAATGTTCGGGGATTTTGAGTTGCATGGGTTAAGCCTTAAATGCTCATTATATCGGCCTGTTTGGATTTCAGGTTTTCGTCGGCAAGGCCGGTGTATTTGTCCGTGAGCTTTTGAATGTCTTCTTTGTGGCTGCGTTCGTCGTCCTCGGTCGCAAGCTTGTCTTTTTTAAGCTGGGCGACGCCGTCGTTGGCGGCCTGCCTGATATGGCGTATCGCCTGTTTCGCGTCCTCGCAATAGCCGGAAGCGATTTTGGTAAGCTCCTTTCTGCGTTCTTCGGTCAAGACCGGAAGCGGGCAGCGGATAAGCGTGCCGTCGCTTGCGGGATTTAGGCCAAGGTTCGCGTCCCTAATGGCCTTCTCGACCGCCGCTATGTTGCCCCTGTCCCATACGGAAACGGAAATCGTGCGCGCGTCGGGAGTTGAGAGCGATGCCACTTGATTGATGGGAGTCGGCGCCCCGTATGCCATAACCATAAGGCCGTCCAAAAGCGCGGTCGACGCCCTTCCCGTTCTTAATCCAGAAAGGTTATGTTTAAGCGAGTCGATGGCTTTGGCCATCTTGGCGTCCGCTTCGGCTCTGATTTCATTATAGTTCGTATATGCCATTTTCAGTATCTCCCTGGCTGTTAATGATAGCGGGTGGCTTTCAAATTTTCAAGCATTGTTTTATAATCAGCGGGAATTTCTGCGGGCTTGCTCGATATCACGTTCGGTCTTGCGGTTATCGATTGCAAGAAGCAGGTCTATGCGCGCGGCCCCGGTCGTGCTTTTCAGAAGTTTTTGCATTTCAAGAAGGCTCATGTCGGCATAGGTGGCGCCCACAGGAGCGCGTGCAGCAAAATCGCTTCCCAAGGGATTGTAATATCTGTTGTTGAACTGTTGGGTTTTTAGCGGGTTTTTTCCTCTGGTTCTGGACATAATAATTCCTTTTGCTTGGTTTTTTCGGTTCGATTTTATTTGACTTAGGACGGTTTTTCAAGTAGAATCTTTAGCGAACGAAATTACACGGATTTCCAATGCAAAACCTTCCGAATTGGCTTTTGAAATTGAACCCCCAGCAGAGGGAGGCGGTCGAAACTACCGACGGCGCGCTTTTGATATTATCGGGCGCTGGCACCGGCAAGACGCGAGTGTTGGTTTCAAAGATTGCCTATTTGATTGCAAACGGTTGCGCGAGGCCGTGGGAGATACTTGCCCTTACCTTCACAAACAAGGCAGCAAACGAAATGAAGACACGAGCCCGAAATATGATAGGCGAGGAGGCGGACAGTCTTTGGGCGGGGACGTTCCACTCTATAGGACTTAAGATTTTGAAAAAGTATCCGATGCTTGCCGGCATCGCACCCAATTTTTTAATATACGGCGAGGACGATCAGAAGAATATTATCAAGAAAATCATGGAGGACGATCTTGACATCGACATTAAAAAATGGCCCCCTACCGCGGTCATGGAGGGCATCGCCAGATTGAAGGACAAGGGGGTTAGCATCGATGGCGAAGCTAGCCTTGTAGAGAAGGAACAATTCGGCGGGCGGCTTATGGAAATATATCGCCTATATCAAAAAAAACTGATCGAATTGAACGGGGTGGATTTTGGGGATTTACTCCTATATCCCCTTATAATATTCAATAAAAACCCGGATGTTTTGAAAGAATACCAGGATAAGTTCAAATATATTCTTGTCGACGAATACCAGGATACTAACAAGGTGCAATACCAGCTTCTTAAGCTACTTTATGAAGGGCATAAAAACATAGCGTGCGTAGGCGACGACGACCAGTCGATCTATTCCTGGCGCGGTGCGGACATCGATAATATCTTGCGGTTCGAGCAGGATTTCAAGGAAGCCAAGATTATCAGGCTTGAAACCAATTACCGCTCGACCCCGCATATCTTGGCTGCGGCAAGCGGGCTGATTTCGTTCAACCAAGGACGGCTTGGAAAAACGCTTCGCCCATGCGAGGCTTTGGCCGGCGAAGACGTCGTTGCAGAGAAGGTCTATGTGCGAAGATACGGGGACGGACTTGACGAGGTAAGAAACATATTAAACGAAATCGAATGGCGACAGATGAAAAAAATCTCCCTTTCGGAAATGGCCATACTTGTGCGCGCCGGATATCTTACCCGTCAATTCGAAAAGAAGCTTAAAAGCAGGGGAATCACATATAAAATCATAGGGGATATCAGCTTTTACGAGAGACAAGAGATAAAGGACTCGATCGCCTATTTGCGCCTACTCCTATACCCACGGGACGATTTGAGTTTCGAGCGAATAATAAACGTGCCCAAGCGCGGGGTTGGGGACAAAGCCTTGGCCGATATTTACAACATAGCGCGCCGCGAGGGGAAATCAATGCTGGAGGCTACCAAAATCGCCGTCGCAACCGGGGTGTTGAAAGGAAAGGCCCTTGAGCAGCTACGAATCTTCATTGATAGTTTCGATTCTTGGAAAGCCGAACTTGACGGCGCAGAGAAGAACGAGAGGTTCAACCTTGCGCTATTGGCAAGGCGCGTGTTCGAAGAGTCGGGATATATCGACATGTGGAGGAACTCGAAGAAAGAAGAAGCCGAAGCGCGGCGACAAAACATTATGGAGCTTATAAGCGACTTGTCCGAGTATGAAACTCTTTCCGAATTCATAGAATATACTTCGTTATTTACCGAAAACAACGAGGCCAAAATCGAAGGCGAGGAGTATCTTTCGATCATGACGCTTCATGCCGCAAAGGGGCTTGAATTCGACATAGTTTTCCTTCCGGTATGGGAACAGGGGAGATTCCCCAACGAAAAAGCAATGGACGAGGGGCAGGAGGAAGAGGAGCGCAGGCTTGCTTATGTCGGAATTACACGCGCAAAGAAGGCGGCTTTCGTATCATATGCAGCCTCGAGAATAATCTTTACACAAGAGGAGCGATGCACGCCCTCGGTATTCATAGGAAACCTAAGAGATAGGGCCAAGGAAAATATAGACGAGCTTAGGCTTTAGAAACTATAACTCTTCCTTTTTCAAGCCCTGTTTGTCCTTGTATCTGAAGGTAATGCGCCCCTTACTTAAATCATAGGGGGTCATTTCGACGTTGACCATGTCGCCAACGGCAACCCAGATGCGGAATTTCCTCATCTTGCCGGCGGTCATGGCCAGAATCTCGTGCCCGTTTTCCAATTTCACGCGAAACATCGCGTTGGGCAACTTCTCGGTAATAGTGCCTTTGAATTCCAATAATTCTTCTTTTTCCATTAAACACCTTTTGATGTTGATTTATGAGATACTTTTACTATAATGATTTTACAAAATCAAGGGAAAAGCCATGAGCGAGCACGAAAAACTAGGATACCTTAGCAACCCTTTCGCAATAGGCGGCGGGGAGTTCATAGAAAACGGTCGAGTAAGGAAAATCGTAGGGAACGCGGTTGTCGAGGCACGTTTCAAAAACGGGGACATAGCCCTTGTAGGACGGGACAAGACGGGCAAAAGCTCGGTCCTGGCACGCATAGTCGACAACCTATCCAACGGCGGATTCGCAATGATCGCTTTCGAGGCCAACAAAAATACCGACGTGGGACGCGAAATCGCCGCCGCGCTTGGATTTAGCCTTAGGAGCTCGCGACCAGAAATAATGCGCAACCTTGCAAGCGAATACGCAAGCGGCAACAATATACTTTTCATAATCGACGACTTGATGGCCTTGCCGCAAACAGAATACAACCTTATCAACGAAATCAAAGAGAAGTTCGCGAAAACCAACGTGATTTTTACCGTGTCAAAGAAAAAGCACATAAACTGGCTTAAAAAGACCGGGTTGAACCTTAACATGATCAAAATATCAACAGTTAAGCGCAAGGGGATTTTCCGGGCTACGGCGTTCCTTCGCGCTATATCTTGGAGCAATCTGACGTTGACCCGTAGGCGAAATCCTTTGGGGCTTGTCGGTGCCTTTACCATAGCATTTTGCGCCAACCGGAACATGGAGGAGCTTTTGCGCCTTGCCGACGACGCGATGGAGCGTTCAAGCCGCGAGGGCAAGAAGAAGATTACTTTGAAAAACATATTGCTGGCGGCGAAGGGGCGGTTCAAATATGTGCGTCTTAACATCTATGCCAAAATCCAAAAAGCGTTTTTGATTTTTATCGCGCTTATCACAGTGGTTTTTGTGGTCAAGATGTTCATGGATCGCGATTTGATTATCAAAGAGAATTTGGCCCGGCCCGGAATCCAGGCGCTTGAGGAACGTATAGGTTCGAATTAATGGCTGAACTGGTTGACATTTTCGATGTTGATTGGAACCCTACGGGCGAGGTCATGGACAAGGCCGAGGCTTTGCGCCTTGGCAAATATCACAAGGTCGTCGTGCTTTGGATTGTAAATTCGCATGGCGAGGTATTGCTTCAAAAAAGAAGTATGGGCAAACGGCTGCGTCCCGGAATGCTTGACGTTTCGGTTTCGGGACACGTCGGCGCCGGCGAAACCGGGATTGATTGTATCGTCCGCGAGGCGCGGGAAGAGCTTTCTATTGATATCAACCCCAAAGATTTGATTGCCGTGGGTCGCGCTTCGACTGTGGCGCCCTATCTTGTCGAAGGATTCGTTTTAAGGGGCGATTTCGCCATTTCTGATTTCGTTTTTGATGGAAACGAGGTCGCAGAGGTCAAATTTGTTCCTTGGCGAGAGCTTGCGGCCATGGGCCCGGACGAGCTACAGGCGAACAACATCGTCAACCTGGCGCCGTGGCATTTGCTTTTCGATTATATGGAAAATTCGTAGACGCGTGTGGTCTTGCCTTTGAGCGGAGCCATTTCAAGGAATTCCCAACCTAGTTTCTCATAAAGGCCGATGTGATCGGTTATGCAATAGGCCTTGTCGTATCCAAGTTTTTTGATAGCGGACATTATTGTCGTTTGCAAATCTGTCATGTGCTTCCACACAAGCTTGGTGCGGCGGTATTCGGGTTTTATGTAAAGACAGGCTATCCAGGGCGTCAAATCCTGTCGTCCATTCAAATCATTATTCCAAATCGAAGTTGTGCCGACAAGGGTGTCGCCGTCAAGCAAAATCCAAGTCTGCGCCGCCCGGTCTTTGCGAATGCAATTCTTGGTGCGATAGATTATTTCCGAAAGGGGTATGCCGTTCTGTTCGTTCCATTCTTTCCAAACAAGGGTTGAAACCTCCTCGATATATTGGGGATAATCGGCTAGATTTACCACTTTTAGGTTTTTCATCATATTAAAACTATATATTAATCCCGGCTTAAACGCAATATTTATTTTATTCGAGCGGATCCCGGGTCGAGCCCGGGATGACGGGTGGAGGGTGAAAATTATCTTTTGATATCCATGATTTTTATGATTTCTTTTCTAAGGTATAGTTTATCCGTAATGCCAATACTACCGGTAAATTTTGCGCCCAACTCATTGCTTAAACGTTTTTGCCAACGGGGGTTCGAAGTTAAAAGGTAATCGACGCCCTCCCCTATGTCGACCAATATTACGAAACCGTTTTCGAACGGCTCAATCTTATTAAGCACGGATTTGGCGTTGTATAACTCAAGCTGGCCGATTTGGGTTGCGCCGGCCTCGAATGTCTTCATGTCGTTTTTAATCGCTCCGTTCGGGTCGGCCATGACGTCCGCCTCGACCTCGGTATAATACATTTTTACCCAATCCGGCGGTAGGGACGTGAACTTTCGCAACTTTTCAAACGCCCGGCGGTCGCGATCGGTCGCAATGGAACACTTGAAATTAAGCGTTTGCGCGAAAATCGCGGTGGCGAGGAGGTTTGCTATCGTGGGGGGGGGAATTTTGCCGCCCTGTTCATATAGTTCGTAAATCATGGTCGCGCAGGCGCCTATGAATTCGATTTGCCCGCGGGGGCCCCAATACTCCTCGAATTCGGTGTGGTGGTCATAGACTTTGGTTATCTTATCAAGCGGGATTTCGGGCGGAATGACCTCGGGATAGCTGTAATCAACAAGCACGAATTCCTCGGCCCCATGGGGGGGGGTAGTCGATATAATAAAATCCCATTTGCGGACGCTATCCGGGATAGTGGCGTTGAACGGGCCCGGTAAAAAAGTGGCGCAATCATATAGCTCGGCATAAGCAACGGCGCAGGCAAGCTGGTCTATGTCGGTATATCTATGACTTCCGCAGACGCACAATTTCGGGTTTTGCATCTTTTTTATCCTTTAATCTATGGGCGAAGTATGACGGGTGGCGTGCATGATGTTTTGTCTTATCTCCTGCCTTTTATGCAAAGGAAGCGAGGGATCGGGGTTATTAAGCGTCGCGGTCCAAAGCGTTATGGCCGCCTCGATCCTGCCTTGAAGCGCGAAAGTTTCGGCCAGAAGGTCTTGGATCACCCAATTTTCCGGCTCGCGGGAATAGGCTAGCTTAAGAAAGCCCTCGGCTTCTTCTAAATCCCCGCGCACCCTCATTATATAACCCATGGTATATAACGCGTGCGACGAGCCAGGACTATGCGTCAAGAGGCGAGAAGCCAGAAGAAGCGCCCTATCCTGGTCTTTCCTTTCGCCGGTGGTGGCCAACTCTATGGCATATTCGGCCATATATGTGCGGTTTTGCGGATCAAGCTCGAGGATTTTTTCAAGGGTTGCAAGCCTATCCTCGCGCTGACGGTTTTCGAACTCGTCTAGGGACATAAGCTTATACATCGCGTCGGCCTTGAAAATTCCGACAGTTTTATCGACGGCGGATTCATAATGGCGGCGGGCGGCGGTAAAATTGTTGCGCTCGAGCGCTATGTCGCCAAGCATTATCTCGGCATTGCCGACGCCGAAATCGTCTTTGGGTAGGTTTGTTAGGGCTCTTGCCGCTTTCCTATGCTGACCGCGGGAGGCGAGGAATTTGGCATTTTGAAGGATCGCGAAGGAATAAAGGAAGCTTGAGCTATCAAGCTCGGCCAGTGTTTTTTCAACCCCTTGTCGGTCGCCAAGCGAGGAATATGCTCCGATCAGGCCAATTCGCGCGAAATCGAACGAGGGATCAAGCGCCAAGACCTGGTTCATAAGCACGGCATATAGCTCGCCATCTTCGCGATTCGGGGCATAGGCCGCGAATGTGTAGGTGTATATAAGGAGCGCCAGGGCCCGCTTGGGCGTCATTTTGTCCCCCGGTTTATATGTGCCGTTGTCTATCGCGTTTTTGAACGAGAGGTAGACGAAGGTGTTTTTATTCTGCTCGAAGCGGGAGGCGACGAGGTCTTTTGCCTTCTCGGCGTTATCGTTTCTAAGGTGGAAATCGACAAGGAGCTTTAACGAAAGGAAGTCGGCTCCTTCTTTTTCAAGTAGGGCCGCGTATTTTTCCTGCGCTTTCTTATCGTCTGCCAAAAGCGAGATTATGAAACGTTGTTGGATGTTGGCGCTTACGAACGGCTCGGGCGGCATAAAATCAAGAACGGAGAAGGCCTGTGCAACCTTGTCCTGCGACGCTAGGATTATCGAACGCAGAGCGCGCGAAAACCACGCGTCAGCACCTTTGAATTTTTTAAAATCAAAAGGTTCGATTTGAAAATCACCAATTTGAAATTGGTGCGAGACAATATAAAAAAGATATATCAAAATTTCCGGATGATTCGCGAATTCGTGTTTTGCAAGCCCGGTTGCTTTCGCCGCATCTTCGACGTATGCAACATTAATAAAACGATCGAAAGGCGGGAGGGAGTCAAAAATCAGACCATCTATATTATAAAGATAGCGTTTCATATAAATATCGCCATCGAACTCGGCGGCGGTCGACAGCAAACTACGCGAGGATTCGTTTAGAATTATTTGACGATCGGGGACCATAGCATAAAAAACGCCCAAAAAGAAAGAAACCAAAAGAAGGCCGACTTGGAAAACTTCGCTATTGAAAAATTTGCGCATGTGTTTATTATATATAAGAGTTCGAAAAAGGCAAGAGATGGAAAAGTATAAAAAATTCATAGAACTGTTCGAAAAATGGAACACCAAAATAAACCTTGTGGCGCGCGGCGAAGACATTATCGGGCGACACATTAAAAACTCGCTTGCCATTCTTCCATATCTTAAAAACAAAAAATCAATCACCGACATAGGCAGCGGAGGGGGATTTCCGGGACTGATATTGGCGATGGAAAAGATTCACGTGAAACATCTTGTGGAGTCCGATGGGCGAAAATGCGCCTTCCTTGAAACAGCAAAACGAGAGCTTGGGCTTGACGAACTGGAAATTATAAACTCGCGGATCGAGGATTTAGAGGGCTTTAATGCCGAAACCATAACCTCGCGCGCGTTTGCCAGCGTGGCAGAAACCCTACGCCTTACACAAAACATCGCGACACCGGAAACAGAATATTACCTTCTTAAAGGACAAGAAGTGGGGGCGGAAATTAAAGAAGCGAAGCGCACGCACGACTTCGACCACGAAACATTGACCAACGACGGCGCGACCATATTATATATATACAACGTGAGGCGGCGTGGATAAAATGGATACGCCTGAGCGTTTTTACCACACAAATTCCCGAAATGTTTCGCGCGAAACAAAAGTTCTGTGGATAACTTTGTAAAATAGGGCTTGCAAAGATTCCTTGAAAAAGGTAATATAATATTAAAAGGAGCCGGAAAAATGAATCTTAAAACAAAAATCATTTCCATCACAAACCAAAAGGGCGGAGTAGGAAAGACCACAACCGCCATAAATCTTGCGACCGCATTGGCCGCAATAGGCAAAAAAATCCTTATCATCGACTTTGATCCCCAGGGGAACGCAAGCACCGGCGTCGGCGTCCTTCATACCAACCGCACGACAGACATCTATACTTTACTTTTCGACCAGAGTGTCGCCGGCGAGTGCATACAGGCGACAAAAATAGAAAACCTCGACGTCATACCCGCATCGATAAACCTTTCGGCGGCCGAAGTCGAACTTGCCCAAACAGATGGCAAAAACTTCCAACTTAAGAAAATCCTTGATGGACATATATTCGCGAAGTATGATTATATCTTCATCGACTGTCCTCCGGCGCTTGGCTTCTTGACCGTAAACTCGTTGGCAGCAAGCGATTCCGTGCTTATCCCGCTTCAGTGCGAATTTTTCGCCCTCGAGGGAGTAAGCAACCTTGTCAACACGATCAAACTTGTGCAGGAAAACCTTAATCCCGCGCTTGTTATAGAGGGCGTGGTGCTTACCATGTCGGATAGGCGCAACTCGCTCTCCTCGCTTGTCGAAAATGATGTGCGCGAATGTTTCGGCGAGGCAGTCTTCAAAACCGTGATCCCGAGGAACGTGCGTATAAGCGAGGCGCCGTCGCATGGTAAACCGGTGATCCTTTATGATATAAATTGCGTCGGAAGCCAATCCTATATTTCGCTTGCCGCAGAATTCATTACGCGTGAAAACAAGCGCGCCAACACCCAACTTGCAGCAGCCGCATAGGAGTATAAAATGAAAGCTAAAGACCAAAAACTCGGCATGGGGCTTAAGGCCTTTTTCGAAAACAACGCTAAGGTTGCTCCGGTATTTGAAGCTCCTGTTTCCAGCAAACCTGTGGAAAACATCAAGAAAAAGCCGGGAAACAGCGAAATCGTTTATATAGATATAAATAAAATATATCCAAGCGCCGGTCAGCCTAGAAAGCATTTCGACGACCAAGCGCTGTCCGATCTTGCCCGCTCGATAAAAGAAACAGGATTGCTTCAACCCATACTTGTGCGCTCAATCGGCGCAGACAAATATGAAATCATCGCCGGCGAGCGCAGGTGGCGCGCGGCGAGATTGGCCAAACTTGCCGAAATTCCGACTATTATAAAAAACATCGACGACCGTCAATCCTTTGAAATCGGTATTATAGAAAATATTCAGCGTGAAAACCTTAGCCCTATCGAAGAAGCCCAAAGCTATGCTCGTCTTATCAAAGAATTCGGGTATACCCAGGAAACTATCGGCGGATTGATAAAGAAATCGCGTTCGTATATCGCTAATATCCTGCGCCTCCTTTCCTTACCGGTGGAGGTTCAGAAAATGGTCGACGAAGGTAAAATACCCTATACCACAGCAAGAACCCTTATCGGACAAGACAATTCCATCGAAATGGCGAGGAAATTCGTGTCCGGGGGCACCACTTCGCATGAGGCGGAAAAGATAGCCGCAAAAAAGAAGGGTAGGGTGATTGAGAAAACCCTTGATCCAGCAATAATTTCCATAGAAGACAACCTTAACAATAAATACAAGGACAGGGTTAATATAAACTACAAGCATGGCAAGGGCGAGATCGTCATACGTTTTAATAACCTTGAGGAACTCGACAAACTTGTTATGCACCTTGGTAAAATAAATAACTTCTAAAATATTTTATTACTATTACGTTGTTGAAAGTGTTTATTGGTTTTTATGCGCGGGGATATCCACGAAATAAAATTGGGGGATAAGGCGCGACCCCTTGTGTTCCGCGGGACGATGTTGGTATATCAACATTGTTTATATTATTATTATAGTTGTCCACTTGTTTATGGAAATGTGGGATTGTTAGGGCGCGCGCTTGGGATTGGCGGCTGCGGTATAGTTATCCACAATTTGTAAACAACCGCTGTTTTTATCTTGTAAAATATTAAAGATTTTTTATAATAGTGGCGCCCGCTGGGGTGTCGTCTAACGGTAGGACTACAGATTCTGGTTCTGTGTATCGTGGTTCGAATCCATGCACCCCAGCCATTTCGAAGGAGGTCTTGAAAATGAAAAATTTCGCAATGATGTTTTTTGTTTCGTTTTTACTTTCGGCTTGTTGTTTCAAAATCTTTCCTATTTGTTGGTTTGTTAAGAAGGATGATCCGAAGTGGAGTTATCAATGCACAGAGGAGTATGTGGTAAACGGAGGGGTTAATATGCGGGCGATACAACTTGATAAAAAGGAGGGGGAAAGCATAACCTTAAACTTTTTTATGAGCTCGACCTTGACGGCGCCCGAACCTGTAAATAAGCATGAAGGGGCTTTGGGAAGAATGTATAAGCAGTCGGCATATAGAATGAACTCCGATTCCGGAAGGAGCACGGCGGAAAACGGGAATATATTATTCTATCTTGATATGTTTGGAGCTGCTTTGGTTGTTTCCGGGGAAAGAATACCCTGTGAAGAGATTTAGTTATAAGTAGGAAAATCATGGTTGTTTTAGCGCCATCGGACTTAACATACTCTATTACCGGAAGTAGCAACGGTTGGAAAAAATGGGCCGGGGACGCGCCGGAGGCTCTGGATACAAGGTGTGCCGAATACAAGGGTTGGACCGTTGTAATCAAATTTTCAAGCGCTTCGCGCGGCTTGGTATATTCCTTTGCAAGGAGCAGCGAGTTGGGCGAGGACATGTGTCTTGTGGAAGAATCGGGAAATCGGCGCAGCGCAATATCTTTTACGGTCGGCACAGGAGATCTGATGCTTACCAACCTATCGAATTTGATGAAATTCGCCGAAGAGGAATTCAAAAGGATTTATGAGGGCGGGGTGCTTGTAAAAAATCCTTATGTTGGCGAAGGTTGGCCCAAACCGGGCGAGAAAAGAGGGCAGATCTCGTTTGATCCGGCCGGCAAGAAAGTCAAGGAATACCTTAATAAAATAATAGAAGATGGCAAGAAGGCCTTGCCCGGCGTTATTGGCGGCGACTTTGTTGATTCGGCCGGAAAGTTTTCGGGCAAGAAATATTCTGGGGAGGTCAAACTTAGTGATGTTGTGAATTTGGATGAGGCATATAAAGCTCTTCTTGATGGGAAAACCGTGATTCTTGATAAAAAATATAGAAGCAACACCCGGTATGTGCCCGATCGGAAGCCCGAGCCGGTGCCTATTCCTGCGCCGGCATCAGTCGCAGAGAAAAAGTCCGAGAGCTGGTTTCAAAGATTATTTAGCAACAACAGGTAGACTATGGTAGATTTCAAGAAAGCGAAAAAGAAGATTATTTCCCGAGACTATGACCGGAGGGATTTGAAGGCAAGGCTTAACTCTATCGAGGCGCGGGCCCGACGGTTTGTCGAAGCGGAACGGGAGCCGCTTGGGAAAAAAATGAAGGAGTTGGAGAAAGAAAAAGAGAATTTTATAGGTGAAGAGGAAGGGCTAAAACGACAGTTTATAATCGACGGGAAAGATTATAGTTTCAAAAGTATGGAACACTTCTATGACGCTTCGTCAAGGTTGGAAGATGTGAGGGAAAAACCCGAAACCTATAAATTGTTCAAAGATTATAAAGATATCTTTGCGCAATTCAAAAATTTGTATCCCGAGGCATATAAAATTTTTGAAAAATATCTGGTTCTTGATGCGCGTTATAATAAAGCTATTGACGAATATTTCGGTTTTCCGGCCCGAGAAAAGGAAAGCTATCACGCCCTTAGGTTATTCTGGGAGGAATTCGATTTTGATAACAAAGCGGTTAAGGCAATAGGTGATGACTTGTGGTGCCGGCTTCGGGACAAGATAGACTGGAAGAAATACAACGAGGCTTCTTGGGAAAAGAAGAGTTTGGGCTTGAAGAAGGAGTTCGCGGTCCATCTGGTCAATACCCTTGCCGAACTGACCGATGTTGGCGAGAAGTTCAAGGGGGTAGAGTTCGTGCCAGGGTGGGAATTGGTAAAACCCGGCAGCAAAGAGGAGCCGCCCCAAGTGGTGTATCGCCCAAGAACTGGGAAGGTTATCTTCAACACGGACGCGCTTGAAACAGCCTCGTTTTACAAGATGTTTGACAAGAGCACTCACGAAATCGTCCATGCCATGCAAATTGCGGTAAAGACGACTATGCCGCACGAGCTTGTGGAATTTGCAAAACGGCATAACCCGAAGGGAAACTACGACATGCTGCCGCACGAAAAGGAAGCCGGGAAAATCGGATGGCTGGTCGGGCGACTGGCGGAAGAGCATTTCGGTTTGAGAATGTAATACCGAAGATTCGGTGCTTTGCCTCCCTACTTAATTCCCATTGCATTTCAAAAACCCCCATGTTAAACTCTTACTTCGTAAGAGGGGGAAGTTTTGAAGGAGGAAATCCTTAAATCGGTCGCGGCGCCAAGCCGGTTGTTTTATGCGCCGTTCAGGCTTTTTATCATGAACGCGGTTTTGTGCGTGCTATCCATGCTTGTATTCTTGGTTTATGGTGCCGGGGCGTATATGTGGATTCCGGTCGTGAACTTTTTCGTAATCCACCTGATATTGATGATAGCGGCGCAGGCCGAGCCGCATATCGACAACATAATATTCTTGAAGCTTTCTTTTTTAGCCAAGACGCGCAATGCCGTCCGGGAAAAGGGGGATAAGTTTGCTCCGTAATCCAGACATTGTGTTTTTGCAAGGAATCGCAAGCCAAGAGAGCCTGTTGCTTTTGATCGGTATAATCGGGCTTGCCGTGTTGGCCGCAATCTTTGCAAGCTCGAAATCCAAGTGGTTTTTGGCGCGGCCGTTCGATACGAAGCTTAGCGATTATTTGCCGTTCGAGCATTTGCATAACGACAAAAGCACCATAATCTGCCTTGACGGTTCGATGGTGCGCGTGTTCAAAATCGAAGGGATTAGCGTGTCGTTCGCGCGAGCCGAGATGATTTCGAATTTGTTGGAATCGCGTAAAAAATGGATAGACTCGTTGAGCGAGATCGCCGCGGAATGCCGCATATTCACTTTGCGCGAGAAGGTCAAAAACCGCAGCGTGCTTGAGCCCAAGAACAAATACATGGCCGAAATCGGCAAGAAGTGGAACGAGGCGCAGAGCGAGGTGTTCACGAACTCGCATTACGTAGTATTATCGGTCGGCGCGCGAAAAAACGCCTATACCGATTTGGAGTTGGCGTCCTCCAATCTCGAGGCAATGTTGTCCGATTACAAAGTCCAGCTTTTGCGCGAGGGGGCAAGCGAGTCGCCGCTTGCGTTCTTCTCGCACGTGATCAACCAGGTATCGCGTCCGAATCCCGTTCAAGGGCAGGGCGGCCTTAGCGGAAACGTGTCGGATTTGCTTGTCAGCGACGAAGTTTTCTTCTCGAACAAAGGCTATATCCGATTTAGAAGCGGGGGCAAGGAAAAGTTCATGGCCGTCATAGGCATAAAACAACAAAGCGGGCAGGCGGACGAGCAGATGTTGGCCGACGTGTTGGCCTTGAATTACGAGTTGACGGTGCTTTTCAATATCTTCACGATTTCGAAAATTCAGGCGCAGATGTTGTTGTTGAACCAACGGAGAATGGCTGCGTCTACCACCTTCTCGCTTGACGTTTTGCGCCAATACGACGACGCGCTATCATATATCGAACAAGGTGATGAAGACCACCAGACGCTTGTGAACTTCAGCGAAACGTTCTTTGTATTATCCGATACCGAGGCCGGGCTTGACGCCGCCGTGTTCGAGGTCGAGAAGATCTGCCGCCTTTACGGCGTGGTGCCGATACGCGAGGGCTGGGTTGCGGAAATCACTTGGTTCACGCAGTTCCCAAGTTATGACCAATCGCCGCGCACATACAAACTGCTTTCCCGCGCTGCGGCGACGTTGTTTAACTTTGAGCGGCAGCCAGAAGGCCTTTCGAAATCCGACTGGGGCGACACGCCAATCGTAATCTTCCCCACGTATCAGGGCACGGCCTATCAATTCCAATTCCATATATCGGAAGAACCCAACGCGGTAGCTCACACCATTGCAATCGGACCCACCGGACAGGGCAAGACGACGCTCTATTCGTTTTTAGCGGGCCAGAGCATGAAAATAGACGACTTGAAGGTGTTCTTTTTCGACAGGCATCGCGGCGCGGAAATATTCACATACGCCGCCGGGGGCGATTATATCAATTTCGAGGGCGACACCAAGGACAAGGAGGCCATCAAGGCCGGAACCACCGTGCGGCTTAATCCTTTCCGTATCGAGGACAATGCGGAAAACCGGGCGTTTTTACGACGCTGGTTAAAGGAAATAACGCTTGTAAACGATGCGGCATCAGAGGCGGAGATAGCGCGCGCCGTGGGCGTTGCGTTCGACTATCTCGAGCCATCCAAGCGCACAATCAAGAACCTTTACAAATCCTGCTTCTCGCCGGCCGGCAGAATGCGGCGCGAGATGTTCCGATGGGTCGACGAGAACCAATACGGCGAAATCTTCAACTCGGTCGACGATACACTTGATTTAAGCTCGAACTTCACCACGTTCGATTTTACGTATTTGATAGAGGACGAAACGCTTGCGCCCGCGGTGGTTTCCTATCTTATGAACCGGATTCAGAATTTAACCGGGCGCACGGGTTCGCCGTCGCTTATCATAATCGACGAAACGGCGCCGTTGTTGGCCAATTCGGAATTCCGCCGCAACTTTATCATAGGGCTTCAGGAAGGGCGTAAGAAGCGCCAGGCGTATCTGGCCGCATTCCAGCAGCCCAACATCGTCGACAAGCTTGGCATAGGCGAGCTTATGCGCGGGCAGTGCCAAACCCATATATTCTTTAGGAACGCGCAGGCGCGTCAAGAAGACTATGCCAACTGGAATCTTACGCCCAAGGAGTTCGCGTTTATACAGGGCAAAATCTATAAGAATTTGAAGTATGCCATCTTGTTTAGAAAGCCCGCTATTGGGGAATCCGTGATTTTGAACGTAGACATGAGCGGGCTTGGGCCTTATCTCGGCCTGTTCGACTCGGGACGCAAGGCAGTGTTGCTTGCCGAGGAATTGAGGCGTCAATACGGGGCCAAGTTCGTGGAGCCTTATCTTGATTCTATTTAAGCTCTTTCTTCTGCTATTCGCGTTCGGAGCGCAGGCCTTCGAGTGCGAGCCCGTCGAGTTCAGGCTTATCACATACGAGCCCGCGATTGTTATGACCGATGCCACCATAATGGAAAACCATCTTGGCCGCACGGTCGTCGATTTCAATATTTTCGTGGACGAAGGGGATTGCCCGGGCTCGGTCGCCTTCAATGTCGGTTATTCGTCGGTCAAGATCCATGTTCACGACAAGTTCAGGCGCGGGAGTTGTGAATTCTATGCCATAGTCGATCACGAGGCGAAGCATGTAGAAGCTTATTCGCGAGTGCTCAGGCGATACGCCCAGCTGTTCGAAGAGGAGCTTGTGATTTTGCAATATCGCCTTAATAGGAACATAGCGGAGATTCGCCGGGAAATCGAGAAGAGCCAAAACATAAGTAATATACACAACCTTATGAAGGCCGAGCTTGAGCGAGAAAATGCCGCGATAGATACGCCCGCCGAATCGCAACGGGTTCGGGCGCTTTGTAGGAATTGGTAGGATTATTGTCATTCCGGGCTTGACCCGGAATCCAGGAAAGAGTAAGATATTATGCTTACTGGATACCGGCTCGGGGGCCGGTATGACAGGAAAATAGAAATGAACACAAATGCCAAATTGACTAGGAACGCCAAGGCCCTTATCGCCGTGCATTTGCTATATAACGTCGCAGCCCTATTCCTTAACACATTTTTTATTTCGTTCGTTATGCGCAACGTGCAAAATGAAATAGAAGCCATCTCGGTGTTGACCTTGTCATGGTTTATCATACAAATAATCGCATTTTTTGCCTTGGTCGGAAAGCTTAAGACAGGAAATAAAATAAACGTATTCAGGCTTAGCGTGCTTCCGTCCGCGATATGTTGTTTAATGATTATCGGTTTGGGCAGCGAGGTGGTGCATTGGGTGATCCCGATGGGAATCCTTCTTGGAATGCGGGACGCGCTGCACTGGCTCCCTATGCATACGATGGCAGGCGAGGTCGTGGCGAAGGAATCGATGACGAAATTCACCTCGTATAGAACCATGATGACCGGCATCACAAGAGTGGTAGCGCCCGTGCTGTTGGGCTTTTTTATAACAATCGAATCCTATGAAAGCGTGGCCGGCGCGCTTTTGGTCGTGTGCGCGCTCGATTTTTTATGCATATCCCTTTTGAAGCCGCCGAAAAAACGGGTAAAGAAGAGCGGGCCCGACTTTGCGGGTTTGTATAGAAGTATAAAAAGAACACCCTTGATACGAAAGTTGTTTCTTATAGAGGTGCTTAACGGAATATCCATGTTCGGCGCGCTATCGACGGTTATAACCATGTATACGGTATATTTATTCAAAACGGACCTGAACCTTGGAATTTTTACAACGGTATTCGCTATGTCCGCAATACTGACAAACTATGTATTCGGAAAGTTCGGACAGCCGCGGATGTTTCCCCCGATCCTTGTCGTTTCGACAATCGGACTTTGCTGCTCCCTTCTGCTGTTTGTATTCGCGGTGTCGGAGGCGACCTTCATTTTATATAATTTAGTGTCTTCGATTGCCATTACCCTCATTTCTTCTATTACAATGATAAACGTATATAACGTGTCGAAGAAGTCGTGTGTCAAAGATAAACATAAGATCGAATATTTTACTTTAAGGGAGGCTATGCTTACAATCGGGCGGATGATAGCTTTCGGCGGCCTGTTGCTGATCGGCATATACGGCGGCTACGAATGGCTTAGGTGGTATCTGGTGTTTTTGATCATGTCCGTGGTGGCGATAGGCTATCTTTCCATAAAAATCAACAGGTATATAAAATGAGTGCGCCGGATACAAAATTAACAAGGGACGCAAAGCTGCTTCTGGCTTCGCTTGCGCTCAAGGAAGTTCCCGTGCTTTTCATGGGCGCGTTCTTCGTATCCTTCATAATGCAGAATTCGGCAAGCGAGATGGTTTCCATATCGCTTTACAACATATTCCTTCATATAATAGTCCTGGTCGCATACTTCTTGTTGGCGAATTGGATAAAAAGGAAGGACAGGGTTGTGGTTTTCCGTGCGGGCGTGGCGTCGGATATGTTTTTCCTTTCGGCGATAGTGTTTTTGGGCGAGGCGGTGGTCGGCTATATAATACCGCTTAGCATAATGGTGGGTATTACCGCAGCGATGTATTGGGCGCCGCTTCATTACCTTGTCGCCGAGAAGGTGCCGGCGGATTCGATGACGCGGTTCACGGGATACCGGGCGCTGTTCGGCGGGCTTACCAAGATAGTGGCGCCTATAGCGCTTGGCATTTTCATCACGCTTGGATCCTACGAGGAGGTGGCAAAGGCGCTTATGGCCGTATGTCTGATAAAATTCTCTATCGCCATGTTTATAAAGCCTTCGACCTATCGTTCGCCAAACGGGCCGGATTTCAAGGGGTTTTGGCGCTGCACCATGCGTCATACGGCGATCGCCAAGATGTTCGTGATAGAAATGTTGCGCGGAATCTCGCTATCCGCGCCGCTTGGCACAATCATCACCATGTATACCGTATATATGTTCAAGACGGACTTCAAGCTTGGCATGTTCACGACCATATTCGCCGCCTTCTCGCTTGCTACCGCATTTTTATTCAGCCGGTTCGGGAGCAGGGCCATGTTTCCAAGGATATTGGCGATCTCGACGCTTGCGGTGTTCGGAGGGGTGGCATTGTTCGTATCAAAGCCCATGGCGGCCACGTTTTTGATATACAATTTCGTATATGCGACAGCCGCCGCCCTTCTTGATAAAATAGCCTTGATCAATTTCTATAACCTCTCCAAGTCGTCATATATAACCAAGGAGCACAAGGTCGAGTATTTCGTGTTCCGCGACGCCGCGCTTAACACCGGGCGAATCATATCGTTCGTCGGCCTGCTTCTGATCGGTATATACGGGGGATACGAGTGGCTGCGCTGGTATCTTATCCCTCTGACGCTTGCGGCGGTATTTGTCGGGTATCTTTCTATAGGCATCAACAAACACATTAAATAAATTCCTCTTGACTTTGGGTTGTCGGATTAGATATATATCCGAAGAGGAGGTTTCAATGGCAGACCCGCGTGGAAGGAAACATATTTGCCCGTCGTGCAGCGGAATGTTTTACGATATGAACCGTGCGGACGCGGCTTGTCCAAAGTGCAAGAAGGCCCTTGATACCAAAAAAGAAATAGAAGCGATCCGCAAAAAGAAGGCCCAGCCGGCGCGGCAACCCGACGAAGCTGCGAATATCGACAACGGCGAGGACGAGCTTGAGGTATCGGATACCGAGATTTTCTTTGACGATATGGGCGGAGATGTTGCCGGCGGTAAGTTTTCAGATGATGAGTAGAAAACCCGTGAAATCCGGCGCCTGCTAGGTTCAGTCAAAATTAAAAAGCACGTAGTAGAGAATACGTTTACTTTTTATTTTTTATTCCGAACCGTCGCAATCGCCTCGATTTGAGGAGTTTTTGGCTTTTGCATTTTTCAAGTTGCTTTTTTATAAGCCGGAGTGTATAAATCCCTTGGTCTTGGGGCTGTAGCTCATTTGGTAGAGCGCTTGCATGGCATGCAAGAGGTGGTGGGTTCGATTCCCATCAGCTCCACCAGAAACATTCGTCTTTTATCCGATTATATGAAGGAATATCTACTGCTTTCGTGCGGCCAGGTTTCGCGCTATGATATGAGAATGCAGGAATCAATTTTAGAAATAATCAGAGGTTGTGCTACGGTAGAGCTTGCAACAAACGGCGAGGGCGGCTATCCCGATGTTCGAACAATCCTTAACGCGGACAACAAGGACGCCACCGATCTTAACCTTCATTTCCTAACTTTCGCAAATTCGCACAAGGTGGCGCAGATCGCGGCGAACCCGCGCGCGTGCCTTTATTACTATAACCAGACGACACATCATGTCGTGCGACTTTATGGTATAATGAGCGTTATTACCGGTGCGGAGGCCAGGGATAGGTATTGGAGGAACGATTGGATCCATTCGGGATGGAAGCTGGAAGATCCGAATATAATCGTCCTTGCTTTCGAACCCAAAGCATACAAGTTCTATATAGGAAATGACGAGAAAACAGGAAAGCTAGGAGGCCAAGATGTTCGACCTTAAACAATATCCATTGACTTTTGCCGGCGATGCGCTTGAGCCGTATATGTCCGCGCGGACGGTCGATTTTCATTACAACAAGCACATGGCGGCGTATATAAAAAACCTTAACGGTTTTATCGAGGGCACGGAATGGTCCGGCAAGGGTTTAGATGAAATAATAGCTAAAACAGCCGGGAATCCGACCACGTCCGGGATATTCAACAACGCAGCGCAGGTGTTCAACCACGCCTTTTTCTTTGCCACATTGCGCAAAGATTCAGGCACCGCGTTTCCGGCGGCGCTTAACGACGCTTTCGGAGGATTCGATAAATTCGCAGCCGAGTTCAAGGAGGCGGCGGTCGGAGTGTTCGGCTCGGGCTGGGCGTGGCTTATTCATGAAGATGGGCAATATAAAATCACCAAGGGTTTGAACGCGGATAATCCCATCGCACATGGGGCGGCGCCTATACTTTGCTTGGACGTGTGGGAGCATGCGTATTATTTAGATTATCAGAATAGACGAGGGGATTTTGCGGATGCGTTTTTGAATCATCTTGTGGATTGGAATATCGTAGAGAAGCGGATCGCCGCGATCACTTGACATTATAGAATTTTTGGCTATGATTTCGGAATGGTCAAAACTTATCTAAGACATTCCGTTTTGGTGCTTTTCGCGGCGGGAGCTTTGCTTTGCAAAGCTGCGGAGCGCGATATCGACCTTGGCGAGCAGAAAATGTCTTTTGTGCATGATTTGTGTGGAAACGACGGACTTGTATTCACCGGTCCGCTTCATCATCGCGACGGAACACCTACCGGAGGAGTCTATCATTCAATGACCGGCAAGTGGGATCCGTCGTTCGTGTCGCGGGACAAGCTTGCCATACAGACCAAGGACAATTTCAACCTGGATGGGTTGGGCGGTGTGGTCGTATTCTATAATTCTGGTCGCGTAGCTATAAAATCGAACGAGGAATTCATTAAAACCGACATGGCTGGAGGTATGAAAAACGTATCGCGCGCTTTTCAAAACGGACCGCGTTTGATAATCGGCGGCAGTATACCCAAAGACTTTTCCAAATATACTCATCGCGCGCCCCGCATAGGATTGGGATACGATAAGCCAGGCGCCAAATTGAAAGTGATTTACAGCATGGAGCCCGTGAGCTTGGCCGAGTTCGCCAATATGGGTCGCGAGGCAGGATTAAAAGAAATGATGTATCTTGACGGCGGCGAGGGCATAGTTGGTATCAGCTTTGACGGAAAGTGCCAGGGCAACGCCCCGCGCAACGCGTTGAAATTGAAATTCAGGTAATTTATGGTTTCAGCGCGTCATTAGTTTGAGCTTGATTTTTCAGACCGTGGTAGTATCATACGCTCCGTGGCTGGGTAGCTCAGATGGTTAGAGCACGGGACTCATAAGCCCGGGGTCGTGAGTTCGATTCTCACCCCCGCCACCAAAAAACTTCGTTTGTGGAGTTTCCCATGATTAAAAAAGAACTTGATATAATAGAAAAGCTTATTGGCGGAGGGCGCAATATTGTCCTTAACGAAATGGGATATCACAGCCGCGCATATATTGTCGACGGCGGCGAGCTTGTATTCAAATTCCCGCGCACAGCAGGAGTGAAATACGAAAACGAGGCTCGGGTACTTGAAGCCGTGAATACCATCGACACCGACATCAAATTCCAAAGTGTCGATTGTGTGGATAATAAAGGCAAATATCTTGCGCTTTACGGAGTAGTGGGAGAGCCCATGTTCAAGCTTGACCTTGCGCCCGAGGAGAAGCAGATGATCGGGACAAGGCTTGGCCGGTTCCTTGGCCAGCTGCATACGCTTTTGGTGCCCGGCGTGCCCGTATATACCGTCGAGTGGGAAATCGCGGAGTGGCAGAAGCGCTATCGTTCATGTAAAGATTTAATCAATTTGCATTTAACTAAAGAGCAGGCTCGGCAACTTGATAACCTGATGATGAAGAAGATGCCCGAAGTTTTAATCGCCCTTGGCGAAGACAGGGTGTTCTCGCATGGCGACCTTGGCGGACATAATATTATTTTCGATGGTAAAAATGTCGGGGTGATCGACTTCACGGAATCCGGTTATCTTGACCGGGCGGCGGATTTCATGGATATCGGCGATACTGCCGTCAGGCCTATGCTTGAAGCATACAATGCGGACGAATCGCTGCTTAGAAAGGTGGCCATGCGACGTATGATAAAGCCGGTTCTGCTGCTTTGGGTTTGCAAACTTAGAAACGACAAGGATGGAATTGCGCGGGCTATCGAGAAGATAAAGGCGGCCCTATAACTCAATCCTAAGTCTTGCCCACACAAATAAGACGTTTCCAAAGTTATGCCAGCCGGGGATATACGTCGCGTCCACCGATAATGGGCCGTATGACAATCCAGCGATAGGCAGCGGCATAGGGATCGGCGTATAGCTTATATAATTATAGCGCTGGTGAATGCCGAAGATATGGCCGTAGTTGACCTTGAGATCGCCGACTATGCTCGCCTTGTGCAACGAGGTGTAGCCCCATATTATCTGTATCTTCTCGAAACTGTCGTGGAAGGCCATAAAGACCAATCCCGCCTCGCGCTTATCGTAATCCTTGGTAAGGCCTATGCCGCCGCCGCGGGGGTTTTCGTTGAACCGACGCGCTTCGTCCTCGTCCCAGAAAAGGCGGTTATGCCACATCACGAACGGAGAGGCGATATCGAAGCTATCCGGCTTGCGCCAAATCTCGCCGATCTCGCGCCCCATGTTATCGAAGTATCGGCCGACCCACGAGGCATGTGCGTTCGCGCTTGTGAAAAGGAAAAGAAATAGGGCGAAGAATTTTTTCATGGGCATATATTACTCATCTTTTTATAAAAGACAATAGGACAATTATGGCTGCTGGAGTTATGCCGGGAATGCGCGACGCAGCCGCTATGGTTTCAGGTTTCGCGCGGGAAAGTTTTTGCACGGCTTCGTTCGTAAGGCCGGGGAGTTTCGCGTAGTCTATGGAGAGCGGGATTTTTAATTTAAGGTCGGCATTGTAGGCTGCGATCTGTCGTTCTTGGCGCTTGATATATCCGGCGTAGGTTTTTTCGGCCCTAAGGTATGTGGCGACGAAGCGGTCTTCGGCGTCGCCCGATTTTATTTTAGCTAGTTTGTTTCTGAAGAACTCGGCGCGAGGTTTGCCGATTAATCCCGCTTTGATGCCAATAGGCGTCAGGCGTATGTCGGCGTTATCTTGCCTTAGCGAAAGCCTATATTCAGAGCGGCTTGTGAACATGCGATACGGCTCGTCTATGCCAAGTGTGGTCAGGTCGTCGATCATGGTGCCTATGAACGAATTGGCCCGGGTGATTTCAAGCGGTGGTTTGTCGGCGGCGTATAGCGCTGCGTTGGCGCCGGCGACCAATCCTTGCGCCGCGGCCTCCTCGTATCCGCTGGTCCCGTTTATTTGACCGGCGAAGAAAAGGTTTGGGATGCGCTTGCTTGCAAGTGTGCTTGATAATTCGCGCGGGTCGATAGTGTCGTATTCCACACCGTAGCCATAGCGTAATATTTTCACTTTTTCAAGGCCTGGGATCAGGCGTATAAACGCGTCTTGTGCCTTTTGCGAGAGCGTGGTCATTATGCCGTTGGGGAAGACTATGTCGGAATTATCGCCTTCGGGTTCCAAAAAAACCTGGTGCCGGGGGTGGTGTGGAAAGTGCCGGACCTTGTCCTCGATCGAGGGGCAATAGCGTGGGCCGGTGCCTTTAGCAAGTGGGAGACCGGCGCTTGCTTTTTTTATAATTTCGTGGGTTTTGGCGTTCGTATAGGTTATATGGCAGGAGTGTTGTTTTATAGTTGGGATTGGGTTAATATAGGAAAACGGTTCGCATAGCGCCTGGTTTTCTTGAGCTTCGATTTTTTTGACGTTTATAGAGCTTTTATCAAGGCGGGGTGAGGTGCAGGTTTGGAGCCTTATAAGTGAAAACCCGGCTTTTTTTAAGCTTTTTGATAGATTTTTGGAGGGTTTTTCGTTTATGCGACCACCTTCGGTTTTTTCTGTGCCGGCACTTATAAGACCGTTTAGGAAGGTGCCGGTGGTCATGATAAGGGTTTTGGATTCCAAAATGCCCGCCGCGGTTTTTATTTCAAATCCGGTTTTTATTTGGGAGAAACCTTCGGCCTCCGCTTCGACAATATCAATGTTCTTTGGAAGAAGTTCGGCGACGGCGCGCTGGTATAATCCTCTATCGGCTTGAATTCTTAAACCGCGGACGGCAAGACCCTTGGATTCGTTTAGAACGCGATATTGGATTGCAGCCTTGTCGGCCGCAAGTGCCATGATGCCATCAAGCGCGTCTATTTCGCGCACCAAATGCCCACGGCCAAGTCCGCCGATCGAGGGGTTGCAGGACATCTGGCCAATGTTGTCGCGGCTAAACGTAATCAACGCTACTTTGGCACCTATGCGCGAAGCCGCAGCCGCAGCCTCGACACCCGCGTGTCCGGCGCCTATTACAGCAACATCATATACCATTTTGGACTTTACTTTTGCCATCAAACCCTTATAATTTTCCGCGGTATCAGATTAAGAAACGGAACGTATCATGTCAAGCGCAAAACATTATCGCGAAACTTCGCCCAAGCCGGATTTCAACGCTTTGGAGCAGGAAGTGCTTTCGAAGTGGGATTTGGAAAAAGATTTTGAAAAATCCATTTCAATTCGTGCGGACGCCAACGATTTCGTATTTTACGACGGGCCGCCTTTCGCGACCGGAACTCCGCATTACGGCCACGTGCTTCAATCATACAACAAGGACACCATCGGACGATACAAGACCATGCGAGGATTTCGGGTCGAGCGGCGTTGGGGCTGGGACTGTCATGGCTTGCCACTTGAACTAAAGCTCGAGAGCGCGCTTGGGATTTCGGGCAAGAAGGCGATCAAGGAATACGGTGTCGATAGGTTCGTGGAAAAGGGTCGAGAGTTCGTAATGGCTTATGATACCAACTGGAAAGCCTCGATCCGTCGCATGGGCCGTTGGGTCGATATGGAAAACGATTACAAGACCATGGACAAGACCTATATGGAATCCGTGGTGTGGGCGTTCGCAGAGCTTTACAAGAAAGGCCTTATATACGAGGATTTTCGTGTCATGCCCTATTCATGGGCGGCGGAGTCCGTGTTATCAAATTTCGAAGTAAATCAGCCCGGGTGTTATCGCGACCGTCTTGACCCTGCGATCACGGTGAAATTCAAACTTGCGACCGGCGAATATCTGCTGGCTTGGACTACGACCCCCTGGACGCTGCCGTCGAACATGCTGCTTGCCGTGGGCGCAGATATAGAATACGGAGTTTATAAACTGGCTTCGGGCGATAAAGTCATAATGGCAAAATCGCGTGCGGCGGCGTATAAAAAAGAGCTGGCCGATGCGGAGATGGTTGCGGTTAGGAAAGGCTCCGAGCTGGTCGGTATGTCATACGAGCCGCTGTTCCCCTATGCGAATAGCTTTCCCATGTTCAAAGTGCTTGCCGGCGAATTCGTAAGCGATGCCGACGGAACGGGCATAGTTCACATCGCCCCGGCGTTCGGTGAAAACGATTTCGAGCTTTTCGCAAGTTCGTATCCGAACACCGCATTTTTCAATCCTTTGGACGGCGAGGGGAAATTCAACAGGTTGGTGCCGGACTTTGAAGGCATGCTTGTGTTCGACGCGAACGCGCCGATAATCGAACGCCTGCGCGCCGAGGGATCGGTTTTCAAAAAAGACCAGATCTCGCATAGCTACCCCCATTGCTGGCGCACGGACAAGCCGCTGATCTATATGGCTATGAGCTCGTGGTTCGTCAAAGTGCCCGGGATCAGGGAAAAGCTTGTCGCGAAAAACCAAAACATAAACTGGATACCCGAGCATATAAAGGACGGACGGTTCGGCAAGTGGCTTGAGGGAGCGCGCGACTGGTCCATATCCCGCGGACGCTTCTGGGGCACGCCCATACCCGTTTGGAAATCGCCAAGCGGCAAGGTGATCGTCGTCGGCTCGATCGAGGAGCTTGAGAAATTGTCCGGCAAGAAGGTCGTGGATTTACATCGTCCGTATATAGACGAGATAAAGTTCGAAAAAGACGGCGAGATCTATACACGTATAGAGGACGTGTTCGACTGTTGGTTCGAATCCGGCGCGATGCCGTTCGCCAACGTCCATTATCCTTTTGAAAACAAGGAATGGTTCGAGCGGAACTATCCCTCGGACTTTATCGCCGAAGGGCTTGACCAGACGCGCGGATGGTTCTATTCGTTGGCCGTGCTTGGCGTAGCTTTGTTCGACGAGATACCATACAAGACCTGCAACTGCATCGGCCTTGTCTTCGACGAGAAGGGGCAGAAGCTTTCCAAGCGCCTTGGAAACTACGAGGAACCAGACGTGTTCATCGACAAATTCGGTTCCGACGCGCTGCGCTGGTTCATGATGAACTCGCCGGTGTTGAAGGGCGAGATTTTGCGTATCTCGAAAGAAGGAACCGAGGTTATGCAGGCTGCGCGCAGATCCGTAATGCCGCTTTACAACGCCTATCACTTCTTTACTTTGTATGCAAACGCCGACGGAATAAAGGCCGAGCGCGACCTGTCTTCGATCCATGTGTTGGATAGGTATATTATTGCACGAGTAGGAGAGGTTCATGTAGCGATCACCGCCGCTATGGACGCATACGACCTTGCCGCCGTTTGCCGCGAGGCGGAAGAGTTCATGGACGAGCTTAACAACTGGTATATACGGTTATCGCGCGAGCGGTTCTGGGGCACGTCGGTTTCAAGCGCGGAGCAACAGGCAGCGTTCAATACTTTGTATGTAGTTTTGCGGACGCTTTGCAAAATGCTGGCGCCCATGCTGCCGTTCACGACCGATTATATATGGCGCGAAATCACCGGCGAGGGCTCGGTGCATTTGACCGACTGGTCGAAGGTCGAGGTGTTCGATGCGCCGCTTGTCGAAGCGATGAAGGCCGTGCGCCTTGTCTGCTCCGCCCAGAAGGCTTTACGCGAGGAAGTCGGTATGCGAAACCGTCAGCCGCTTGCCAAGATGACCATTGCGACATCGGACGTTGACAAGCTTGGCGACTATATCGATCTTATCGACGCGGAATGCAACGTGAAGTATGTCGATATCGTAAGCGACATAGATAAATATGCCGAGTCGAGGCTTTATATATTCACGCCGATCGTTGGAAAGCGCCTTGGTGCCGCTTTGCGCGAGGTGCAGGCCGCCGCGCGGGAGGGCAAGTATGAAATCGTGAACGACGTTTGCAAAATCGCGGGTTATGAACTTGCCGCCGGAGAATTCGAAATAAAGGTCGAGGTGAAGGACGGTATCGTAGGCAAAGCAACAATCGACAACTCCGCGGTCGTAATGCTTGACACCGAGTTGACGCCTGCGCTTGTCGAAGAGGGGCTTATGCGCGATTTCATGCGTGCGGTGCAAGAAGAGCGCAAAAACGCCGGGTTTCATGTGGCGGATCGGATCGAGCTTACCTATTCGGGCACAGAGATTTCCGATGCTTGGGCGGAAGAGATTAAGAAGACCGTGCTTGCGGTATCCTTCGCGCCGGGCGAGGGAATTGTCGAAGTTGCGGGGACGCCGATAAAATTCTCGATTAAAAAGGTTTGATTTATTACAATTGGATTCCGGCTCGGAGGCCGGAATGACAGAATAAAGGGAGGGGAAAAATGGAACAGGCTGGATTATTCGTAATAGGCGATTTCGAAGGTGGCCTTGCCATCTGGTTTTCCATAGGCGATGTGCGCGAGGGCGAACCGCTTGAGCCCAAAATACTTTACGACGGCGGGGATCACGCGATTTTATATCGTAGCCCGACCGAGCCCATAGCGCTTGAAATGATACCCAAAGAATGGTGCGCGAAATTGCTCAAGGCTCCAGAAGTGCGCGTGGCCGAGGGGCAGCCTGAAAACTCGCTTGAGTATGTCGCGCGCGTTGAGAAGGTCCTTAAGATTCCTGCGGTCGAAGGGAAGATAAAAATATTGAAAGCCTCGTAAACCCTACCCCCTTGCTTAACTATGGGAAATAATGTATAATGATATGCGGAAACAGGAGATTCTAGCATGTTATTTGACGTAAAAACAAAATTCTCGTGGGGGGGGGGAGTGAAGCTTTTCTTCATTGCGTTCCTCGCACTTTCGGTTATGGGCGAAGACCTTGCCGCACAGCAGCGGCACCGCAAGGCTGGCGGCACCACAGCCAGAGGTTCGGCCAATAGGAAAGAGCAGGGCAGGCAGCCGCGCGCCACGACTACAAATACCGGCGGCACCTCGAGGGCTGCTGAGAGAATACAGACGCTAGAATCCGAAGTCGCAGAACTTAAGAAGCAGCTTGAGGCTCTGCTTGGCACCTCAACCACCGAAGGCGAGGCCAGGGCCGCCTCGACCACGTCGCTTGATTCAAGGATCGGCGCGCTTGAGACCTGGCGCACGACCCTTGCCACCACCACCGGAACAAGCGTGAACGCCGCTCAGTTCGCGTCGGTTCAGGCGGATGTCAGCAAGCTTAAGACCGATGTAGCCGGGCTTGATAACAGATATCTTAGGAAGCCTTCGGGTTGGGATGATCCTATGCTTGAGGACTTCGCCAACCGTGGTATAGAAATCAAGAAGCATGCGAACGCCGCTTTTGCCACAAAGGCAAGCGTAGGTGAATCGGCCGCCTCGACCCAAAGGGTAAACGAATTCATGCAAGAGCAGGAAGAGGCACAAAGACACGCTCAGGCCGCGCTTGATACATGGGTCGTATACGGTCCGCTTCGCCATAGCACGCATACGCCCGGTTCGGCCATGATATGCCAGGAGCAAAACCTTGGTGTCGACGATCCGATAAGGAATTCCCAAAACGACGGCAAGAGAAAGATATGCTTTACAAGGCATGGCGAACACATAGCCACACAAGGCGAGGCATTCACCGTGCCGGCCGACGGATTCGTGCTTTACGGCCAATCGCTTAGGAAAAGAGGATTCGCAAGGCATTCTACGATTTCTTGCGACGACGCCACATTCGGCGATCCGGCAAGAGGTCGTGGCGATAGGTGTTATGTAAACGGGGTGCATATTACGGACGGCGGACATACTTTCGTCTTTAACCCTTAAAACCTCTGAAATACGCGCGATTAGCGGCGCCTATTTCGAATAAATCCCTTGGTCATGTATGTCAGTATACACTCCCAAGGGATTTTTCTTATACGCTTGCTTCTCGCACGATTTGAGGGGTTTATGCTTTTTTCCTTGCAAACCTTGGCACGGCGATTTATGATTGCCATAGGAGGGGGTTTTTCAATGAGGTCGGTCGACGAGCGCAGGTATCTTTGGATTCTAAGAACCCACGGATTCTTTTTCTTTTTGGTGGCGATCGCTCTTATCATCCTTGTTTTCGCATACGAGCGCATCCAGCCGGGTGTGAAATACGAAGCTTTCCTTGTCGAGGGGAATACGAGCGCCGATACGGTGAGCGTCATACGCGCGCCGCGCACGCTTGCCCCAGGACAGCTTGGCAACACAATAGCGCGCAACATGATCATAAATTACGTCGAGACGCGCGAATCCCTTATCCCCGAGCGGGAAATGGCGCGAGTGCTTTTCGGTCGGGCAAGCGACCTTAGGCTTCAGACTGCGCCGGAGGCATGGGAAGAGTTTGCAAGCTCGAGCGAGTTCCAGGCCAGAATCAGGCCGCGCGGCGACATAAAAATGATAGCCACCGTTGATGTCCCGAAAATACGCTTTATGCCAAATCGCGAAATATTCGAGGTGCCCGTAAACATCGAGGCCACAAGCCTTAATTCCGAGGAAACCAAGACCATCAGCAAGACCATAGAAATCAAGGTCGAATTCGAGCAGGGCGAGCAGCAGCGCACCGGCGAGCAGGCCTGGCGCAATCCCCTTGGTTTCCGTGTTGTCTCCTATCGCGCCATATAACGCCCCCTGAAATACGCACGAACGAGCGGAGGTTTTCGCGGGCAAGTCTTTCGGTCATGGAGGCGATAAAGTCCACTCCCTCAAAACTTCCCTTAAAACCTTGTTCCTCGCGCGATTTGAGAGGGCTTGGTTTTTTTATTGGGTTTTACAAAAAACGCTTGCAAATTCCTTAAAAAGGAAGTCAAATCGGAAGGTGGAGAGATTACATGAAAAAAACGATTAGCTTATTGCTTGCGACCGTAGCATTTCCGTTTGTCGTATCCGCGCAGGAAATGGTGCCCGGAGCAGGTTTCGGAACACAGACCGCGTGGGACCACCCGCTTCAGAATATGGGCGAAAACCAGACCAAGCCCGGATTCGAACGCGTAAACTGGGAACCAGGCGCGGTCATACCGCTTAGGCTTAGGGACGGAATGCTTACCGTCATCAACTTTCCGGAGTGGGAAACCATCAGGGACGCATACGTCGGCGATAGGGACTTCTTCGAGGGGCGACCGGTCGAGAAAAACGTATTCATGATTTCGCCGGTCGACGGACGCTCGATGGCCGATACAAACCTTTTCATATTCGGGCAGAGCGGAAACAAGTATGTTTTCTATTTGCGTTCGGAACCATTCACGACCGATAGAATCACATCGTCCATCGTAGATGTCAACGTGCCAGCCCGTTTCGCGCGCGGCGCACGCGGAGGAGCTTCGGCAGGCGGGGGCGCGGACGGCTCGTTCATGGGAATGCGATCGGTCATGGGAGGCAGGAGCTTCGGCGGCGGCGTATCAGACCCGACATGGGAAGGCGAGGACTTCGGTTGGATCAAATCGGTTCCCGTCGACCCTACGGAATTCCGTTTCGACCTTGACATCTTCATCCCCAACCCAGACGATTTCGTAATCGCGCCGGAACGCGTATGGCGCGACCAGGTCTTCACCTATATCGATTTCGGAGAGAAGGCGCTTAACATGAATCAGCGGCCGGTCGTGTCGTTGCTTGTCGAAGACGGCGAATCGCCCGTGGGATTCAGGACCGAGGGGCCGCAGTCGCGCCTTTTGGTCGTCGAAGCTATCGGCGATTTGGTGCTTCGCTCGGGCGGACGTTTGGTTTGCATCAAGCTGCGCTCGAAACCTTATTTGCTTTCCAACCCTCCGCCACCGATGGATATGATTGCGGTGGCAAGCGTGGCCGGAAATGCGCCCGGTCGCGGCAGCATCGCTGTTGGCGGCGGATTTAACGGCGGCTTCGGCGGCGGTGTCCAGGGCGGACAGTGGACCCAATTCAGCCAGCCTATACCCGGATTCGCGATGGCTCCGATCGCTCCTCAGGCAGCGTGTCCCACATGCCCTGCACCGCGGCATTCGAATCACTTCGTGCCGCTTGTGCGTCAAAACAACGGTGCGCTTTCAATCGAAATCTTCCGCGGGCGTTCCGTTAGCGAGCTCGAGGGGTTATGGCTGACCCTTACCGAACGTTTGCCGTTCATGGACGAGTTCACTCCGTTCTATAGCGTGGAAACAAGCGGCGTCGACGAGCTTGGGCAGCAGCGTTATTACGGAGGCGAGTTCTATCGCCTTCGCATAGGTCCGTTCGAGAGAATCGAAAAAGCGAACGAGATATGCCAGTCGCTATCGCGCCACGGCCAATCATGCAACATAGTTCGCACACAATAAAAGGCGGCAGATGTTCGGGATAAGAAGGAAAGCTCATAATCAGGAAGCGGCGCCGAACGCAAGCGCAGTCGCGCCCGCGATGCAGAGCGACATCCGTGCCGGCGAGGCCAGATCAGGCCGCGTGCTGATGCTTGTGTCCTTCGCTATGCTTGGCGTATTCATCGCCGGAGTCGTAATGTTCGGCGGCGAGGAGAAGACAAAGAACACAAATCCCTTTGCCGTTGCCGAATCCGTATCAGAAGAAGCCGGAGCGCCCGCCGCAGTTTCCGTGCCAGCCGCCGCCACGGCGCTTCTATCCGCCACACCCTCGCGCATATCGCTTTGGGGAAGCAATACCGGCGAGGCGGTGCTAGATCAGATCCAAATCTCGGGAATGGAGCGCGCAGTCCGCGTGATGAATGTCTTCGCAAGCCAGTCGGTCGACGGCGTATCCATCGGCAACGACTGTGTCGAGCTTGACGGCATAGACCTTTTCAATCGGTGCAGCATCACCGTTTCCTTCGTGCCCTATGAAACCCTTAGCCGATCGTTTAGCGTGGAGGTTCAATATGTGCCCGAGGACGAGACCGACGCCGCAAGCATGACGCTCTCTATACCCGTCGAAGTCTCATTTACCGCGCCGGCTCCTGCGGCTCCTCCTGCGCCACCCGCGTTTAATCCTTTCGAGGAGGAAAACGAATTCGAGGATTTTGCCGAGCCTTCGTGGGAGTCCCAGCCTGTGCCGACTCCTCAGCCCGTGCGGTCAGCCCAGGTCGCCGCGCCGGAACCCCAGATTTCGGACGCAATCGCGCAGGGCATGAGCTGTCGCAATTTCGCAAGCAAGGTTTACGATTTCTCGGGCGTGTTCATCGGATGGGCACAGGGCAACCGCAACGTATACTCTCCCAACTGTCGCCAGGTCATCGGCACGCTTCAGGACGACGGCATGGTCATCGCGTCCCGCACCGGTCAGATCATAGGCAAGGGTATCGTGCATGACCAGGCCAAGGCGCATGATCGCCGCATCAACCTCGTGCTTCCTATACTCGACGAAGTATTGAATGCTCGCAACGCAAACAACTTCAACCCCAATATAGACGACGTCATCAACAATCGCATGATCGCCAAAGAGGGCGGTGTGGGCCGTCCGTGCGAAGACGAGGACGACTGCCACCGCCTGCCCGATCCGCTTGGTATACGCGGCCGCGGACAGAAGGGGCTTGTGCCATTTACAATCGACTCCAAGGATTATGTGTCCTCGAACCCCAAGGACGAGCGCTTTGTGCTGCGTCAGGGCAAGCCCATACCAGCCGTGCTTGTCAGGCCCATATACGTCAGCCAGCTTGTCGACGGAACGGCGCCAGACCAGCTTATGGCTTTGGCCACCGTCGAGAGAAACGTATACGGCGGCGACGGGCGCACCATCGTGGTTCCCGCCGGAAGCCAGCTTATCGGTTTCGCCGAACCGCCGAACATAGCTCTCGACAACCCGCTTGAAACAATCGTGCGCGTCCAGCTTGGCTGGGAACGTCTTATCCGTCCCGACGGCGCCGAGTTCAAGCTTGCCGGCAATACCATCGACGGCACCGGTCCCGAAACCTCGACCACGGATGCGCAGGGACGCGACGGAGTGCCGGGGCGCGTCGATCCAGAATACATGAAGAGCTTCTTCATGCGGCCGCTTCTTTATAGCGCTTTGCCGGTCGCGATGGAGGCGCTGTTCCCCACCTCGTCCCAATTCGCGGTCACACAGAGGGTGACGGACGGGCAGTGGGCTACGCTTGGCGGCGCGGTCTTTGAGGATGAAGTGTTCGGGGACGAGCTTACCGGGGTGGCAACATGGAATCCGGATATGGCCGAGACCGCTTTCTTCAACATGACCCCGCGCGACAAAATGAAGATGGAAATCCAGCAGAATTGGAAAGCCATGGCGCAAAAGATGATCCATCAATCGCTTCGCCAGCGCAAGCCTTTCACCGTTCCCGCCGGCACGCGAATCCAAGTATACCTTGCCCGCGACATAATGCTACGCATCAGCGATGACGAGGAGGAAGCGGTCAATTTGGATGGCTTCTAGGGGAACTTGTCATTTCGCATAATCTACTTCGTCAGATTGAAAATTTTATCGGTCGAGTATGCTTCCTAGTATCTGCTACAAACTGACGAGTTCGCACGATTTGACAAGTTTATCAGATCATCTTTTACGTCATTCAGTATGGAAATTTCCTCCTAATGATTTTTTCTTCGTCCCCCGATAGTATTCGTTCGAGGGGTAAAACATGCTTAGAATAATACTGGCCTTTGTGCTTGCGATGGTGCCTGCTTTTCAGGCATCGGCCGAAATATATATAAGCGGTAAGGTATCGTGGGCCGATATAAAAATCGGAGATACAGAAATTACCGACTATACACCAAGCCAAGGCGCCGCGCCGAATCTATTTCTTCTTACACCGGATTCAACAATCATAGGAAACGAATGGCTTGATTCCGTGCGCGGAAATGTCGCCGTAGGTTTCCAGAGCTTCTCGCGTTCCACAAGGGGTATTTTGCGCATAGAGGCGGAATACGGTTTCGGTCCCGGTAAACACGCAGATATGGCTACTTCAAATCCTGCATACGACGGCAATCCGGTAAAGTTGAGGGTCAAGACCTCGACATGGTTTCTTAACGGTTATTACGACATGCCGCTTACCCGAAGGTTCAGGCCATATCTAGGAACAGGCGTGGGATTTGCCAAAATCAAAAGCCATGTAGCGTGGTCTTCGGTCGACTTGGTAAATGATACGGAATATTTTATGGATGATTCCGAGACAATAAGGAATTTCGCATACAACATAGGCGGAGGCATAGCGTTCGTAGTAAGCCAGAGCTTCATACTCGACTTTGGATACCGATATAACAATCTTGGCCAGGTAGATTTGACTGCGCGCGGCATGGCCGAAGTGTTGGGCGGGGGCGCCTATGCCAACTCGGTTTCGGAAATAAAATATGATATGATATCCGAGGAAGTTCTTTTGGGCTTGAGATATGTATTTTGATTTGGTATAATTGCCACATGAAAAAGATTCTTGCATTGTTGTTTGTCGCGGCGTTTGCTTTCTGTGTTGACGCGCGGGCCGAGTTCATCAACGGGTTCGAGGAAATACCCCTTATGAACGGTCTTCATCAGGGCGAGGAATTTTCGTTCGATACAGAGGAAGCGCGCGTGGTCGAGCAATATGTGTCCTCGGATGAAATCGGCGCGATGCAATTCGTCGTGTTTTACAAGGAAACTTTGAAATCCCTTGGCTGGACGCTTGGGCGCGAATCGGGCGAGAGATTGACATTTACCCGCGAAGGTGAGAGGTTGGAGATTACGATAGACTCTAAAAAACCTTTGCAGGCGACTTTCCTTTTGACCCCGGCGGGTTAAAGAACCTTAACAATCTCTTTTTTCAATTCATCAAGGCCGGCGCCAGAAATGCTTGAAATCGCAAACGGGGTTTTGCGGCTGGCTTTTTTAAGTGCCGCCAATTTATCCGCGACTTCGTCCGGTTGCAACGAATCGATTTTGGTTAGAACCACGATTTCCTTTTTCTTGGCGAGTTTGGGCGAATAGGCTTTGAGTTCCGCGCGAATTGTTTTATAAGCTTTGCCAACGTCCTCGTCATTAGCGTCTACCAAATGCAATATAACGCCGGTGCGTTCCGTATGACCCAAGAATCGGTGGCCAAGGCCTACGCCCTCGGACGCACCCTCTATCAAACCCGGAAGGTCGGCGATCACGAACTCCCTATCATACGCATAAAGCACGCCGAGGTTCGGGTGTAGCGTGGTGAAGGGGTAATTGGCAATCTTTGGGCGCGCCGCGGTAAGGACGGACAGTAGCGTAGATTTGCCGGCGTTCGGGAAACCAACAAGCCCTATGTCGGCGATAAGTTTCAGGCGGAGCCATACCGCCATCTCTTCGCCGGGTTTGCCGGGATCGGCGCGGTCGGGTGCTTGATTGGTCGAGGATTTGAAGTGAAGGTTGCCCCATCCGCCACGACCTCCGCGAGCCGCTACGAACTCCTGGCCTTCCGATACCATATCGACAAGGAGCGTTTCTTTATCTTCGGCCAGAATTTCTGTTCCAACCGGCACCGTGATATAAAGATCGTCGCCGGATTTTCCGGTGCGTTGCGAGCCCTCGCCGGGGCGGCCGGCCTTGGCATTAAAATGCTGCTGATACCTAAAGTCGATAAGCGTGTTGAGGTTTTTTGCCGCGCGGAAAATCACATCTCCGCCGTTGCCGCCGTCGCCCCCGTTCGGACCGCCGTATTCTATATACTTCTCGCGTCGAAAGGATAGGCAGCCGTTGCCGCCATCTCCTGCTTTGAGGTAGATTTTTGCCTGATCTAAAAACTTCATTTAAGCCTTCCCATTTTCGGCATCTACTTGATTTTCACAAAAAATAATTCCTCATGGAAGCAATAAGTCCATTGCGGATTATTTTTTGCTCCAAACCTTCGTATATGCTCGAAACTGAGAAGGCTTGGCTTTTCATTTATATTGTATATCCCCGCGCGGTTTTTTTCAATGTGAAAGTTTCTTGACATTTATTATATTTAGTCTAATATGGGGATATGAAAAATAATACTGAAATATTTACAGAGATGAAGGCCGACTATCTTCGCACGGCTAGGCGGGTTTTTTCGTCTTTGCGCGATCTTCAACACGGCCTTAAACATGACAGCTATGCCCAGATATTGACCGTTATGGCCGACCACTTGGGGGGGGGTAAAAACGATAAGTCCATGGAGCTATTCCTTATCAGCTGCATAGTCATGGAAAACGTGGGTTCGAAGGTTATGGGTGGAATCGATCCCGGAAGCCCCGATGTCGTCGCCGCGATAGACGAGGCCTTTGCCATGCCGTTCGAGGTTTCGGGCAAGTTGTTAGAGGCGGGCGTCGATATACATAAATTTTTGCATGAAAACGAGGGCTGTGGGTTTGTGGGAGTGAACGATTCTCTTTTCGCGGGTTTTCGCACCATAGAGCATGTGCCGGAAATCGTGGAAGTCCTTTATGAAACGCCCGATAAATCGGAGACAGATTACCTTATGCTTGCGCCAAAAAGGGGCAGGGGGTTTGCATTCCGCGGCGTGCCCGCGTTGCCCGAGTGTATGCAGAGGCGTATAAAGAACGAGCAATACTTGAAATTGAAGTAGTAGCGGCTAGTTTTCCCATCATTTCCCTTGACTTCGCGCGGGCGGATTTCTATACTTTGCAGAGCTAACAAAAAGGAGAGATAAAATGGCAATAGGTTCTTACATAGCCGGCGCGGCAATCGGCGTGGCATCGTATGTTTATATTAGAAAGGTTTCGATGAAGCCCGGCGGTCGCCGTGGAATTGTCGGTGCGCTTATCAAAGAAGTCGTGCCCGCAATCGGTATTTTTTATTCGATAGTATTTATATCTTGCGCGGTGGCGTATCGTTCGATTCCGAAATACCTTGCAAAAAATCCAGAGATCATCGAGCAGTCCCAGGCGCTTGCCGCAGAGATGGCAGAAGCCCGCGAAATGGCAGCCGCCAAAGACGCGTTGAAGAACCTTGGTGCCTCGGCTTGGCAGGGCGCGCCCATTATCGGCAATCCCCAGGGCAAAATCGTGGTATTCGAATTCTATGACTTCAACTGTGGCCATTGCAAACGTGCCGCAGCCACATTGTCCACGGTCATCGCCGATCAGAAGGACGTAAAGGTAGTCTTGAAAAACTTCCCCATATTCCCGCAGGTATCGCTTATCCCCGCGAAAGCCAGCATAGCCGCGGCGTATCAGGGCAAGGGGCTTGAGATGTATAAAGCGCTTTATTCAACAAACCTTATACCCGAAATCAAAAATCCCCAGCAGGTGAACCAAAAAGAGCTTGACGAGAAGATCACCGCGATCGTAATGAAGGCCGCCAAAGACGCCGGTCTAGACGTCGAACGCCTTAAGGTCGACATGGAATCCGAAGCTGTGATCAAGGAGCTTATCGGAACGCGAGAGTTGGCCGAAAAGCTTAAGATCATGGGAACGCCCGCGTTCATCATCGGCGACCAGATATTCAAGGGTGCGGTTGATGAAAGAACTATGCGGATTGCCATAGAAAACGCTCGTAAATAAGCTCGTTGCGATTTGAACAAGTCCGCAGGTGTTGCGAAATGCCTGCGGATTTTTTTATTAAATAGTATTCCGGTGTCGATTTGGCCCAATCGGGGAGATATAAATTGTCATATTGTAGACATAGGATTTGGATATATGGTTGTCCTTTATAAAGGACGAACCTTATTATCTTTATTTTTATGTTTTCAGAGTTTATAATTCAAAGAAATATTAAAGGAAATTTACATGACCGATATTATTCAATCAAAAGGTTGGAATTGGGATATTTTACCCGAAGACCAAGTCGACCGCTGGAAAAATCCGGCTATAGAATCATTTTACCTTGTGAACCGCTGGAAAGGTCAAGGAAGAAATAAGTTCTTAGATTTGGGGTGCGGGCTTGGACGCCATACTATACTGTTTGCAAAAAACGGATTTGAAACCACAGCTTTCGACATTGATGAAAGCTGTGTTGATACTGCGAAAAAATGGTCCGCCGAAGAGAAATTATCCGTGGATTTTGCAGTCGGTGATATGTTGAACTTATCCTATACTGACGGCTCGTTTGACTGCATCTATTCCCGCAATGCTATTTCTCATACTGACACAAACGGCATGCACAAAATTGCAGGAGAGTTGCGGCGTGTATTGCGCCCCGGTGGAGAATGTTATTTGACGCTAGGCTCCAAAAGCTCATGGATGTTTCATCAAGACTGGCCGCTGGTTGATGCAAATACGAACCTATGTATGATAGAAGGGCATGAATACAAAGTTCCTCATTTTTATGCTGATTATGGTGCTATTAAGGAAATATTTGCTAAGTTCAAAATAGAACTGATTGAACATATTGGCGAAGGTTATTTGGAATATGGTAATAAAGCACAACTTTACCACTATCACGTGTTAATAAGAAAAGTATAAATAGATATACCCTGAAAAAAGAAATATTGCAGATATAGAAATCACGTCAAACAAAGTTAAATCCCGCAGAGCTTTGCAAACCGCGGGATTCAACTTTTTCGCGAGTTAATTTTTTTATTGATTCTTGCGGGCGGGAGATCTAAAATCCAATTCATGAAAACTGATAAACCTATAATAGCGCTACCCTATGCCGTGGGGAATATGGAAATCTATGCCGATGCGATCAGCAATGCCGGAGGGGCCTTGCTTTATGTAGGTCGGGACATGGCGTTGTCGGAAACCTGCATACGTCCGCACGGAGTCCTGCTTCCGGGCGCAGAAGTCGGCGCGAAGGCCGAGGACTATATTAGTGCGATAGAATGGACCGAGAAAAACGAAGTCAGCCTTCTGGCTATATGTTTCGGAATGCAGGCGCTTGCCCGATACCTTGGCGGAAAAATCGTCGACGTGTCCGGGCATGGCGCAGGCCATCACAGAGTAAATCTTGTTCCGGGAACGATCGTTTCCGGGATCGGCAGTGTAAATTCTTTGCACGAAAAGGCCGTGGATATCGGCGCAGGCGGGGATTTCTTTGCAACGGCGCATGCAGGGGACGGGGCGATCGAGGCTATCGAGCCCAAAAAGCCGTGGAACAGTTTTGTGCTTGGCGTGCAATGGCGGCCGCAGCTGCTTGCCGCTAAAATCCTTGCGCAACAGAAAATATTCGACGATTTTGTGAAGGCTGCTGCGGGGCAGAGATAGTGTTGAAACTGAAGCAGGCATATATCGTTTATCCAGGTCTTGGCAAAACGACGCTTTCGAAAAAGCGGACGGATATCGCCGACATCGAGGGCAAGATTTTCCGGGACGCAAGCCTTGCTCCTTATATAGGCAAATCCGAGTATCCGAATTATCGCGGTCAAAAAGTGGTGGCGATTAACCCCGAGTATCCAGAAAACCTATATACATATTGTCGAGGGGAGTTGGGGGCCGGCAAGACGCTTGTGTCCGTTCCAAAACAGGAAACATACGATTTGATCCGGGTTTTGGGTATAGAGGACTATGCCTTCATCATGCCTTCCCGCGAACGCCTTGCCCAGCTTGAGGCCGACTATAATGGCCGCGGAGACGATGCGGAGTATATACGGGATTGTGTCGGCGAGCGGTATGAGGCTGTCTTGAAATATGCCGCTTCGGTCGGTAAAGAGGTGATTTTCGTGGGGCCTGGCGAATACCTTGAGCAGGTTCTTTCCTAGTCATTCCGGGCTTGACCCGGAATCCATACTTACTGGATTCCGGCTTCCACCTTCGCGCGAGGCTTCGGCGGACATGCGGTGGCCGGTATGACGAGTTTAATATTTACAAATCGAAATTGAAAACGGTGGCCCAGGGTTTTAATCCCCAAGCTTCATAGGCTTTGGCGGCCTGTTCGTTTTCGGTCAGGAACTTGATTTTTATCGAGGATATGTCGTGTTTCCTGCATTCGGTTTTGAATGCCTCGAAAAGCCGGCGGCCTATGCCTTGATTACGATAGGATTCCCTAACGGAAACGTTTTCGATTTCGGCGCACGTGCCGTTGATATGGATTAGGCCCATGTCAAATTTGGCGCTTAGGTATCCGATGGTTTTTCCGTTGTCCTTTGCCACAAGAAAGAAGTGGTTTTCAATCCAATCCCTAAAATACCTTTCTCCGTTCGGGGAATACGGCCAATCGCGGATTAACTCGGGGCAAATGGTCAGCTCGATTTCGAAAATATCGTTGCTTAACGCCTGTATCGCCGGCAAATCGTCAAGCGTCGCGCGGACTATTTCTATGGTCATTTTATATTCCCGTTTCCTCGGCTATGCCTTTGAAAAATTCGAAATCGGCGGGTTTGCAGACGATATGCACATTCTTGATTTTCAATTTGTCATTGAATTTGTCGGCTGAAAGATTTTCCAAGATTTTGCCGGTCTTGAAATCCATGAACTCGAATCCGAGGAATTTCATTATCGCCCAGGCGCCGCCCATGTCCCATATATGCCACTTGAAATAGTTGCACCGACCGCGGCCGGTCGCCATGTAAAGAAAGTGCGTGGTCATGCTGTTATAACCGGCTTGAAGATATCGGGGTTCGTAATTGTCGCTTTGGCGCACATATCGGCCAAGGCTGAATATTATGGGAAGTTTGCCCAGCTCTGAGGGTTTAAGTTCGATTTTGGTATTGTTTTTAATCCAGAACGCCTGTTCGGTATCGCAATAGACAAGCTCGCCAAGCGCCGGGGCGTATATGGCTCCGCAATAGGGCTTGCCGTTTTTAAGCACGCCAAGAGAAATTCCGAACATGGGGATTTCAAGCGCATAACCGACTGTGCCGTCTATCGGGTCAAGGACGAACGCCCATTCGTGTTTCGCGATTTCATCGAACGGACTACCCCCCCCCACGGTCAGTTTGTCCATGCTTTCTTCGTCGACTATGCAATAGTCGAGATCGGAGAAGTTATCGGCTATGAATTTTTGAAAAAGGTCGGAGATCGCACGGTCGGTGATTGTTATCAAATCGTGCGCTTCTTCGGACTTGAATTCCGAGTTATCCGTGCGACCATAATTATTCATCGCGATCTCGCCGGCGGATTTCATGAATTCTAAAATTTTTTCAAGCATCTGCGCCTCCTATAATTTTGCCGTTATATTACCGTTTATGGAGTATTCGATCTTATCGTCAAGCTCGAGTTCCAATAGGGCGTTGCTTACCAGAGCGCGCGGTGTATCTGAGAGGTCGCGCAAAAGCACGTTGGCCGATGTTTCGCCCGGGCCCAGAAGGGAGAGGATACGATCCTTGATATCAATTATATCCGTCGGCTCGAATGTGATAGCTTCCTCGTTCAATTCGAACTTTTTGGGTTTCGAGGTGCGGAAGTTTTGGGATTCAAGTTCAGTAATTATGTCGGTCGAGGACTCGATCAGGCACGCTCCGTTTTTGATAAGGTAGTTCGTGCCGCCAGAGCGTGGATCAACCGGAGATCCCGGAACCGCAAACACTTCGCGGTTTTGATCAAGTGCAAAACGTGCGGTGATCAGGGAGCCGGATTTGATCGATGCCTCGGCAATCACAACGCCCTGGCTTAGGCCGGAAATCAAACGATTCCTGCGCGGAAAAAGCGAGATGGACGGTTTCGTTCCCGGCGGCATTTCGGATATTACCAAATGGTTTTGAGCGATTACTTTGTAGAGATCCCTATTCGATGCCGGATAAATCACGTCCGCGCCGCAGCCCAATACCGCGATCGTGCATGCGAGTTTACCGGAAGCTATGGTGCCTTGGTGCACTGCCGTGTCGATACCGATCGCCATGCCGGACACTACTGCGTAATCCTGGATCGCCAATTCGCGGCTTAGATTGGATGCGAAAGTTTTCGAATTGGTGGAAGCGTGTCGGGATCCAACTATCGCTATGGTTTTCTTATTAAGAGTTTCCAAGTTTCCGATGGCGTAAATAACCGGTGGCCGGTCGGGAAGCTGGCTTAGCAATTTGGGATATTCAGGCGTGCCGGCGAAGAGGGCTTTCATGTCCAGTTTTTCAGCTTGGTCCAATTCACGCTCTGCGTCCTTTAGGCTAAAAAGCCGGCTCTTTTTGGTGGTTTCAAGGTAATTATAGGCTGCCTCGGCAGTTTTGAATTCGGCCAGGAGTTTGTTGTAGGTGATCGCGCCGATCTTGTCGGAACGGGCAAGAGCTACGGCAGCTATTTTTTCTTGGCTTTTAATTTTACTTTATCCTCTGTGCCGGCGAGAAGGCGGCGAATGTTATCCTTGTGCCGGATTACAACTATTAACGCGACCATAAGGTATGTATACATGACCGCCGCGCCACTGAAAAGGTAGGCATAGATAATGGCAAGCGGGAGCGTCGACATCGCGGCAAGCGACGACTTCTTGAACGCCGTCAATATGGCAAGCCATGTGCCTATGACCGCAAGCGCAAAAAAGGTCGAGAAAAGATACATGGTGCCCCAGGCCGTGGCCGCGCCCTTGCCGCCTTTGAACCCGAGGTAGACCGGGTAGCAGTGCGCGAATACAGCAACGATAGCAAGCCAAGATTTGAACGCAAAGCTTTCCGCCAATTCCGGGAAAAGCGTTATGCCAAGGCCGAAGCTGAAAATAGGCTTTAGCGCATCAAGTGCGAGCGTTGCGGCTGCGACCGTTTTATTGCCTGTGCGAAGCGCGTTGGTCGCGCCCGTGCCGCCCGAGCCCATCTTCCTTAAATCCATTTTCAAAAACACGCGGCTTAGGATAAAACCGAATGGAATGGCGCAGATGAAGTAAGTTATTAAAAGGGCTATTTGTAGGGTGGTCATTACATCTCCTTGGGTATGTCGATTGCTATTATGTTTGCGAAGATTTCGATTGCGCGCAGCGTTGCGGCGGATAGTGCGAGCCAGGAGTTTTTTAGTTCCTGATTTTCTTCGCTGCTGATATGACATTCATGGTAAAATGCGGAAAACGCGCTGGCTAGCTCGAATATGTATGTGGCCAGAAGGTTTGTCGCGCGCTGGTCGAATGCCTTTTGCACGGTCGACGCGAAGTCGCATAGCTTGATCGCCAACGCGCGGTCGTATTTGTTGCTAAGCTTTATCGCGGCGTTTGCGGGCGCGGGGCTTTTTTCCAATATCGATTTGATACGCACTGCGGTGTAGAGGATATAGGGCCCGGTCTTGCCTTCGAATTTAAGGAACTTTTCCGTGTCGAAGATGTAATCGCTTTCGCGCGGATTTATGAAGTCGGCGAACTTGATGGCGGCCACCGCTATCGCCACCGCGTCCTCGGGCGATTTGGCATTCTCGGCTGAGATTTTGATAGCGTCCCGTATGAAATCGCCAAGCGCGTAGTTGTCGCCGGAACGCGTCTTGAACGGGCGGCCGTCCTTGCCCTGCATCATGCCGTGGCCAAGGAGTTCGAGGCCCAGGGTCGCGGGCGCTATGCCGGTTTTACGAACCACCTCGAATACTTTATCAAAACTTAGCCTCTGCCGAATGTCGGCGTGATAGAGGATAAGATCGGGCTTGAAGCGTTCGACGCGGTTGTAAATCGTCCCTACGTCCGTCATCTCGTATAGAAACAGGCCGTGGGAATTCGTGGCGCGGAAGGGGACTTCTGTGTCTGTTTCGATTATCCATGCGCCATCGGATTCCTTGACCGTGCCGTTTGCAATCCATTTAGCCAGCAACATTTTGATATTAGGAATCGTCCACCATTCGCCCCACCAGGTTTCAAGTGTGATGTTAAGCGGCGCTATTACTTTCTTTACATCGTTAGACGAGGTTTCGACGATTTTGGAATGGATTTTGACGGCGTCCGGTTCTTCGTTTTGAAGTTCCATGATCGCGGCGTTGGTGCGGGCGGCGAATTCCGCGTCCTCTTTATACCTTGCGCTTGAGGCCGGGTATAGGCGGTTCAAGTCTTCGATGGTGAGGGCGTCCGGGTCGATGCCCTCTTCGCGTATGGCCGTGATAAGCAAGCCCATAGGCCGACCCCAATCGCCGATGTGCGCATCTCCGGTGGCGTTATGTCCCACGAAACGGGCCAGGCGTTTCGTCGCCTCGCCAAGTATGTGCGGGCGCAGGTGGCCGACGTGAAGTGTCTTGCCCATGTTGGCGCCGCCGTAATCGACTATGATGCTTAGCGGGTTTTTGGTTTTGGTGAAGCCTAGTTCGGGGGTGTTTACGGTGCGGGTTGCGGCGGCCTCGATTTCCTTTTCGGAAAGGGTGATGTTTATAAACCCAGGACCGTCGATTTTGAAGGAGAAGTCGGGATTGCCGTCTATTTTGCCCATGATTTGTTCGGCAAGTTGGCGGGGATTCGCCTTTGCTATTTTGGCAAGAGCGAGCGCTATGTTGCTTTGGAAATCGGACAAGTCCGGGCGGTCGGAGGGGCGGACGATTTCGATCCCTTCGGGAATTTCCACCGCGCCCCTAAAGAGCTTTTCAAGTTTTGATATGAACGGATTGATATTCATTACAGTAGTCCTAAATCTTTCTTAACGCGGTCAAGGATAGGAGTTGCGATAGCGCGTGCCTTTGTGGCGCCTTCGGATAAAACCTTATCAAGGTAGGCTTTATTGTTTATAAGTTCGTTGTATTTTTCGCGCATGGGGGAGAGGTAGGTGTTCAGTGCATTGGCCAATTCTTTTTTAGCATCGCCGTAGCCTATGCCGCCGGAGAGGTAGTGCATTTGGAATTGCTTGTCCACATTTGCCAGGCGCATGAGGTTATAAATCGCGCTGTCGTCAGGTTTAGGGTCGGCGGGGGTTAGGGAATCGGTGGCGAGCTTGGCAAGCTTTTTCGCCGTTTCCTCGGGCGTGGAATAAATCTCGATAGTGTTTCCATACGATTTGCTCATCTTGCGGCCATCAAGCCCGGGGATTGTGCCGACGTCCTTCTTAATAGATTCCTTGGGCAATTTAAGCGTAGGTTTGCCGGTGGCGGCGTTCACGCGCTCGGCTATGTCGCGGGCGATTTCGATGTGCTGTTTCTGATCCAGACCGACGGGCACTATGTCCGTGTCGAACGCAAGAATATCTGCGGCCATCAAAACGGGATAAGTATAAAGCCCCATGTCGACGTTATCGTCGTTGCCGTCTTTGGCCAACCTGTCCTTATAGGCATGCGCACGGTTCATCAGGCCCTTGGGCGTGAAAGGCATAAGGATTGCGGAAAGTTCAAAAATTTCGGGAATGTCGGATTGGCGGTAGGTGATGTTTTTCGATACGTCAAAACCGCAGGCGATAAGCGTGGCCGCGACCTCGTATGAAAGCTCGCGCATTTTGGTTGCGTCCTTTACGGAATTAAGCGCGTGAATATCCGGGATAAAAAGAAGCGCTCCGGGGTTCGCGTTTGTGAGCTCTATCGCCGGCAGAATCATGCCGAAAAGGTTGCCGAGGTGGGGGCTGCCGGTGGGCTTTACCCCTGATAATATACGTGTCATTTCAAATCCTTATTTATGCTGGAAAGCATAGATCCTTGCCAGAGTTAAAGCAAGTGGTTTTTTAGAAAATTCCGTGGTATAATGTCTGCAAAGGAATCTGTGAAATGGACAAGAAGAAAATCTCGGATTTTATCGATGCGTATTGCGACATAGTGAAGCCGCCGAAGGGCAAGGTCGACTATAACTCGATCCTTAAAGAGCTGATAGCAAACCTTGTCCGGCATTATTCGAGTCAGGGTATCACCCATGTTTCGGTTAAGGAGGACGATTTCGCCTATTACATAATCAAGCCGGTGAACGGAAAATACGCGCTTGAGGATTTCTTCTTGAACCGCCTGTTTTTCAATGTCCGCGCGGTCGGGGAAGACGGGACGGACGCCAAGGGCCAGTATGTGCCGGAAGAGCTTACCGTCCTTTTGAACCTTGACAATATAGACAATCAGTTCAAGCGCCAGCCGCTGCTTTTGACTCGCGCGACGAAGCCTGTGCGCGACATCGCCAAGAAAAAAGTGATAATGCACGAGTTCGAGCACGGGATTCAATCGAGGTTCAGCCTTAGGAAAATCGAGGACGAAACGGATTCAGTCTATTTTAAGGCGGCAAAGCGGGTTTCGGAAATGGGCGGCGGCAAGTACAAGGGTATCATAAACTCCCCTTCGAATATAAAAAAAGTGGGAAGATTCCTTAATTCGAGATTTATAAATGTCGGATTGTACGTGCCCCATTTCTCACCGCTGGCCAAGGCGGCTTTTCGCAAAACAAACGGCGGGATCAAGGCCCATATAGACATGAACGAGATATTCAACGAATCCGAATCCCTTGTCATGGCCGGGGCGGGCGTCCAGCTTAGGCGGCGATTCGATAGCGGAAACTATTTGAACATATGCAATAACGAAAGCTCGAACGAAGCCATAACCACGTTCGGGTTCATGCTTAAAGAAGTGATGGGCGCGCGGGTGGCGTTCGATATCATGTATCTCGATCCGACAGAAAAGATGGCATGGTTCAACAAGAAGTTCGGCGACATATTCGCCGCAAGCTATGACAAGAAAAAGACCGCTTGGGAGAACCTCCAGGCCGCGCTTGCGAAAATAAAGACCGGTCGGGCGGAAGGGGACTATCTTGTCCTTAATGCCGTATTGGCCAAATGCCTCGAGCGGCGGGTCAACCATCAAATTGGCAAGGTCGAGAGTAGCGAATTATTGGAATCTGTGAAAGCCTTCCGCAAGTATACTGTTGATAATGCCGATCCGGCAAAGCGTAAGGTGCTTGAGCATTTCAAGATACTACAGTCGCTGTATTTCAAGCTTGGCGGGGGAATGGTGCGGCCGGTTTCGGCGGCTCCGTTGCCTTTGAAGAGATTGTCGTCCGTTAAATCCGGCGGTGGCAGAGCGTAGGCTTTTTCTTGATTTTTCCCTTGACTAGTGGACAAAACGCGGGTAATGTTTGTCGAAAGTAATCAAGAGGTGTTCCATGGTCAAACAGTCGAAACTTACAAAGATAGATTTCATACGTATCAAAGCGTGCTTTTTCGGCGCGTGCGCCTTCGTAGCAGCAATTATCGTCGGGGCGTTGATTTCCGGCGGCTCGGTCGTCGAAGCGTTCGGTGCAAGCGCCGGGCTTAACTCGCTTATCGTCGGGCTTTTTGTGGCCGGTGTGGTCGCAAACTTCGTCAATCAATTCAAGGTAATTCGCGGAGCGTTCGCTATGAACGCCTATATGTCCGGCGAGCGCAATATACATGTGCCGAGCGAGATGCGTTTTGCTTTCCATCAGCTGGCATCGGGCGGAAAGGCCGGGCACGGTTATATGGACATGGGTGCGGCAGAGAAGGTCGCGGCGGCGTTGCGAGCGCGCGTTTCCGGATTCGGATATACATCGAAATACATAGCGGGCATATTGGTGTTCATCGGCCTGCTTGGAACCTTCTGGGGTTTGTTGGTATCCGTTGGCGCGGCCGGCACAGCCGTTTCGGGCGGAGCGGATCTTGAGGCCGTGCGCCGTGGAATTCTGGCGCCTATCGGCGGAATGAGGGTCGCGTTTTCGACTTCGCTTTTCGGTCTTGGTTTGTCGTTGGCTGTTGGATTTTTGCAATTCCTCCTTGACGTAATGAAGCGCGATTTTTGCAATCAGGCCGAAGACTCCATCATGTCGCTTGCCCGCGCGTCGGTTCCGCAGCAGGACGGAGTGAACGCCGGAACGCTTACCTATCTTAAGGCCATGATCGAGCAGACTGCGGACGCGGTAGGAGCTTTGCAGCGCGTAATCGCCAAGGCGAACGAAACTTCGGCCGAAACCGCCGCAAAGATGGGCGCAATGGGAAGTGCGGTAGTCGAGCTTGCGGGGCAGATGCAAACGCGCCTTAAACAGATGGACAAGATGTCCATGGTGCCCGAGAAGATGATTAAGGCCATGGACGAGATGCTGAAGATGACCAAATCCGGATTCGGTATGGATTCGGCGACCAAGGAGCACATACGCCTGATCGACTTCAAGCTTAGCGAAATGACTGAAACGCTTTCGGCGGATATCCGACTGCTTGCCAAATCGAAACTATAGGAAATCGGCGCGATGACAATAATGACGCGAGAAGAGCAGAATTTATGGCCAAGCTTCGTCGACTTGATGAGCTCGATGTTCCTGTTCATGCTTTTCATCACGCTTGCGTTGGTTTTCGCGCGGCCCGAGGAAGCGAAGGAAGACGGCGCTTCGGTGGAGTTAAGCGATATCCTTGCCCGTGAACGTGCCGAGCGGATCAAAAACGAGGCGAATACTTCGCGCATAGACGCTTTGAACCAGATGGTTGCGGAAATGGACGGCACGATTATCAAAAAAGAAAACGAGATCAAGACTTTGGAGCAACAAAACCGTGAATATAAAAATCGGGTCGAGCGGTTGGGGCGAGAGCTTCAGAAGTTGAACGCCGTATTCGAAGCGACCGATAAATACATCGCGTGGCAGAAGGTGCAGATCGTCGAGCTTGGCAAGAAGCTCAACCGCGCTTTGGCAAATAAAACCGCCGAGTTGCACAGGGTTCGCTCCGACTTCTTCGGCTCTTTATTGGGCGCGCTTGAGGGCAATCGGAATTTCGAGATCCGCGGCGACAGGTTCGTGTTGCCGTCCGAGGTTTTCTTTGCGCCCGAGTCCGCCGAAATAGGCGAAGCGGGCCGCGCGGCGCTTGACGGCATAGCAGCCACACTCATTGAAGCAATGCAGAAAATTCCCGACGACACCGATTGGATTTTGCGTGTGGACGGGCATACCGATTCACGACCAGTTCGCGCGGGCTCCCTGTTCGCGGACAACTGGGAGTTATCGTCTGCGCGCGCCGGCGAAGTCGTCAGGTATCTGCATAGTCGCGGAATCCCGGCCGACCGCCTTGCCGCCGCAGGATTCGGCGAGTTCCAGCCGGTCGCGGTTGGCAACGATAATGCTTCCCTTTCCAAAAATCGCAGGATAGAATTCAAGCTTACGGAGAAATAGATGAAAGCCCTCATTTTTATTTTAGCGATCTTTTTTACGCTTGATGCCAAGGCATATATTCCTGAAAACTATATAGGTTTCGAGCGGCGCGCGGAGAAGTTCGCTATCACCGGCGAATGGATTGAGGAAATGGACACCGACGCCTCGGTCAACGGAATTCACGCAGGTGTCCGCTTCGTCAACAACTGGGGCGCCGCCTTCACCTTCTTCATACCTTCGAAAATACGGCCGTCCGGCGGAGATATTTCCGAGTTCAAATATATGGCATACGAGGCCTCGGTCATGCACTTCTTCGGCGGGATATATAATTTCGATCTGTTCGCAGGAGTTTCGGGCGGCTTGGCCGGATACTCGTTCAACTCGGGAGAGAAGAAGGAAGATTTCTATTGGGGACTTTTCGCCGGTGTGGATTACGGCTTCTCGAACGGATTCGTCCTTCGTGCAACAGTCGGAAGAAAGACATATTCCGGGGATATTTTGGAACCGTCCGGTTTCATATCCGGCTCGCTTCTCTATAGATTTTAATTTCCCTTGTCAAGGTATAGGAAATAAGGTATACTATTTGCAAGAATAGGGGAGAATATACTATGCTTTTCAACAAAAATATGCGATTTGTGCGGGGGGGGGTAAACTTCTCCTTATAGCGTTTCTTTTGCTTTCATTAATGGCCGAGGATTTATTCGCACAGCAGCAGCGGCGTAAGGCAGGCAATTCCGGCGGAAGAACCAATGCCGGCAATCAGAGGACGTCGAATGCCAAGGCCGGCAACTCCGGCAGAAAGGTTCGCAAGACCAATCATGGCCAAGGAACCCGCGAAACCAGTCAGCAGGGCGGCGGGGCGAATCAACGCATAACCGCGCTTGAATCCGAAATCTCGGCGCTTAAATCGCAAATCGCGAACATGCCGCAGACACCCTCCGTACCGCCGGAGTTGGAGGGAAGGCTTGCCGGCATCGAAGGTTGGCTTAACGCGCTTGAGGGAAAGTATAACGAGTTGGAGCAGGAGCTGTTTAATAACCTGAGGATAGTAGAAGCCGAAGGTCAAGCGCGGCGGCGGCGAGTGGCACTGGCAGACGTTGAAGATGAAGGCGCCGGTACGTCCTCCCGGCGTGCGTCGTATGTAGAAGCGAGGGTGGCTGCGCCTGTTCCGGCGGGCAATCATAGGGAAGTAAGAGTAGGCGGCGACCCCAACCATGTCGTAGGCATAGTATATGGAAAAGCGAATTGGAAAACAGTAGGGCCCGGTTCGATAACATGCAACAATGCGACTTTCGGCGACCCGATTCCCGGAGTTGAAAAGCTCTGTTATAACAAAGACGCCACCTTCGGTAAAAAGGAAGGGGAAGTATGGGGGACGTTTACCGAGCCGTATAAGATGCCCTATGGGTTGCTTGCCGGCCATCATTTCCGTAAAAATGAAGTCATAAAATGCGAGGACTCCACTTTCGCTAGCCATGGTGTCATTCGGATATTGAGTGCGACCGGAGTTAGAAAAGCATGCTATCATGATGGTGAAAAAATCGCCGATGAAGGGGAAACGTTTATCTTAAGATAGCCCGATAATATTCCCATAATCAAAGCTTGACTATACCCTCCGCCGCGGCTATGTTTGGCCTAAGAGGAGAGAGGGATTTGAGGGATATCCTTACGGGCAGGGTTTCGGCCGTCGACGGAAGCGTCGTCGAAGTTTTATTCGCGCGCGGGCGTGTGCCGCCACTTTTATCGAAATTGATTTTGAATTCGGACGGGCGAGAAATCGTGCTTGAGGTAAACGCGCACAAAAGCGATACCGTGGCCATAGCGTTGGCGGTTGCGTCAACAAACGGCGTGGCGCGCGGCGATACGGTAGCATATTACGGCGAGGCGCTTGTTATGCCGGTCGGCAACGGAGTGCTTGGGCGCATGCTCGACATACTCGGCAATCCCATCGACGGCGAAGGGGAGCTTAAAAACATCAAAGACTGGAAGCCGTTGCATGCCGCGCCGTCCGCACTTGCCAAGGTACAGGCCAGCGACGAGGTGTTCTTCACCGGCATCAAGGCCATAGATTTGCTGGCGCCTATACCCAAGGGCGGCAAGGCGGGATTGTTCGGCGGTGCGGGCACGGGCAAGACCGTCCTTATCACCGAAGTGATACACAACATGGCCGGGCATTACAAGGGCGTGTCAGTATTCTGTGGAATCGGCGAGCGCATTCGCGAGGGCGAGGAATTGTATTCCGAGATGAAGGACTCGAACGTCCTTAAAAACACTGCTATTATTTTCGGGCAGATGAACGAGCCTTCGGGCGTGCGGTTTAGGGCTGCGCACGGAGCGTTGACTATCGCCGAGCATTTTAGGGATTCGGCGGCCAAGGACGTCCTTTTAATCATGGACAATGTGTTCCGCTATGTTCAGGCGGGTGCGGAAGTTTCCGGTTTGATGGGGCGTGTGCCGTCGCGTGTCGGTTATCAATCCTCATTGGACAACGATGTCGCGTCTTTGCAGGAGCGAATTTATTCCACCGCGAAGGCTGCAATTACCTCGGTTCAGGCGGTATACGTGCCGGCGGACGATTTCTCCGATCCTTCGGCGGTTGCGATATTCTCGCACCTGTCATCAAGCGTCGTGCTTTCGCGTCAGCGGGCTGCTATGGGGCTTTATCCGGCGTTCGACCCGCTTGCGTCGTCATCTAAGATGTTGGATCCGGTTATTGTCGGCGAGGAGCATTTCCGCGTTGCCAAAGAAGTCAAGGCGACGCTTGCCCAATACGAAGAACTCAAAGATATCATCGCTATGCTTGGTTTCGACGAGTTGTCGGACGCGGATCAGAAGGTGGTTATCAAGGCGCGGCAGCTTGAGCGATTTTTGACGCAGCCTTTCGCCACCACTCAACAGTTCACCGGAACGCCCGGTGCGCGCGTTCCCGTCGAGCAGACCATCGACGGATGCCGCCGTATTCTCAAAGGCGACTTCATAACGCGCAATCCTATGGACTTTTACATGATCGGCGCGATAGAGGAGGCGTTGAAATGATAGAGCTTTCCTTGATCACCCCGCTTGAAAAATCCGTATTCCGCGATGTGGCGGCGGTCGAGGCGCAGGGGTCCAGAGGGCGGTTTGCCATGCTGCCTCGGCATATCGACATGACCGAAGCGCTTGGCGTTTCTATTTTAGCGTGGCGCGCGGGAGGCAAGATGAAGTTCGCAGGTCTTGACGAAGGGGTGATCGTGAAGGCCGGGTCGCGCGTTTCGGTATCCTCGAGGCGCGTAATCATGGGCGAGTCGCTTTCGGATTTGAAAGCGCGCGTGAAAAAGGAATTCTTCACCGACGTCGAGGAAGAGAAGAAATTGAAGTCCGTGCTTTCCGCCATGGAAGCTGGGCTTAGTCGTTTATTTGCGGAGTTAAGACATGGATAATAACAAAAAATTCGAGGATAAAATCGAGCGTGAAATAGAACGCCGGCTTGCCGCGCGCGGCGAACCGATCGGAAGCGGGGTGTGGCGCGCCGCATCGTTGTTCGGTCTTGTCGGATGGGGTGTGGCGGCGCCGGTGGCATTGTTTACCTATATAGGAACATTGTTCGGGGACAGGTGGACCACGCTATGCTTTATTTTGGGCGGAATCCTTTTCGGGCTTTACAACACATACCGTTTCATCAAAAGGGAGATCAAGCAATGATAGTCGCAATTTTAATCGCGTTGGGCGTGGGATTCTTCTCGTCGTATTGGTATTTCACATGGTTGAAAAAATCGTTGGAGCGCACGCTTAAAAGCAAAAAACCCGGGCCTTTTAAGCAGTTTTTGGCCCTGAGGCTTATTGTAGCAAGCGTTTGGTTGGCGGGAATGGCGATACTTTTCGGGCGGGTGCCGTCGCTTCTGTTCGCATGTGTAATCGGAATTTTTGCGGGAAGGGTGTATGCGTTTAAGTCCAGATGAGCTTCTTGTCTTCTCGGTCGGCGAGGTTGGTATCACCGCGACGGTCGTCTATACATGGGCGGCTATGCTTATCGCTTTGCCGCTTCTGATTTTTTATCGCCGCAGCATGCTGGTCGAGGTGGTGGTAGAATTTATCCGCGGGCAGGTGGCGGCGGTTTCGGGGCGCGAAGATATGCAGGTCATGACATTCGTGGGCGCGCTTTTCATATTCATATTCGCCAACAACTGGCTTGTATTAATCCCGTTCGTCGATCCGGCGACGGCGTCGATATCGACATGTGCGGCGTTGGCGATCCTTACTTTCATATACGGAATCTATATAGCCGTGCGAGAGGTCGGAGTGCGCGGATATTTCCGGCGGTTTATCGAGCCCAGCGCCATACTTGTCCCGTTCAACGTGTTATCCGAGATTTTGAAATTCTTCTCGCTCGCAATGAGGCTTTACGGCAACATCATGAGCGGAGCGTTCATGGTCGGCCTTATGATAGTGCTTGCTCCTTTCTTCTTTCCCGCGCTTATGAACCTTTTCGGGTTGATCGCGGGGACGATACAGCCGTTTATTTTCATGGTGCTTGCCACGGTTTACATCACGACCGGGGTGGAAGCCAAGAAGTCCCGCGTTTCACACAGTCATAACAATTCACAAAAACAAGGAGGAAAAAATGCTAGACCCTAGCTCGACATCAATCGCCGTGGTATCGATCGCCACCGCAGGATTTACAATCGCGATCGGAGGCATCGCCGTCGAAGTCGCCGAAGGAATGGCGGTCAAACAGGCGCTTGCCTCGATGACCCAGCAGCCAGACGAGGCAGACAACATACGCTCGACGCTTTTCGTATCGATCGCGATGCTTGAAACTGTGGCTATCTATTGCTTGCTTATCGCGATGATTTTATTGTTCGCCAATCCGTTCTGGAGCGCGGCTTTGACCGCGGCGGGCGCAGGGGCATAGGGCGCGGCGCATGAGCATAGATTTCATCACGGTAATACTTCAGGCGATAAATTTCCTTATCAGCCTTTGGGTTTTACGCCGGTGGGTATTTACCCCCGTGATGAAGAATATGAGCGAGCGCAAGCGTCGCCTTGAGCGCGAACTGGTAGCCGCAGAGCTTGCCCGCGGCGAGCTTGAAAACGAGCGCAAGAATTTCGACATGGAGCGCGAGCGGATGGAAGCCGAGCTTGCCCGCGAGAGAGAAGATGGCATGGCCGAGATCGCGCGTATACGCGAGGAGGAAACGCTTGCTTTCAAATCCGACATCGAATCTCGGCAGGCGGCGTTCGAACGTCTTCTTAAATCGGAGCGCGCCAAGTTTTTGGGACGGCTTGAGGCGGCGGCGGGCGAAGATTTGGCGGCGACGCTTCGCGGGGCGGTCGAGTTCATAACCTCGCGCCCGATGGAGGAGGTTATATGCCTGCGCCTTGTCGAAATGCTAAAAACCGGGAAGATGGAAGGGTTGGCGCAACTTAGGAAATTCTATGCGGCCGAGCGGTCGGTCTTGGTCAAGGCGCCGTTTATTATCGCGGCCGATATGCGTCGGGAAATCGCAGCGGCGTTCGATGTTGCATTGAAAGAGAAGGCGAAGGTTAAATTCGAACGGGTGCTTCAAATGCCGATCGGGATATTGATTTCATGCGGCGATCTGGAACTATCATTTTCCATTGAAAATTTTATCGAGGAATTCATAGCGAGGGTGAAAAATGACTAGGCTTGTAATAGCCCGCGAAGTCGGGCGCACAGTGTCGGTGGCGGGCGGAATCGTGGTGGCATCCGGCCTTTCCCGCGTAGGGCTTGGCGAGATGGTGCGTGTAGGAGCGGTTGAGGGAATGGTGATGCGGATCACCGCGGCCGCCGTGCAAATCGCGCTTTTCGGCGACGAATCGCTTGTCGCGGCGGGCGATAAAATCGTAAGGCTTAACGTCCAGATGAGCGTGCCGGTCGGCGATAAACTCCTTGGCCGTGTGGTCGATGCGCTTGGAATGCCCATCGACGACGAGGGCAAAATACCGTCCAAACTCCGCATGCCGATAGAGCGCGAGGCCCCGCCTATCATCAGTCGTAGGCCGGTCAACGTCCCGCTTAGCACAGGCACAAAAATAATCGACGCCATGATTCCGATCGGGCGCGGACAGCGCGAGCTTGTCATCGGAGATCGGCAATCCGGCAAGACCACAATCGCGATCGATGCGGTGATTGCCAACCGGGACAACGGCGTGATCTCGGTGCTATGCTTGATTGGCGCGAAGATGAGCGAGGTGCAGCGGATACGCGGGCGTTTGGCATCCGCCAAGGCTTTGGATAACGTAGTAATAGTGGCGGCGGCAAGCGAGAAAAGCGCGGCGGAGGCGTATGTCGCCCCATATACCGCAACCGCTATAGCCGAATATTTCGCAGGGCAGGGCAAAGACGTTTTAATAGTCTATGACAACTTAACCTTGCACGCAAACGCGTATCGCCAGATTTCGCTTTCGCTTGAGCGCGCGCCGGGACGAGAGGCCTATCCGGGCGACATATTCTGGGCGCATTCGCGTTTGTTGGAGCGGGCCGGAAATTTCAAAAGCGGGGGTTCTATAACCGCTATGCCGATCATTGAAACGCAGGCCGGAAACCTTGCCTCGTATATTCCGACTAATGTTATTTCAATCACCGATGGACAGATTGTCCTATCGTCGGCCTTGTTCTCGAAGGGACAGCTGCCGGCGATCGATGCGGGTTTGAGCGTTTCGCGCATCGGTTCCAAGGCGCAGATAAAAACTCTCGCTAAGGCCGCGGGCAATATGAAATCCGCCTATGCCTCGTTTTTGGATTTGGAGGATTTCACCAAATTCGGTTCCGAGCTTGACGAGAAATCGGAACAGATACTGGCGCGCGGGCGGGCTACGCGAGAATTATTGAAACAGAACTATGGCGAGCCGGTGGAGGGCGCGGCTTTGGCCGTAATGCTTGTGGCGCTCGAGGCGGGATTGTTCGACAGGATCAAGATCGAAAAGGTATTGCCGTTCGCCGCCAAGATCGTGGCGGCGGTTAAGAAATCCGCATCCGCGTTGTGGAAAAAAATAGCGTCCGGCGTGGCGCTTTCCAACCCCGAGATGGAGCAGCTTAAGAAGGTGATGAGGAATGCCAAACCTTAGCCAAGTAAAACGCCAGATCAACACGCTTTCGAAAATGAAGAGCGTGGTTTCATCCCTTAAAACCATGTCTGCGGCGGCAGGGGCCAAGTTCGTGAAGGCAGCGTTATCGGCAGACGAATTCGCCGCGAATCTCGAGCTTGCAATGCGGGCTGTATTCAAGGCGGAGCCACGGATTGTGGCGGCTGCGCCCGATTCTGTTATTAAAAAAGTAGTGCTTATAGGGTCGGACATCGGGCTTGTCGGAAAGCTTAACAAGGGCGTGGTGCATCACTTCGAGGCGATGGGTTCACGCGTTGCCGGAGCAGAGGTCATAATTTGCGGGCGGGCCCTTAGGGCTAGGTATCACCAACAGTTCAAGCAATTCATGGAGATGCCGAAATCGGTCGGGCGACTTGCCGCAGTGGCGGAAGAGATAATGCTTGCGCTCGAAGTTGCCAAACTTGCGGAATCCGGCGGCTCGATCGTTATCGTGCATAACGTGCGATCGGGCGGAAGAATCCATGTTATGGAGAAAAAAATATTCCCGATCGACGATGTGAAACTCAACTCGATACGGTCCGTGCCGTGGGCGGACAAGGCCATACCCGATGTGGGCGCGAATGCGTCGGAAACGATGGCGAAAATCATGGCGCAGTATGCATACTCCCGGCTGTTCCGCGCTTTGTGCCTGTCGCTTGAGGCCGAGCATATCTCGCGCGCACAGGCCATGAGCCGCGCCGGCGACAACATCGACGCCCGCCTTCATGATAAAAAAATCGAATACGCCTTGCGTTCACAAGAAGAGACGACGCTTGAGTTGATTGATTCTTTCTCGGGTTTCAAAATCGTTAGCCGGCAAGACGTATCGATTGTTTATTGATTATTTTCCGCAGCCGCTATATAATGGCCGTATGGGGATTACGTTCATGAGGAAAGTCCTTGCCGCCCTGGCAGTCATGCTGGCTTTTGGAGCGATGGTGGAAAATCATGACAAGCTTCCTTGCGATAAAAAGTCGATAGTCAACGATGTTAAGAAGAAGTCCAAAAATCGGAAGACCCGAGGGAAGAAGAAAATATGAGAAAGATTCTCGCTTTAGCCGTTTTGCTTTTCGCGTTTTCCGCGGTAGCCTCTGTGCCAGAGGTTCAAGCGCCGCTTAAGACCCAGAGAATGGGCTTCGTCGACGATCTTGGCATAACCGTAGCAGTCTTTAATCTTGAGGTCGCGGATACCGAGGAAACTAGGCGCATAGGCCTTATGAACCGCACGGCGCTTGACCCGTGGGGCGGAATGATGTTCGATTTCGGTGCCGAGGATCATTTCGCGATGTGGATGAAAAACACGCTTATCCCCTTGGATATGATATTTTTGAATTTTAAGCGCGAGGTGATTTTCATCGCGCCCAACCGTCAGCCGGGCGATCTTTCCCATGTGTCGCCGTGCCATGTCCTTTTGGAAGAGCATGATTTCGTTTCCGCCGAAGCGCGCGACAATTTTTGGAACGAATGCGTCGCCGGGTATGAGTCGGACGGGCATCTTACGCGTTATGTAGTCGAGCTTAACGCCGGTGCGTCGAAGAAAATCTCGCTTTACGACGTTTTGAAAAATATGGACTAGGGGTCGGTATGAATATGCGACATCTTCAGATAGGCGAATCGATGAAACGAGCTTTGGCCGGATTACAAGGCGAGGGATTTTTCGAGGGGATCGTCGTCGGCGGGAGGATGTTTTCGATCAACGAGGTGCGGCCTTCGCGCGGCTATGAACACGCCGTGGTGTTCGTTTCGACGCTTGTGGAATCGCATGTGAACGAGGTTGTAGCGGCTTTGAATGTGGCGGCTAAAACTATACGATACGAGCTTGCTAACAAAATGAAAATGCGCTCGACGCCGGAATTGCGGTTCAAAGCCGACACGTCGCAGGCGACGGCCGCGCGGATCGAAAAACTCCTTTATGAAGAGGTAGGCGAAGAAGATGTATGAATCTGAAATGATCGAGGTTTTGGACGACTACGGTGTTCCGGACGGTCGCATAGTTTCGCGCGACGAGGCGCATGAAAAAGGCCTTTTGCACCGGGGGGGGGTAGTGGCGATAGTCAACTCCGAAAACAAGATACTCATGCAGCGTAGGAGCGCGTCCAAGCGTGTGTTTCCCGGCGTCTGGGACATATCGCTTGCCGCGCATGTATCCGCCGGCGAGGATTCGATCACAACCGTCATGCGCGAGATGAACGAGGAAATCGGATTTCAAATCGAGCGTAAAATACAAGCCAAGGACTTCCGTTTCCTTACCTCTTTCCGCGAAGACATCATGCCCGGGGACAAGGTGGAAAAGCACTGGTACGATCTTTTCGTAATTGTGAAAAACATCGACATAAAGAACCTTTGTTTCAACGATGCCGAGGTCGACGGCGTAGCGTGGCTTTCCTATACCGACATAATCAAACTCAAAGAATCGGGACAGTTGTCGCCGCGGCAGGGGTGGATTACCCCTGTGTTCAAATTCATAAATAAACTATGATGAAAATGCCTAGAACACTATCAGGTTTCTACTTACGATACGGATTTTTACGCTATTGGGGTCAGCTTGCGACCGCGATGACCGCACTGTTTTGTTTCAAGGCCGGGCCGGAAATATTCAGGCCGTTTTTCCAAAAATGGTTCATAGCCGGTTGCGAGGAGCGCTGCAATGTCGCAAAATAATATAATAGGAATGGTCAGGTATTCCGTTGCGGACTCTTTCAAAAAGGACCACCCGGACTATGGCTTTTTTAATGTTTTCGAGGAGCCATATTTTTCCGAACGCATGGCCATGTTTCGTGGGATAACTTTACGCAGTTTCGCGGCGCAGAGCGATAAAAACTTTGTGCTTCTGGTCTATCATTCGGATAAAATGCCGGCCGATAAGAGGGCTTTGTTCGCGGCGCTTGAGAAGGAGTTTCCCTTTGTGCGGAACGTGTTTGTCCCGGGTGGAAACATGCCTATTCCCGAGGATTTGCGCGGTGGGCGCATTATTACTTTTAGAATCGACAACGACGACGGGCTGCCATTGGATTTCATAGAGCGGCTTGCCGCCATACCCTATGACAACGTGGCTGTGTCCATTACGAAAATACGGCGCGTGCAGCGCGTTGCCCAAGATAAATTCATAACAAGCGAATCGCTGTATTTTTCAAATTCTATGGGATTGGCTTATTCCTCGACGGACGGGCGAAGCGTAATGGACCTTGGCAACCACACGCTGATCGTTAACCACACGAAAGTATTATCAATTCCCGGCACAGGCGGGCTTCAGGTTATTCACGGCACAAACGTGTCCAATGCGTTTCATCAATCGCGCGGAAAAGATACGGAGATTATAATTATGAACAGCGCGGGGTTGGCGCAGTTGCTTGCGTCCGAGGGGTATGCGAAAATGGATTTGGGCGCTATGCCGATTTCTTCTTTCTCGGTTTCGGTAGGGGCAGAATACGGGACAGGAGTTCAGCCAGATCGCAGGCCAGCGGTTGGTTGTCCATATCAACGATAAAGTATTCTTTCGCGCCTTCGTATGGAACTTCGCTTTCCGGCCTTACCTTGTATTTCGCGAATACCGCGGCGACTTCGGGCAACTGTCTCACAAACACCGTATTGTCGCAGACAAGCATTATCATCCTGCCGTTTTTATAAACGCCGTATTCGCCGAACATCTTCTTGTATGAAATATCGCCCGCGGGACTTAGGGTATCCAAGACATGATCGAAAAAATCTTTGTTTGTAGCCATGCTTATAACATACAGGCGAATCGCGGCGAAAGCAATTTATATTTTTATTGCTTTTGAGGTGCCTACTCTATAAAATCCAACCCGGGGGGAAACAAAGAAAGGCAAAAATCATGAGAAACGTGTCGAACGATCCCCTTGGCCAGATTGAAATACTTGAAGAAATAAAGAGCGGGAAGACGAAGCGCATACGCAAAACCTCGAACCCGAAATATGTCGCGTTCGAATCGAAGGGCATGGACATCACCGCGTCGGGCGCGGGCACCGAAGAAAACGCGGGCAAAGTCCAGAACGAGCTTGTCCAAAACAGCATTATGTTCGGACTTTTGAACGGGCTTGGTTTCGCGACAAGCTATGCGGGCACGAAGGGCAACCATCTTATCCACAAAATGGGAATGCCATTCAACCAAGAAGTGGTTGTGTGTTTCGGCGTGTGCGCGCGGGCGACTTTGGTGTCCCGCTATCCATGGCTTTACGGAGAGAAGGACGGCCAGGGCAATCATTCGCAAGTTCAGCCAAGCACCAAATACGTCGGCCTTGACAAGAAGGTTCACCCCTTCAAAGAGCCGGTTATCCAACTTTTCCACAAGAAATGCGTAATCGTAAAGCCGGACGGAGAACTCGACCTTGTATCCGAATCAAGCGTGAAGAACGACCCGCGTTATTTCGACGGGGCGACCAAGGAGCCGACCAAATTCACCTACGACGATCCGCTTTTGATGCAAAGCAGGGACGACGCGAACGTATGGGAGTTGCACGACAGACTTAGACGACAGGATATATCCAAGCCCATCTGCTATATCGACCGCAAGGACGGAATACTTTTCAAAATGCGCGATGGCGGCGGGCGGCAGATGATAGGGACAAGCCGGCTTGCGCCTGCGGATTATATGTCGCCGGAGCAGGAGAGGGCTGCGCGCCTTATGGTGCTAAGGGCTCTTACCGCGATTAAAATCGCTTGCTCGAAAACCAAGTTCCCAAAGACCCGCATGGTGGGCGGCAAGGCCGAAGTTATCCCGGGCGAGTTCTATGACGGTGCGTTGGTTATCGACGGCAAGCTCGAGCTTATGCTTGACGACGACGGGAATATCCTTATCACGGACGATTTGCTGAACACTAACATGCGCTGGGCTTTCGAGGGGAAATCCAACATGACCGCCAAGGGGCTTTATCAAAACGCCGACAAGAAGGACCAGAACAACCTTGTCGCGCTTACCATCGCCGAAGGTATCAAAGGGTGGAACAATCCAGAATTCATCGCAGAAGTCAAACGCGAGCTCGAGAAGGTTTTTCCGGTGGACAAGGTGGCAAAATTTCCCGGCGTGGCTCAGCCGTATGAGAAACAACGCAGTTAATTAATTGCTTGCGTTGCCCGAGCGGAGTATATGCCCGTCCTGTCTTATCTCGTAGGTATAATTAACCTCGGCGGATTGCGCGTCGATGTCGCAGCCCTCGACCGGCGGTTCGATGCGCTTGCTAAACCGGACATTCGCAGTTATCACCGCCTCGCGTTCGGGGAGGTTGTTGCAATCCCTTATTTCACAGAACGTATCAACCGCGGTGCGCGCGAAGATTTCGGCAAGTTGGCCGGCGTCGGGAATCTCGGCAACCGGGCATTTCGGTTCTTTCTTGGTGGCGCAGGCGCCGAGTGTGATTAGAGCTATGGCGATGATGTATTTGTTCATGAGTCCTCCTTGTGCGTTTTATTTTAGCGCGCGGGAAAGGAAAGAGCAGTAGGTAGATATTCTAACTGGATTCCGGCGCGTGGGCCGGAATGACGAACTTAGATAATTTCCGTAATTTGCCTTAGGCCGCCTTCGCGTCCGATTTGCACGACATGCAGCGATTTCCGCATCTGCTCCATAGTGCGTTTTTGATCAAGATTCGGGAAAACGTGCAGAATCCTATCGATAAACGAAAGGTAGGCCTGCTCGGCCGAATCGGCGTGGATCGTGGCGTAGAAGTGGCTGTGCCCGGTGTTCATAAGCTCCCACACGGCCTGCGCGTTATCGGTCGAAATCTCGCCGCCCATAATGGAATCGGGCGACATGCGGACGACCAAATCTATCACGTCCTTGTATGAAAAGATATTCGTCTGCTGTGTGCGCGAGAGCGTGATGTTGACCTTGTTGGCCTGCGGCACATTAAGTTCGCGTGTATCCTCGATCGTGATAATCCTCATATTAGGATTAAGGAGTTTCAGGATATTATTAAGGAACGTGGTTTTACCGGTGGCCGTCGCGCCGGAGATCAAAATGTTCTCGCCATCTCTGATCAGCTGCATAAGTCGCGTGTAGGGGTCGTCGGAAAGCTTCTTGGTTTTTTGCGTGATTTCGCGCAGCGCCTCGCCCTTAATCAGTCCATAGTTTTTGAAGTCGAAGTGGGCGTCGGCGTCCTTTACTCGAATCGCAATCGCTATGCCGCCCTCGGGATTATCGCTTGAGGCATTGACGTTCTTGCCGGCAATCGCAGAAAATCTATGCTCGCCCGGAAGGCTTGCGTATACGGTCGGAATGCCGTTCGCGGGATCGAACGGAAGCTCGTTCACATTCGCGATGATGTGGAGAATGTCCATAAGATACGACTGTGTTAATTTCGGGTCCGCCTGCTTCGTCCAAGGGGATTCAAGCCGTCCGCGTTCGCGAAGCCACACTACGCCCGGCTCGTTTATCGCGACCTCCTCTATGCCCTTCTGGTTATACCAGTTGGCGAGCGGAAGGATGGCTTCTTTCAGGACTTCGTTCGCGCTCATCATGCCACCTTGAATTTCAAGATTTCGGTTTTTTGTGTGCACGGTTCCGAGTAGCCGCCGAGGTAGCCGGAAACTTTCAATTTCACGCCGCCGATTTCGTCCTTGAGCTTGAAGATGCCGGCGTTGGCGGATTTTATCGGGTGCGAAATTTCGACCACATGCGCGACCGAGCCGTCGACAAGCGCGGTTTGCGAGGTGATCCTGTATATAGGAATTTTGAGTTTGTGGAGAGTGGTGGTAAGGTCGTTGGCCGATAGCGTCTTGTCCGTTTTGACGACTATGATGGAGCGGTCGAAGCCAAACGCCTTGGGCTCGTTCGCGATCAGGTATGATTCCGTGCCGGGGGCTCCGAGCTTGGCGATCACCTTGACCGCGGCGTCGGGCAAGAGCATGTTCGACCACCAGATGTCGCGGCTTCCTTTTAGGGGCACGAACGCTATTATCGAGGAATCGTTTGCTATGCCGGTTGCTATGTCGATCGCCTTGGCAAACGTGGCGATCTTGAGGTCGGGCGCGAATGGGAAGAGATTTTTAGCGGCGGCGCCCGCGGCTGCGATTTTATATCCGTTTTTCTTTATCGCGCTTATCCACAAAAGGCTTGCGGTAAGCGAAAGCGCTTCGTCATCGATTTTATCGGCGTTTGCCGAAATGTCGTTTATGGCTTTGGCTATGTCCTTTACCATAGCGCCAGGAGTTTGGATTTCGCGCGGCGAGGCGGAGATGAAATCTTTTATAGCGCTGTAGATATCAAGGGTTCGCATGGCGGGTATTATTATAGCATAATTTTAGGGGGCTAGCAAGCCAAGACGCCGAGCATAGGCGGCGTGTCCCGAAGGGCGCGGCTCTCCATGCGTGGGGGCGGCGTCCAGCGCGCAGCGAGTGAACTCGCTGAGAGTTTATGTATGCTAAAGTTCCGTCTTCGTAAACGCTATCTTGTGTCCGAAAAGCCGGCAGGCGGTGGCCACATAGTTCGGAGTTATATCCGTAAAGATAAACGTCTTGGTGCCGCCGTGGGAGAGCTTCGTCCTGATCTCGTCGTGGCGCGCAAGGTAGTCGGCGACTTTCTCGGGAAGGATTTCGTCTTGGGATATGACCTTGGTATCAGGGAGCATCTTTCGGAACAGATCCTTATACATGGGATAGTGCGTGCAGCCCAAGACAAGCACCTTGACGGGCGGAAGTTTGGCCAGGTAATCCTTGATGATATCCTTGGCGTATTTGTCGCCGTCGTATTCTATGAGCGGCACAAGAAGGGGCGCGGGGACGCTTGAAATCTTGATGTTGGGATTTATTTTCTGGAGCTCTTTTTCATAGACTTTGGAGTTGGTGGTGGAAACCGTGGCGATCAGGCCTATGTCTTGCGCGCCGGTCTCGAGCGCCGCCTCGATGGTAGGAATTATAATGCCCAGGACGCGGCGGTCGGGGTAGTTTTTCGGAAGGTATTCGGTTTGTAGGTATCGAAGCGCAGCTATGGCCGCGGTGTTGCATGCCATGAGGACGATCTTGCAATCGTGCTCGCGGAAAAGATAATCAATACATTTTTCCGTGTATTGCAGAATCTTCTCGCGCGAGCGGGAGCCGTAGGGAAGGTTCGCCGTGTCGCCGATATAGACGTAGTCGTATGTAGGCAGCGTCTCGACCACGGCGCGCATGGCGATAAGGCCGCCAAGGCCGGAATCAAATATACCTATCTTCATTGAGCTACCCCCCCCCATAGGGTTGATTTTTCGTCAAAATTTACTTTCTTGGAGTTCATAGTTCACTCTCCGTCGTGCTTTCGGTTATGACCCGGACGTTCTTTTCAAAATGCGGGTTTATCGGAGCGTCTATTATGTATTCCGAGTATTCTTCGAACATCTGTTCCGTGATTTGCTTGTATCCCGCAAGTTCCTTTTCCATATTGATTTTCGACCAATCCATGGGGAAAAGCCAGGACTTGCTTTCAAGACGGGGATTGGAGAATACGAGTTTCGCGTGCTCGTCGATTATGATGAATGTAAGATTGAATTTCACGAAGTCGTTATTGGCGGGCGAGATATTCTTGTCCACCACTATGGTTTGCGACATTATACCCTGGCTTTGGGATTTTATTGTGGGATTTGTCAGTTTATATGCGTCGGCAGAACCTATGAGCCAAAGGGAAGTGTGGGCGTAAATCTGGTTCTTACTTTTGTCGGGGACTACGACCTCGTATTCAAGGGTCAGTTCTTTGTTCGAGTATTCTCGAATCGAACCGCAAGCGGAAAGGAATAGCAATATCGCTAGAAAAACTTTCATGGGATAATTATACGCCTCTAAAGCTACATAATCAAGAGGCAAGTTTTATCCTTGCCTTTGGCGACAAAGGGGAATAAAATCGCGAAGAAGGGTTTATTATGGTCAATTCAAGCGGTGATTTCCTTAAACGTCCGCCCGCGTCGGTCGAAGCCGAGCAGGGCGTGCTTTCGGCGATTTTGGTGAATAATAAAGCCTATGAACGAATCGCGGAATTCCTGCGCGCCGAGCATTTCGTCGAGCCGCTTCACCGCAAGATTTTCGAATCGATGCAAAGAATGCTTGAAAAAGGGCATTTGGTCGACCTCCTGACTTTGAAAAAATACATGGAGCCGGGCGAGGGATTCGCCGAGGTCGGGGGTGCTGAATATCTTGCCTCTTTGGCTTCGTCCGCAACGCCCGCCGCGAACGCATACGACTATGGCCGGCTGGTTTATGATTTGGCGATTAAACGGTCTTTGATCGACCTTGGCACCGGCATAGTCAACGACGCGTATGGAAGCGGCGCGGACGACGCCGGCGCGCTTGAGCAAATTGCCATGGCCGAGCAGAAGCTTTACAACCTTGCCGTCGAAGGCGAGGAAGAGGGCGGCGCGCGTTCATTCGCCGACTCCCTTGGCGTTGCGACCGGAATCATTGAGCGCGCGAAAAACAACAAGGGCAAGATGTCCGGCGTGTCGACCGGCCTTGAGCTTTTGGACAAGCGAATCGGTGGATTCCATCCAAGCGACCTTGTCATAATCGCGGCGCGTCCGGGTATGGGCAAAACGGCGCTGGCTTTGAATTTGGCATTTAACGTCGCGAACGAAGTTTTGAACAAGCGCTCGCCGATCGAGCTTGACGGGCCTGTGATGTTCTTCTCGCTTGAGATGTCGCACGACCAGTTGTCATCGCGAATTTTGGCGTGCGAGGCCGAGGTGCCCGTGCACGACCTAAGGAACGGCCGAATCGACGAGAATATGTTCAACCGCATAATCGAGCAGGGCCGCGCGATTTCTTCTGTGCCTTTGTTGATTGACGATTCCGCGGCGCTTAGCATTTCCGCAATCCGCACGCGTGCGCGGCGTGTGAAGCGCAAGTCCGGATTGTCCTTGATTGTGGTAGACTATATCCAGCTTTTGACCGGTTCGGCCAGCCGCCGCAACGCAGATTCCCGAGTGCAGGAAGTTTCCGAAATCACACGCGGCCTTAAAATGTTGGCCAAGGAACTTAACGTTCCTGTGGTCGCTTTGTCCCAACTTTCGCGCGCCGTCGAATCGCGCGAAGATAAAAAACCGCAGCTTGCCGATTTGCGCGAATCCGGCTCGATCGAACAGGACGCCGACATGGTCATGTTCATATATCGCGAGGAATACTATAAGGAAAAAGAGGAGCCGCTTGACATGAACACCGACGCGTGGGTCAAGTGGAACCTCAATATGGAACGCGTGCGCGGCAAAGCCCAGCTTTTAATCGAAAAGCAACGCCACGGCCCCACCGGCCCGGTCAACGTCGCTTTTGTCGGTAAATACACCAAATTCGGAAACCTTGACGAAGTCCATTCAACGGGAGGGTAAAATGGGTAAGATAGTCGCGATCGGAAGCGGGAAACTTGGCCAGAGCAAAAGGCTTGCCGACGGATCCGTGATCGAGCAGCCGGTCGAGATCCTTGAAATCACGCGCGAGGTCGTGCGATTGAGCGGCAAGGATGCGCCGCATCTTGTTTTCCTTGCCACCGCATCGGGCGACGACGAGCTTTATATAGAGGGCGTGTTGCGTCATTTCGCCGGGCTTGGGTGCGAGGTATCCGCCCTCAAACTCGTATCCGAATCGCCCACCGACGAAGAGGTGCGTTCGGCAATATTGGGCGCGGATATAATCTATGTCGGCGGCGGGCTTACCCTTAAAATGCTTGAAGTTTGGCGGACGCGCGGCGTCGACAACCTTTTGCGCGAGGCGTTCGGCAACGGCGTGGTGCTTAGCGGTTCGGCGGCTGGCGCCATGTGCTGGTTCGAATTCGGTATCACGAATTTATCCGAGTTCGTGGGCGACAGCAACATGGAGCTTGCGCCCGTGCAATGCCTTGGCCTTATACAAGGGCTTTGCACGCCGCATGCTTCAAAGGAACCGGCGCGCGTGGATTTTATTCGGGACAGAATCAAACACGAGTTCATAAGCTCGGACGGTTATGCCATAGACGATTGCGCCGCCCTTATATTCGAAGACGGAAATGTCCGCTCGATGGTAAGCGCGATCGGCGCAGAACGGAGCGCGGGCGTTCGGAAAATAGCACTTGAAAACAATGAAATAGTGGAAACGAAGATATGATAGAAAAGATTATACTCGCCTCGGCGAATCCGGGAAAGCTAGCCGAGATCGCCGAGATACTTGCGCCCGTGAAGGTCGTCCCCTATACCGAATTATTCGGCGAGTTTGAAATAGCGGAAACGGGTGAAACTTTCAAAGAGAACGCGCGAATCAAAGCCGAAACTATTTCGGCCAAAACAGATATGCCGGTGATTGCCGACGACTCGGGCCTTGTAATTCCAGCGCTTGACGGATTTCCAGGTGTGCGCACGCACGAATTCGCAATCGAGTCCGGCGGTTATGATGCGGCCTTTGCCGAGATCGAAAAGCGACTTGGGGCGTCCGATAACTCGGCGTTCTTCGTATCGACTATCGCAGTTGCCATCAAGGGTCAAAAGACCATGTTCGCGACCGGCGAGATTCACGGGACGCTACGGTTTCCGGCGGCTGGCGCAGGAGGATTCGGATACGATCCGATATTCGTGCCGAACGGTCGCGGCTGTTCCATGGCCGAAATAGACGAGATGGAGCCGGAGTTCAAATCGCAATTCTCGCACCGTGCGGTCGCCCTTCGCAAACTTGCTGGATATATCGCGGGATTGAATGCGGTTGCCGCTCCGGTGGCGGAAGAGAAGGTCGAAGAGGTGGGGGTCGAAAAGAAAAAGGCTGCTCCGAAAACTTCGAACCGTGCGAAACGCGAAATCAAAGAGGAAGAATTCGAAACCGCGATGGAGGCGGCGGTGGAAACCAAAGAAAATGACTAGCAAGCTTCCTGTTGCGCGGAATATACGGCTTTTACGTGTTCATAACTTCCTCAACTGGTGCTGGCCGCTTAACGCAGTTGCTATAATCTACTTCCAACAAATAACCGGATCGTGGGCCACCGCGTCGTTCGTATTTTCGCTATATATCCTTGTCCAAGCGTTATGCGCGGTGCCGACGGGCATAATCTCGGACAAGTGGTCGCGAAGCCGCACGCTTGTCGTATCCTCGCTTTTCTTTGTCGCGATGGGATTGTGTTTTGCGATGGCGGGCGTCATTTCCTCGACGCCGCTTTTGTTCGCGGGGGCGGCGATATGGGGACTTGCCGGTGCGTTTGAGACGGGAACCGAAGAGGGCCTTATATACGAAACCATGGCCGACCTTGATAGGAAAGACGAATACGACATAGCATACGCAAGCACCAGGGCGTGGCGATACATCGGCGCGTTGGCGGCCGGATTCATAGCTATTCCTGTGATTTATTTCTTCGACATGCTAATGCTTGCGTGGATTTCGATCATACCCGCGGTGGCGCAGACGGTAGTCAGTTTTATGTTCGTGGAACCGAAAAGTTATCGTCGCAGCGAGCGGCGGGCGTTCCCGCATTTGCTTGAGGCTTTGCTTGCGTTTGTTAGGAACCGCAAGGCGCGGCGGATCGCGCTTGCCCATTCTATGAACTTTTCGTGGGGCGAGGTGCAGTATCGCATCAACACAATCTTCTTCGCCGTGTTCGTGCCGATTTGGGCGGTGGACTTGGTCTATTCCATATATAGGATCTGTAGCTCGGCCGGATTTAAGGTCGCGATGCGGTTGCGCGGTTTGGGATTTTTCAAAATGGCGCTTGTCGGACACGTGTATAAGATTTCGACGGTCGGCGTGGCGCTTGTCTTCAATAATATAATCTCGCCGTTTATATTCGCGATTTCATCGCTTGGCACGGGGCCCGAGCATACGGCCGAGTCGGCATTGATGCAGGAGGAGTTCACGGACGAGCAGCGGGCGACCATGCGTTCTATCATAGCGATATTCGCGGGTGTATTGTCGGCCGGCGTGTTTGCGTTTTCCGGTTGGCTTGCCGAGGCGTATTCAGCGCGGACGTCGCTTGGCGTTTTGGTTTTATACAAGGCAGTGATCGCGGCGTATTTCTTTTACCTTATGAGAAAATATAGATGATGAAGCGTTTTCGTATACGTCGGAACCTCGCACTTTTCAAGGCGCACGATTTTTTGAACTGGCTTTGGCCTTTGTCGGGCGTATACGTCATATTCTGCGAGATGATAACCGGGAGCTGGGCAATGGCGGGCCTTGTGTCCTCGGTTCAGATGCTGACCACTTCGGCTATGGTGGTGCCGACGGGAATCATTTCCGACAAGTGGTCCAGGAAGAAGACCATGATTGTGTCCGACAGCTTCTGTATGGCGGCCGGAACCTGCATGGCGATTGCCGGCACCATCGGCAGCGTGGGCCTTCTGTTTTTAAGCGTCGTCATGTTCGGGCTTTACAACGCGTTCATGTCCGGGACCGACGAAGCGCTTATGTATGAAACGATGACGGATTTGAAGAAGCGCGGGAAATACGACATAGTGTATTCGGGCACCAAGGTCTGGCGCTATTTGGGCGGAGCGGCGGCGACGATGGTGGCCGTGCCGGTGATTTACTTTTACGGAATAATCGCGGTCGCGTGGGTGTCGGTCATACCCACTTTCGCGCAGCTTGCCACCAGCATTATGCTTGTCGAGCCGAAAAGTTATGTCAAAAGCGAGCGCAAGGCGTTCGGACATCTTGTTTCCGCATTGGGGAAATTCATGCGAAGCGTGGGCGCGCGGCGCATAGCGACTATACACATGATGAACAATTCGTGGGTAGATTCGCAGTATCGGTTCGGCTCGGTCTATTACAGCATGTTCGTGCCGATTTGGGCGGTGGATTTGATTGTGTTCATACAGCGTATGTGCACCTCCTTCGGGTTTCGAATCACGATGTGGCTGCGTCGGTTCGGGATTTTGCAAATGGGTATAATAGGCAACATGTTCCGTTTCGCCGGCGTCGGTATCGGCGTTATGCTCAACAACATAGCCGCGCCGTTCGTCATCGCGTTTTCTGCGCTTGGCCAAGGGTCCGAGGCGACCGCAGAATCCGTGCTGATGCAGAGCGAATTTTCGGATTCCGAGCGGGCGACCATGCGCGCGTTCATAACCATACTGGCCGGAGTTTTCTCGGCGCTTGTATATTTCGTGGTCGGAATGATTGCGGACGCTTATTCGGTGCATGCTGCGATTGCTGCGCTGCTTGTATTGAAGGGGGCGGTGGTGGGATATTATATATATATTATGAAATTTGTGGGCAGGGCCGGGCGATGAGTCGGCCGCTTTCGATTTATATCCACTATCCGTATTGCATAAGCAAGTGTCGGTATTGCGCGTTTTCTTCGTGCGCGGCGCGTGGTCGGAATGGTGATGAATTGCTTTCGGCGTATTTGAAGGAGCTTGATTTTTATGCCGGCGTGTGCGGCGGGCGGGAAGTGGTTTCGGTATATTTCGGTGGGGGAACCCCGTCGCTTGCCTCGGTAGAATTCGTGTCGGAGATTTTAGCGCGGGCCGGCGGGAACTGGCGGCTAGCGTCCGATTGCGAGATTACGCTCGAGGCTAATCCGGCGACGTGCGATGTTGCTAAATTGCGGGCGTTTCGGGAGGTGGGTGTGAACCGTTTATCCATTGGTGTGCAATCGACGCGGGATTCGTTTTTGCGGTGGTTGGGGCGGGCGCACACTGCGGCGCAGGCGGTGGAATTCGTTGAGGCCGGTGCGGAGATTTTTCCAAACTATAATGTAGATTTGATGTATGGCCTTGCCGGTCAGACCTTGGCGGATTGGGAGGCGGAGCTGGCGCGCTGGGCGCATGTGCCGCACCTGTCGCTTTATCAGTTGGGGATCGAGCCGGGAACCGCATTCGCGCGTGCGGGAGTGGCCGAGGCGGGCGAGACGCTTGCCGTAAAAATGTTTGCGGCGGCGGGGCGTGCTGCGCGTCGATACGAGGTTTCGAACTATGCCGCGCCCGGATTCGAATCGCGGCACAATGTCGGTTATTGGAGCGGGAGAGATTATATCGGAATTGGTCCTGCGGCGGCTGGACGGCTTTGCGTTGAGGGGAAATTTTTTGAAACGAAGAATCCTTGCCCGGTCGAAAAGTGGCTGGCTGGTTCGCCCAAATTAAAACCCCTATCCCGGATGGCGCGAGCGAGGGAAGCCGCAATAATGGGGCTGCGTCAAGTGCGTGGAATCGATATGGCGGAGTTCGAGGCAAACATCGGCATACCGCTTTCGAAGGTGTTGCGGCTGCATGAATCGCTTGCGTGGGGCCGTTCGAATGTGCGGTTCAAGAAGAGCGCTTTTCTTAAAATGGATGCGCTGTTGGCAGAGATAATTATATAGCGAAGCCACTACGCCGGCTGGGCGGGTAGCGCCTTGGGCGCACACGCACTGCGTGGGGCGGCGTGGTGTGCGCAGCGAGTGAACTCGCTGGGAGCTTCAGTATATTTAGATAGATTTCATATTCTCTTCAATAGCGGCTTCGACCTTGGTGGTCAAGGCCTGGCGCGAATCGAAATCGTCGGTGTTCAACGGTTTGCCGATTACGACCTCGATAGTGCCGGGGTATTTCATAAATCCGCCCTTCTTCCAAAAACGCCCGGAATTGACGGCAACAGGAAGGACGAATGAACCTGGAATAGCCTTGGCAATCGTGGCAAGTCCCGATTTGTAATCCGGGTTAGCGCCGGGGGATTTCCGCGTCCCTTCGGGAAAGATCACCAAATTGCGCGTGCGTAAAATGTCTTTGATTTTTTCCATCATTTTCGCAAGGCCGGATTTCGTCGTGCTGCCGCGATTGACCATCACGTTGCCGGATTTCCAAAGAACGTAGCCGAAGAAGGGAATGAATATCAATTCCTTCTTGAACATGAAATTCGTCGGGCCGAATAGGTATTGATATGCTACGGTTTCCCAGGCGGACTGGTGCTTGCTTGCCATGATATACGGGTGTGTCGGAACGTTGGCTTGACCGCGTATGCGATATTTCAATCCGCAGATTTTATCGAGCAGCACGAGCGTCGTAAAACTCCAAACCCGCGCGATTTTCAAAATCCACATCGTGGGCGCCCAGAAAAGTATCAACGAGATTATCGCAAGCGCCAGCGTCAAAGCCTGGAAACAAACAAAGAAAACAAGCGAGCGGGCGAATGTCATCTGCGGCTCCTATAGAAATTTTATTGCCGTGTCCGCGCCGAAATAGGTAAGCGCGCCGGTGATAAGGAACTTGTTATACTCCTTGAACGCAAGCGAGAGCGCTATGGAATTCCTGAATACATTCCTTGAATCGCGAATCTGGTGGCTTATCGGAACGTATGTTATATCTACGCCCTTTAGGTAGCGGTTGAAAAGCGCGCGGGCGCGGGGCATGTGATAGAACGAGGTGATGACGACCATGCTTCTTACATTGTTCCTCTTTGCGAACTCGGCGGTTTCAAGCGCGTTCTCGGCCGTGCTTTTGGCGGTGCCGAACGCAACCTGTTTCGGATTGATGCGCGCCTTCTCGACCGCTTGGTTCAGATAGATCTTGTTTTCGATGCCCGAGATGAAAAGCTTCGGAGCGACGCCGTCCTTAAGCATTTGCAGGCCCGCTTCGATACGACCGGGCGCGCCGGTTAGCACCACGATCGCATCCGCCTTGCCTATGTCCTCGTTCTTGAATCTTAGCGTTTGCACGAACGCTACGAAGCCAAGCGAGTATATTATCGAGAAAGCCAATAGGGAGAGCAGAATCTTTTTCGCGTTGCGGTCGAACCAATTTTCCCTCTTAAGGCCGATTTCGATGGTCATGACGGTTTCCCCCTTAGATAAAACATAGTTGCGAAGAACGATATGAATTTCGCGAACACAGCCGCGACCACCGGCAGAACGAATGCCGCCTCGAGAGATACGGTCGGTATATCAAGCGCGCCCGAAGTTCCGGCAAGCGAGCTTCGAAGATAATAAAGCGTCGCAATGGATAGCGCGAAACCTATGGCCGCACCGGCGATCGAAGAAAGAAGGATGCGATTGCTAAGCCGGCTTGCGATATAATAATTGGCCGCGCCGATCGAGCGCAGGATCTCTATGGCGCCGCGGTTTGCGACGATCGAGGCCTGCACCGCGTGAATAATCGCAAACGCCGCAGCAGCAGCGATTATCAGCATCATCAGATCAAGCACGAGTTTTAACGACGTAATGCGCCCCTTCAACTCGGTCGAGAAATCCGCCGAGCGTTCGATATTGATCATCGGCGAAATATTCTTAAGCGCGATCGAAAGCCGGTCGTAATCGACATTTTTCGCGGGATTCAAAATTATAATTCTTGGAAGCGGAATCCCAAGCGAGGTTGCGCCCATGTTGCCAAGCCAGGGGCGAAGCAGCTCGGCCTCTTCTTTATCCGTCGGGATTTTGAACGATTTTACGCCGGTGTCGGCGGCAAGGACTTTCCTTACCCGATCCATAGTTGTTTCAAGCTCGGCGCGCGGGTCGCGGGCGTTCATGTTGGGCAAGACCTGGACTATCGCATCGTTGGTCAAGCGGTTGCCAAGCGCGTTCAGCATGTGCGAGGCTATGCCGGACACCGCCAAAATAATACTAGATATAAAAATTATAAACGCCATCATGAACGGAAGGAAGCGGCGGGAGACGTCCAACGATAACGCTTTGTCGGTTTTGAATATCATCATGCGCCCACCTTGGTCATAATGCCGCCGCCCAGGCTATATACAGGGTATCCGAACTGTGCCGGAAGCAGTTTGGAGTGCGTGGCGATGATGACCGCCGTGCCCATCTTGTTGAGCTCTTTGAAAAGGTATAAGAGCTTGCCGGCCATTTCGTCGTCGACCGAGCCGGTGGGTTCGTCCGCGATGATAAGGTCTGGATTCCCGATTACTGCGCGGGCGATGGCGACGCGCTGTTTCTCGCCGCCGGAGAGCGTGTCCGGGAGGCTTTGCATTCTGTTTTTCAAACCCACCCATTCGACAAGCTCGGGGACGTGCGTCGCGATGTATCGATCGGATTTGCCGGAGATTCTTAATGGAAGCGCTATGTTTTCAAGGACGGTGAGGTGCGGGAGCAGGCGAAAATCCTGGAACACGGCGCCGATTTTGCGGCGCGCGGCGGCGGAGTCCTTGGGGGTTAGCCGCTCGATATTTCGGCCGAAAAGTTTTACCGTGCCCGAAGTCGGCATAAGGTTTAGGTGCATGAGGTTAAGGAACGAGGTCTTGCCGGCGCCCGACGGACCGGTAAGGAATACGAACTCGCCGCGGTGGAGTTTGAAATTGACGTCTTTCAAAATCTCCTGGTGCTCGAAGTAGCGGAAAGACACGTCGTCGAATTCGACAAGGGGCCGGGGCTCTTTTCTCTCTTGGCTCATGCGGAAATTATAGCAGGCCGAGTGCAGAGGTGCAATAGAAAAACTCCCCCGGGGATGCCGAGGGAGTTTTTGGTTTTATTGGTTTGGAACCGGGTCAAGGATTGTTCCGTTCCAATTTCCGTCGTTGTCCCAGCTTAGGCCGGCGTGGACGCAGTAGTATACGGAATTACCGACTATCCACATGGTTGCAGCGGCAATTGCTGCGCCACCAAGTGCAACCCAACCCATAGGGTTCCATGCATTTGTAAAACCTATTATTGCCAATGTCGCTAAGTATCCACCAGCTGCAACACCGGTCGTCCAGCCGAAGCCTGCCCAGCCCTTGAACCACGAGGAAACGTCCTTCCACTTTTCGGACGAGACGGCAAGCTGCTGCACAGGAAGCGTGCCCTGATCGGCACAGAACGCGTTGTTCACCTGGGCATAGAATTTGATTTTGCTAAGCGAATTGGCCCATGCTTTCTTCTTGCCGTTGTTTCCGCCCTTTACATAGTTTTTGTGCGAGCCGCAGGTGTTTTTGTAATCGGACTTCAACCAATCAAGCTCGAACTTGTGAAGTTCGGCAACAGCCTTACAGTCGATTTCGCCGCCCATGCTTATAGGATTTTCGGGTATGAAGTTCGCGCTGTTCGAAGAAGTCGACGTCGACGGGCATTGGACAAGTAGTCCACCAGGTTGGCCGCGGCGTCCGCGCATAAGCTCGTCAGTCGGGTTGTCGATGGAGTTTATCGCCTCTCCGGATACGGGTCGACCGCCTGCGCCCATGTTGAACATAGGAGTGCCCCACATTTTCGTATTTCTATCACTTTCGTTGTCCCAGTTGATGATAGAAGCTTCGTTGCCGTGGCGTCCCCGGACACCGGTGGTAAGAGCGTCCCCGGCCCTTGTCGGTTGTCCGCCCATGCCACCCATTGAGGTAATGCCGGTTGTCGGAACTTTGGTTCTTAGCCAGTTGATCATGGCGGTGCTTACGCGGCCCTGTGTGCTGAGGGTAAAGACAGTGGAAGAACCATCTTTTCCGGCTTGGGCCTTGTCGCCGCCCGCGCCGCCGCCGTCGCCTATATTAAGCGTGAAGTCCGTCCGTCCGGTCAAGGTCAGAAGTCGAACTATGAGTTCGCCCGATCCGCCCATGCCAGCAGTTGCGTGATTCTTGCCACGATGTCCAGCAGCGCCGCCGCCGGAACCTACGATACCGACCCTATAGATACCTTCGGGCAAGAAGCCGCTTGCCGTCGCGCCGATGAGTTCGAATATGGGGCAGGTGCTCCAGGCTTTGACCTTGGTTAGGTCGAGAGCGTCATAGGTGAAGCCTGCAACGTCCTTGCATGCGACATCAACGAAGCCGGACGAGTTGACCACGTCGGAGAAGCGCAGGACGCGTCTTTCCGCATCAACCCTGTCGATTTTTACAAGGTGGTTGGTTTCGTCCGCCGAGCGAAGAACGTAGTAATGTTCCATGACGTTTCTGTTGGCCGCGTTCGGGATTTCCGCATAGCCAAGCAGATCGCCTTCGACCGCAGGAGTCCATCGGCGCGGCGAAACGGCCGGGATTTTATTGTTCTCGAACATCATGGTTTTGGAGATCGGTCTGAACCCAAGAGCTATTGTCTGGGCTCCGTTGTCGGGAATGCTCGTGGTGGCGTCGTCAAGCTGAGATATCTCGGTTGTTTCGTGTATCCACTGGGGATGGACGGTAGAATTATCTATGCGAACGATCACGTTCAAGTCGTTGAACAGCGTATACATGTTGCCGACATCGATTTCCCAGGTGCGGAGCATTTTGGTGCACTCGCGAAGGATCGCCGTGGCATGCGCGGTCGCCATCTGCGTCCTAAGCTGGTTGCGCATTTCCAAGTTTGCCGTTGTGGCGGCGGCTTCGACTTGTTGCAGCTCGGAATCAAGTGTCCTTAGCCCCGCAAACTCCGTCGCGATTGTGCGGACGTTCCTTGTCGAACCTCTTATCAACTTCGCCAAGTTCTCCTCGAGGAAGTTATTAAAGAAGTCCACCATTCTTGCGTAAGCCGCACCGCGTGCAGCAGCAAGGTTGGACTCGTAGGCTTGGCACGAACGGACGACACTATGGAAGTCGCCGACCACCGAATTGGCTGCGTTCCGGCCGTCGTTGTTGGCCGATGTGCGTGCGCCTTGGCCAACATGAGGTTCGATACCGGCGAGGTAGAACATCTGATAGGCAAGGGTTATCGGGTTGTCGTGCTCGCCCTGCTGAGACTGGAGCGCTATGTTGTTGTCATGTGCTAGACCGGGCGCGGTTTGAGTGTCGTTGTTCGAGGGCTTCGTGCAACGCTGGAGCACGCGCAACGCCTGCTGCAATTTCTGGGAATTAGCATCGCCGAACTTGGCCTGGTCGGTGGGGGACAGGCGGCTTCCGGAAAGACAGAGGCGGGTTCCCTCGTTCAAGAGTCCTGCGCCGTTGACGCGAACGAAGTTGCTTGGCACGGGGACAGAGACGCTGAAGAACTGGTCCATTTCATCGGGCGTGATGCCAAGTTCGCGCCTAAGGTCGTTAACGTCCTCGTTTCTTACTAGATATTTCTCGAGCGTGTCGAGGCCCATGCGGCTGATTTTATTGCGATAGAGCGCGGAATCCTGGAAGTTCAAAATCCTGAAGGGAATGCCGTCCCTTGATTCGCCGTTCTCCATTCTGAACGCAGCCTCGAGGAAGTATTGGGTCGAGGCTTTGGTCGCGAACGGCGCGCGCGAGGCAAGCGCATTCTGGGCAATTATGCAATCGTTCATCGTGATTCCGTATTCGTCCACGTTCTCGGTTATGCCGCAGAAGTAGTTATAGCCGAGATAGAGGTAGTTCGCGTCCTTGTTCCTGAACTCGCGGGTGCCGGCGCGCACGCCCATCATCAGGCGTTCGGAACCCGGTTGACAGGCAAACCTGTTGCCGCGGTTATTCGCGTGCGAGGTATCCGTATCAGGCGCAACTATGCCGCCGGTGCTTACTCGGACTATGGTGCAGGTGCAGGAGTGCCTAGAATCCGCGCCGGTTCCCTGAATAGGGTTCCTAAGCTCGGGCTGCGATCGGCCGAAATTTATGCGATCGGCGTTAAGCTGGGCTGCCATGTTGAACGGGCATGCGCCTGCGACCGCGGTGGCTTGGTTGACTATGTTGTTGGTTCCGGTCGTGTTGTTGAAAAGCGCGCCGAGAACGTTCCGCTGGGTTGCGCCGGTGGTCGTGCCGCTTGCGTCCGTAGTCCCGCCTACAGCGACTATTCCGTTGAACTGTCTGCAAAGAAGTTGGGCCGAAGGGGTAAGCGCCGAATCTTCGCATTCGTTGTTAAGCGCTGGGAAGAAGCCGGTTCTTGCCACCGAAGAGTTGAAGATACAGCGGAAGGGGTCGCCGGTCCTTTGAAGTTGGCGGACCGATGGGTCATTGCGGAATGCGTCGAATTTGGAAACCGCTGCGGCCGCGAATTCGTCCATACAGTCGGAATATGCCTTGAGGCAGTTTATCGGAATATCGTTTACGCCGCTTGTGTCTGAGCCAGTGCCGCCGCCACCGCCACCGCCGCCCGTAGGTCTGTTGCGTCTTGCCGCCCCGGCTCGTTTGGCATTGGCTGGTGATGCACGGTTTGCGCCGGCTCTTGCGGGAGTGCTTGCGCGTTTGGCGTTCGCGGGGGATGCGCGAGTGGCGCCGGTGGCGCGGTTCTGTTGCGCGGAACTATCCGACTCCAGCGTAAATACTAAAGCAAATGCGGCTAGAATACCAATAAATTTTTTCACTTCCCTGTTTCCTTTACTTTGGCTATATCCTTCTCTCCTGAAAATTATAGCAGAAAGTCAAAACTATTTCAACCCTAAATACCATTTTTTACGCCACCTAAAATATTCCTAGATTTAATGAGGAAAAGTTTAACTTTGTAGTTGCCAAGCAGCGTGAAAAAAGCTATACTCCACTGGTTAAGAACAAAATAGGAATATTTGCAAACTGGATTCCGGCTTCCACCTTCGCCCGAGGACGCGGTGGTGATAGCGGTGGCCGGAATGACAAGGAAGGTGTATAAATGCAATTCATAAAAATCCGCGGGGCGCGTGAGCATAACCTTAAGTCGGTTAGCATCGACATTCCGCGCGACAAGTTGGTTGTGATTACCGGATTGTCCGGTTCCGGCAAGTCTTCGCTTGCGTTCGACACTATTTACGCCGAGGGGCAGCGGCGGTATGTGGAATCGCTATCCTCTTACGCACGGCAATTTTTGAACATTCAGAAAAAGCCCGCGGTGGATTCGATCGAGGGGTTGTCGCCCGCTATTTCCATCGAACAGAAAACTACGCACGCAAACCCGCGCTCGACCGTCGGCACCACTACGGAAATCTACGATTATATGCGTTTGCTTTGGGCGCGCGTAGGGGTCCCGTATTCCCCGGAAACCGGGCTTCCCATTGCGTCCCAGACCGTGTCCGTCATGGTCGATGCGATTGCCACGATGCCAGAGGGAACCAAGCTTTATTTACTATCGCCGGTGGTGCGTGGGAAAAAGGGAACCATGCGCGACACTTTCGACGACCTTCTCAAGAAGGGATTTTTGCGTTTGCGCGTCGACGGGGAGTTCATGGACACAGAGGCTGCGCCGGATTTGAACAAGAACCGCGTGCACACGGTCGAGGTCGTAGTTGATCGCGTGGTTGTTAAAAAAGGCATAAACGACCGGTTGGCTTCTTCGATCGAGACCGCTTTGAAACTATCCAACGGATTGATGATAGCCGAGGACGCGGACACCAAGAAACAAACTATATTCAGCGAAAACTTTTCCTGCCCCGTATCCGGTTTCGCGATCGAGGAAATCGAGCCGCGGTTGTTTTCATTCAACAATCCCTTCGGTGCGTGCGAGAAGTGCGGCGGCATCGGGCATGAAATAGAATTTTCGCCGGACTTGATCGTTCCGAACCCTGAGAAATCCCTGCGCCGCGGGGCGATCGCGCCGTGGAGCAAGGACGGAGTTTCCATAACCCAAAACGAATTCGTGCTTGAGGCGTTGGGTCGCGAATTCGGCTTCTCGCTTGACAAGCCGTTCCGAGATTTATCGAAGAAAGTTCAAGACATAATACTATACGGCGCACCCGGTCGCGTAATCACCGTGCGCTGGAACACATTCGTTTCCAGGAAGGAATGGGAGGGCGTAATCCCCATGCTAGACCGACGATACCGCGAGACGGATTCCGAGGCCGCTCGTTCGGAATACGAGAAATACCAGGCCAACACGCCATGCGAGGCCTGTGGCGGAAAACGCCTTAACCCAAAAGCGTTGTGCATAAAAATCGACGGGCGCGATATTATCGACGCGACCCTTGTGCCGCTTGATGTGTCATACGAATGGTTTAGCAAGTTGAGTGCGAAGTTGTCGCCGAAGAACCGTGAAATCGCCACGCCGATTTTACGCGAAATCACCGACAGGCTGAGTTTTCTTCTAGACGTAGGATTGAACTATTTAAGCCTCTCGCGCGCAAGCGGAACGTTGTCGGGCGGAGAATCTCAACGTATACGTTTGGCGTCGCAAATAGGCACTGGCCTTACCGGTGTATTATATGTGCTTGACGAGCCATCAATCGGTTTGCATCAGCGGGACAACACGCGCCTTATCGGCACATTGAAAAAACTGCGCGACAAGGGCAACTCGGTCATCGTCGTCGAGCATGACGAGGAGATCATGCAAACTGCGGATTACTTGATCGACATGGGGCCGGGCGCGGGAATGGCGGGCGGATATCTTGTCGCACACGGCACGCCGAACGATGTGAAAAAGTCCAAGGACTCCTTGACCGCGGCCTATTTGACCGGCGCGCGGAAAATAGAAGTGCCGAAACGTCGCCGCGCTGGTTCCGGGGAATTTATCTCTTTGAAAGGTTGCGCGCATCATAATTTGAAGAATATAAATGTGGACATTCCGGTCAATACTCTGACCTGTATCACAGGTGTAAGCGGTTCGGGAAAATCATCTTTGATTCTGGATACGCTTTATCCGTTGGCGATGCGAGCTATCAACGGTTCCGGACTGTCCGCCGGAAAATTGAAATCGTTTAGCGGTTTCGACAACTTCGATAAAGTTATCCACATAGACCAGGCGCCGATCGGCCGAACGCCGCGATCAAATCCCGCTACCTATACCGGCGTTTTCGACCTGATCCGCGATTGGTTTTCAAAATTGCCGGATTCAAAAATCCGCGGGTATGGTCCCGGCCGATTCAGCTTCAACACCAAGGGCGGGCGGTGCGAAGCGTGCGAGGGCGAGGGCATGATTCGTATCAACATGAACTTCATGGCCGACGTGTTCGTAGAATGCGACGAGTGCAAGGCCAGCCGCTATAACCGCGAAACTTTGGAAGTCCGCAACAAAGGAAAAAACATAGCGGACGTTTTGAACATGAGCGTCGAAGAGGCGTTGGAGTTCTTCACGAACGTTCCCTCGATCAGGAAGAAAATCGAAACGTTGCAGCAGGTGGGTCTTGGCTATATAAAACTCGGCCAGCCGGCGACCACTTTGTCCGGGGGCGAGGCGCAGCGCATAAAACTTTCGCGCGAGTTGTCGAAATTGCAAACCGGAAATACGTTGTATTTATTGGACGAGCCGACGACAGGTCTGCACTTCGCGGACATACAAAATCTGTTGAACATTTTGCAAAATCTTGTCGGTCTTGGGAATACGGTTGTAATTATCGAGCATAACCTTGATGTTATAAAGGTTGCGGATTATGTGATCGACCTTGGGCCCGAGGGGGGCGCGGGCGGAGGAACCGTGATCGCGACCGGCACGCCGGAGGCAGTTTCTAAGGTCAAGGCGTCGTATACGGGGCAGTATTTGAAGACCGTATTGAAGCAGTAATAAAATGTTGACATTTCGTTGGCCTGCGTTATTATTTTGTCCATAACAAAAGGTTTATTATGAAAACTATCAAACCCCTTAAAAAAGGTAGCAAAATTGGATTTCCCGGCGGTGGGCAGCTTGCCGGCATGATGTTGCCGTTCATAGAAAAGTTCGATTATAAATCCGTTATTCTCGACCCTTCCGACACTTGCACCTGTAGCGATGCGGCGAACTATTATCTTAAATACGGTTTTGACGATTGGAACGGCTATGCAAAGATGGCCAAGCTATGCAAAGTAATAGGGCTTGAGTTCGAGCATGTGAACGTCGAACACCTTAAGCGACTTGTCGAAATGGGCGTAAAGGTTTTCCCGAACCCAGAAATACTTTGGACGATTCAGCACAAGGGTCGGCAAAAGCAAAAAATGCTTGAACACGGTATTCCCGTATCTCCGTTCGAATATGTAAAAACAGAGGCCGAAGCCGTCGCATATTGGAAACGCAACGGCGAAAAGCTGTTCCTTATGAAGGGTTGCACCGGCGGTTATGACGGCAAGACCAACCGCATGTGCAACACGCTTGACGACGTGCGCGAAGGTTTTGCGCAGCTTAACAAGAACGGCAAGGTCGACGTTATCGCCGAAAAGCTTGTCGAAAACCTCAAGGAAATTTCGGTCATTATGACGCGTGGTCAAGACGGTCAGACGGTAATGTATCCGATTGCCCAAAACGTGCACAAGGACAGCATACTGCACACAACCATCGTGCACGCAGCGTCCGATACTCCGGTCATCGACAATGCTGCAAAGATTATGGCTGCAAACACGCTTGCCCGCTGCTTCCCAGATTACGTCGGCACGATATGTTTCGAGTTTTTGGTAAACGAAAAAACCGGCGAAATCTTCATGAACGAGATCGCGCCACGCGTCCACAACTCGGGCCACTGGAGCCTTGACGGAGCGGTAAGTTTCGAGGGCTTCGGCGCAAGCCAGTTCGAAAACCATATACGCGCTATGGTCGGCCTACCGTTGGTGCAACCCTATCTTGTCGAAGAATGTGCGGGAATGTGGAACATAGTCGAACGCGGCGGACGAAGCGGCGCGCGCGACGGTTGGGAAAACACGGACGTCTTGACCAAGTGCGGCGGCGTGCTTTACGATTATAAAAAAGACATAAAGCCCGGACGCAAACTTGGCCATGTGAATTACTATGGCAATAAGGCCAAGGTTATGGCCGCACTTGCCGCGACCAACGTCCGCGCACGGATAAAATAAGAACTCGCCCGGCGAAAGCGATGTAATCGCGCTGGGGAGCTTCTGTATCCCCGACTAGATTGTCCGCTACGCGTTCACTTCGTTCCCGGCTCGGGGCCGGAATGACGAGGGAGGAATATCCCCTTATTGCCATAGCGGTCGAAACGTTGCAGAATCCTCCTATCAAAAGGAGGAAATAATGAAAAAATATCTTGCTGAATTTGTCGGAACATTCGTGCTTGTATTCGCGGGCGTAGGCGCCGCGGTGTTGGCCGGATCGCAAATAGGAAACCTTGGCGTGGCGCTTGTCTTCGGCCTTACATTAGTCGCGCTTATATATACATTCGGCGACGTGTCGGGCGCCAATTTCAATCCGGCAGTATCGGCTGCGATGTGGAGCGCCGGTCGTATCTCGACAGCGACGTTCGCCAAGTATGCTGTCGTGCAATTCGCCGGAGCGACGATCGCCGCGCTACTTGTATGCTATATCGCAAGCGGAGAGCCGGGATGGACGGTTGCGCACGGTCTTGGTCAGAACGGTTGGGGAATGGGGTATGCAGGGGAGTATTCGAAATCCTCGGCAATAATCTTCGAGCTTTTCGCCACGTTCATATTTGTCCGCCTAATCCTTGAGCTGACCGAGGCGAAATCCCACCACGCCGGCCTTGCCATAGGGTTAGTATTGGCCGCGCTTTTGATGGTCGGAATGAATATAACCGGCGGTTCATTAAACCCTGCGCGCAGTTTCGGTCCGGCGGTTTTGGTCGGAGGCCACGCGCTGGCGCAGCTTTGGGTCTTCCTTGTGATACCTACCGTTGCAGGTCTTGCGGCTGGTATCATTCATAGGTTTTATGGGTTTAACAAGAAGTAGGAACTTGATACAGGCCATACGGCCGCTACGGAGCGCTGATACTGTATACGCTATTAACTAAAACAGCGTCTTGAACAGCTTGTCTATTTCCTTTAGGATTTTCTTGGCGGCGGCGCGGCGGAGCTCCTGAACATCCGCTCCTTGATGCACGGCGAATTCAACGCGGTTCGAATCCTTATAGCGAATCAGCGCCTCGAGCGATTGCACGCGAACTTCGATATCGCGTAGCTTTATCGGCACAGGCTTGTAATAATACTTGACCGTAGATTCCTTTTTCGCGGTGATATAGGAATTGTAAAAGCCTTCGTCGGCCATACAGATGTCCATCTCGATCCCATCCATGACACAGAACATGATATACTCGTTGAAGAACTTGTCCTTATACCAACGCAGTTTGCGTTTAACATACGGTTTGAACACGCGCTCGACCTTGGCCAGATCCTTTTTGCGGAAATAGATATCGAGGTCGTTGGGATTGCGCGTTAAGCCATAGAACTGGCCGGCGCCGGAACCCGAAAGCATATAATCGATTTTCGCGGCGTCGAGCATCTTCGCGACCTTATATAACGTATTCTTGAAAGTCTTCTTGTCCATTTGGGAATTGTATCATAAATCCGAGGCGAAAGCAAACCAAGTAGTTGTCAAAATAGCTTGACTTTTGTCTATGGGGAGGGGTAGTCTAGTTATCGTGTAAAAAGTATCACAAAAGGAGCCAGCCATGAAAAACGTAAGCGACAACCCGAATTCAAGAATTATCGTAGCGCTTGATTATTCCGACCCTGAAAAGGCTATGGCGCTTGTAAATGCCTGTAGCGGTTCCGGCCTTAAATGGAAAGTGGGCAAAGAGCTTTTCACCATCGCGGGGCCCGATATAGTCAAACGGATACAGGACGCGGGCGGCTATGTCTTTTTGGATTTGAAATATCACGATATTCCGAATACTGTCGGGGGCGCGGCAAAGGCTGCGGCCAAGCTTGGCGTCGACCTTTTCAACCTTCATGCCGAAGGCGGATTCGAGATGATGGAAGCTGCCGTAAGTGGCGCGAAAGCGGGCAATCCCGACAATCCGCCAAAGGTCGTCGGCGTTACCGTCCTTACCTCGCTTAACGACAGGGACATGAACGTCATGGGCAATATGGATTCCGCGGGCGCACGAGTGGTTCGCATGGGCAACCTTGCAAGGCTTGCCGGGCTTGACGGACTTGTCTGTTCGCCCAAGGAATTGCGCGATTTGCGCTATATGTGGCCCGAAGCCGCGCTTATAACTCCTGGAATCGTTCCGGAATGGGCGGCGGATAACAAAGACCAGAAGCGCAAGATGACGCCTGCGCAAGCAATAATCGACGGCACCACCTATATGGTCATAGGACGCGCGATCACCAAGGCCGAAAATCCGCTTGAGGCTATCGAGCGCATTGTTCGTGAAATCGAGGAGGCCATGCCCAACCATGGCAAGAACGCTTTGAATATCATGGAGCAGCAGCGGGTCAACTATATGCTCAAGATGTATCAGCTTGACGCCGATAGATTTATAAAGGCGCGATAAGCGCAGAAGTAGCATATCCGCCCGAAACCGACGAGGCTTAGTTTTCGGAGGGCTTACCAAGGTTTGCTTCGTCGGGCGCGTATGAACGCAAGCCAGCCCAATACCTTCCGCCGAACGGGGCAAGTAATTTATCCGCCAGTTCGAGGACAGGTTTTACATTACCGCTAGAGCCTTCTTTGAAAGCAGCCTCGTATTCCGGCAAAATTTCGGGATAGTATTTTTTCATAGCGCGCGCAATCGATTTTCCCTTGCCCGACCATTTGCGATTTGCCCTAAGGTAAAAATCCGCAAGCTCCTGATAAAGCCAGCCCAGCATGCCGTAAAGCTCCGCCATATTCCTATAATCGCCAATATCGTCAAGCATATCCGTTATCATATAGCGGCGTTGTTTAATTTTCTCTTCATCAAGCGCGGCCGGTCCAGCCCCTATGGCCTTGCGCGCTTCGTTTTGCAGCGATGTCGCATATTGGTCGCCTTCGGGAATTATATGACCTTCCGCTATCATATTTACAAGCATCGGAGCGCCGGAATCCGCGTCTTTTTTACAAAAATAGGCAAGCGAATTAGTATTTTGCACGAACATTTCCACCGGCCAGTCCTGATAAATAATGCTATCGCGATACGCCCTTGGCAAGATGTCTACATCGTGAACGACGACAAGGTCGATGTCCGAAGTCGCCGTTCCCTCGCCCCGCGTAATCGAGCCGGCGACAAAGGCGCACTTTGCATTCGGAAATCGTTCGGCAAGCAATTCCTTGGCTATGTCAAGGTAATCTTTTCTCATATTTTATCCTTTTCAAATACCGACCGATTATAGCACGAATGTAAAAATATAGCAAAACTAGCTTGCATTTTGTGCGGGGTTTGGTAAACTTCGCGTCATGCCTCCATAGCATGAGGGTCGTGCAAGGGTTTTGTAAACCTTAGGTGATAGTTCGATTCTGTCTGGAGGCACCACCAATTTTCCCCGAAATGAAACGGGGCCGGAAAATTGAGTGTCCTCCGAAGCCTTGGCGGAGGACGGGCTGTCCGCCGATAATGACGGACTTTTTATTGCCGCGGAAGGGTGGCAGAGTGGTCGAATGCACACGCTTGGAAAGCGTGCGTAGGGCAACCTACCGGGGGTTCGAATCCCCCCCCTTCCGCCACAAGATACATCTTGGAAAAATGCCACCGAAGGCAAGGCAGCCTTGACTCCGGTCGAGTTCGAAGCTAGAATTTATGAAAAATATGGATTTATAAGCAGTTGCGGACTACAAACGAAAGGATCGAATTATGACCCAGAAGAAACCATACGTTATCAGTGCCTGGATTTGCGCCGGTAAGACGCATATCGTAAAAAAATATCCCGATGTAGTCGAAGTGCTTAGCGGAGATTACAAATACCTTCTGACCGACGAGCAAAAGAATATGTCCTCGGAATCCCTTAAATCAACGGTTCGGGAAATCAACCCGGCGTGGCCAGGAAACTATGCAGATGCAGTTATTGCAGCTGGGGAACAATATCCGGTTGTGTTGGTGGCGCCAGGCAAAATCATTTACGACCTGTTGCGCGAGCGTGGCATAGATTGCATCCTTGCCGTTCCAAATCCGGCGTCCAAAGAGGAATACAAGCGGCGCGCCTTGCTGCGTGGAAACAACGACGCCTTCCTTAAACGAATAGAGGAAAACCTTGAGAAGGACGCGCGGGAAATGCTGGCCGAGCCGAATAAAAAAATCATACTCGAACCAGGAGAATATCTTGAGGACGCACTATTAAGAGAAGGGATCATAAAACCCATAGAATAACGATTGGAATAAAGGCAAGCATCATGAGAAAAGATAGTTTTAGTCCGTCGACTTCGTCGTTCATGGACATCATAGACAACAGCAAAAAGTATTTCGTTCCCAAGTATCAGCGCGACTACTCGTGGGATAATACAGAAATAGGCGAGTGGGATCTATTGTGGGAGGATATAGTTTCACAACAAGAAAACCATTATGTAGGAATCCTGGTCCTACAGGAATATGGCAAAGATGTAAGTATCATCGACGGACAGCAGAGGATGACCACCCTTACAATTATAATACTTGCCGCATTGTATATTATGAAGGAATACATAGATTCTATGTCGGCAGGGCAGCCAAAGAACGATGCCGAGAAACAACTTGAGAAACTGTTGAACAAATATATCGGAACCGAAGGGGACGACCTTAAGTATTACAACAAACTGGTGCTGAACATAAACAACAAAGAATACTTTTCCAGTATGTGCAACATAGACGCGCACAAGAAATTATCCGCAATAAAATCGCCTGCGGACGGATTGGCTACGAATCGCATTATGCAAAAAGCGTTGAAGTATTTTTATGAAAAGATCAAGGGTCATATCGCAAACGCGGACAATAAAAAAATAATAGACTTTATCAACAAGAATATCGCGGACAAGCTGATCTTTACCGTGATAATGGTCAACGAGGGAGAAAACGCGTATCTTCTGTTCGAAACCCTGAATTCACGGTCGGTGGAGTTGACAGCATACGATCTTTTGAAGAACCATCTTTTGTCGAAGGCAGGGGTTAAAAACGAGGAAAGCATGCTTTCCGATCTTGGCAAAATAGTTCAAAACATAGAAGGTGAAAGGATGGCTTCCTTCATATCCTTGGATTGGAACAGCCGAAATCCGAAAATATCCGAAAAGAGGGCGTATCGGGAAATCGCTTCGAAAACAAACGATGTAAGAAGCGCTTTCAAGTATGTGGCAGAGCTCAAAACATCATCGGAATTTTATAAAATAATAAAAAACCACGAGTGGAAGGAAGACAAGGAAACGCAAGAGCTTTTGAAGCTGTTGACATATATTCCCCGGATAAAGCAGTATTACATGGTGCTTTTGTCCGCGATGCGACAAAAATCGAAGTATCCGATTAAAAAAATACTCAGAGCGCTTCTGGTAATAGCTATACGTTATAACTATATCAGCCAGGGGCAGGCAAACCGCCAGGAAGCTATATACAACGATGTTGCTAATAAAATTTTCAAAAGCAAATATAAAGATGTAAAAGCCATCGTGGCTGATCTTAAAAGGGACGGGCTTTATGTATCAGACGATGAGTTCATAGCAAAGTTTATTTCGAAAAACTTTACAGCCGAGCCAATAGATCGCTATATACTTGCAAAAATAGAAGAGCGTATATCGCCGCGCACAAATGTGGATTATGATAGGGAAACAGTAGAGCATATAAGCGACAAGTCTTTGAAAGAGAACTTTGTCAACAGAATCGGAAATCAAACGCTTTTAACTGCTAATGACAATAAGGAACTGTCAAAAAAAACGTATCAGGAAAAATTGAAGTTTTACAGTAAGCATCCTAGGAAAATCGTCAAGAACATAAACGCCGCAAAGTGGGACGAAGACGCCGTGAATGCGCGGTCGAAAAAGCTGGCGAAGATAGCCGCAGAAATATTCACGGTATAGAAATACAGCGCGGGTCATAGAAAAACCCAGGCTATATTTCATCCCATATATCGTGATATATGTCCTCGAATCCCGTGCCGTGGCCGGCGTTAGGGATTATCACGATCGGCGCAACGGCGCCAAGGAACCCGGCCGTCAAGTTTATCGGAATAACCGTATCCTTTCCCCCGACGTAATGTATTTGTGGAATTTCAAGATATTCTTTTCTATACGAACTCAAATCCAGGGATTCATTCAGAGGGGCGAAATTTTTTCCACTCGTCCATCCGGCGTGATCAAGATTGCCCGAAATCGTAATCAATTTTTTCACGTTGGTTTCGGGATGGCGCACGGCCACCAATCCAGCTATTTGCGCGCCGCCGGAAAAGCCGACCAGTATCACCTCTCTCCCCTCGGCAATACGCATTATGGCCTCTGCCGAGTCGCGCACAGCCCCGTCCGAGAACCGCGCAGTCGTCCAATCGCTTTGCCTGCACATTTCATCGTTCACATACTGACAGGGCCGCCCAAGATAGACCACGTTTTTAGATGTGTCCTTAAAAGCTAGCATCCGCATAAAATCATTTCTTGGTGTGGGATCGTCGGTAGGTCGCCCACGCCCGTCGAAAGCGCGGCCGTCGCCTTCGATATAAACTTTGACCGCGCCTTGCCGGTCGGTTATTTTCTGATACGTCATAAGGGTGAACGCAGTCGTCTTGACATCATGCCGCGTATAGGAATCCGGGGGTTCGACCATACCCGCGCACGAGGCCAGGAAAATCAAATATAATATTCTTCTCAAAATTTATACTTGAACGAAAGCAAGCCCGTGTTGTCCGTATAGTTTTCGCGGAAACGGCCCATGTATCCTATCGTCAAATCAACAACGTCGTAAGATAGGGTGATCCCGGCGCCAGCCTCGACCGCAGCGCGTGGCAGAGCGCTTCCGGCGACATTCACCACCGCTCCGTTAGCCATTACCATGCTTGCGTTCGCATCGCTTGTTATCATGTCGTATGTCGCGCCAAGATAAAGCTCGGGCATGATTCTTGAACCGTATGATAGCTTAAGGCCCGCTATGCCGGTCAGGTAATCGGAATTCATTTCATTCGTATACGAGCCGGTGGAATCGGTGTATCCCTCTTGCTGGACATTTATATAGCGCAATCCCGCCTGTGGAGTCGTGCTTAAATTGCGGCCGCGGAATTCATAACCTGTCAAAGCCTGAGCGGCCAAAGTATTAGTATTATAATCGCCTGATACATGCACGCCGGCTATGTTCTTCCTGCTGGAATAATCGCCGAAGGTATAGCTGGCCACAACATTCAAGAACCAATCCGTAGGTCTGTATTCGCCATAGAGCAGCGCTGTGTTCGATTGTATCTTGGTTTCGCCTATGTGCGGGACAGCCTTGGAATCTGTATAAGGTTTTACTTTAGAATGCGTATACGCATATCCTATACCTAGCTTCGTAGAAGAGGTCATGTTCGTTTCTATACCCAACGCGAAGCCGTTCGAGTCGGATGTGAATCCGTCGTCGCCGGTAAGTTTCGCTTTGTTCGTCAAGCCCTGTGCCCAAAAGGCTCCGCCGCCGACATCCAAATCGCCCGAAGACTGTCCCATAGCAGAAACGCTTCCGCCAGAGAAGCGAGCTCCCACGGCGTCGAACACCTGGGCCGAGGTTTGCGTGGACACGGACTGCGCCTGGGGAGCAGACGGCGGGGCAAGCGCCTGTGCCGCGGCAAGGCCGGCCGCAACTTCAAGCTGATTGTCGGATTGTATAAGCGCGGAAATATTATGCGCGATAGTATTGAAGTCGGAGTTCGCCGAGGTCCCGCTCATCAAGCCGGTAAGCGCCGCAAGCTGGTTCGAAGTGGCGCCCGGAATATCCAACGACGTTTGGGACACATTGAACGTGCCGTCCGGGTTTTGCGCTATATTATAAAGTAGGTTGCTTTCGGGTCCGGTGTAGGTGAATGTTCCGGTGGCGTTAGCTATTTCCCATAGCTCTAGGTTATTGCCGCTGACGTGCGCGCCTATGACAAGGTTGCTTATGGTGCTGCCGCTGCCTATGGTGATTGTGTCCGCGGAAATGCTTGGCGTCATCATAAGCTTTGCTTTCAATGTGGTATTATCGCCGAATGTTATAGAACTCCCGCTTGCGCCCGCGATGCCTCCGTCAAGAGTTATCGTGCCGCCGCCCAAAAAGTTCAGCGTTCCGGCATTATAAATATCGTTCAATACTCCGCCGGCCATATTGTTCGAAAACGTCGCGTCGCCGTTGAACGTCATGCTCGAGCCCGAGGCGTTAAATATGGCTCCGCCGTTAAGCGTCGCACCGTTGCCCGAAAACGATGCGCCGGAAGAGAAATTAAACTCGCTGTAATAATTCGCGATCGCGCCGCCGTTTGAAGATGCGGAATTGTTCGTGAACGAAGCGTTGCTTCCTATCGCCACAGAGCCGCTTGTGGTGGAATAATTATAGGCGAATATCGCGCCGCCGTGTCTTCCGGCCGAGTTATTATTAAATATCGCTCCGTCGCCGATGGTGGCGATCACGTCCTGAAGATAAAATGCTCCGCCCCATTCGTCGGAACTGTTGCCTGTGAATTCGGCGTTGGCGCCGACGGTCAAAGACGACGGAGTGTTCACGCCCATGATATATATCGCGCCCCCTCCGCCGTTAGGATCCCCGGTCGCGGCATTATGGGAAAAAATTACATTATCGCCGATAGACGTAGTTGAAGGCGGATAACCCTGGGTGCTATCGGAACTGCTGTAAACAGCGCCGCCGGAACCCGCTTTGTTGCCAGAGAACGTAAGGCCGTTTGCAATATTTACGGTTCCGTAATTCTCTATGGCGCCGCCGGTGTTGCCGTTCGGATATGGCCCAGACCAATCGATACCGGAAATGCCCGAGGACACAGTTTCGGTATTGCCGTATTCCACCAATATCCTGCTATCGGCATTTGCAGACGTGGCGATCAAGGCAAGCGCGGAGGCCGCCAAACTTATTTTGGTGAATTTCATTGTCCCCTCCATGTGCATATATTATGCACGAGAGGGCGGTTTTAGGATATAGGTACGTATTCCGACCGGGCTAGGCCAGCGCTTCTTCGACGGTGGTATATTCGTAGCCGTGATCTTTGGCGACGGCTTTGTAAGTGATTTTTCCGCACGCCGTATTCACACCGAGTTTTAACGCCGGATTTTCCAGTATCGCTTTTCTCACGCCCTTGTTCGCGATCTCGAGCGCATAGGGAAGAGTGGCGTTGGTGAGCGCAAGCGTAGATGTTTTCGCGACCGCGCCGGGCATATTGGCGACCGCGTAATGCAGCACTTGGTCGACAAGGTATATCGGGTTGTCGTGCGTGGTCGTATGGTCGCTTGTTTCGATACACCCGCCCTGGTCGATCGCAACATCGACTATGACCGAGCCGGGCTGCATAGTCTTTACCATCTCGCGGCTGACGAGTTTGGGAGCCTTGGCCCCGGGGATCAACACCGCTCCGATGACAAGGTCGGCGTTCTTTATATTATCGGCGATGTTATATGGATTGGAGATCACCGTTTTAACCCTATGTCCGAATATGTCGTCAAGGTCGCGGAGCCTATCCATACTGATGTCGACGATAACGACGTCCGCGCCCTGGCCCGCAGCGATCTTGGCCGCGTTCTTGCCCACGACTCCGCCGCCGATGATAAGCACCTTGGCCTTTTTCACTCCGGGAACGCCGCTTAGCAGAACGCCTTTGCCGCCACAGTGCTTTTCCAAAAAGTGCGCGCCGATTTGCACCGACATGCGGCCAGCGACCTCGCTCATCGGAGTTAGAAGCGGAAGCGTGGCGCCGGATTGAACCGTTTCATAGGCTATGGCCGTCATGCCGGAATCCTTCAGCGTTTTGGTAAGTTCTGGCGCCGAGGCAAGGTGAAGATATGTGAAAAGCGTCAGGTCGCGGCGGAAGAATTTGTATTCGGAATCGACGGGCTCTTTCACCTTCATGATCAGTTCCGATTTTTCCCAGACTTCTTTGGCGGTGTCCAGTATCTCGGCGCCGGCGGAAATGTAATCGTCGTTTAAGAAACCGCTGTTGGCTCCGGCATCGGTTTCGATATAAACCGCGTGCCCCGCCGATACAAGCATGGACGTTCCCGCAGGCGTGATCGCGACGCGGTTTTCGTTGTTCTTTACCTCTTTGGGGATGCCTATTATCATATCAGTTTTCCTTTGGGAAAAATATAACACGGAGATTTTGCAGTTGTCTATTATAAAATTTGTTGACTTGAGTATAAAAAAGATGGAGATTAAATCCAAGGAGGCGTTCATGAAAATTAAAATTTTAATAGCCGCGGCATTTTGCGGATTCGGCGTTTCGGCCGGGGCGATATCCCTTTCGGGAATACTTCAGAACGACAAGGCGCGCGAAGCTGCAAGCGCGGCGGCCAGTAAAGTTGTCGCAGCAGTCAGTCCCGAGGAGCAGGTAAGGCGGCTTATCGATAAATGCACCACGCCCACCACCGACGGAATTTGCGAGTGCGTCGCAAACGCTGTCGTCGCAAACCTTACGCCCGAGCAGTGGAAAACTGTCAACAAATACATGTTCGACACGCGGCGCGAGGTGAGCACTACCGAGTTTTTATTGAAAAATCCCTGGATCGTGCCGAAGCTGGCCGCGCCTTATACCAAATGTAGCGATAAGAAGTAAACCTCGTCAAATTCGGCGCCTACTCAGTTTTCAAATAAAATTAAAAAGCATGGATCATAAAGTCCATTCTGCTTTTTATTTTATTCTCCAAACTTTCGTAATCGATCGAATTTGACGAGGTTTGGTTTAATCTATGTCAACATCACAGCGCCCAGGACCATCAGCGCGAAGCAGGCGAGCTTCTTTGCGACCGAGTTGCGATCAAGCGCTTCGTTCGCGGTTTTTCCCGTCGCCCAAAGCACAATCGCGCCGATCAGGAGCGTGAAGAACGGCTGGAGCCGGTGAAGTCCCACGACAACGCTTAGCTGGAGGTATATCATCGCGAACATGCCAAGCGCCATCGAGACCATCTGTAAAACCTCGCCAAGCGCGAAGAGGGACATCTTGGAATAAAATGTAGGCCAGGCCGCCCTTATCTCGACCCGCTCGCGTTTGGAGAAAAGAATAAGGCTTATAAAAATCACGGACGCAAGCATAGCGAAGAAGTATACGGACGCAAGATTGACTTCGGCCAGGGCCGCCTTTTTGCCCACTTCGCTTATCGTCCACAAAAGATGCACAAGCGCCATCAGCCACAGGCCGGCGTTGATACCAAAATTCACGCCTTTTTTCAAATTCAACAAAACTGTTGCGACAAGTATTACCGCAAGACCCAAATACTGCGTCGGTGCCATGACTTCGCCGATTACAAAAAACGCAAGTATCGGAGCGAAGATTAAAGAGAGAGAGCCCAGCGCCGCTATCACAGAAGTATCCAAATACTTGAACGCCAAAAAATACGGGAACACCATAAGAGTGAACGAAATACCCGCCGCCGCGCAAAGCAGTAATATATCCATCGGCGGAACCTGGAACGGATAGAATATGAAAAGCACAGGGGTGAAAACCAAATTCGTAATGGTGACATAAAACGTGATCGTCGAGCCGCGCGCGATCGAACGGGAGATCTTTTCATCGACTATGTTTCCGAAACCGTATACCAACGGAGCAAGTATAGCGGCTACATACGCCCAGGTCATTTAGCCTCCGCGCGGGCGTAGTCGTCCTCGAGCCGCACGATGTCCGCCTCGTCAAGATTGTCGCCGATCTGGGTTTCAACGATGGTCAAAACTTCCTTGCCTATATTGGTTATTCTGTGAAGGGATTTCATCGGGATCATTATGGTATCGCCCGAGCCGACGGTCCGCGTGTCGTTGCCGACTTGGACCTCGCCCACGCCGCTTGCAACCGCCCAGACCTCTTGCCGATGATTGTGATATTGAAGGGAAAGCCTTTGACCGGGATTGACCTCGAAACGTTTTACTATGAATCCCTGGCCCTTGTCTATTACGGCCCAGGTTCCCCAAGGTCGTTCGCAGCGTTCGCCAAGGCTATAGTTGTTCTGCATTAAAATACGGGCGGGGCGCCGACTCCGCGCGAGGCCGAGGGGAAGTTCATGTTGCTTGCGTCGCCAAGGCCAAGCGCTCCGGGCGCGACCCTATGTGCGTCCGCGTCCGTGTTCACATTGCCGTATACTGTGCCGGGGCCCACTCCCATAGCGGCGGTCGCTTCGTCAGGAGTCGGCGAAAGTCGCGATGCCGGAGCCGAGCCTACGGTCGGAAAGGTTGCGCTTGCCGGGGCAAGGGTCGTAGGGACGGCGGACATCGGCTGGTTCGGTGCGCGGGACTGACCGGGCGTGGTGATCACACTGACCTTGGGCGGAAGAGGCGACATGTTTATTACGACGATCGTGCCGCTTGCGCTTGACGCCGAAATTTGAATCATCGCGACGCGGCGGCCCTGTATGAACGTCATGGCGGAGTGCGAGCCGCGGATGGACGTTATTTCGTCCCAACCGAAACGGGGCATCTCGCTTATGTAAAAATCATACACGCCGGACACGCCGAAGGGGACGGTATAGGTGATCTTGCCGACCCACTCGTTCGAGCGGCCGTAAATCGCCGTGTGGTCGAGGAGCATGCGCGCGCGTTCGGGTATCGGAATATCTTGGAATTCCGCGAAGGTGTGCGGCAGGTCGCCCGTGCCCGTGCCTGTGCCCATCTCGGCCCCGCGTTCCGGCATTTGGCAGGCGCCAAGGCTTATCGCCGTCAAAAGAATAAGTATGCGTTTCATGATACCCTCCAAAGTCTATTCAATTATATACTATACTGGATACCGGGTCAAGCCCGGTATGACGAAGGAAGGGGGAATGGTATGACGAAAGAAATGGGGCGCGGTATGACGAAAGAAATGGGGCGCGGTATGACATGAGAGGGGGCGCGGTATGGCGGAGAGAGAGCGGTATCCGATCAAGCATAACCCCAAATCTATACCTATGGACAGCTCGAGGCAACGAGAGCGAGGTTCCATGGGAATAGATTTGTAGCTAAGCGCAAAGCGCTCCCTCCCCCCTTAAAACTATATATAAGAATCTTGCCCCAAAACGCCAAGAGCAGTTGGCGTTTGTGTGGGCGAGCTCGCGCAAGGGCTCGCGAGGGAGTTCCCGGTCGAGTCGGGGAATGAGGGGGGAGAGGTGGAGGACTATTTCACCTTGGCGGTTTTGACGGTAGGAGCTTTGGTTGTTTCGGCGGCAAGCTTCTTTTTCGTTTCCTCGATTTCATTGCGCCTTTTTTCCTCGAGCCCGTATTTGAAATCCCACACGGCGTTTTGTGCATTGCGGACTTCCGAATCGATGGCGCGCACTTCCCTTTCGGCTATGGTAAGGGCTGTGTCGGCTTTGGTTTTGGCGATTTGGGTGCGTGCGTTTTCAAGTTGAAGTTTGGCGATATTCTCCCGACGCCTGGCGGAATCAAGCCTGCCTTTGAGCCGTGCGACTTCGTGCTCGAGCTTATCAAGTTTCTTTTCGTCCGGGGTCATGGGACGGTTTTCGCGCACGACCTTCTCCTCGATTTGTATAAGTCCGCTTGGTCGTATCGAGTTGTGCTCCTTGAGCCAGTTTTCGGCGAACGCACCCAAGGCCTTTGCGTTCCTAAGGTTGGCGCTGCGACCCATAGATTTTTTATCCGACATCTTCATGTCGAAAAATTTACCCCCCCCCGTGCGTTTTGTCAATAAAAGACTTGACTTTTTTCATATCACGGTATAGATTTGGCTCAACTTTCTGGCGCGTGCTCAAAAGCGCCGGATTTTCAAGCGGAGCCGGGCAAGAGCCAAGGCTTTCAAAATACAACCGCTTGAACTAACCATAAGGAGCTAATACTCATGGCAGTATATGAAACCGTGCTTATCCTTCGCCAGGATCTGACCCCAGCGCAGGTCGACGAGAACGTCGCCGCGTTAAAGGGCGTCATCGATTCCGAGAAGGGCAAAGTGCTTAAGGAAGAAAACTGGGGCCTGCGTTCGCTTGCCTATAAAATCAAAAAGAACAAGAAGGGGCACTATATCCTTCTTGAAACGTCCATCGGAAGCTCCGGGATCAAGGAGCTCGAGCGCAAACTCTCGCTTAACGAATCCGTGCTTCGCTATATGTCCGTCAAGCGCGAGGCGCCGTCCAAGGCTCCTTCGATAATCTTGACCGCCAAAGAACGCGACGAGAAATACCGCGACGACAAGTTCGAAAGGAGAGGTGCATAATGCCATTCGAAAAAACTATCCGTAAACGGAGCAACCCCATAGCCGACCTTAGTGTCGTCGACTATAAAAATCCCGGACTTCTTAAGAAGTTCATAACCGAGCGCGGCAAGATCATACCGTCGCGCCTTAGCGGCACAAACGCCGAGGGTCAACGCAAGCTTGCCACAGAAATCAAGCGCGCGCGATACATTGCCCTTGTCCCCTATGTCGCGAACAACGAATAAGAGGTGCGAGATGGAAGTAATTTTGCTTGAAAAAATCGGAAAAATCGGCCGCATGGGCGACAAAGTGTCCGTCAAGGACGGCTATGCCCGCAATTTCCTTATCCCCCAGAAGAAGGCTCTGCGCGCCACGAAATCGAACATCGAGTTCTTTGAATCGCAGAGGGCTACGCTTGTTGCCGCCTCAGACGCTGCTTTGAAGAAGGCCGAGGGCGACGCCGCGAAACTTGACGGCAAGTCGTTCGTCGTAATCCGCCAAGCCGGCGATACCGGACACCTTTACGGTTCGGTGGCCGCCCGCGACGTGGCCGCTTCGATCGCCTCTACGGGCGTCGTGATCGAACACGGCAAGGTCGTTATAGACACTCCTATCAAGGAGCTTGGGATCTATAAAGTGCGCGTTGCGCTTCACCCCGAAATCGTGCTTACCGTAAAGGTCATTGTCGCGCGTTCCGAGGAAGAGGCCGCCGTCGCCGAAGAGGTTGCCGCCAAGAAGGCAGCCGAAGCCGCGAAGAAGGCTTCTTCGAAAACCGAAGAGGTCGAAGCCCCCGCCGCCGAGGAGGCTGCTATCGAAGAAGTTGCGGCCGAAGAGGTCGACGAGATAAAGTAGGCTTGCAATGGGTGTTTTCTGCACCATAACAGATAAGACAATCGACCGCCTTGACGCAAAAACGTTCGGGGCGGTCGAATCTTATTTGCGCTCGGCGGGCGACGCGTCCGACAAGGATTCGTTCGATACAATCAAAGCACGCCTTGCCAACCCTCCCGTCATGAACGGCGACGACTTTGCGGCCGAAGCGATTTATGTCGTGCTTGCCGGCGGCTTCTCGCAGAAGACAGCGAAACGGTTATATCCACTGATTATGAAAGCGGCGCGAAAGGGCGCGACCGGCGACGACCTTTTCAAAATATTCAAAAACAAAAACAAAACTTCGGCAATCGCCCGGATTTGGGCGGGGCGCGACGATTATGCAAGTGGGTTTTATGCGGCGGGGGACAAGCTTGAGTATTTGGCCGGACTTCCGCATATAGGGCCGATCACAGCCAATCACCTTGCCCGCAATTTAGGATTCAACGAAGTAAAATACGATGTGCATATAAGACGGTTTGGCATGGCGCTTTGCGGCGGCGATGCGAAGCAGGATTTCAAAGCCGCGTGCGATAAGATGTTTTCCGATTTGGAGCGGGCTACGGGTTTGCCTCGTGGGTATCTCGACGTAGTTCTTTGGAAAGCCTGCCAGCTAAAAATTTTCAATATTGCTTAGACTTTATCCTGGCGAAAGCCTCGCGCGTAAGGGAGTATTTCCCGACCGTCCTGCCCATGATGTTCGGCTCGCATTTGTAATCATAATAGTCCGGAAGCTTCTTCGATGCCCTAATCGAGCGTTCGTTTTTCAACGACACGGAATGCAGGACGACATCGACCTCGGGTATATTTTTGAATATGAATCTATCCATAGCTTGCCGCGAGGCCATCGCAATCCCCCGCCCGCGGAAATCCTTGTCCACTCCATAGCCAAGCTCCACGCTGACCTTTCCGTCCGATGCGTTGTCGATTTGCAGCGACATGAAGCCGCACGCTTTTTCCCGGTCCATAATAAGGTATAGGACGCTTTTGTAAAGATGCATTTCAAGCATTTTCGGGCATTCGACCATCTCGGCAATATCCGAAAAATATTTTTTGAAATCCGCATTTCTATCGAACATATCGGCAAGCAGATTGTATTTGTAAAAACTTTTGTTAATCTGGACAATGCGAAATCCCGCAAATCCCATATCAAGGTCAAGCGGAAGCTTGGCGATCAATTTATGGGCCTCGCCAAGACTCTTGAAAAGCCTGGTCCCAAGATTCTGAAAACACCTATCGAAATCATATTCCATAACATGCACCATACTAGACGGAGCTCGCATATTTGTCAATCACTTTTCACTTGACTTCGTTCTATCTTTGTGCTATAAAACATAAAGTGAACAAAACCGGAGGGAAATAATGAGAAAGAAAACCAAAATTCAAAAAATCGTGCGCTATGTCATCAACCTAGCCCTTGCGTTTGCAAGGCCTGCGCTTATACGACAGGTCAGGGTTCGCATATAGACCGACTCTCCTTTACTGCCTCGCCGCCGATTAAACCCGGCGGCTTTTTTCTTGACTACCCCCCCCCCCCGCCAGCTATAATAAAACGATGATAGAGAACCTTTCGCCCGCCGGTTGGAATACCCGCGCCCCGATTACTCAGGCCAAGAAAATCGACCTTGGAAACTGCTATATGATCCTGGTGTCCGGGATTCAAACGCCTGCGGGTCCTGATAAAGTAGTCTACACGTCGGACGTGGCCGAGCAGACGCGCCAAGTTTACGAGGAGATCAAACAGAGTTTGGAATTGGCCGGCGCGACGTTCGACCATGTGGTAAAGGCCGTAATCTATCTTGCCGACATCAACGATTTCTCGGTCGTTTCCACTATACGCGCAGAATATTTTTCCGAATCCAAACCGGTTTCAACCCTTGTCGGAGGGTGTCAATTCACCCGTCAGGGCGCCAAGGTCGAAATCGAAATCACGGCGATTTTGCCGAAGTGATCGTGGTTTAGCGCTGGTTATCGTGCGAGATGATTTTGCAGTAATCCATTGTTTTTTGCGATAGCTCATTTGTCGCGGCTTTGTCGCATACCATAGTAAAATGCCGGTGTTCGTGCAATTTGCTTGCCGGACACATAGGGCTGACCCCACCCTCGATAGTAAGGCGAACAGCCGGGGCTTTGAGTTTGCCGCTTGCTATTACAACAACTTCGCCGGCGGCCATGATAGTTTTTATTCCGACCGTTAACGCCAAGAGCGGGACCTTTTGAATATCGTTATCGAAGAAACGGGAGTTGGCTTCGCGCGTATCTTCGGTAAGCGTTTTTACGCGAGTGCAAGAATTAAGGGACGATAGCGGCTCGTTGAACGCTATATGGCCATTGTGTCCTATGCCCGCAAGGAAAAGGTCTATGCCGCCGGCGGACTTTATTTTTTCTTCATAATTATCGCATTCTGTATCCAGGTTTTGCGCCACGCCGTCAAGGATGTTGATATTTTCTTTCTGTATATCTATATGGTCGAAGAAGTTTTTGTGCATGAAATAATGGTAAGATTCCGGGTGCTCGGGCGCAAGGCCTACGTATTCGTCCATGTTGAATGTCTTGACGTTCGCGAACGAAACCTTGCCTGTTCGGTTCAATTTCACAAGTGCGGCGTAGGTGCCGATAGGGCTCGAGCCGGTCGGAAGGCCGAGCGTGAACGGCCTTCTGTTTAAGGGTTTGTAAGAGTTGATTTTCTCGGCTATGTAGTTTGCAACATAAACCGACATATCGTCATAATTTTCTTGGATTATAAGTTTCATTTTTACCTCTTCAGGAGGGTATGTCCGCGAGGGCGAAAAAGTCAATATTTTTATTATTGCAAAATATTTCGAGAGTATTATAATGACCGCCGGTTGGGGCGAATAGCTCAGTTGGTAGAGCAGCTGACTCTTAATCAGTAGGTCCAGGGTTCGAGTCCCCGTTCGCCCACCAAGAATAAAACTCCTGAAATCGGCCGCCTACTAGGTCTTCACAAAAAATAAAAAGCACGTAGTAAAGAATACGTTTACTTTTTATTTTTTATTCCGAACCGTCGCAATCGCCTGGATTTGAGGAGTTTTTGAAACCTTGCTTCTTACCACGGAAGGACGTTCAGCTCCAATATACGTTTGAGCCAGAAGCTGAAATTTTCCGGATTGGCGGCGACTTCGGCCTCAAGATCTTTGCGCGAGATCCAGCGTATTTCCGCCACTTCGTCGGGGTTCTGCTTAATCGACTCTCCGTTATATTCGGCGATAACAACGTGGTCGAGTTCATGCTCGGTAAGGCCGTTCGGAAATTCCGCCTTGTATATGAACCACATAAGCTCGCGCGGGTTTGCTATGGCGAATCCCAGCTCTTCGGGCATGCGGCGTTTCACCGCCTCGATTATATTTTCTCCGGGGCGAGGGTGGGAGCAGCAGGTGTTCGCCCAAATCCCGGGGTTGTGATATTTGTTTGCCGCCCGCCGCTGTATCAGCGTTTCGCGCCTATCGTTGAAAACGAAACACGAGAACGCGCGGTGGAGCAGGCCCCGCCTATGCGCCTCCATCTTTTCCATGGTGCCGATGGGATTGTCGTGTTCGTCGACAAGGATCATAATTTCCATGGCCGTATAATACCATACATGCGTGGTGTATTCAAGTGCGACTGGATTTTTCTTCCTATGGTCATGGCCGGTGGTTTCGCCTATAATCACACAAGGAGGAGAGATGACTTTCAAGGAAATAATTGAGGTTATAGCAGCATTGCTTACAGTCGTGCTTTCAATCGTCGCGCTTAGCGGAATTTTCGCCGCTCACCGCCGCGGATTCTTTCAAATGTTCCACAACGTCGTCGAATACCTTCACGATATAACAGAAATCAAAGACAAACCCAAACGCAAGAAGAAGCGATGAAGGGCGGCTTCGCCTCGATGGGCCAGGATGCGAGGCTTAAGGCCTCGGGAGCGCTTGGTGTCGACGAGATCCTTTCGAAACTCGGAGTAGAGAAAGATACCGGGCTTGATCGCCGACGGGTCAAGCGATCGTTCGCAAAGCACGGGCCGAACGAAATATCGACCGGCGAAAAAATTTCCGTGCTATCGCAGCTTGTCGCCGCCTTCATAAATCCTTTCACCGTAGTGCTTGTCATCTTGGCCGTGGTATCGTTCATCACCGACGTATGGATGGCTGCGCCCGGAGAACGCAGCTATATGGGCGTAGGAATGATCGTCGCTATGGTTCTTATGTCCGGCGCTTTGCGGTTCGAGCAGGAGTTCAAATCAACGCGCGCGGCGGAACGTCTTAAATCCATGGTGCGGACTATGGCCACCGTGCGCCGTGCCGGCAAGACACTTGACGTTCCCATAAGCCAGGTCGTCGTCGGGGATATAGTGCTGCTTTCGGCCGGAGACATGATTCCCGCGGACGGGCGAGTTATTTCCGCCAAGGATTTATTCATCTCGCAATCGGCGTTGACCGGGGAATCAGAACCGGTGGAAAAATTCGCAACCGCCGCCACCGAGGCTTCGTCGTCCTTGCTTGCCTCAGACAATTTGGTATTCATGGGAAGCAACGTAGTTTCCGGCAGCGCGACTATGGTCGTAGTATCGGTGGGAGCGCGCACGGTATTCGGAGAAATAGCGAAGCAGGCCGCGGCGAAACGTCCTCCTACCAGTTTTGAAAAAGGAGTAAGCTCGGTATCGTGGCTTTTGATCCGCTTCATGATCCTTATGGTGCCGGTCGTATTCGCCGTCAACGGATTCATGAAAGGCGATTGGATGCAGGCGTTCTTGTTCGCCATATCAGTCGCGATCGGCCTGACCCCGGAAATGCTCCCTATGGTGGTGTCCGTCAACTTGGCCAAGGGTGCTATACAGATGTCAAAACACAAGGTTGTCGTAAAAGATCTTAGCGCGATACAGAACCTGGGCTCGATGGATGTGCTTTGTTCTGATAAAACCGGCACGATCACCGAGGACAACGTCGTGCTTCAATACTCGCTTGATATAAACGGCAAGGCAAGCGACGGCGTGCTTGGCATGGCATATCTGAACAGCTTCCATCAGACCGGTTTGAAAAATCTTATCGACAACGCGATTGTGGGCAGGGCGGGCGAGAAGGGCGTTGCGGCAAGCTTTGCAGGTTGGCGAAAGATCGACGAGATTCCATTCGATTTCGAGCGGCGGCGAATGAGCGTTGTTGTCGAGGACGCAAGCGGCGGCAAGGCGATGCTTATAACAAAGGGCGCGCTGCGAGAGATGTTGACGATATGCTCGACGGTAGAAGTCGACGGGCGGGAAGTGCCGCTTGACGAGGCGATAAAAAAGTCGATCGTGAAGCTTGCCGACACCTATAGCGCGGACGGAATGCGCGTCATAGCTGTGGCGCGGAAAAACGAATGCGTGGCGTGCGGAGCGAGCGGCGCGTTTGCTGCCGCAGACGAGGTAGGCATGGTGTTCGTGGGCCTCCTTACATTTTTGGATCCGCCGAAAGCCACGGCGCCAGAGGCTTTGCGCGCGTTGGCTTCGCACGGAGTGAATGTAAAAATCTTGACGGGAGATTCGGACAAGGTCGCGCGGTTCGTGTGCAAGAAGGTCGGCATAGCATCGGCCAAAGTGTTGGTAGGCGCGGATATCGAGGCGATGGATGACGGGCGACTGCGCCTTGAAGTGGAAAAATGCAATATCTTCGCGCGGCTGTCGCCGAACCAAAAGGCGCGCATAGTAGCCGCTCTTCGCGCAAACGGACATGTCGTAGGATTCATGGGCGACGGGATCAACGACGCCACCGCCATGCGCATAGCGGACGTCGCGATCTCGGTCGATACCGCGGTCGATATCGCCAAAGATTCAGCGAGTATAATATTGCTTGAGAAAAGTTTGCTGGTGCTTAACGACGGCGTATTGATGGGACGACGGACGTATGCAAACATAATAAAATACATAAAGCTTACAGCAAGCAGCAATTTCGGAAACATGTTCTCTGTATTATTCGCTTCCGCCATGTTGCCGTTTTTGCCGATGCTGCCGATCCAGATACTGCTTTTGAATTTGATTTCGGATGCGTCGTCGACGTCCGTGCCTTGGGACAATGTAGACGAAGAGTATGTGCAGAAGCCAAGGAACTGGGACGCGCGGTCGATCAAGCACTTCATGATTTGGTTCGGGCCGATGAGCTCGATCTTTGACATAATAGCGTTCGGAGCGCTGTTTTTTTGGGTCGCGCCGGGATTGGTCGGCGGGGCATACGGAGCGCTGGGCGCCGAAGGGCAGGCGCACTTCGCCACGATATTCCAAAGCGGATGGTTTATGTTCTCGCTTTGGTCGCAATCGCTTATTATACATTTCCTTCGCACCAAAAAAATTCCGTTTGTGGAATCGCGTGCGTCGTGGCAGGTCTCGCTTGCAAGCGTGCTTGCGATATGGATAGGCACGCTGGTGGCGTTCACCACGTTCGGGCGCGACTTTGGCCTTGTCGCAATGCCGGCGGCGTATTTCGCATTCATGATTGCGGCTGTTGCGGCATATATGGGACTAGCAGAATTTGTTAAGGGACGGTTTGTGCGGCGGTTCGGAGAGTTATTGTAGGAACTCTTCGATTAGCTTTATCCACTGTGTGCGGGGCGTGAGCTCGCCTTTTTGCCCGAGGTTTTTGAGTTCGGCTATGTTTACGAATTTGATTTCGCTGACCTCTCCGTCCTTCGGGCTATATGCGGATATCGGGTGGTCGAGGCGTATCATGAACAGGTCGTGGAACTCGTTTTCCTTCATATCTCCGATCGTAATTTTCGAGAGGAAAGTCGCTATGGGGTGCAGGTCGCGGGGCGTTATCTTTATGCCGATTTCTTCGGCCGCTTCTTTGATTAACGCTTGCTCGGGTGTGGCGCCGGACTGGACGTGGCCGGAAATCGAGATGTCCCAGAGGTCGGCGAACTTGTCCTTGTGCCGAGCGCGTTTTTGCAGAAGGATTTCGCCGTTCGAGTTTATTATCGCGGCTATGACCGCCTTGTGCAGATCGCCGTCGCGGTGGACATCGGAGCGGAGTTTTTTCTCGCCCGTGGGTGCGCCGTTTTCATCAAGGATATCGAGGTATTCGGCGCGGGCGATTTTATCAAGATAAGCTTGCAATATAGATTGCGCGGCGAGTTTATCAAGCACGTCTTTGCGTTTCGCGCGGGACAAATCGAAGTCGCGGATAAGGGATTTTTCGGCGGCGCTTGAGGACAGGCGTTCGTCTTGGAAGATTATTTGCGCGGAGGCGGGTAGGGTAGTTGCGAATTTGCGCGCGGCGGCGGCGGACTCGCCCTCCGACCCGTCCATTTGAAGCGGAAGGCCGACGACTATGTGCGTTATTTCGTTTTCGTTTATGATTTTGGCGAGCTTGGTTTTGCCCTCGGCGGCGTCGATTTGTTTGTGCGCGAAGGCGAGTTTGTTATCGAAATCCGAAATTGCGATCCCTATGCGTTTTCCCCCGTAATCTATGCCGAGGTAGCGGGTCATGCGGCGGAAATCCGTTTGTCGTTGATGGTGATTTTTCGATCGAGCAATTTCGCAAGTTCGGGGTTGTGCGTGGCGATTATCGCGCTCATGCCCTCTTCGTGAATGAGTTTTAATAGCAGATCGAAAACCGCGCGGGAATTTACCGGATCGAGGTTGCCGGTCGGTTCGTCGGCCAACAATAATTTCGGCTTGCTTATAAGCGCGCGGGCGATGGCCGTCCTTTGCGCCTCGCCGCCGGATAATTCCCCGGCTTTGCCGTTCGCGCGATGTTTAAGCCCTAGTTTATCAAGGAAGGCAAGCGCCTGTTTCTCTGCGTCTTCGCGCTTGGCGCCCCTCATCATAAGCGGTATGGCTACGTTTTCAAGCGCGGTGAAGTCGGCGAACAAATTGTGGCTTTGGTATATGAAGCCGATGTTGTCGCGGCGGATTTGCGATTTCTTCTCGTCCGAAAGTTTAGCGCATTTGGCGGCGTTGATTGTTATCTCGCCCTTGTCGTAATCGTCAAGCAATCCAGCTATGTGAAGGAGCGTCGATTTGCCTGTGCCGCTTGGTGCAACCAACGCTACCGACTCGCCGGCGGCGATTTCAAGGGTCGTGTTTTCAAGTATGACCGATTTTCCTTCGCCTTTGCCATACGACTTTGTGAGCCCTTCGATTTTGAGGATAAGATTATTCATAGCGCAACACCTTGGCCGGCGCGACCTTGGCCGCTTTGCGCGCGGGATAAATCGTGGCGATGAAGGAGATCAAAAGCGACATTGCGGCAACTGCGAATACTTCGGAGAACTGCACCTTGCTTGGCATTTCCGAGAGAAAATAGACCTCCTCGGGGAAAAGCGGCGTGCCGGTCAGGACTTGGAATAATTGCCTTACCCATTCGATGTTGAAGCTTATCAGAAGGCCCAAGATCAAGCCCAATATCGTGCCGCCGAAGCCGATTATGCCGCCCGAGATGATAAATATACGCGTGATGGATTTCTTTGTCGCACCGAGGGTTCGCAGCACTGCTATGTCGCGCGATTTGTCGCTTACCAACATTACAAGCGAAGAAATTATGTTGAACGAGGCTACTATTATAATCAACGTCAATATTATGAACATCACGTTGCGCTCGACGTTTAATGCCGACACGAAGCTTGAGTTCTGGTCCTGCCATGTATAGATGCGATAACCGGGGAGGGCTTTCCTTAGTTTCGCGGCGGCGCGCGGGGCGTCGTCGGGGCTGTTGATGAATATCTCGATATTGCTTGCGCCCGCCATGTCAAGGAAGTCCGCCGCTGTTTCAAAATCTATGAACCCGAAAGTGGTATCGTAAATCGACATGCCAGACTTGAATGTAGCGCCGACATCGAACGCCTTTATTCGTGGCACGGTGCCGAATGCGGTTTGATTACCGTTGGCCGAGGTGATCGATACCTCGTCCCCCATCATGACGTTAAGGCGGTTGGCGAGCGTTATGCCCAATATAACTCCGCGGATTTCGGAAATTTTGCTTGACTCGACTATGCCATTTGCCAGAGGTGCCAGGTTTTCCATGTCGTATGGCGCTATGCCGCGAAGGACTATTCCCGCGCTGGCGCCGTTCGCGCTTATCATGACCTGTTCGTCAATTACCGGAATCGGGGCGAAGGGAAGGTCGGATTTCAACGTCGCCTTGATTTGTTCGGATATGGTGGCGTAATTTTTTATATTGGTTTCGCCGGGGCGGGGGTAAACTATGATATGGCCGTTGAGGCCCATGATCTTGGCCATCATCTCTTCGCGGAAGCCGTTCATCACCGACATTACTATGATAAGCGTCGCCACGCCCAACATTATGCCGACAAGCGAGAGCCACGTGATGATCGAGATGAAGCCGTCCGCCTTTTTGGCCCTGAGGTATCTTAGCGCGAAAAGGGATTCGAAGCTCATTTAGGCCGCATGGGATTGGTGTTGGCGGAATCGGGGCTTACTATGTTTATAATGCGCGGGCTTATCAATATCACAAGCTCGGCGTTGTCGGGAATGTTCCTTTTGGCGGCTTCGTCGTCGCCGAAGTATTTCGTCGGGATGCCGATGATAAGTATGTTGTCCCCGATGGTCGAGGATACGAAATAGCGGGCGATGTCGCGCCTGTCGGACGTCATAAGGAATATGTCGGTCATCAACACGCCGTGATCGTTGATCGAGAAGTCGAGCTTGGTCGAGGCCACTATCCTAAGTTCGGTTTCAAGCGTCGGTTCGCGGTTGCAGCGGCCGATGTCGAACGCGCCGTTCCAGCGTTCGGGCACGATGAAATTACCCGCACTTACAAGGAACGTATTCGCGCGCGGCTTTAGGAATTCGGCCAAGGATCCGGCCGAGAAGTTCGATGTCATCACCATCGCGCGGCCTATGACGCCGCGTTTGGAAACCTTGACCGTGTTCCTATTGAACGCCTGGACCATCTCTTGCCACTTGATGCCGTCGCGGTCGTTCGGGTAGACGCGGAGGATATTGATGTCGTATGCGATAAGTCGGCGCTCGACGGCAAGGCGCATAAGAACTTCGCGCACTACCGATTCCGTATAAGCGTTGCCGGTGAACAATAGGAGGCGGGAATTCCAATCAATGATAATGTCGTCGATGTTAGAGCCCCTAAGCGCGTCCTCGACCGCCAAAATTATATCGTCGGAAAGCGGGACGTGGAGCATGAACTTCGTGTTGTTGCGGACCGTTATGACCTTGTTTCTTGAATCATAGCTGCAGTAAACTTCGGCCATGGTGCAGATAAGTTCGACAACCGTGTGCAGGTTGCCAGAGAGGTCGTCCGCAGAAATGCGTTTTTGAATCGACGGGTCGGTGGCAGTGCGGATTTCCGTATTTTCAAGCACCTTGGCAAGCGCGCCGGAAACATTCATATCCTTGAACGAGAAATTCCTTACTGCGATGTCGGGAAGGCGGTCGCCGCGGTCGACCCGGTCAAGCTTGAACGTATCGCGGTCGAACGGCTGTTTCGATATGATCGTTTGGGATTCCCAATCGACCGAGCAGCGCTTGTCGAACTCGAGGCTGAATTCGTGCACGTTCTTGAGCGTAGTCATAGCCGCACGCGGGGTTATCGGGACGGCCAAGGCCTGCGAGGTCTGTTCGATCGGGGTATCGTCGATGATCACGCCGTCGCGCCGGGGGTGTCTTGACCCGTGGCAGGCGGCGATCGCTAGTATCAATAATGTGGCGATAATCCTCATGCCTCAATCCTAGCCTTTCTTTTTTTGGCTGGCAAGGAATTTTTGCGGGTGCGGGCGGCCGATTTTTTGGCGGGTCCGGCCTCCTCTTCCCCTTCGTCGTCAAGGTCGAGGAAGGGGACATGGCGGGCGGCTTGCGGTTCGGGAGATTTGGGTATGACGCGGACCTCGTTGTCGCGCTCGGCGTTAAGTGTTTCGAGGATTTCACGCAGCGTTTTGGCGCCATGCTCGAAGTTTAGGTTCAATAATTGCTCGGGCTTGTCGAAAAGCTTCTCGCCCTTGGCTATGGCCGCGTCGTAGGTGTCGAGTATGAGGTTGTATCCGGGATAGTCCTCGAGGCTGTCGGCGGCGCCGTTCGCGACTATCATCGGCATGATGTGCTTCGCCAGGTTCAGGAACTCGAGCAAATAGAGGAAGTTTTGTATGTCCCAGTCGGTCATCACGTCCTCGTTGATCTCGAGCGTTTTAGGATATTCGGACACAGGCTCCTTCGAGTTGGATTTTTGAGGACGTGGAGTTGGAGCAAGGTCGACCTTCCTTAGGATATTGGGTTCGCCTATGGATGCGGGGTGCGGGAATTTGAGTTTAAGTTTTTCAAGCAGCACTTCGCCGTCGGGGCCGAAAAGCGGGAGGTATTGTTCGAAATCCTCCATCTGAGATTCAATATTTATCGGAAGTGCCGAGCCGTTCAATAGCATTTGCGCACCGCGCCATAGCGTCTGGCCCTTGTCGTATTCGCGCGCTTTTTCAAGCTGGGCCATAAGTTTGGCGGCATCGGGCGGAGTGGTGGTCGCTATGTATGTTTCAAGCGCGGGCGCCCAATCGGTGCCGAACATCGGCATAGCGGCATCTTTTAATTTGCCAAGCGTGGCCATGTTTCCCTTGAACGAGAGTAGCGCCGCGTATGTCGCGTCGAGGGGATTCTTTTTTTTGAATATCGAGAAGAGGCCGCTCATTATTTAAGCTCCTTCAGTTTTTCCAAAAGCTCGTGTCCGGAGGCGCCGAACATCGGGAGATAGGTTTTGTATTCCTTGATCTTGGCCTGTATCGCCGCAATGCCGGGTGCGGTCGGGTTTTCCAATATTCCCGCCGCCTCGTTCCAAAGGGAAACCGCGGTGTCATAGGTCTTCAAATTATTGAACGTGTCGATAAGCTCGCCGGCGTCGTCGGTTTCGCGAAGAGCAAGAATCGTGTCGATCTCGCTGCGCCAATTATCGCCGAAGCGGGCGGCCTTTTCCTTGAACTCCAGCAGCCCTTTCGTAGTATTGGAATACGAGCGGATCGCGGCGTAGATATCCGCGTATTGGGAATCGTCGGTTTCGGCCTTTTTCTCGAATGTCGGAAGGGGATCGGCGGATTTGCTTTTCGCCTCTTCCGCCTGTTTTTCCTTTTCGATTTGGTCGTCCGTTTTGGTATAGCGTTTGAACTTGTTCTGATCCGTAAAAACTTCGCGGCCGAAAGCCAAGAGATCCTCGTCGATTTTATCCGAAGCGGTTTTGCCCTCCTGCATATTCCTTATATGCTGATATAGTTTCGCGCCGCCGGGGAGCTCGTTGAGCGCGTCTACCACGTCGTTATCAAGCGCGCGCCAGTCGGCGTTAAGGTCGGCAAGAGGGGTGTCGATCGCGTGGAGCTGGCGGAAAATGTTAAGCTGAAGCCGCGCGACCTTGAGGTCGTTGTCGTGCTTTTGCTGTTCAGCAAATGTTATTTTCCGTTTCGGCTCGTCGCTCACTGTCCCCTCCTTAGTCCAGTGTCGATCAGTTCATCGATACGAGGACAATCTTGTGGAGCTTGGCTATGGCGGCGTCGGAGATAGGTGCTTTTTCGTCCGGGTTATACGACACGGCATAGAACTTGCCGTCGACGTCTTCGCGGAGGCTGATAAGCTTGATTTCCATAGACGAATCGTTTTGTTTCACGATTTGAGCCGCAAGGTCGCCCGAGCGCACCTGCTGTGCCGGATCGACGAAGAGAATCGAGCGCATGGGCAAGATCGTGCCAAGGCGGCGGCTTGAAAGCTCGACGGCGTAGACACCTTCGGGCTTGTCCGCGGTGATCGGGAAAATCGTATAGCTATCGCGCGCTTCTTTGTCGACAAGGATATTGCCGTTTTCAAGCGACTTGCTGTGCAAAAGAACTTTGTGGAACTTGACTACTCCGCCGGGAGTGTATACCGACTCGGTCGTTTTGATGATGTCGGATAGCTTCGTGATCGACGATTCCGCAGGTTTTTCGGCGTTGATGATGTTATCAAGCGTGCCATTCTTCTTGAGGTCGAAGATTTTGCCAAGCAATTCCTTTGAGCTCATGCCGAGCGCCTTGCTGATATCCGCAAGCTCGTCCTCGTAGACTTCGCGCTGACCGATTTCGATACGGTGGTAGATGGAAAGCGTCAGGCCGGTCGCCTCGGCCACATCCATAAGCGTAAGGTTTTTGCCCGAGCGGATATACCTTAGGCCGGCGCCGAAGATCTTGAGCCCCTTGTTTTCGTTCAAGTCGACGCGGCGGTCGATTTCCTGTTTCCAGGCGTTCAAGATCGTTTCGTCGTCCTTGTCCTCGGATATGAAAATATCATTCAACGAGCAGCCGAGGAAGTCCGAGACGACCATCATCTGCTCTTGATTAATCTTGCGATATCCCTTCTCGATTTTCGAAATCGCAGAAAGCGATACGTCGAGTTTGTCCGCAAGCTCCTGCATAGATTTGCCGGCCATTTTGCGAAGGATTCGTATTTTATTGGGGAAAATAATTTCTTCCATGGTGTTCTCCTTATTTAACAACACAACTATAAAACGTTTGATTTTTTTTTCAACAAAAATTTTTAGGAAGAAATTTTCGCGGCGACTCAATGCTTTGCGTCGAGATTGTGAAGTGAGTTGCGGTGCGTTTTGCGAATCGGCTTGTCTAAAGTTGACAAACTTTTTACGAAACCTATTTTACAATTTCTTCGGTTATGCCCTCGAAGTTGTATTCTTTCGCAAAGGCGTCGAAGTCGAATTGTTTGAAGGAGCCGAAGCGCGCGGAGTTTTCAATCGCGTCGATACAGTATTTGCAGACGTGCAGCTTTTTCTTGGCAACCGAATCGTCGTTATAGATACAGTTGAACTCGCCGCTTGTATTTTCGGTTGATTCATAGCGGTCTTCGCGGCCGGCGTTCTCCATGTTCTGGAGTATGTCGCAGAAGGTCAGGTGGACCTTGTTCCATTGGTCGGGATCCTCGTCCTTCTTGGTTCCCTTGTTGGTATCAAAGTCGGGAATCCAAAGGAAGTTGCAGCGGCCGTTTTTCAGCAACGCCTTGCCCGGTTCGCGGCGGTCGAGCATCTCGAGCACTTCCTTTAGCGTAAGGCCGGGGCGGGCGGCACGTGCTTCGATCTTGATTTCGTTGCCGTCAAGCGAGCGTTTGAGGCGCAAGAGGCGATCCATGAACGTAAGGTTCAATTCTATCTTCATATTATTTCCTCCTCGATTTTTTGGTGTCTTTTTCGATAATTTTGCTTGGGTTGAGCTTGAGGTTAAATTCTACGCGGCGGGATTTGGCGTCGTTCGCGGCGGGGCGGGCATAGGACGCGCCGGTGGCCATGAAGTTTTCCTCGAGCCAGGCGCGGTCGCCTGCGGGCGCTATGCGGAAGCAATGGGCAAGCACGTTTCGCGACCTATCCTGCGACAGCTTCATGTTGTAGAGGTAATCGCCGGTGGTATCGGTGTGTCCCTCGACCTGTATGCTATCGACTTCGTCGGGGAAGCGGCGGGCGAAGGCGACATAGCGAGGGAAGAAGTCGGCAAGCGCTTTCTTTAGGTTTTCACGCACATCCGAAGAGTCGATCCAGAAAAGCATATCGCTTGCGGCGAACGAGATGGAAATCCTGCTGTCGTCGATGACGGCGCCCCATTTCGCCGCGTCTTCGGCGAACTCCGCGCGGAAGGCCTCCAGTATATTATCATGGCTTTTTTGCACGCGCACGCGGACGATTTCGCCCGCCCGTTGTTCGCATCCGGCGCCAAGCCGAACAGCCAATATGAATGCAAGAGCGAGGGCGGCGACAACCGCCATGCCCGCAACCGCCGGGAAATATCCAAGGCTGTCGTATTTGAACTTTTCCTTGAGGTTTTTCAATTTAAGATTTTTCGCGACCATGTTATTCACCGCTGCCTTCGATGGCGGATTTGGCGTTTTTGGCCAGCTTCTTGTGATTGCGGTCAAGCAGTTCCGCCACGTCCGTGATGTTTTCGCCCAAAAGGTTTATCGCCGCCTCTGTGTCTTTGCGAAGCTTTTGAAGCTCTTTGGCGTCCGCGGTCGCGCCCACGACAACGACAGGCGCCGCGTCGGGAACTTTCCTTAGGAACTCGAGGGCCACTGCAAATGCGCTTGTGGACAGAGCCGCAAGGACTCCGCCGGCGACAAGCTCGGTATTCTGGGCCGCCGCGGCCATAAGGCACACCAGCGTCAGGGCGAACGTGCCGACAAGCCCGAAGGTCAGAACCGTCAGGCGGCCGGGAAGCTTCTTTTTAAGCAAAAGCGTAAGCGTCGCGGCGCACCAGCCGGCTGCACAAAGCCACGCGTTAACCAATATCCATTCTTGCATGTCGACTCCTTTTATTTAATTCCTATTGCTAGGATATCAACTATTGTTTCCGTTTGTAAAGATAAATTTAAGGGGTGTGCAGGAAGCTTGACTTATCCGGGCGGAAAGGAGTATAATCAAATCATAAACAAAGGAAAGGAACGATTATGAAAAATTACCTATTTGCGTTCGCGCTTGTTTTCGCGGCGGCCGATGCGTCGGCGTTCGGGAAGTATATAGGAGGTTCGGGCGGAACGTCGCGCGCTTCGCTTCACGACGATACCGACCGCTATGACATGGGCAAGGGCGGAGCGTGGTCCATGTATGCCGGTATAGACCTTCCCATTCCAGTGGTTCCGATCCGTGCCGAGCTTGAATACGCGCAATACAACTTCGACGATCGTGCGCAGACCTGGGGTATCGGAGTGAACGCGCTGGTCGGCCTTCCGCTGCTTCCTATATTGAAACCATATATCGGCATGGGCATCGCAAGCTATCAGGTGCGCGGGGTTTCCGGAAGCCACGAGAATCTTTCCTATATGGCCGGGCTTGATCTTAACATACCAATGTTCCCCATAGCCGGCGGCGTAGAATTACGCTATATCCCGCTTGATTTGGGCGATGATACTCAATACATAAAAGCTGCTTTGGTCAAAGCCCGCGTATATTTCTAGGAACTCGTGAACCCGCACGATTAGCGGCGCATTTTGCAAGCAAACCCCTCGGTCATGGAAGCATAAGGTCCACTCCCGAGGGGTTTATCTTAAATACTTGCTTCTCGCACGGCTTGACGAGTTCTTAAAGATAGTATTAAAACTTTAATCTTTAATCTGCTCTGCTATGGGTAGGTTATTGCTCCAGGTATCAATACCCGAATGACAGAAGCTGCAAACCCGATAATACGGAAGAGAATAGAATTCGATCAGGGCTTTGGTCAAATCCTTTTTGCTTTTGGCATGTATATCTATGTTCTCGAGTTCGGCGAATTTGTAATCCGGGTGAATGTTGGCAAAATACTTCGCGTTCGGGCATGGGAGCAGGCGGCCGTTGTATAGATTCTGTATCTTGCGGAAGCAATAGCATTTGCGGAATTCCTCCTCGACCCTATGGCGTGGGCGTGCATCGTCGCGGCGGATTTCGGGCATGCAATGCCAAGCTTCGGCCTCGCTTATGAAATAGGGAATGTGGTTTTCATCGAGCGTTTTCTTCCAACCGGCGACATCGATTTTGCCGCCAAGCTCGGAATTGCACGAGTAATCCGATATGCGAGTTATGGTCTTCTTCGACTTTTTCAATGTATCCAATAACTCGTGGGGGGGGGTAATTGTGGTATTGGTCGAGAATGTGATATGGAAAATCTGTTTTCTCCTTTCACAATAGTCTATCATCGACGGGAGATCTTTGTTAAGCAGAGTTTCGCCGCCGATAAAGCTTAGATTATATATTATATCGCATGATGCCAAGAGCTTGTCGATATCCTTCTTGAACTGTTCGAACGTCAAATTCGGCGCGTGGCTTTTGTAATATGGCATGTTATGCGAGCAATTCCTGCATTTCAAAGTGCAGCGCGTGGTGATCGGAATGTCGAGAATCGGGATGCTGGGCTTGCCTGTAAGTTTGAACATGAATTTAAGATACGGCATGAACCATTTGCTTTTCATAAACAAGCGCTGGTGTTCGGTAAGCTGTTTCGATACCGGCCAGTATTTAAGGTTGTCGGCCATGACCCATCGTATCGAGTCCAGGTTATTCGACTTGAAATATGCAGACTTGAATTTATCCATCTTTTTCCTTTGTCGGAATTGTAGGGTAGGGCGCAGCGGTTGACAAGCCCCAATTTTCCTTTACAATCCACGCATGCTTAGCGGAATACAAAAAACCCTTAGAAACGGAATGACCGTCATCGTTGACGCTGTGCCTTCGGTCGCCAGCGTGTTCATCGGAGTGCATACGCGCGCGGGTCTTGCCTTTGAACCGGATCCTTTGAACGGTATATCACATTTCGTAGAGCACATGATGTTCAAGGGCACGGCAAAACGCGACTATCAGCAAATCGCCGAGCAGGTCGAGAATATCGGCGGGGAAATCAACGCCGCCACTTCCATGGAGCGGACGTATTACTATATCCGATCGCTTAAGGAACATTTGGAATTCAATATGGAAATGCTTTCCGATTTGCTTTTGAATTCGCTTTTCGATCCGCGCGAGGTGGAAAAAGAGCGCGAGGTCATATTGCAAGAATACTTCTCTAGCCTTGACGACCCGGAATCGCTTGTGTGGGATTATTTTTTCGGCGCGGCATACGGGGGGCAGCCGCTTGGGCGCACGCTTATCGGAACGCGCGAGACCATACGCGCCATTACCGCCGAGGATATGAAGGCATACGTCGCTGCGCGTTATAGGGCTGGCGACATGGCGGTAATCGTGTCGGGAAATGTGGACATCGAAGCCGTCTTCGATATGGCGGAAAAATATTTCGGAGGGTTCGCGGCGGGCGCCGGTTCGGCTGTGCGCTGTAATTACGAGGCTGGTGCGCGAATCGTCGCCAAAGACCTTGAGCAGGCGAACGTAGTCATCGGATTCGACGGAGTGGGCGCAGATTCTTCGGTTGCCGAGCAGGTGGCCCAAGAAGTCGCCTTGTTGGCGCTTGGCGGCGGGATGAGCTCGCGTTTGTTCCAGCGCGTGCGCGAAGAGAAAAACCTTGCATATCACATCGGCGCGGGAATGAACGTGTTCAATCGCAGCGGGCTTGCTTCTATTTCATTCGCTACAGAGGAAGCTAAACTTGCTCCGCTTCTTGACGAATGCGGCGCGGTGGTGCAAGGGTTGTGCGATGGGGGGATTACGGATGCGGAATTGTCGCGGGCGAAGGTGTCGCTTCGGGCTTCGGCGCTTATGGGTTTGGAATCGCTTAAATACCGCGCGGCGGCGCTTGCCAAACGATGGCAGGTAGGCGAGGGCGACGACTTTTTCGCGCGGCGAATCGCGGCTGTTGATGCGTTGACTGGCGACGAAGCGCTTGCGGCTGCGCGGCGGGTATTTTCATCAAGCGCTTGTGTCGGCGCGGTTGGGAGGATAGGAAACTTGACCGCCGAGGGTGTTAAAAAACGATTTGTTTTGTAGTTGGATTTGTGATATAATACACGCATGGCGCCTATACCCGAAACATTCGCTATTCCGACCGAGTTCAATCCGAACGCGGCGGTTGCGGTCGAGGAAGTGAAAGAGGAGGCCGCCCCTGTTAAAAAGCCCATGGATTCGCTTAAATCGGCGGTCGAGGATAAAATCGCCGCTATGGCCGGAGAGCTTTTACCCAAGGCCGAAGTCGATCGGGAAATCGCAGAGATGACCAAGCCGCAGGCTGTGCGCGAAGTCATCGCTAAGAAACCGTCCCTTAGCGCCGAAATCGAACGCAAGCTTGCCGCCGTGGGCGAGAAAATAGTGCCGCGCGCCGAGCCTGTGTCGACCACCACGACGGTCGAAAACCTTGCCACGCAATTTACGGTTCATGAAGCCGAGGCAGCAAAAGCTCCGCCAGGGCCGGTTTGTAAAAACGATGTGGCCAGGTGCGATTACGATACGCACACAACTTGGAAAAGCGCTATGCTTGTCGAAGGGACGCGCATAGCCAAAGAGCTTGCCGCCGAGTTCAAGGTGTATGACGAATCGCAGAAGCCCGGGCATTTATCGCCAGCGCAGATCAAAAATCTTAAGCAGGAAGCGTTAGCAAACCTATAAGTTTCGCGGCATCGAAATCCGTTGCGTCAGGCGCTACCGTCGCTATTACGGGTATGCCGGCCAGAGCTTCGATTTGAACCTTATTATCCTCGTGAAGAAAGTTTCCGGCCTCGAAATTATTCATGATTACGCCCTTTATCCCTATGCCTTGCGAACGGGCGTATTCGACGGTCAAGACCGTTGCGTTGATCGTGCCAAGCGCTGCGGGTGCGACTATTAAAATTTCATACCCAAGTTTTTTTATCACGTCGATCTGCATGATTTTTTGCTTGTCGAGCCGGAGCGGGCAGACGATTCCCCCGGCGCCTTCGACAACCATGAAATCGAATTTTCGGGCGAGGTTTTCATAGTCGGCGGCGACTTTGCCCATCTCTATCGGAAGGTTTTCGATTTGGGCGGCAAGGTGCGGGGAAACCGCGATTTCGTAGAGGTAGCTCACGAGGTTTTCCGGTTTTTCCGGCAGGCCGGAAATGTCGCAGACATGCTTGGCGTCGCCCGCTATGATAGCTCCGCTTGCGTCCCGCTCGTTCCCGCTTGCAGCAGCCTTGTAGTATCCGGAGTCTATGCCTGCATCGCGCAGTTTTTTTACCACAAGCGCGGATACGAATGTCTTGCCGATTTCGGTCGTGGTGCCGGTGATGAAAATGCCTTTGCTCATATTTTTTCGGCCTTGTATCCGAGTTCGTATATCAACTTCATGTCATCATCTATGTTCGTGCCGAGCGTGGTCAGCATGTCGCCGGAAATCGCGGCGTTGGCGCCGGAGCCGAAAGCCGCTTTGCCTTTGTCGTCGAAGATATTCCGGCCGCCGGCAAGGCGTATGGCCGAGTCGGGGAGGATAAACCTATATATGGCGAGGATGCGGAGGCCTTCGTCGGCGCTTAGAGGTTTTTGATTTTCAAGCGCCGTGCCCGTTATAGGTTGTAAAAAATTCACCGGCGTAGATTTTATACCAAGTTCCCGGATATCAAGCGCTAGGTCGATCCGATCCTCCCACGTTTCGCCCATGCCCATTATGCCGCCGCTGCAGACCACAAGGCCCGCGCGCTGGGCGTCCTTTATCGCAGAAACTTTATCGTCGTAGGTATGCGTGGTGCAAAGGTTCGGGAAATGCCGGCGCGAGGTTTCGAGGTTGTTGTGATAGCGGCTGACACCGGCGGATTTTAGCTTTACGAATTGTTCGTAGTTTATCAAGCCCACAGACGCGCAGAGCGAGATGTCGCAGGCGGCGCCGATCGCCTTGAAACTTGCGCAGACTTGGTCGATTTCGGCGTCGCTTAGTTTGCGGCCCGAACTTACTATGGAATAGCGCAATATGCCTTTGGAATGGTTGTAGAGCGCCTCTTTGGTAAGCGCGGTGGAATCTAGTAGTGGATATTCCTTAACCCCTGTCTTGTGGAATTTGGATTGCGCGCACCATTTGCAATTCTCGGTGCATTTGCCGGACTTGGCGTTGACTATGGTGCAGATGTCGAACTTGTCGCCGCAGAAGTGGTTGCGGATTTCGTCGGCGGCAGCGCGGAGGCTTGTCAGGTCGGCGTCGATGAGGGCTATCGACTCGGGCTTTGTAATCTTATGACCGGCGAGGATTTTGTCCCTAAGCGCGGAGAGAGTAGTGTTGTTCATTTGGATGATTTTATACCCAAAGGCCAGGCGTTTCAATAATAAAAATTCCCCGCCTGTGCGACGGGGAATTTCAGATCGAGAGAGAAGTCATTACTTCCTTCTTGCCGTTTTTTTTCTGGCGGCAGGTTTGTTCGCTGCTGGCTTCATCATGGCCTCCTTCATTTTCAGTTTTTGTTTGCCCATTTTGACTTTGGTCGCAAGTTCTTTGTTCATATCGAAGCCCAAAAATTCGCCCAAAAGGTATGCCTTGATGATAAGGCCGGCTATCTTGCGGCCCCCGCACATAGGCTCGTCCATAACATCCGGTTTGGCATAGCCGAACTCCTTGCAGACCTCTTTGCTTACGCAGCCGAGCTTGCTTTGCAGACGGGATAGGATACAGAACGCCGTGATTTCCTTGGGCTCGTTCCTGAACTTCTTGTTCATCAGTTTGATCTTCTCGTCGACGAACGGTTTTATGTTGTGCATGTTTCTCCTCCTTTTGTTAAACATTGATAAATGGTATCATTTTCGGCGATGCACTGCAGTAGGCAGATAGTCCGGACTAGCGCTTGCAAAAAACAATCCCAGGTGTTATAATTCTTAGATACGGAGGAGTCATGAAAAGCCGCATAATATCGTTAGTCCTTATTTTAGGAGCTTGCGCCCCGCAGCAGCAGGTGCCGATACGTTCGATAACAAATCCCGGTGTCGAGCCCGCTCGGCCCGCGTTTGACGCAAGCGAGTTCGAAGGCACTTCGCCCGAAGTAGCCGCCCAACTTGCCAACGCCCAGAATATCGTAGTGCGCGAGGCACAAGGCGCAGGCGCGGCGTTCGGCCAGGTCGGAACATATAAAATCGGAAACCCCTATCTTATCGACGGCGTGCCATATTACCCGCACGAGGATTACAACTATGTAGAGGACGGAATGGCCTCGTGGTATGGTCTTGACTTCCATGGAAAAAACACTTCGAACGGAGAAATCTTCGACATGGACGCGTTCACTGCGGCGCACAGAACGCTTCCTATGCCCTCGCTTGTCCGTGTTACAAACCTTGACACCGGAGCGTCGCTTAACCTTAAGATCAACGACCGAGGACCGTTCGCGCGCGACCGAATTATAGACGTCAGCTCGGCTGCCGCAGGCGTCCTTGGCATGAAGGAAGAAGGGACGGCGAGGGTTCGCGTAGAAATACTTCCCGAGCAGAGTTTGCATCTTAAGAATCTTGCCATGCGCGGAGAGAATACCGACAATGTGTTCCAGCCCGATGTGCGAAACGCCACGCTTATTCCCGGAATGAGGGAGCGTGTCGAGGTTTCGCCCGCACCGCGAGCGCCCGAGCCAGAGCCAGAGCCTGCGCCCGCGCCTGTGCGCGTGCCACCGCGGCCTATAGCGGTTGTCCCGGCGCCTGAGCCCATGCCTGCACCAGCTCCTGCTCCCATGCCTGCTCCTGTGGAGGATATTTCGGCGGCGACCGGTAATTTCTATGTCCAGGTCGGAGCATACTCGAGTTTTGACCGCGCCGAGGCCATGAAGAACCGCATAACCGACCTTGGCCAAGTAAAAATATTCAAAGCCGTGCAGGGCGGACAGACTTTCTATAAGGTCCGTCTTGGCGAATTCGCAACCCAATCCGATGCCGAACGCACCCGCTCGCGCGTTGACGCAAAGGGCATATCCGGCTCGCGCGTGATTCTACGCGACGGGAACGAGCTTAGGTGGAATATAAAATAAGACTTGTGAAACTGGCTGCCTACTAGGTCTTCACAAAAAATAAAAAGCACGTAGTAAAGAATACGTTTACTTTTTATTTATTGCTCCAGACCGGCGCAATCGACTCAGTTTGACAAGTCTTATGCTTTTTCCCATCTTGAACAAAACCCTTGATTATTGGCTTGAAAAGGTGTTAAATCCCACTATATAAGATAACAATTCAAATACAAAAAGGAATAAAATGAAAAAGCATAGCAAAATTATCGCAACGAGCGCAGGTGTCGTGCTTGCCATCATAATATGCAAAAAAATCTGCGAGAGCGTAAAGGATTTTGCGAGCGACTTTGGCCGCGGTTTCGACATGTTCAACAGGGGTTGTGATTTCGATTCGGACAAAGTATCGACCGAGCTTCTGGAAAGAAACGCCGCCGCGTTTGACAATATCGCCGTTGTGAACGAAAGATCCCGTCCGGTGCCTAAGACCGGGATTAAGGGCTGTCGCGGCGGAAGAAGCGGCAATCAAAAACAATAAACTTAAAGAGGTAAAAAATGGCAAAAGCAGATGCGAACCTTATGCGCCCGGGATGGGTGATCGAATACAACGGACGGCCGCATACCGTCATGGGAATCTCTATCGTTAAACCCGGCAAGGGCGGCGCGTTCATACAGGCCGATTTGCGCGACCTTGATTCCGGCTCGAAAACAAACCACCGCTGGCGCACAGTCGATACCGTAGAAAAATTGCTTGCCGAAGATAAAGACTTTTCGTTTTTGTATTCCGAGGGCGATTCCGCAGTGTTCATGGATTCCAAAACATACGACCAACTCAACGTCGCAAACGACGTCATCGGCGAAGAGCGCGCGAAGCTTTTGGCCGACGGAATGAACGTCGTGATCTCGTTCGTCGAGGGTCGTCCGGTCGGCGTGCGCCTTCCTAAAAACACAATCGTAGTTTTGACCGACACCGAAGCCGTGGTAAAGGGGCAGACAGCCACCTCGAGCTTCAAACCCGCCACAACCGAGCAGGGGATCCGCGTCATGGTGCCGCAGTTCATCGAAGCCGGTGAAGCCGTTGTAATCTCGACGGACGATATGTCGTATATTGAGAGAGCGAAGAAGTAATTGTGAATCGGAACGACAACAAATCACCAATATATTTGTCGGCGTTTTCCGATGTAAACAAAGAAGTCAACCTATTCCACAAAGGCGTGCATTCATTCTTTGCGATAAAGAACGCCACCGTGGAATACCAGACCGGCCTACCGATAGTCGTAAAAGACAATCATATAATCGTGGATACCCTCGACGGATATGGAGTGCGCGAAAGCGTGATGGGGGGGGGAATGGAGAGCTTGCCAGGTCGCTTGACCCAAGCGTAAAAATCGATTGTGCAGCGCAGATGGAACAGGCTGCATACATAACCCCCGGCGGCGGCGGAGGCTCGTTCAACTATCACCATTGCATTTACGACCATGCGGTCGCGATAATGGAGCTTGAGAATCTAGGATATAAGGGAAAGTATATAACCTTGTCCTATAGTTTCGAGTTCATAAAGGAGTTCTATAGGCTTCTTCTTGGTCCCGAGCGCATTGTGGAAATCGCCTGTGGCCAATCGATACAGGTGGAAGAGCTGATAGTTATCGGAGCGGTATATTTCAAACCGGCGGACTTGCATGGAAGCCATATCGCCTTCGTGCGCGACCGCATACTTCCGAAAATCCCGAACCTTGTCGACGAAAAATACCCCAAGCGTCTTTATGTAAAGCGTATCGGAAGAAGGCGGATAAGCAACGAGCTTCGGATAATAGAAATATTAAAGAGATACGGCTTCGAGGTTATGACGCCCGAAGAACACAGCGTGGCCGAGCAGATACGCTATTTCCACAATGCCGATTTCGTTATCACTCCGCACGGGGCGAATTCCACCAATGCGATTTTCATGCGGCCGGGAACAAAATTCCTCGAGCTTTTCTCGCTTACATGGGGTTTTAGAATGATGTGCAACGCGCTGGCGTTCATGGGGGTGGGCTTTTTCGAGCTGACCGAAGACTTCCGCTGGGATATGCTTGATAAGAAAGATATTCCATTTCCACGCACTGAAAGTATCAATCGAGATTTCAAGATAAATGAATTCGGCCTTGAAAATATGCTTCTAAGCATACTGCGTCTTTGACCTATTTTCCTCTTGCTTTCCGGCTGGTGTCGGCTATGATTTATACATCATAGAAGGAGATGAAAAATGAGAAAAATCGCATTCGCTATCGCCATGCTTGTCGCGTTCGCCGCGTCCGCACAAAAAGCAGAGGACTTCCAACCCGTAAGAATCGGCGTAGTCAACAGCCAGAAAATAACCGAGAACGCGCGTGTAATGAAATCGATCAACACTCAACGCGACAAGCTTCTTGACGACTTGAAGGCCTCGGTTGAAAAAAAACGCAAGGAGTTCGAAGCGCGTGAGGGCGACCTTAGGACCAAGCGTATAGCGTTGTCGCCCGATGCGTTCCAAAAAGAAGTCGCGGCGTTTCAAAAATCTGTGATGGACTTCGACCGTTCGACCCAAGAGCGCGAAGCCGCGATAAGGAAGGGCGTGTTCGACGCTATGAAGACCGTGAACGAAGACCATCTTGAGCCCATAATACGCGAGGTCGGACGCAAGTACGGGCTTGACATGGTGCTGTCGGAAGCGATGACCGTATTGATCAATAACCGGCTTGACTTGACCGACGAAGTGCTTAAAAACCTTAACGATAAAATCAAAGATATAAAAGTCAGAGCTTGATACGCGCGCTTGCTTTCGTAATCGCTTTTGTTGCCGCGATCGGTGCGTCGGCGGTCGAGGGGTTCGACGAGTTCAAAGAACGTTTCCTTTTGGTCGAAGTGCCGGCCCGCCGGCTTGACGCTGCGGCCGCGCTTGCCGTCATGAATGTCGCAGAATACGATGCCGAGGCGATCAAGAAGGACCGGTCGCAACCCGAGTTCGTGCGCTCGTTCTGGCGCTATTACGATTCCGCGCTTCGCCAAGACAGGATCGACGGAGGCCGCGCAGCCCTTAAAAAGCATCGTGCGATTTTCGATGCCGCATATAAAAAATACAATGTGCCGCCGGCGGTGATCGCCGCATTCTGGGGCATGGAGACAAACTACGGCGCGTTTTTCGGAAACCATCATCTTGCCAGCGCATTGACCACGTTGGCATTCGACGGGCGGCGCGCGAGGTTCTTTTCCGACGAGCTTGCGAATTTGATACGTCTTGTCGCAGCGGGGCATTTGAATGCCGACGCGAAAGGGTCGTGGGCGGGCGCGTTCGGAAACTTCCAATTTATGCCTTCGTCGGTGTTATCCTTTGCAATCGACGGAGACGGGGACGGGCGCATCGATCTGATCGGCTCGGTGCACGATTCCATTTTCTCGGCCGCGAACTATCTGAACAGAATGGGTTGGAACGACAAGCAGCGGTGGGGCCGGCCGGTAAGCTTCGCCGAGGACAATGTGCTTGCCTGGCGGAACGTGAACACTTATGAAAATAAAACTGTCAACGAGTGGGCGCGAATCGGCATTCGCACATACGGCGGCGGCGTTTTGCCGAAATCAACTATGGAAGCCATGCTTATCATGCCGCAGGGCGCCACAGGTCCGGCGTTCCTTGTATATCCAAACTATCGAATAATCATGCGGTGGAACGCCAGCACGGCATACGCGCTTTCCATAGGTATGCTTTCCGATGTCATCGCCGGCGAGCCGGTAGCGACGCTCAAGCGGCCCAAAACAGATGTGCGAATGCTCTCTATAGATCAGCTTCGCGAAATGCAGAAACGTGCGGGCGTCGAGCCGGACGGGATATTGCGCCGCGATACTTTGCGCGCTATAAAAGCGTATCAGCAGCGGTTGGTCGACGGCGGGACTACGCATTATAAATCCGGTCGCCGCATTTTCCCGGATGGCTATCCCGATATGGATTTGTTCGAGATGGGCGTTTTGTGAAATTAAAACTTGAGGTGAAAAATGAAAATAACATATTTAGGGCATTCGTGTTTTTTGATAGAAAGCAATGGTGTAAACATAATCATAGATCCGTTTTATGATGAAGCCAAGTTTGGGCCGAAGCCAGATTTTGTTATCGCTACGCACGGGCATTTCGACCATCTTGGGCACGCAGAGAAACTTTGCAAAAACGGTGCCAAATTTATCGGAACTGGCGAGTTAGGCAACTATCTTAAATCATTAGGTGTGGCCGAAGCGCATTCTATGAATATCGGCGGATTTTTTGATTTCGGTGCATTTCGCCTAAAACTTACGGATGCAACCCATGGCAGTTCTGTGGACATGATTCATGATATAGGCCGCGCCGTGGGCGTCATTATCGAAATTGACAACAAAACGATTTATCATGCCGGCGACACAGGATTGTTCGGCGATATGGAATTGTTGGGTCGGCGGCACAATATAGATATTGCAATGCTGCCGATTGGCGGAAACTTTACTATGGATATTGAAGATGCGATTTATGCGGTTGGTTTGTTAAAGCCGAAGATTGCGATACCAATGCACTATAACACTTTTCCCGTCATAAGCGCGAATCCCCAGGAGTTTGTCGATAAGGTGTCCGGAGGATTAGTTTTAGATATCGGCGAGAGCAAAGAGTTTTAATATTTATTCAAGGTCGATCTTCTTAAATTTGGAGACGGTAAGAGGAAAAAAATCCCCCGCTAGGCAGGGGATTTCGGTTTTATGTCAACTGGATTCCGGGTCGTGGCCCGGAATGACAATTACTTTTTCTCTTCGTATTCCGCGTCGACCACTTTTTCGCCGTTCTCGCCGGCGGATTGTTCCGCGCCGTTGGGTTGACCTTCGGCGCCGGGCTGAGGCTGCTGTGCTTTGTAAATCGCCTCGCCAAGTTTCATGGCGACCGCGGACAGAGCCTCGGTTTTCGCCTTGATGTCCTCAAGCGGGGCGTCGGCGTTTTCAAGTGTTGCGCGGACGTCCTTTATCGCGGTTTCGATCGCTTCGGCGGTTGCCGTGTCGACCTTGTCTTTGTTTTCCGAGAGTTGTTTTTCGCTTTGGTGAGCAAGGGATTCGGCGTAGTTTCTTGCCTCGACGACTTCGCGTTTCTTTTTATCGGCGTCGGCGTTGGCTTCGGCGTCTTTCTTCATCTTCTCGATTTCGTCGTCGGACAGGCCGCCGTCGGATTTGATGGATATCATCTGCTCCTTGCCGGTGCCCTTGTCCTTGGCGGAAACGTGCGTGATGCCGTTGGCGTCGATGTCGAAGACGACCTCGATTTGGGGTATGCCGCGCGGGGCCGATGGAATGCCGACAAGGTCGAAGGCGCCGAGGAGTTTGTTATCCGCGGCCATCTCGCGTTCGCCCTGGAACACTCGAATCGACACTGCGGTCTGGCCGTCTTCGGCGGTCGAGAAGGTTTGTGATTTTTTGGTGGGAATCGTGGTGTTGCGGTCGATAAGACGAGTGAACACTCCGCCAAGCGTTTCGATTCCAAGCGAGAGCGGGGTCACGTCGAGAAGGAGAATGTCCTTGACATCTCCTTTCAAAACGCCGCCCTGAATCGCCGCGCCGATGGCGACGACTTCGTCGGGATTCACGCCTTTGTGCGGCTCTTTGCCAAAGAAGTTTTTCACGACCTCTTGAACTTTGGGCATACGGGTTTGACCGCCGACCAAAATAACCTCGCCGATGTCGGAGGCCTTGAGCCCGGCGTCTTTGAGCGCCTTCTTGCACGGCTCGAGCGTTTTATCGATCAGGTCGCCGACAAGGGATTCCAACTTGGCGCGCGTGAGCTTGATATTAAGGTGTTTGGGGCCGGAAGCGTCCGCGGTTATAAACGGAAGGTTGATGTCCGTTTCCATGGCCGAAGACAGCTCGATCTTCGCCTTTTCCGCGGCGTCCTTGAGCCGTTGGAGAGCGAGTTTATCGTTTTTCAAATCTATGCTGGAGGTTTTCTTGAACTCGTCGGCAAGGAAATATATTACGCGGTTGTCGAAGTCTTCGCCGCCAAGGAACGTGTCGCCGTTGGTGGATTTGACCTCGAACACGCCGTCGCCGATTTCAAGAATCGAAACGTCGAAGGTGCCGCCGCCCAAATCATAAACAACTATGGTGCCGTTTTTCTTTTTATCAAGGCCATAGGCAAGCGCGGCCGCGGTCGGTTCGTTTATTATGCGAAGGACGTTAAGCCCGGCGATGGCGCCTGCGTCTTTGGTGGCTTGGCGTTGCGAATCGTTGAAGTATGCGGGGACGGTGATGACCGCCTCGGACACTTTTTCGCCCAAATATGCCTCGGCGTCTTTTTTGATTTTTGCAAGAATATCCGCGGAAATCTGTTGCGGCGAGTATTTTTTGCCCTTTACCTCGACCCATGCGTCGCCGTTGTCCGCGCGGGTGATTTTATAGGGGACGAGGTCTTTGTCCTTGCCGACCATCTTGTCATCAAAACGGCGGCCGATAAGGCGCTTGACCGCGTAGATGGTGTTTTCGGGATTGACAATCGCTTGGTTCCTTGCGCTTGTGCCGACAAGCGTTTCCGTGTCGGTAAACGCTACCACAGAGGGGGTCGTGCGCTTGCCCTCGGCGTTTTCGATTACCTTTGCCTCGCCCGAGTCCATGTATGCGAAGCACGAGTTTGTTGTTCCAAGGTCGATGCCTATTACTTTTGCCATTTTAGGTTCCTTTCGCGCCTCGTGATTTTGAGCATCAAACTGACGAGGCTAGTTCGTTTTCAACTTATAGGATAAATATAGGTATGGCTTTGGAGTATTTCAAGTATTGGCGGTGATTTTTTTATTTTTCGGCTTTTTTTCTCAGTCTAGCCTTGATTTTAGCCTTTGCCTTGTCGCCAAGGAGTAGCATACACGGTGTGATAATCAGCGTCAGAATCGTTGCGAAGGAAAGGCCGAAAATAATACTCCTTGAAAACGCGGCCCAGGTGTCCATAGAAGGGTTGCCGAACGTTATGCGTCCAGAAAGGAAGTCCATGTTCATCTTGAGCGCCATCGGCAGCATGCCCAACATCGTCGTTATCGTGGTCAGATAAATCGGTCTTAGGCGCGATAGACCTGTGCGTTTAAGTGCGTCGATTGTATCCTTGGTCTTCTTCTTCATATCGTTATATGTATCAATCAAGATGATATTGTTGTTCGTAATCACTCCGCCAAGCGATATGATCGCAAGGCCGGTCATAACTATGCTGAACGGATCGCGCGTTATCATCAGCCCGAGGAAAACTCCGATGGTCGAAAGGAGAATCGAGAAAAGGATTATGAACACGGAATAGAAGCTGTTGAACTGGGCGATCAAAATCACGAACATCATGCCGATGGCAAGCATGAACGCTTGGCCCAAGAAGCCGGAATTTTCTGCGCTGTCCTGCGCTTCGCCGCGATAGAGGAACTCGACGCCAGACGGTGGGGGATTGCTTGCCAGGTGGCGTTGAAGAGCAGTGAGGCGATCTGCGGCATAAAGGCCGCTTGCCACGTCCGCGCGCATTCTTATCACGCGTTTGCCGTCCATGCGTTGGACAAGGTGTGTCTTGGGTGTCGGGACTATTTGCGTAAAGCTTGAAAGCGGGACGTTGCGGCCGTTCGCTCCGACTACATAAAGATTGCCGATTTGGTCGAGCGTGCGGAATCGTTCGGGGAAGCGGATCACGATGTCGATTTCTTCGTCAAGGTCGCCGGGCATATAGCTTGAAACTTTGGCGCCGTGCGTCAACATTTGAACCACCGAGCCGATGGCGCCGACGGATACGCCGAGTTTGGCGGCCTGAGCCTTATTAATTCTCATCTCCCATTGAATGCCGGGAAGCGAAGTCGTGTCGTCGATATTGGTGAATCCGCCGACGATGTCCATAGCCTCGCGGAGGTGCTTGTATCCGGCGTCGATTTTACGCGGGTCTTCGTCAAGCGCCGATACGCGGATATCAATCGGCTTTGCGGAACCGGGGCCGCGGCGTTCGCGCATGACTTGGGGTATAAAACCAGCCGAGTCCCTAAGCGCTTCTTCCATGCGTCCGGTGATTATGCTTGCCTTGGGACGTTGATCCCAATCTTTGAGTTCGACTTGCACATATCCGACGACGTCCTCTGCGCTCATTCTTGAACGCGCGCCCGAGCGGCCGTATACGTTCTTGAAATATGGCAGCTCGGAAATCTTCTCCTCGATCGAGTGCACGAACGAATCTTTTTCCGCGGTAGAGAGGTTGCCGCGTGCGTGGACGTTGATGTTGATAAAATCCGGTTCGGCGTCGGGGAAAAGTTGAATCCCTACGCCCAACTTAGTATAAAGCGCGAGCGTTAATATCAACACTCCGACTATGGAGGCGATAATCTTTTTAGGGTGTTTGAGCGCGAAACTTAGCACGCCAAGGTAGACGCGCATATAGCCAGCGAGCTTTTCATAATGACCGTTGGAGGCGGCCACGATCATTTTCTTTTCCGGGCTCGGCTTGGAAGTTTTGGAACCGAAGGTCGCGCCGAGGACCGGAATAAATATAAGTGCGACCACAAGCGACGCGGCAAGAATCGCCGACACTGTTATCGGGAGGAATTTCATGAACTCGCCCATTTGTCCCGGCCATCTGAAAAGCGGCATGAAGGCCATAAGCGTCGTCAACGTAGATAGCGTGATCACCATGAACATACGCTTCGCCGCTTTGGAATATGCCGTCTTCCTATCCGCTCCGGCGGTCATAAGCTGGTCGGCGTATTCGGTGATGACTATCGCTCCGTCAATAAGAAGTCCCACAGACAATATCATGCCGAAAAGCACCATCATGTTTATCGCGTCCAGCGCACTTGAGAGGAATAAAACGCCCAGCACGAAGGAAAGCGGAATCGACACTCCGACAAGCAATCCCTCGCGAAGTCCCAACATCATGACTATGCAAAGCACCACAAGGAGGACCGCGAAAATTACCGAGTTGCCAAGATCGGATAGCGAATTCCTTATGTGAACCGAAGCGTCGTTGGCGATAGAGGTCGCGATGTTGGCGGGGATCACTTTGGCCGCCTGTTCAAGTGCGTATCGCACGCCCTCCATCGTCGCAATGGTATTCGCGCCCGAGCGTTTCTTTATCTCGATGGAGAGCGACGGAACGCCGTTCATTCGCACGAATCCCTTAGCATCCTTATACATGCGCCGGATATCCGCGATGTCGGCAAGAGTGATAGCAGCGTTCGCGGTCGTGATTACGGGTAGCGCAAGCAAATCCTCGGGCCCCTCGATCAGACTTGGCACTTTTATAGGAAAACTACCGCGAGCGGTTTCGATGTTGCCGGCCGGGATAAGCACGTTAGTGGCGGCCATAAGCTGCGCCACCGCCTGTGCCGAAAGCCGATACGAATCTATTTTCACGGGATCGATTTGTATCTCGATCTGCTCCTCGCGTTTGCCGCCGACGTCCGCCTCGACCACGCCGGGAATGGTTTCAAGCATGTCGCGGAGCCTGTCGGCCGTAATGCCAAGCGCGCGTTCAGGAGCAGTGCCGAAAATATTTACTATCGCGATCGGAAAGTCGGCGGTGGAGCGTTCGAACACCGTAGGTTCGTCCGCGTCCTTGGGAAGCTTGGGGCGGGCGCGGTCGACGGCGTCCTTTGCTTCGCGCAGGGACTTCTCGGAGTCCAGGCCGCTGTGGAATTCGGCGATGACTATGCACCAGCCCTCGAAACACCGGGTGTTCAGGATCTTTATCCCCTGTATCGTCTTGAATTCCTTCTCGAGCGGCTTGGCGATAAGGCGTTCGGCGTCGTCGGGCGAAATGCCGCGCTGCGTTATGGTCGTAAAGATAAACGGCATCTTGATTTCGGGGAACGATTCCTTGGGCATATAAAGGAACGTTCGGACGCCGGCGACGACTATTAAAAACAGCACCAAGAAGAAAAGGCGTTTGCGTTCCAAGAGCCAGTCGACGATATTCATATCAATCCCTTTTCGTCGCGACACGCTCGCCTTGGCGCACAAATTCCTGGCCGTGCGTGATGACGTATGCAGGCGAAGGCAGGCCGGTTATCCAAAGGCCGTCTTCGTCCTCTTTGACAAGTTCGACGGGATAGAATTTCACCAGGTCGTTTTCCACCACGACCTTTAGTCCGACGTTGCCCTCTTCATCGAACGTAAGGCTTGACGTATTCGGGATAAGCGATGCTTCGACGGTGCCAAGCGGTAGTTTGATTTCGGCGGTCATGCCGTCCTGTATCCCGCCTGGATTTTTTACCGCAAGCTCGATGGGAAAGGTGCGGGTCGCCGGATTGGCCGTCGGCGCTATGTATACTATCGGCGCGGTAAACGGCTTGCGGCCTGGGATTTCGATAGTTGCGATAGCACCTAGTTTCAAGCTGGCGATATGGCGTTCGGGCACTTCGGCTATGACTTTGATAGTGTTCAGATTAAGCACAAGGCCGATTTCGGTGTTGGCGGGAACATACGCGCCTTCTGAAAAGTGTATAGGACCCACGACGCCATCGAAAGGAGCGCGGATAATCGTGTGCTCGATATCATGGCGTGCGCGTTCGTAGTTGGCTTTGGCAGTGATATGTTCAAGGCGGGAAATCAACCCTTCGGCAAAAAGTTTTTTCGCGGTTTCGTATTCGACCTCGGCGCGTTTGAAGTTGGCATCGCGGTCCTCGATCCCCATGCGGGCGACAACTTCGCCCTTTTTTACCGGCGCGCCTTTGGCCTTGGGACGGCGTTCAAGCGTGCCCGCCAAGCGCGACTTTATCTCGAACCGATCGTTCGCGCGCGCTTCGCCGAAAATGACCACTGTGGCCATAGTGGGAACGTTTATCGTGCGCTCGATACGAACGTTCATAAGGCGGGGTTCGCGCGTTTGCGGTGCGGGCGCGGGTCCCCTAAGGGTGCCGATGATAAACCACGCCACAAGCAGCGCGACTACGGCGATGATGATAAATTTCTTATTCCCCATGGGCATCAATTATATCATTTCAAAAATACCTTGTAAAGCGGGAATGGTTTTTATATAATTGCGGGAACTTGTGAAATCCGGCGCCTACTTGGTTTTCATAGAAATTAAAAAGCTCGTATGTCCAAATACGCTTTCTTTTTAATTTTTACTCCAAACCTTCGTAATCGCTTGAATTTGACAAGTTCGTCGAGAAAATAGGGATATAAAAATGACCACTTACGACTTTAACGCAATCGAAAAAAAATGGCAGAAATATTGGGAGGAAAAGAGCCTTTTCAACCCGAAAATCGATAAGAGCAAGAAGAAGTTCTATGCTTTGTGCGAGTTTCCATATCCGTCCGGCGCCGGGCTTCACGTCGGTCATCCGCGCGGCTATACCGCCCTTGACATAGTGGCCAGGCGCAAGAGAATGCAGGGGTTCAACGTGCTTTATCCCATGGGCTTCGATTCCTTCGGCCTGCCTACGGAACATTACGCCATCAAGACCGGAATCCGGCCCGAGGTTGCTACGGAACAGAACATCGCCACCTTTAAGGCGCAGATGAAATCGCTTGGCTTCTCATTCGCGTGGGAGCGCGAGGTCATAACGTCAAGCCCGGAATACTACCGCTGGACCCAATGGCAGTTCATACAGTTATTCAAACTGGGTTTGGCCTATAAAGAAACTACCGAGGTATGGTGGTGTCCCAAATGCAAAATCGGAATCGCCAACGAGGAGCTTGAGGCCGGACGGTGCGAGCGCTGCGATGCCGAGGTCGAAAAGAAGACGCGAGAAATATGGTCGCTTAAGATGCAATCCTATTCCGACAGGCTTATCGAAGGGCTGTCCCGCGTGGACTTCCTTGAGAACATAAAGAAAATGCAGATCGATTGGATTGGCCGCAGCGAGGGGGCGGAGGTTGAATTCCCGCTTAGCAAAGGTGGGTCGCTTCGCGTCTTCACGACCCGTCCCGACACTATCGCCGGCGTGGAGTTCATGGTGATATCGCCAGAAGAGGTATTGGAGCGTTTCGGTCCCCTATGTGGCGGTTTTGACAATTCGGACGAGGTGTGCGGCTATGTCAACGCCGCGGTGGTCAGGACAGATGTCGAGCGTTCGCAGACCAAGGTTAAAACAGGCGTGCCGCTTGCTGGTCTTGTCGCTACAAATCCATACAACGGGCGGGAGATTCCGGTTTATACTGCCGACTATGTGCTTTACGGCTATGGCACCGGAGCTATTATGGCTGTGCCAGACCTTGATGAGCGCGACGGGGAATTCGCAAACGCCATGGGAATAAAATTCGGGGAAACAAAGCTGCTATCACCGGATGACGCCCTTAAGGTCGGAGAGCGCAAGGTAAATTACAAGATGCAGGACTGGCAATTTTCCCGCCAGCGTTATTGGGGCGAGCCGATACCTATGGTTCACTGCTCTATGTGTGGATGGGTGCCGTTGCCGGAATCCGAGTTGCCACTTAAATTGCCGCATGTGGACAACTATTTGCCGACGGATGATGGCTCGTCGCCGCTTGCGCGTGTCGCGGATTGGGTGAACACGAAGTGTCCCACATGCGGTGGTGCGGCCAAACGCGAAACCGATACTATGCCCATGTGGGCCGGCTCGTGCTGGTATTATCTTAGATATATGGACGCGCACAACGATCGGGAGTTCGCTTCGCGCGAGGCAATGGACTATTGGGGCCAGGTGGATTTGTATAACGGCGGGCAGGAGCACACGACGCGCCATCTACTTTACGCACGCTTTTGGTCCAAGGCGCTTTGCGACGGCGGATTCATTCCGAACGACGAGCCGTTCATGCGCCGCATAATGCACGGAATGATTCTTGCCGAGGGCGGAGTCAAGATGAGCAAATCCAAGAACAACGTCATCAACCCGAATGACATCGTCGCCGAATACGGCGCGGATACTTTGCGCGTATACGAGATGTTCATAGGTCCGTATGATCAGGCTGTGGCGTGGAGCACCGAATCCATGATCGGCGTGCACCGCTTTTTGAAACGCGCGGCCGCTTTGTCCGAGCGTGTGGAGGATAGGGCGGCGACTGTGGCGGAACGTTCGGTTTTGGCCGTGGCTGCGCGCGACGTGTCGGAGAGAATCGATGCCTTGAAATTCAACACGGCGGTTTCCGCTTTGATGATTGCTTTGAATGCTTTTGAAGAAGGGGATAGCGTCGCCAAGAGCGTGTTCGCGGATTTCGTGAAACTGCTTTCGCCTTTCGCGCCGCATTTGGCCGAGGAGCTTTGGGAGCGGCTTGGCAATGCCGAATCGATCGCGTTCGCGTCGTGGGTGGAATTCGATGCCGCCGATATCTCTGCCGAGGGAATCGTCTATGTCGTTCAAGTGGGCGGCAAGCGCCGCGCGGAAATTTCCGTGGGTGCCGATATGGATCAGGCCGAGGTGGAGCGGTTGGCGATGGTCGAGGAATCGGTTGCGAAGTTTATAACTTCTCCTGTGAAAAAGGTGATTTTCGTGCCGGGGAAGATCGTGAATATTGTTATATAGGAGCCCGCTATGAATAATTTCGAATTTTACAGGCCGACCTATTTCGCGTTCGGTCGCGGACAGGAGGAAAATGCAGGCGCGCTTGCAAAGCGTTTCGGCGCGAAAAAAGCCCTTATCCATTACGGGCAGGAATCGGCTATTGCGTCGGGTTTGTTGGAGCGCATTAAGGCTTCGCTTGAATCCGCAGGAATAGCATGTGCCGAGCTTGGCGGAGTTCTTCCGAATCCGCGTGCCGAGCTTGTTCAAACCGGCATAGAGCTTGCGCGGCGCGAAAGATGCGATTTCATAATTGCCGTGGGCGGAGGGTCCGTTATCGATTCCGCGAAAGGCATTGCGCTTGGCGTTCCATACAACGGAGATTTGTCCGATTTTTACTTTAAGGGCGTGAAGCCCGTTTCGGCGCTTGGGCTTGGCGTAGTTCTTACCATATCCGCAGCCGGAAGCGAGGGTTCCATAAACTCGGTGGTATCGTTCGAAAACGGCAGGCTTAAGCGATGTGCGGACAGCGAGCTTATATGCCCGAAATTTGCCGTGCTTAACCCCGCGCTTACCGCCACGCTTATGCCGTATCAGGTCGCGTGCGGAGGGGCGGACATTATGGCGCACCTCCTCGAGCGCTACCTTACCAACACGCGCGGCGTCGAAACTACCGACCAACTTATCGAAGCATTATTGCGCGCCGTTATAATCGCTCTGCCGCGTGCGGTCGCCAATCCTGCGGATTACGAGGCGCAGGCCAATCTTATGTGGGCGGGAATGGTCGGGCACAACAATATCGTTGGCGTAGGACGGGCACAGGATTGGGCCAGCCACATGATGGAGCACGAGCTTAGCGCGCTTTACGACGTCGCGCACGGAGCGGGGCTTGCCGTAGTATTTCCCGCATATATGAAGTATGTCTTGGCGCACGATACGGCGCGGTTCGAGCGTCTTGCCCGCAATGTTTTCGGTGTGGCGAACGGTATGGCCGGTATAGAGGCGTTGAAATCGTTTTGGGCCGGCGTCGGTTTGCCGACCACTTTCGCCGAGCTTGGCGGCAAGACGGAAGACATAGCTTATCTTGCTAAGAATGTTCCGTATAATCCCGAAGGGACAATCGGAGGGTTCAAGCCTTTGCGTGAAGATGATGTTGTCGCAATTTATAAGTTAATGGTTTAAGTTTACTTTACCCTGCGGTATTCGTCCGCAACGATTTTTTGGAGTTTCGTGGCAAGCTCTTTCCTATTCTTCAAACCATCAAGCGGCGTGGTCGGCAAGATATATACTTCGGCCAGGATTCCGCCCATAGCCATGATGTGGAAAAGAAGGCCGAAGATCGTGCGCTCTTTGCTGCAATGCGGGCCCTCGTCCTGTTTCGCGTTATCGAAATAGGCGTAATGCTCGGCCAAATCAGCGTCGCTTATCTTCCTGCCTCCCGGCGTGCGATAGGCAAGCACCACAGGTTGGATCGTCGCGCCCTCGACCCGTCCATCTTTTTCAAGGAAATTAAACAGCGTCGATTTGAACGGTTTCACATACGAGCCGTTCGTGGTCGTCCCCTCGGGAAATATAACCATGGGCCAGGTGGCGACCTTCATCTGTTTCTTCACCTTTTCATTCGAGCGGGCGGCGTAGGACGGGCGGCGGTCGACGAAGATCGTGCCGAACTTGTCCATCATATAGCCGATAAGCGGTAGTTTGCGAAGCTCGCGTTTGGCGAAAAATCCGTTGCCGAAAAGCATCGCTATTATACCGATGTCAAGGATAGACATGTGGTTGCTTACTATCAAAAGCGGGCGTTCGTTAGTAAGTTTGCCGTGAACCTTGGCACGTATTCCCGTAATATACATCATAATGTTCATGAAGAACTTAAGATATGCCGGGCCGAAGGCGTTGCGTTTCGGAACCGCCACAAGAGTTAGGGCGAAAATCAGTATTACTATCCAGACTATGACGAAGCGTATAGAGGCCGAGATCAACCTTAGCGCATCCATATCAAAACTCCGTTTTAAGGTTGGCAAATGCGTCGGGCGCGCCGCCGAAGCGTTTCTGATAGGCCGGACTGATCTTGCTTGATTCCACAATCAGGAAAATATCCGAGAGGTTGCACGGAACGTCGATGAACACGCCATCGCCGAAGGTGGCGTTTACGCGCAGGTAGCCCTTGATCAGCGCAGGGAGGTTTTTCTTCACTTCTTCCTCGTCGATTTTATCCATCGGCAGCATGTCCATTTTCGTGAGCGCTTTGTCGACACTTGGATCCATAAGGTCAGCGCGGACGGTGGCACGAAGATTCTCGGGCGATAGGAATTTGTGGTATAGGTATGAAATCTGATCCGCGTGCGCGTTCGGGTCTATGCCGCCGAAGGAGCCGAGGCCGAAGAGGACTATGACCTTCTCGCGGCGTATGTAGTCGCCAAGGCCGAGCCAGAGCATCTGCATCGCGAACGTATCCCTATAATCTTCGCGCACGAGCGCCCGGGACATTTCGGCTATGTTGCCCTTGACCGCCTTGATTTTGGAAATGTCGTATTCGGTTTCGGTGTAGAACCCGGTCTTGGCGGCGATCTCGCGGTCGATTATGCGATAGCAGCCGATGATCTCGTCCTTGTGAAGCACAACCATATATTTCGCGTGTTCGTCGAAGCTGTCGAACTCCTCTTTGAGCGCAGCCATCTCGGGCGTAGGGATACCATCGTTTTCCCTTATATAAACGTCATAGCGAAGCTGCCGGACGCGGCGGCGTTCGCTTTCATCTTTGGCAAGACGGACTTCGAAATCTTGGACTTTGATACTCATGTAGGGAATTATACTTTGGGGAAGGGAGCTTGTCTATGGAAAAAATTCTTCGCGATTTCGAGCCAGTCCAGGACGCCGAGCAGGGCGGGCGAGCTAGAAAGTTTATGCATACTTGATTAATTAAAACCAGGACTTTTTTTTGCCGCCGGCGGCGTCGAATTCGCGCAAAAGCTTCTCTTGTTCCGAGGTCAATTTCGCGGGCACCTCGATCTCGAGGTTTAGATACATATCGCCCCTTTGGTCGGTACGGCCGATGATCGGCATGCCATAGCCGCGAATGCGGAGACGCGAGCCGAATTGTGAGCCGCGCGGTATCTTCACGTCGATTTTTTTGCCGTCGATGGTATCCGCCTCGACCGTGCCGCCAAGCGCCGCGGTTGCGAAGGAAATATTTAGGTTTGTGAGGAGGTCGGAGCCGGCGCGCTCGAATTCCTCGTTCGCAGATACCGCGATATAAACATAAAGGTCGCCGGAAGGTGCACCCGCAAGTCCAGACTCTCCTTCGCCCGCAACGCGCAGGCGGGAGCCGGATTCTACGCCGGCCGGGATTTTTACCGTGATAGTTTTATCCTCGAATCCCACGCCCGTGCCGCCGCAGGAGTTGCATGTCTTTTTGAACGTCGCGCCAAGGCCGTTGCATTCGGGGCAGGCCTGCTGCGTCATGAAAAATCCGCTTTGCTTGTTTATAACGCCCGAACCGTGGCAGCGGGTGCAGGTTTGTTTGCCCTCGCCGCCCTTGCCGTCGCAGGTTTTGCATTTGCCCTTGCGCCTGAACGAAATGGTTTTGTTTAGGCCGGTGAAGGCTTCTTTTAGCGTTATGCGAAGGTCGTAGCGCAGGTCGTCGCCCTTGCGCGCCGCGGATTTGGATTGTCGCCGGCCGCCGCCCATGAAATCCGAGAATATATCGCTGAACATATCGCCGAAACCGCCGGCGTCGAAGTTGAAGTCGAAGCCGCCCGAGCCAAATCCACCGCCGCCGAAGCCTCCGCCCCCGTGTTTCGAGCCCATGCCCTGCTCGAACGCGCTGTGCCCGAACTGGTCGTAGGCGGATTTCTTTTGCGGGTCCTTTAGGACCTCATAGGCCTCGTTTATTTGCTTGAACTTTTCCTCGGCCGCCTTGTCGCCCTGGTTTTTATCGGGGTGGAACTGCATAGCCTTTTTGCGGTATGCGGATTTTAGCTCTGATTCAGAGGCGCCTTTTTTTACTCCTAAGAGGTCATAATAATCCTGTTTGGCCATTGCGGTAATTATATAGGGTTGATTTGAACTTTTTTCAAGGGCTAGATTATTTCATAATTGCTTGGATCGGCCATCAATGCGCGGACAAGGCCGTTGTTGTGCGCGTGGCCGCCCTTCACGCTTTTATACGCGCCGCAGACCGGATAGCCGCAGGTCATCAAATCGCCGGCGGCGTCGAGGATTTTGTGGTATACGAATTCCTTCTCGTCCCGAAGTCCTTCGGGGTTTAGGACTTCGCCCGTGTCGGAAAGGCCTATGCCGGTTTCAAGCGATGCGCCAAGCGCCATGCCGGCTGCGCGCCAGCGTTCTATGTCGCTTAGTCTGGCGAAACTTCTTGATTCAAGGATTTTATCCATGTCCGCAAAGCAGGAGCAGACTTTCATTTTGCCGATGGCGGCGATGTCGGGATAATCTATTTCTATGTCAAAGGTCAATTTATCCGCGGGGGATAGCGACACGCGGCCGTGCTTGTTTTCAAAGACGACTTCTTTTTTCACTTTGAGGATTTTGCCGGGCGTAGGAATTTCGACCGTGCCGATTTCAAGGAGCTTTTCTATTATCGGTTGCGCGGAGCCGTCGAAAATGGGCGTTTCGCCGGTGCCTTCTATATCTATTGCTGTAATACCAAGCATGTGAATCGCGGCAAGCAAGTGTTCTATGGTTTGCAACCCATTGACAGTTGTCGAGCCGGAAGTGGCGGAGGCGAGGTTTATGCCCAACTGTTTATCGTTTATTGTAATTCCTTCGCGCGCTGGTTTCAATACGACTTTGCAATTTTTGCCCGAGTGGGTGCCGATGCCGGAGAGTTCTATTTCATGCGCGATCGTCTTACCTTGCATCGCGGACCTTGCCCTTTATCCCGAAACGGTCGTGGACCCAGAACCATTGCTCGGGGTTTTCGCGTATCCAGCCCTCGATGACATCGTTGATCCTTTGCGTGGTCTTCGTCTCGTCAGTGCGGCCATCGCGGCCTCTCGAGGCGTGGAAAGGCTCGTGGAATATTATAGAGTGATTAAGTCCTTCGTGCCGGATGATTTGCACCGGTAAAATCGGGCAGTCGAAGTGGCCGGCCAATTTCGCAGCGCCGCCGGGGGAAAGCACGCTTCGGCCGAAAAATTTGGTGGGAATGCCCTTGCCAAGACGGTGGTCGGGGATTATGCAAAGCGCGCCCTTGTCCCGAAGCACCGCCATCATCTCGCGCACGCCGGCGGTGTTGTTGTTGATGAACTTCAGGTTGCCGATGTCCTGGCCGAATGTGCGGCGCGTAATGTCGGCGGTGAGGTTGTTGCCCGGGAACTTATAGACTATATGTCCCGGGATTTTATGAAGAGCAAACGGAATCGAAAGAAGTCCCATCGAGCCGGAGTGCGAAGTGATGACAATATACGGTCTTCCTTTGAGTCGCTCGAGAATATCGTCGTTATAGATCGAGAGGTATTTTTTATGGTGCTTTAATATATGTTTGAAATGCTCGGGCTCGGTGCCATAACGTCCCAACATATCCCACATCTGGGTCGCCATCTGGCGGCGGACTTCCAGACGTTTAGAGGGAAACGCAAGACGCATGT
>Ga0123356_10000029_pt1 | contig 163892 bp, 135 predicted proteins | sample TergutEmb28metaG_2_FD_92546 | JGI IMG/M metagenome (GOLD analysis project Ga0123356, IMG submission 92546) | Embiratermes neotenicus P3 segment gut microbial communities from Petit-Saut dam, French Guiana - Emb289 P3 | ecosystem: Host-associated > Arthropoda: Insects > Digestive system > Gut ... | reverse complement strand
TGAAAGCCTTATAACCGGAAGCAGCATATATAAAAATGAAATTATTATTCCCACCGCACCAAAAAGCACGGTACGGTCAGTGATACGGACACTCAGTGAGGCTCTGTCCGCAAGCTCCAAAAACCCGCTGCTCGTACCGATTACCCGGCAAAGCAGTATTCCAAGCCCGAGCCCTGCGGGAAAACTGATTGCTGCAACAAAAGTACCCTGAAGAATATATATGCACAATATCTGGCGGCGGCTTACACCTCTGCTTTTCAGTACGGAAATATCATTACTGTCGATGACAAGTATTTGTTTTGTAACCATGTACATAAAGAGTGCAAGCATAACAAAAATCGGGATTTGGAGAACCCATACTATTGTATCAAGCCGTCTTGTCTCATCATTGGACGGGCGTTCATCTTCTGCGCTTCGTTTAATAATATCGGAAAAATTTATGCTGTAATCGTGGAGCCTTCTGTCTTCATTGAAAAAGTCCATATTGTCTTCTGCCGCCTGCGCATAATGATCAATACGGTCCTCACGCATAGCCTGCCAGTCCAGAGCTTGTATCCAATGAGCATTTACCGAAAGCGATGGGGTGTAATCATTAATAAAATTCTCTGTAATTAAACTGTTTGAAATTAATAATGACAAACGCAGGTGAATAGATGATACAGACCAATATTCTCCCGAGTAATCACTTGGCTCAAATATACCTGTTACACGTACATGCAGCTTGCTTCCGTCAGGAGCATAAATATCTTCAAGCTCCATCAGCTCATCAATAAGCAAATCATAGTTGCTCATAACATCATTTATTGCAAGTGCTTCTATGATATACCCGCCTGTCGGTCCGTCGTTGACTAAAAGCTCACCTGCCGGCATTCTGCCGTGGAGAAGTTGGATATTATTCTCAAAGCCCTGCGGTGCCGACAGCTGCAGCGAACGGCTGCGTACCGGAAGCTCACGTGCGGTGACGGGGTGCATACTTGTGGAACTGATTATATATGATTGTATTTCAAACTGAACAGGAACTCCCATTTGAGATATTGCATCCGGCAATAAATTATCTCTTACATTAGTATAAACTGCGTACCTCTCGCTATCCTGCGCAGCAGAAAAACTAAATCTCAAATGTGTCAGTGCAGGGTATATATTTTTTAGTTCCTGAGTATTTCGGAATTCTTCCTGAAACAGGCGCTGATTTGTAGCCGAGATAAATAACGGTACAACCGATACCGTTGCAATCAGGATGATATTTCCGAAAATAAGGCAGAGCATCAGCCATTTATTGTTACGGATTTTTCGAAGAAGAAAAGAAATCAACGAGCAATCACCACCTTTGAATCTTCATCAATCCCGTAAAGAATATAAATATAGTTATTTAGTATATTTCCTATTTCAACATAACGTTTTTCTAATATTCCGTTATTGAGAATCAAAACATGATAACGGTCTTCACGGGCACTGTCATGACGCAACGCTACCGTAGGTAAAGTTAAGCCCGGTGGAGATGCTACATATTCAACCGTTATATAGAAGCGTGTATTAAGAAGAGTGATTGCCGGGTCACCCAACTCACTGAGGGTTTTAAGTAAAGCGTCTTTATCCGTAGGTGAAAGTAAAAATGCTGTAAAATTCCACTGTCCGGCAGCCCAGTGATCCGAAACAATACGTGCTTCAAATTCCAAATCGGGTATACGGTCATCATCATCGTCTTCTTCGTCCATATCATAGAATCCGCGGACCGAAACAATGTCACCATGAGCCATATTACTGAACGGACGGAGCGGGTTCGTGTGTATGGATGCCTGGAAAAAGAATACACTCGGGTCACTAATTTTCATCATATCCATATTCGAATGCTGGCGTGTACTTGTATATAGTTTATTCCCTTCGAAAATATTTGTAACAATTCCGTCAAAGGGAGCTGTAATATCTTCAAATCCGAGAAATTCTCTTGTGATTGCCGCTTCTTTTTCCAAATTACTGCGTGTTATGTTGCTGTTTATTGTGTAACGCTCCAGATCAATTTCGAGCAGGCGTACATTCGTTGCAAGCATTTGCCTTAAGCTGCCCGAAGCAGAAGACATATCTCTACGCGCTTTTGAAATTTCCGTCTGCTTTTTTCTGCGCTCGTTGATTATTTCCTGCTCAAACCGTTCCAGATAATCAATTGCGAAATCATAATATATCTGATTCACTTCATCTGTTTCGTATGTTAATTGTGCCAATAAATCGTCCTTGGCGACAATTTGGTATTCTTCAACCATCATTTCTATATCACCCTCATTGCGAACAAAATGCAATATTTGTTCAACCGGAAAAACAACCGATGTTAATACATTGCCGCTGATAGTCAGTTGCTGCATTGTAGGTGTTACAATTTCTAAACTTGATAAATCATCTTCGGGTATATCCTCAGTAACGAAGCTGCTGATTGTCCCGTCCCTGACGGCATCCTCGAAGCTATAGGGTTGAATAAGTGTATTTCCGCATGCACTGACAGCTGCAAGACATAAAAATGAAAGCAAAACAACCGCAAAAAAGCGGAATAAAAAGTTATTGTTTTTTTGCATCTGATTATTGCCTGACAACTATTTCATCTCCTTCATCAAGACCGTCGAGTATCTGGACAAATATATCGGTAACAACTCCTACGGTTACATGAACGATTTCCTGCTCCCCGTCCCTTATACGATAAACAAAAACTCCGTCAATATCACGGTATAATGCATATTCGGGTAACCGCAAGGTATCTTCCTCATGAGCAAAATACTGGCGGATAAAAACCGGTTCGCCTGCAGCGATTGCACCCGGTGACCCGCCTATGATGTCAAACCGTATGGGCGGTTCAACGTTAAAAGTGCGAAAACCGACATGGTCGGAAGCGGTGTGCCTGATAGGGCGGAGATCATATACACTGCCGGCTATTTCACCTTTGAGTTGCATCGGTACGTCCCATCTTACATTACGTTCTCCTATGAATTCTACAAACACATTCCCCTCATCGGCTATAAACATTACGGCACCCATTGCATATATTCTTTCACCTAATCTGACAGATTGGACTATTTCTCCGCTGATGGGTGCATATATTTCGGTTTGTTCTTTTTCATAGCGCAGAACTTCAAGTTGTTTTTCAAGGTTTTCCACCTCAAGCTCGTGGCGTGCAGCAGCATACTGCCTGTCGAGCCGCAGAAGCCTGACCTGCGGGTTGTTTGAACCGGCAGAGCCAAAGAGCCTGATTTGTGCCGATATTTCTTCTAAATATAATCTGTTGAGGGCAAGTGTATTTTCAAGCGTTTCTTCAAGGTCTTTTATTTGAGTATCAAGCTCCGGTGTCTCAAGCCTTGCAAGCAGCTGTCCCTGTGTTACGATGTCACCGGGGAAAGCATAAAGTCCGCCGATTTTTCCGGTTCCGGTCTCAAGGCGTGCCGCAACCACCGGCACTCTTGTTATACCCGGTAAAATTAACAGAGATTCAACGGTACCGCGTGAAACAAATACTGTTTCTATTTTACCGGCTATCGGTTCAAGAAGCGTCGGAGGAGGAAGAGAAACTGCATTTCCGCATGAGAAAAGAAACAAACTTGTTAATAATGCAATAATTAATAATACAAATCTTTTTTTGATCATTGTATTACAAGCTCTCCTTCCGAAAGTCCGCTTTTTATTTCGATTAATCCGTCGCCTTCAAAGCCGGTTTCAACATCTCTTACTGTACGCAATCCGTTATCGTCAAGAACATATACAAAAGAACGCTCTTCAGTCCGGTTAAGATGGGAAACGGGTATAAATAATACGTTTTCAATTTCACCCAGAGGTATGTATATAATGCCTGTTGTATCAAATCCCGGTTCGGGTGGTATGCCGGTAAAGGTCAAATATGCATACGGGGGTTCGGCGGTTACTGTAATATTAAACTCATCGGGATCGATTACTTCCATCAGATGTACATCGTCACCAAGAATCATTTCAAATCTGTCGCCTTTTTTCATATGCTCCGCCGCATCTCCGGTTACAAAAAACGATATGACAAGGTCAACGGAAACAGTTGCAACACTTGTGCCATAAGTTGAAATCATACCGTCGAAATATATCATTGCACTGGTAACTACTCCATCAATGGCAGCTTGTATATGCCTGTCTACTTTCCGCTGCTCAACATATTCAATTAACCTGTCGAGATTCGCTATGGTCAGTCGCAGGGTATCACGGCTCCATATGAAGGATGAATTATCAAGCTTAAAACCGGCACTTGCCGCCTGACGGGAAAGGATTGCTTGTTTTTCTTCAAGCTCTGAAAGCTCAAGCCTTGATAAATCACGGTTTCGGCTGAGTTCTTCATACCAGTTTTCAAGCTCAAGAACATCAAGCTCGGCTATTAAATCACCCTGTGATACCTCCTGCCCTGCAGTAACATATATTCCCAGAACAGGTATGCCATCTGCCGGGAAATAATGAAACTCCCTTTTCGAAGGAGTATATGAAGCAATTGCTCTGAGTTCCTGTTTAATATCACCACGCTCTACAGGAACGGTTATATATTCAAACTCCGGCGGAACTGAAATTGTCAGAGGCGGCGGAGGCGGCTGATCAACAGGCAGCATAAAACAACCGCTCATAAGTGGCAGTGTCAATACTAAAGTTAATAATCTTCTTCTCATAAATCACCTTAAACTATAACTACAGTTTATTAAAGGCATCCATAACTTGGTTTTCATCAAATGGTTTTAAGAGAAAATTCTTTGCGCCGGAAACGATTGCATCCCTTACAATTACATCTTGCCCCATAGAGCTGACCATTATAACGTTTGCATCCGGGTTTTCTTTGATTATAAGTTTAAGAGCGTCAATGCCGTTCATTTCGTCCATAACCAAATCAAGGGTTACGACATCGGGCTTTAGCTCCTTATACTTCTCAACGCCAATTTTACCGTTGACGGCTTCACCTATAACATTATAACCGTGTTTGGTTACGATGTTTTTTATCAATCTTCTCATTAAAGATGAATCATCAACGACAAGAACAGTTTTCATCTGTATTCCACTAATCCTTATTACAAATTATCCGTGTGATACATTATTGCAGCGAGTGCAACAACCGGCGCTGTTTCTGAGCGCAGAACCCGTGAGCCCAGCGATACGACAGGTATCTTTTTGGAGCGGGAATATTCAACTTCCTGCTCTGTAAAACCGCCTTCCGGCCCGGTAATTATTGAAATATGTTTATTATTGTTTATTTTATTCTCATCTCCGTCAGGGAAATGTTGATTTAAAATACTTTTTATGTTTAATTTTTCTTCGTTTTCGTAGAAAAAGAGTGTCAGCTTGCTTTCGGTTAAAGCTTCGGTAATCGTTTCTTCAAAATCGCCGCTGTATGAGACTTTAGGGATAATCCCCCTGCCGGACATTTTTGCTGTTTCAAGAACTATTCTTTGCAGCCTTGTGACTTTTTTCGGAATATCATGCGGGATTGCAACACAGCGGCTTGATTTGAACAGTATAATTTCATTAATTCCGAGCTCTACTAACTTTTGCACGGCATAATCAAGTCTGTCACCCTTGGAAAATGCAATATAACTTTTGCATGAAACTGTTGGTTCCGATTTTGAGTTGTGGCTGCTTATTATTACTGCGTTTGTGAACTTATCGGGCTGATCAAGCGTGCAAACATATTCGGTGCTGTTTCCGTCGCAAACTATGAATTTTTCATCCGGGCGCAGACGTAATGAACGAATGTGTTTTGAGTCCTCATCACTAAGCTTAATCGCAGCAGCAGAAATATTATTTATATCAGCGAAAAAACGAAACATTTTGCTGTTAACCCTTTCGGCTAATGATATGAGATGGTTTGGCCCACTATCGGCTCAATTGTCTCTTTTCATATTACATTGACTCATAGGCAAATAAATCCCCAAAAAATGCACCTATTATGCTATATCGGACATTATACTATAAAACAGTTTCTCTTACAAGCTGTGTATGTTAGAATGAAGTGTATTCAAACTGTTACGGAGGTTTTTATGTTCAGGAATTTTAAAGAATTGAGCGACAGTATACCGTCTGCGGAAAGAACTCTTGTAGTTGCTGCAGCACATGACAAGCATACGTTGGAAGCGGTGCTGACCGCAGCGGACAATTTGGATATAAACTATATTTTAGTCGGAAATTCCGCAGAAATTGAACTGCTATTGTCACAGCTTGGAAAAACGCCGGATAAAGGTTCTATAATCAATGAACCGGATAGTATTAAATGTGCCCGGAAAGCAGTTGCATTAATAAAAGAAGGGGCCGGAGATGCTCTGATGAAAGGCCTTCTCGATACCGGGACAATGCTAAAAGCAGTGCTTGATAAGGAAACCGGTATAAGAGACTCGGGTACGCTGTCACATCTGGCAATTTTGGAAACACCGGGTTATCATAAGCTTATCGGGATAACCGACGGGGGTATGATTCCGAATCCGGTGCTTGAACAAAAAGCGGACATTGTAAAAAACGCAGTAATGTTCTTTAAACGGCTCGGATATGAAAAACCGAATGTCGCAGCACTATGCGCTTCGGAGACCGTAAACCCGAAAATACCCGAAACCATCGAAGCTGCCGAGTTACAGATTATGTGCCGAAACGGCGAACTTGGTGACTGTTTGCTTGAGGGACCTTTGTCGTTTGATTTGGCGATTAGCAGAGAATCTGCGGATATAAAAGGCTTTTCAAGCCGGATAAGCGGTGAAACCGATATATTGCTTGTTCCGAACTTTACCGTTGGCAATGTACTTGCAAAGGGTTTGATTTATTGCGCCGGTGCGAAAATGGCAGGAATTGTCCTTGGGGCAAAAGTACCTGTTGTCCTCACCTCACGCGGTGCAAGCATGGAGGAAAAGCTGTTTTCAATCATGCTGAGTATATTATATAAAGGAGCATAAATAGTATAATGGACTATTTAATTCTGACAATAAATCTGGGTTCAACATCAACAAAAATAGCTTTGTATAAAAATGAAGAGGAGCTCTTTAAAGAAAGCATAACTCATCCCCATGACGAAATAGAGAAATATGACAGCATTACAGATCAGGCGCCTATGCGGATGAAGACTGTACTGGACGCACTTTCAAAGCATGGCTTCAAAGCGGAGGAGCTGTCGGTAGTTATGGGAAGAGGGGGGATGCTTCCGCCTGTTAAGGTTGGTGGATATATCGTCAATACTAAAATGCTCGATTTAATCAAGAATGAAAAAATACAACAGCATGCATCAAACCTCGGAGCGGTTTTGGCAGATGAAATTGCAAAAACCGCAGGTGTCAAGGCATATATTTATGATGCGGTTACGGCATGTGAGTTTCCGCCTGTTGCTAAAATTACAGGAATGAAGGAGATAGAGCGCCGAAGCTTTTATCATGTGCTCAACTGCAGGGCTGTTTCTATCCGTTATGCCGAATCCGTCGGCAAAAAATACGAGGATGTAAACCTCTTGGTTACTCATTTAGGCGGCGGCATTACTGTCGGAGCGCACTCAAAAGGAAAAATCATCGACTCACTTGCCGATGATAACGGCCCGTTTGCACCCGAAAGAGCAGGAAGTGTGCCGCTACTGGATTTGATTGAAATGTGCTACAGCGGTAAATACTCAAAAAAAGAAATGATGGGGAAAGTGAGAGGCAAAGGAGGCCTTCGCTCATTGCTCGGCACATCCGACGGCAGAGAGATACAAAAGTTAATTGAAAGCGGTGATAAAAACGCTGCTCTTGTAATGGAAGCACAGGCTTATCAAATAGCAAAGGGTATTGCACTCTTATCACCTGCACTCAGAGGTGACTGTGATGCAATAATTATCACCGGAGGTCTTGCATATAATACATATCTTATCGACGATGTAAAGAAATACATCGGCTGGCTCGGAAAAATCGTAGTCATGCCCGGCGAATACGAAATGGAAGCCTTAGCTCTTGGGGGTCTCCGGATTTTACGAAATCAGGAAGAAGTGCATGAGTTATAGAAGAAGCATCGGGGAAGACCTTTCTAGTTTTTTAGTATCGAGGGAATTCCGGCAACCGACACGGAACTGACTGAGATACTAAAAAACTAGAAAGGTCTTCCCCGATGCTTCAACAGATAAAATACGGTTGATGATTTCGGCTGTTAGGTGGTTTCTTGTGATGGGGGGAGAACAATCCGGAAATATTGCTCCTGCGATGTTTTGCAGATCTTTGGGAAATGCTTCCGGCGGAGTTGTGAAGTTTATACCGATTCCAAGGATTAAATGCTTGATTTCATGGCTTTGAGCACCGATAACCGATTCGGTCAATATGCCGCAAACCTTTCTATCATCAAGGAAAATGTCGTTTACTTTTTTTACCTTGGGCGATTTGCCGCAAACCGATTCAATAGCTTCACATACCGAAACCGCAGCAGCAGTGGTTATTGTGTTATGGGATGTAAGCTTCAGCTGATTTACATCAAGAATAAAACTTATATATATACCATGACCCTGCGGTGAATGAAATGACTTTCCATGCTGCCCTCTTCCGGCAGTCTGGCGGTCTGCAATTATAACGGTACCATGCGTTGCACCCGATAAAGCCATCTTTTTTGCTGTTAAATTTGTAGATTCCAAACAGTCATATATATAAATATTACATGATAGCTTATCCTTTAAGCTGTCATGTAAATATGAATGAATATGTTTTGCGTCTAATACATTGCTTGAATCTGACATATTGATTATTTCCCGTCCGGGTGTTTATCGCGTACAAACTCGTTTAAGATGTTGTCAAGTTGAACAATATCAATGGGTTTTGAAATGAACCCGTCAAAACCGTTCTCCAAAAACATTTCACTGTTTCCGACAAGAGCGTTTGCGTGAGAGCCACGATACAGCCATTATATCCATCGTCACGAAGCTTTTTTGCTGTTTCAATACCATCCATTTGGGGCATCATATGATCCATAAATATAACATCATAGATTTTGCCTGAATTTACAAGGTCAATTGCCTCAAAGCCGCTCAGTGCCGTTTCGATATTAAGTCCGTATTGAGACATCATACCTTCGGCTACATAAAGATTGATATCGACATCATCAACAACAAGAACGTTTCCGTATGCCATTTGCTCATGTGTTGTGTGTGTTGCGAAACCTTCACCGTGGAATGTAAAGTTTTTAAGCTGCTGTGCAAGCTTGGTTCCGATAACTTCACAATCTACTGTTTCCTGCTTGACCATAACAGTAAAAGTACTGCCTTTTCCGTACTCACTTTCAACCAAAATCATACCGTCCATCATCTCTATGAGTCTTTTTGTTATGGACATACCTATGCCGGTGCCTTCGGTTGTACGGTTTGCCATAGCATTAAAGCGGGAGTATTCGGAGAAAATCCGCTCCTTGTCTTCGGGTTTCATACCCTGACCGGAGTCTTCAATAATAAAATGCAATGAAAAATTCCCAACCTCTGTTGAGTGGTATATGGTCATTTTTACAAATCCGCTGTCTGTATACTTAAAAGCGTTTGAAAGCAGGTTGCTTAAGATCTGTTTTATACGCAGTTCATCTCCAATGAGCTTGAGCGGGAGGTTTTCATCAACGTTAAGAATAAATTCAATTGGTTTTGTACCAATTCTGCCAATGTTAAGCATAACCGAATCGTTTATAAGGCTTGGAACATCATATTGTTCGGGGTTGATTTCCATTTTTCCCGTTTCAATTTTGGACATATCAAGAATGTCGTTTATGATTCCAAGCAAACCGTTGCCGGAGTTGAAGATTTTCTCAAATGCCTCGGTATGATCATCGGGGGTATCATCTTTTTCCAGTTCAATTTGTGCTATTCCTATAACTGCATTAAGCGGAGTACGTATTTCATGTGACATTGTTGCGAGGAAATCGCTCTTGCTTTTACTTGCTTCATCCGAGCGGGTTTTTGCGATTGAAAGCATTATAAGAAAGTATGAAAGAATTGACATCAGAACAAAACCAAGAACCGATAAAACAATTGCAAGCTGGGTTACGTTTCTGTTATAGCTTGCAAGAGGAGTTACTATACCTATCAACCAGTTATTAAAAAGTGTTCTGAAGTAAGCAATACTTTTGTTTCCGTCTGTATCTGTAAAAACTACTGCTGAGACAGGTTCACCGTTTGAGATTAATTTTCCGATTTCGGCATAGTTGTTGTCGTTGCCCGCATCGACTATGTTGACTCCCGTATAATCACTGTTCGGGTGCATAACAAAAACCATTTTTTCGTTTAACATGACTCCGTAACCGTCATTTGCCATATTCAGGGTGCTGACATATTCAACAATAGACGAAATATTGACATCAATCGCAAGAACGCCGGCCCTGCTGTAATCGATATCATAAATTGTAACAGAAAGAGATATAACAATTTCGCCGGTATCGACATCCGTATACGGCACAGTATAATATGTTCTGCCGTTGAGAGCGGCTGCACCTACATACCAGGGTCTTGACTGCGGGACATAATCGTCCGGCGGAACCCATCCCGTTCCGTCAAGAAAATCGCCTCTTACTACACCATAGACTCCGCTGAATTCCTGAAAATTCTCTTGATTAGATGAAAGCCACTCGGTCCAGTTTTTGAAATGAACCAATATTTCACTTTGAGAATAATTATTTTTTATCATATGCTCTGTGGAGAATGCAAAATTGTGCAAGGATATTTCGTACTGTGACAAAATAGACTTGATTTCATATTCCGCAGAGCCGATTGTTCGCTCGCTGTAGCTGAGCATTTGCTCCTGAACCATTCCTCTTACGTAAAAGTAGCTGACAAGAACCATAATTACAAAAGCGAGGAAAACAAACAATACTTGCAGATAAAAAGGTCTGATTCTCTTAAAAAATTTCCCCATTAGTTTTTATTTCTCCTGCGGGTCCTAACATAAATCTTAAATTTTACCAATAAACACCCCGTAAAAAATATTCTTGTTATATAATTATCAATGCCTTATTATACAACTGATTGGTATTTTGTGCAATGCCGGACTTACTGTCTGTTCATTATTTACGCAAAAAAAGAAAGGAATAACAGCAAATGTACGAGTATACCCGGGCGGTTTATTATTATGAAACCGATAAAATGGGAGTTGTCCACCATTCGAATTATCTGCGTTGGCTTGAGGAAGCGAGAATTACTTATTTTGACGATAATAATCTTGCATATAATGAAACAGAGAGTTATGGTGTTTTATGCCCTATCACGGAAGCAAACATAAAGTTTAAATATCCGGCAAGATTTGGTGATAATTTCACAGTAAAATTGAAAATGCTTAAATATACAGGTGTCCGGTTTAATGTTGAGTATATTGTAGTCAATCAAGACGGAAATGTTCTGCTTGAGGGTGAAAGCCGTCATGCATTTATTAATGAAAACTTCAAGCCGGTTTCTCTTGCTCATGCAATTCCGGAAAGACATGAACTGATGAAAGAGCTTGTTTGATTTTCGAAGAATATAAAGACCGGAACGGAGCGTTGACCTAGTCGGTTAACGCTCCGCTTTTATTGCTGAAAGAGTAGGAAAACGGGTGTGAACTTTTGATATTTCGAGATGAATTATTTCATATTTGCTTGTTTTAAACTTATAAAATCTTATAAAAAGGTATAAAAATACTCTTGACATTTGCCTTTTTCTGTTTTATATTTAATTATGCAAATCGATTAAGGAATATCGGTGAAAATGGAGAAGCATTATACATTATTAAAGGCTGCAGATTTACTGGGAGTCACTACACAGACTCTCAGAAATTGGGACAAGACCGGAAAAATTCGTGCCATTCGTACCCCGGGAAATCAACGACGGATTCCCGAAAGCGAAATAGCACGTTTATGCGGTTATGCAGATTATGATAATACAACCAATGATATAAAACCGCAGCGGATAACACAGGGAACCGATGATATCGCAATAAAACAGCATTATGATATGAATATTACGCCGGAGACAGCTCCGGAGACAGCAATAGAAACAGGTGATACTGCTATTGCAACAGACGAAGCATCAACGCTGCCGTCGGTTATTGTTCCCTCTGCAGATAATTATATTTTAATGTGCAAGGACTCGGCGGTTTACGATATTTCAAATGAGTTGGTTCTAAACGAAAACCTGCTTCCCGGGTGTATGCTTAAGAATAAACTAAGTTATCATGAGTGGATGGAAACAAGATACAGCAGAGACACGAATTTCTCTTCCGAACGCTTGATGCATCGTGCTTTCGGGGTATATGACCATGAACATGCAAAGCATGCAACAGGGGCTCTTTCACTATCCGATTGCTACTGGCTTAAACGGCGGGAGGATGATATTTTATTCGCGGATGTAACACCTTATATTAATAAGGAGTGGGATGGTTTGGATGCAAACGGCATTCAAAATGATTATATCTGGGGCTCACTTTCAAATCTGTTTGTAAGCGGAAAAACAGATAAACGCTGGCTTGATGCCTCGACTTTATTAAAAATAGATTCGTTCAGAGAAGCTGAACCCTATCTGCTTTGCAGTTTATTGGGTTTGGGAAATGTGACAGAAACACAAAAATCAGATGATGGGTTGCTTCTTAGCAACTTTACATCATCTGATATATTCTTTGAGTCTATGGAGCAATCAAGTATTGAAGGAGATGAACAAGACCTGCGCCATACTGCGGTAGAACGCAGCAAAGAGCTTGCGGTTGCTCTCTTTACAGTAGATTATCTTATCGAAAATAATGACCGCTTTTCAGACGACTACGGGTATCTCCGGGATGCAAACACCGGTGATTACATCTCAATGGCACCATATTTCAACTTCGACTGGGCCTGGTCAGGCGAATCCATCGCACTCCCAAATAACGCCCTTCAAGACTACCGCAATTATATCCACGACTTATGCCTCCGTGCAATAAACGTCTCAACCGACTTTTCCTACGCCACAATCATCGAAAAACGCGCCACCGAACTCCTGCACCTATGATAAATTCCGTGAAAAAACAACAAAACCCAAAATAACCGAATCGGTCAATATGCTGATTGTTACAAAGAAAACAAGCTATTAACAGCTATAAAAAAACGGGCTAAAAGTAGAGTGCCATTATAAGACATTCTCAAGTCCTATAACGACACTTTTACTGGTCGGAGTGGTGGGACTTGAACCCACGGCCTCACGCCCCCCAGACGTGCACGATACCAACTTCGCCACACCCCGATTTTATTAATAAAGGCTCAAAAGCCATGGCAAATTATACATTTATTTATATAAGATTTCAAGGATTAATTTTTACCAGCAAAACAGTTCTTTTCAAAAGCGGTAAAATAGGCTGTAGATGCTTTGCAATCTTTTTGGATTTGTTCTTTAAGTTCTTCGATACTGTTGAATTTAACTTCGGGGCGCAGGCGTTTGTGGAACTCCACTCTTACCTGGTGGCCGTAAAGGTTTTGCTGGAAGTTTAGTATATGGGTTTCAGCTGTTACATGCTCGGAGTTATCAACCGTCGGGCGGATTCCGATGTTTGTGACGCTTATATGACCTTTACTTTCTTCTGCGCTTAAGCTGTCATCCAGATATGTTTTTGTTGCATAGACACCAAATGCGGGGACAAGTACACCCGGAGCAAAGCGCATATTTATCGTAGGAGCATCAAGTGTCCTGCCGAGCTTATACCCGTAGCGGACAACATCGGTCAGTACATGCGGGTGACCAAGGAAACTGTTTGCCCGCTCCATATCGCCGGCAGTGAGCAGCTCGCGTATATATGTTGAACTGCTTATTATACCGTCGTATTTAATATCGGGGATGATGTCACAGCCTATGTCCAGCTCATCGCATTTTTCCTTTAGCTGCTTACTGCTGCCTTCGGCTGCAAAGCCGAATTTAAAGTTGTTTCCTGCAACAAGATGCCTTGCGCCGAATTCTTCGGTAAGATGGTCAATAAATTTACTCCAAGTCATTGAAACTGTCGATTTATCAAAGTGTAAAAAGATAATATCATCAATACCGAAAACACGCCGTATTAAACCTGCTCTGTCCTCGGGAGAATTAATCAAAGGTACATTTCTGTTATCTATAAGGCTTCTCGGGTGAGAGTCGAAGGTGATAACCGAAGGTATCAGCCCCGTTCTGTCACCAATTTCTCTGACCCGTCTCATCAGAGCGGCGTGTCCTATATGAATACCGTCAAAATATCCGAGTGCTATAACGCGCTTTTTTTGAATCATTGGTAAACCTCGAAAAAGCTTTTTATTGTTTTAATTTTATTGTCTGTAACCTCACCGAGAAGTAAAAATTCACCATCATGTGCATATACTCTGTATTTTCCGTTTTCAACAGGTGCCTGTGTCACACATAACGCACCGTTTTTTGCTTTCTTTGCTTCTTCGGTACTGATTTTTATTAAAGGATAATTTGAAAAAATGCTGTCGGTGGGTAATAATATCTCGCTGACCGAATCGGACAATTGCGCTGCAATCACATCATCCATGGTGTGTGAAGTTTCAATTGTGTAAACACCGGCTCCTGTGCGCCTAAGTGATGAAAGAGTACCGCCGCATCCGAGAGCTGCTCCGATATCATGGCACAATGTACGGATATATGTGCCTTTTGAACACACAATACGGAGTGTGACAGAGGGACGGTTCTCCCGGCACTGTGACAGGAGAACCGTCCCCGTGTCACATTCAAGCTTGGAAATGAATATATCCCTTGCCGCGCGAGGTATTTCCATACCCTTTCTTGCCAGCTCATACAGTTTTTTGCCGTCTTTTTTTATCGCCGAGAACATGGGCGGGATTTGTTTAATTGCTCCTGTGAATTGCGGGAGGACAGCAATAAGGTCTTCTGCGGTCACGGAAATATTTTTATTATCAAGAACATTTCCTGTGATATCCTGTGTATCCGTAACAATTCCAAGCGTTAACCCGGCGATGTATTCCTTGTCTGCGTTTTCACAAAATTCGGCTGCTCTTGTTGCTCTGCCTATAAAAACAGGCAACACTCCTGTAGCCATAGGGTCAAGAGTGCCTCCGTGCCCGATGCGTTTTTGTCTCAAAACGCCCCGAAGCTTTGCTATTACATCATGTGATGTCCAGTCTTTAGGTTTATCAACAATTATAATACCGTTCATAATAACCACTATGTATTCAACGTCTTGTTAATGACACAAGAGAACCGTCCCCTTGTCCCCTTGTTACCCTTGAGAAAGAGCATTTTGCAATACTTCAACAAGCATTTCCTTGATTTCGGGAATGGTATTGCTTATCATGGCTCCCGCTGCAAGCTTATGTCCGCCGCCGCCAAATTGCGAGCAGATATACTGAGCGTTGTACGGTGCTCTGGTTCTTACAGATATTTTACAATCATGCGGTGATTTCATTTCACGTATTGTAATACCGATACAAACACCTTCTATAGAGCTTGGAAGCGCAGCGATATCATCCATATCATCTTCATCGGCTCCGGATGATTCCATCATTTGCTTTGTTACCGATGCAATTGCAACCTTATCATCAAAGCTGTATTCAATCCCTGCTGTAAGTTTTCCTTCTATGGCAATACGGCCGTGGGATTTTGTTCTGAAAAGAAGCTTGTTAAGCTCCCTGTTCGGAGCTCCCGCCTCTACCATTAAAGATGCAACATGGAGTGTGTTCGCTGTTGTGTTTCCGAATGAAAAGCAACCCGTATCGGTTGATAATGCAACATATAAACGCTCTGCAGAAATACTGCTTACAGGACATTTCATCTCTGTGAGGATATCATAAATAATCTCACCGCAGGATGCACGATCTGCGTTGAGACATGTAAAATCAGCGTATAGTGTATTTGAACTGTGGTGATCAATACATAATGAAACAGAATCTGTGTATTTTGCGGCATTCTCGGGAAATAAGCCGACCGAAGCAGTGTCTACGGCAATTATATAATCGGGCACAAAACTATCGGGTGCAAAATAATCCTTAACAAACTTCATATATCTTGGAGTTACTTCGGGATTTTGCAGCAAAAATGCTGTTTTTCCCTGTTCGCGCAATCCCTGTGCAAGTGCGCTGCTGCAGCCGAGTGTATCGCCGTCAGGTCTGCGGTGTGTGAGTATAAGAAAATTATCGTTTTCTGCAAGCCACTGTGCAGTTTCCGGCACAGTAAATATCTTACTCATTGCTACCTCCGCCGGGATTACCGCTATCTTCGGAATCTGCATCATCGTGAGAAATATCAAGATTATTCAAGATAGAAGCTATATTGGCGCCCCTTTCGAGGGATTTATCAAGCTCAAAATGGAGAGCAGGAGTGTGACGCAGGCTAAGTGCTCTACCAAGCTCATATCGGATGTGTCCGGAAGCCGACTTTAGACCTTTCTTAAATTCGGAAGCCGACTTCAAATCATAAACACTCAGATAAACCTTTGTCTGAGCCAAATCACCGGTTGTATCAACTTTTGTAATGCTTATCATTCCCTGATTTATTCGAGGGTCTTTGATATTGCGCAAAATTGCAGTTAACTCACGGTGAATATCTTCATTTATTCTTAAAGTAGACTTTGACATGATTTACCTCTGTTGTTGAGGATAGAAAACGCTTGCGTTTTCCCAATGGCTCGCTTGCGAGACAATGGACACTACCTTTTGGGCGTTTAAGAAATGTCCCCATTTTTTTTATTCGTGTGGTATTTCTTCCATTGCAAAGCATTCAATTATATCGCCGAGCTTGATATCATCGAATTTTTCAAGTGCGATGCCGCATTCATAGTTTGTTGCAACTTCACGGACGTCATCTTTAAAGCGGCGAAGCGATGCAATTTCACCTTCATGTATGACAATTCCATCCCTGACAACCCTTGCAGATGCGTTTCTGAGGATTTTCCCGCTTTGCACAAAGCTGCCGCAAATCGTTCCGATTGCTGAGGATTTATATAATTCTCTGACCTCGGCATGTCCGTAAACAACCTCATGATACTTGGGTGCAAGCATGCCTTTCATTGCAAGCTCGATTTCATTAATACAGTCGTAGATAACACGGTACATCCGCATATCGACATTGTTGCGCAGTGCGCTGTCATTTGCTGCATTATCGGGGCGGACATTAAAGCCGACAATAATAGCGCCGCTTGTTGATGCGAGCATTATATCGGACTCGTTAATAGCACCAACGCCCGAATGTATTACACGGACACGGACTTCTTCGTTTGTAATTTTTTCAAGCGATGCTTTAATAGCTTCGGCACTTCCCTGAACGTCTGCTTTAACAATTATATTTAAGTCTTTTAGCTCACCTTGTTGAATCCTCGAGAATAAGTCCTCAGGTGATACTTTAACAGTTGATGAACCCATTGTACGTTTCTCGGATTTACGCTGGTCGGCAAGTTCTTTTGCCATCCGCTCGTCCGTTACGACATTAAACATATCGCCGGCATCGGGAACCTCCGACATACCTGAAATTTCAACAGGTACCGACGGACCGGCGGATTCTATACGTTCACCGGAGTCTGTCATCATAACACGTACATTGCCGACTGCAGTGCCTGCAATTATTGTATCACCCTGTTTTAATGTTCCGTTTTGGACAAGAACTGTCATTAACGGGCCTCGTCCTTTGTCTAGCCTTGCTTCGATTACGGTTCCTCTGGCAAGACGGTTCGGATTTGCACGAAGCTCTGCCATTTCCGCTGTGAGGTTAATCATTTCGAGTAAGTGCTCTATGCCTTCGCCGGACTTTGCGGAAATTTCACATACGATTGTTTCTCCGCCCCACTCTTCGGAAACAAGCTCATACTCTGTCAGCTGCTGCTTGATTTTATCCGGGTTTGCTCCCGAAACGTCTATCTTGTTAACTGCGACGATAATTGGTATTGACGCTGCTCTTGCATGGTTGATGGACTCGATTGTCTGCGGCATTATACCGTCGTCGGCAGCAACTATCAGGATTGCAATATCTGTTATGCTCGCACCCCTTGCACGCATTGCAGTAAATGCCTCATGTCCGGGTGTGTCGAGAAATGTAATCGGGTTGCCGTGTATTGATGTCTGATATGCGCCGATATGCTGCGTTATTCCTCCCGCTTCGCCCGTTGCAACGCTTTCCTTGCGGATTCTATCAAGAAGTGATGTTTTACCATGGTCAACATGACCCATAACAACAACAACCGGTGCGCGTGAAATAAGGTCATCGGCTGTGTCTTCACTGTCGTCGATAAGACGCTCTTCAATTGTTTCAATTACTTCATGCACGACCTTACAGCCAAGCTCGATTGCAACAAGAGCTGCTGTGTCATGGTCAATAATATCGGATACAGATGACATAACACCCATTTTTATAAGCTGCCTTACGACCTCGGCTCCGGTCTTTTTCATACGTATAGCAAGCTCGCCTACCATTATTTCATCGGGTATCATAACCTTAAGAGTTGCTTTCTTCGCAACCTCAAGCTGAAGACGGTGCATTCTGTCACGTTCTTCCTGACGTCGTTTTGCCCCGTGTGCAATTGTCTGCTGCGGTGTGCGGCCTTTACGGACAATTTTTTCCTTACCGCGGCTCATTCTTTCGGCACGCTCGGGAACCAGATTATCAAGGCGTTCATCATATTTTGACATGTTAATTGTTGCACCCGAAGTGTCAACAACACGTTTTTGCGGAGCCTTATGAGGCATAAACGGTTTATCGATTTTTTTCTGAGGTTTACGCTGCTCGGCAACAGCCGGCTGGGCAGCAGATGCACCTCCGGCCGGTGAAGCATCCGGGGCTGCCGGTGATTCTGCAGTTTTTCCTTCCTCGGTGGCAGCGGGAGCTGCGGCAGGTACTGCAGAATCGGAGAAAATTTCTTCAATACTTTCGACCTGATTATTAGAAGTAAGGTATTCGAAAATAATATCCAACTCCTGAATAGAGAGAATATGCATATGGTTTTTTGGTGTTTCCGCATATTTTGTGAGGATTTCATTGATTTTTTTTGTAGGTATTTTAAAATCCTTTGCGACCTCGTGAACTCTATACTTAAACATTGTACTCAATTTGCATCACTCTCCTTTGTATCTTGTGCTTGTGCTGCTCTTTTCATAAATCCGTCTGCCAGTCCTTTATCCAAAAATGCTATAGTTCCGGGTGAACCTCGTCCTGCCGTGGTTCCAAGCTCAAACATTGTAAACGGTACTGCTGCATATTTTACTCCGTTTGATTCGGCATTTGTTTTTGCACGTCTTACGGATGCTTCCGATGCGTCACTTGCCGTAATAATCAGCTTTGCATCTCCGCGTCTTGCCGCTGTTGCAGAGGCTTCTCCGCCAACTGCCAGCTTTCCCGCTTTTTTTGCCATTCCAAGCATTGCTAAACAACGATTCATTAAATATCCTTATGCTTATTAGATTCATAGCTTCGCTGAAGCTCGTTTATGATGTTATCCGGTATTTTCGTTTTAAATGCTCTTGCGAGGGCGTTGGATTTAATTATCCGCTTAAAGCAGTTTAAATCATTACATAAATATGCGCCGCGCCCCGGTTTTTTCCCGGTATCATCGAGTGATATCTCACCATCCGGGGATTTTGCGATACGGATAAGCTCGTTTTTGGGTTTCATTTCACGGCATCCGAGGCATTGTCTCATGGGTACTTTTTTTCCCATTGTAAATGTACCTTTAGCTTTGTGATTCAGGTTTAATGTCTATCTTATAGCCTGTGAGCCTTGCTGCAAGACGGACATTTTGCCCTTCCTTGCCGATTGCAAGAGAAAGCTGGCTGTCGGGAACTATAACTCTGCAGGACTTTCCGTCCTCGTGCATCATAACCTCAACAACCTCCGACGGGGCAAGCGCCGATGCGATATACTCGGTCGGGTCTTCACTGTATCTGACTATGTCTATTTTTTCGCCGCCAAGTTCATTCACTATTGTATTTACCCTTGCTCCCTTAGAGCCGACACATGCGCCGATCGGTTCAACATCGGGGTCGTTTGATTCAACGGCAATTTTTGTGCGGTTTCCGGCTTCTCTTGCGATGCTTTTAATTTCAACAATTCCTTCGTGGATTTCCGGCACTTCAAGCTCAAATAAACGCTTAACAAGGCCCGGGTGTGTACGTGAGATAAGGATTTGAGGGCCTCGTGTGGTTTTTTTAACTTCAATAACATAAACTTTTATTCTGTCACCGTCGCGCATAGGTTCGTTCGGTATGCGTTCTCCGTGTGAAAGCATTGCTTCTGTATGCTCGGAGCTTCCGCCGATTTGTATTGAAACTCCTCCCGTGCGGGGGTCAACTCTTGTTACTACACCGGTTAATATTTCGTGCTCTTTTGAGGTGAACTCATCATATACGATATTTCTTTCGGCTTCGCGTATTCCCTGGATAATTACCTGTTTTGCAGCTTGAGCCGCAATACGCCCGAACTTACTCGTGTCGACAGGTTCGTTTATTAAATCCCCGATTTTTGAACCTTTTTTAATTTTCTTTGCCTGATCGAGAGAATACTGCGTATTCGGGTTTTCGACTTCCTTAACGACTTCACGCTGCATAAACATATCCACGTTTTTTTCAACGGGGTCGAGTGTAACGCGTGCGCATTCGGCGTATAAAGGATAATCTTTTTTGAGGGCGGCAAGCAGTGCCTGCTCAATTTTTTCGAGCATGTAGGATTGAGGAATACCTTTTTCCTTTTCAATATCAGCAATTGCAGAGAAAAATTCGGCGTTCATAGTAATTTACTCCTTAAGTGTATAATCGTTGCGGTGCAAGTAAAAATGCAACTGACATATTTGCAGAAAAAAGAGTGGGATTTCCCACTCGTCGGATCCAAGTTGTGTCACGGATGAGTAACACATGAGGTATATTATCATGCTTTTATTGAAAACACAAGCTTTTTCGTATGTTTTTTTCAAATTCCGTATTTTCGTCTTTTTTTTGATTCCATTTTATACTAAATCTTGTTATACTTATTGTTCACAAAATCATAAAGGAGACAGGCGTAAGGATGAGCAAAAAATTACCGAGATTTCTTCAACCCAATGTAAGGCTTTACTTTTTACTGCTCATAACTTTTGCCGTTGCAACGTTTTTCTTCGGCGGTTACGGAAGAATTCTTGCAATCATTCAACTTACAATTATTATCCTTGCTGCCATCTACTTGCATATTGCAACAAGGCGGCGTACCGTCAAGCTTTTGAGCTACCTTGAATCCATGTCCGAAAGCATGGATTTAACTGTGCGTGATACACCGCTTCCTGTTGTAATTTATAATACGGAAACAGGTGATGTTATATGGTCAAACGACAGGTTTGCTGCTCTTACCGACGAAGATGAACATTATTTTCAGCGGAATATTACCGATATAATTCCCGGTTATACATGGGATTGGCTGCTTGATGGCAAAAGTGAATGTCAGGAGCCTGTTCAGATTAAAGACAAGTTGTATTGGGTATATGGCAGCCTGGTGCTTTCCGACCGTGAATATGTTGCAATGACATATTGGATTGACGTAACGGAATATATCGAAATGTGTAATGCCTATGTCAATTCGCGCCTGGTTTTTGCGTTATTTACACTGGATAATTATGATGAGCTTCTTAAGGGAATGAGCGCACAGGAAAAATCGTCACTGCTTTCCGAGGTTGATGATAAAATCGGCACATGGGCCGGTGATAAGGACGGATATCTTTGTAAGTTTGACAGGGACAGATATTTTTTCCTGTTTGAAGAAAGATTTTTAGATAACATTATAAAAGATAATTTCTCAATTCTTGAGCAGGTCAGTACCTGTATTGGTGCAGGCGGGGTTCAGGCTACATTTAGTATCGGAATCGGAAAAGACGGTAATTCACCGCAGGAAAACTACCGTTTTGCAAATCTTGGTATTGAAATGGCTCTCAGCCGCGGAGGAAACCAGGCGGTTTTACGAAACAGCCATGGATTTGAGTTTTACGGAGGACGTCCGCAAAGGCATGAAAGACGGACAAAAGTAAAAGCGAGAGTTATGGCGGGTGCATTTGGCGAGCTGCTTGGTGATGCTTCAAAGGTTTTTGTAATGGGGCATAAAACAGCTGATTTTGATTCTGTGGGTTCTGCTATCGGAGTGTGTTGCATAGCACGTGCAAAACGCAAGCAGGCACGGATTGTTATTGATATGGAGACCTGTATTGCAGGTGCTATTATCGAGTCGGTAAAAAAACTTCCCGAGTATAAAGATACTTTTATATCGGTTCAGGATGCAATTCTGGAAGCCGACAGCAAGACCCTGCTCGTTGTTACCGACACAAGCAGGCCCGAAAAGGTCGAATCGGAATCGCTGCTTCTTTCATGTACGCATGTTGCCGTTATTGACCATCACAGAAGAGCATCGGAATATATCGAAAATGCGATGCTGAATTTTCATGAACCGTACGCATCTTCTACATCCGAGCTTATTACCGAAATGATGCAGTATCTTGTCGATAAGGATGAAATTTTCAGGGAGGAAGCGGAAGCGTTACTTGCCGGTATTGTTCTTGATACAAAAGGGTTTAGCGTTAATACCGGGAGCGGGACATTTGATACAGCAGCATATTTGAAGAGAGCGGGTGCAGATGTCGCAGCGGTTAAGCAGATTCTGCAGTCGGATATAAAAATCGCTTCAGCAAGATATGAGCTTCTCAGAATTGCGGAAATATATAAAGACGGTATAGCAATTTCATCGGGAAAAGCAGAGCAATGTAAAATAAGTATCGCACAAGCGGCGGATGAGCTTCTGAGCATCAGAGGAATTACTTCATCGTTTGTAATTGCAAGTGACGGAGATATGGTATTTGTTTCGGCACGGAGCATAGGAAGCATAAATGTTCAAGTGATTCTTGAAAAGCTCGGAGGCGGCGGAAGCCAGTCGACGGCAGGATTGCAGGTCAGCGGGAAAAGCACGCAGGAAGTAACCCGGGAAGTTAAAGAAGCAATAGATGATTATTTGAAAAGAAACAAAGCGTAGGGAGGAAAATATGAAAGTTATACTTCAACAGGATGTTAAGGGCAAAGGGAAAAAAGGCGCACTTGTTAATGTTTCCGACGGATACGCACGTAATTTTCTTTTACCGAAAAAACTCGCCGTTCCCGCTACTCCGGAGAACCTTAATAATATGGAACGCGAAGAAAAAGCGAGGCAGATAAAAACAGAGGCAGATAAAGCAAAAGCAAATGAAACAGCGGAAAAGCTTGGTGATGTCCTTGTTAAAATCTCTGCAAAAGGAAGTGAGGAAAGTAATAAAATTTTCGGTTCAATCACTTCAAAGGAAATTGCGGAAGAGCTGCTGAAACAACACGGCATTGAAGTCGAAAAAAATAAAATAATACAGGACGAACCGATAAAATCCTTTGGTTCATATGAAATTAAATGTAAACTGGGCTTTGAAATAACAGGAACAATTCATGTATTGGTAATTGAGAAAAAAGCGTAACAGAGTTTGTGAGGACGAGATGGATGATTTATTGCACAGGCAGGTGCCGCACAGTACGGAAGCAGAGCAGTCGGTTATCGGGGCAATGCTTATTGACTCCAGATGTGTAAGTGATGTAATCGGCATACTGCGGACACAGGATTTTTATTCGGCAACAAACAGGAACATTTTTGAAACCATCTTTTCAATGTTCAGCTTTGCCAAGCCTATTGATCCTGTTACCGTTCAGGAACGTATGCGCGAGGACGGGGTTTGGACGGATGATATTCCCGCATATCTGCGTGATTTGATGCTGATTACGCCGACTACGGCAAATGTAATTGAATATGCATGGATTGTTAAGGATAAAGCTCTTCTCCGCAATATTGCAGATACCGGCGGAGAAATTGCCGAAATGGCTGTTTCCGGAGAAACAGGAGCAATGAATATTCTGGAAGCGGCGGAAAAAAAGGTATACTCACTTCGCCAGGACAGAGACAGGGCTTCACTCGAAAAAATCTCAAAAATAATGCAGGATGTTTATAAAAGCATTAGTGAAGCGGCAAAAACAGGCGCCGGAATCCCCGGTTTAACAACAGGTTTTGGTGACCTTGACAAGGTTATTATGGGTCTTAACGATTCAGACCTTATTCTTATTGCATCAAGACCCGGCATGGGGAAAACGGCAATTGCACTTAATATTGCCCTCCATGTTGCAAAAAAATCGGATAAATCCGTTGCGGTATTCTCGCTTGAAATGTCACGTGAGCAGCTTGCAATGAGGCTTTTGGCTTCATCTGCTTATGTCGACGGCAAAAGGATTCATACGGGCAGGTTAAATGATGATGAATGGCGGAGACTTGCAGAGTCTGCAGCGCAAATCAGCGAGTCAAAGCTTTTAATAAATGATGATGCATCGCTTACAGTCACGGAAATGAACGCACAGTGCCGCCGCCTGACGGATTTGGGGCTTGTTGTTATCGACTACATGCAGCTTATGTCTGCAGCTACAAATGAACGGGGATACAGAGGTGAAAACAGGGTTCAGATTGTTACGGAAATCAGCCGTACCATGAAGGTTATGGCAAAGGAATTAAATGTTCCGATAATATGCCTGTCACAGCTCAACCGTGATAATGAAAAACGTGCAAAGGGAGACAGGCGCCCGCAGCTGAGTGACCTTCGCGAATCCGGTTCGATAGAGCAGGATGCCGACATTGTTATCGGGCTTTACAGGGATGATTATTATAATGAAGAATCGGAAATGCCCAATATCGCAGAATGTATTGTTTTGAAGAACCGCAGAGGTGAAACAGGAACTGTACAAATGCGGTGGGAACCGGAATATACAAACTTCTCATCGCTTGATACATATCATGGAGAATAAGGCTTAGGAACTAGGGAGAGTACTGTAAGTTGTCAAAATTAATCAGTAAAGTTCTGGATTATTCCGATGAATACGGAATGCTGCCGGAATCGGGGCTTGTTTTGTTATGCGTATCGGGCGGAGCCGATTCAATGTGCCTTCTTGAAGTCATGAGGCATATTTCATATGAATCGGGCTTTTCCATTGCCGTTGCCCACTATAATCATTTACTGCGCGGTGAAGAATCCGACAGGGATGAAACATTTGTCATGGAAATCTGTGAAGACCACGGGATTCCGTTTTATTCCGGCAGGGGAGATGTTGCGAATTTTGCTAAAAAACGAGGTTTCAGCATAGAAGAGGCGGCACGTAACATGCGCTACGAGTTTTTCTTCAATACTGCGGAGCTTACCGGCGCAGAGCGGATAGCAACGGCGCATACCATGGATGACAATGCGGAAACGATGATTTTAAATCTCGCAAGAGGAGCAGGTGCAAACGGGATGTCGGGAATCCCGCCTGTCAGAGATACCGTTATACGCCCGTTGCTGCATGTTTCAAGAAATGAAGTTATTGCATTTATAAAAGAACGGGAAATACCATTTGTTAATGATTCATCCAACAGTCTTGAGATTCATACAAGAAATAAGGTCCGCCGCTCAATTATCCCTCTTATTAAGGATATAAATCCGAGATTTAATGAGGCGGCAAGTGCTGCAGCAGAAATATTCAGAGCAGATGAAGAATTTATTTCCGAAATAGCAAATATTTTTATTCATGATTGCTGTGTAGGGCTTACAACAGAAGCTTCGGGTCTTGCGGTACTGCCGTTTTCCGTTTCATCACGTGTTATCAGAAAACTTTACGGCGGCAACCTTTCGTTTAATCATGTCAAGGATGTTATTGCTTTATGTGCGGGAGATAATCCTTCTGCAAGCTTATCGCTGCCGGGGATGGTTGTTTACAGGGAATATTCCCGTGTGATATTTGACGAAAAACCAAAAGACAGCGACAATGAGTTTGCTCCGGTTTATCCGACAACCGGCAACAGTTTTATTATATTGGGGCTTGGGCTCAGGATAACTTGCAAAGCTGTTGTGTATAGTGAAAATATGAGCAAATTGGAAATTAATAAGGAATTTACTACTTTTGTATTCAAAACTATTGACATTTGTGGTAAAATATCCGTCAGGTCAAGACGGGAAGGAGATTCGGTAAAACTTATAGGGCAAAGCGGCACGAAAACACTCAAAAAGCTGTTTATTGAAAAACGTATACCTGTAAGAAAACGAAGCTTGATTCCGGTTATTTGTGATGATGAAGGGGTTCTCGGAGTATATAAAATCGGAGCAGGCGCAAGAGCGGCACCAATGCCCGGCGACCCTGTTACAATGATTATTTTTGAAGAGATTTGAAAGGATTGGGCTTTTATTAATGAAAAATGATATTAAGGATATCTTATTCTCGGAGGAGGTAATTCAAGAGCGGATTAAAGAATTGGGAGATCAGATCAACCGCGATTATGCAGGAAAATCACTTCTTTTGATAGGTGTACTTAAAGGATGCTTTATTTTTCTTGCAGATCTTGCAAGGCATATTGAACTTGAATGTGAAATAAGGTTTTTAACCGCATCATCATATGGATTTTCATCGGTTTCCTCCGGCAAGGTGAATATTGACGGGGGTATAGATTTTGACGTAAAAGGTAAGGATGTCATTATAATAGAGGATATTCTCGACAGCGGAATTACACTTACCGCACTTCGTGCTTTTGTGGCAAAGCATAAACCCGCTTCATTAAAGGTGTGTACAATGCTCGATAAACCCGAGCGCAGACAGCTTCCGATAACCGCTGATTATACAGGCTTTGAATGCCCGAACGAGTTTGTCGTCGGATACGGGCTCGATTATGCGGAGCGTTACAGGAACCTGCCGTATGTGGCGTCGCTTAAGCCTGAAATATACTCGTAGTAAAAATAGTAGGAGAAATTTAGTTGAAGACACGTAACAGAAGCCCTCGGGAAATAGGTTTATATATAGTAATACTGATTATCATACTTTCGGCATTTTATTTAATGTACTCTCCGGGTGACCAGGGTTCCACATCGGTTGATTATTCGGAGCTTCGGCGTTTATTTATGAATGATGATGTTGCGTCATTTAAAATAAGCAACAATAACAGATTGACCGCAACGCTCAAAAGAAATTATGAAAATACCAACAGTCCGGTTGTGACTCACGACCTTCTTGATATTGGGCTGTTCCATGCCGATTTCAGCACATATATCGACAGAATGATGGCAAATAATGAGAATTTTTCATATAACTATGAGCCGGGTATGCGTATTCCGTGGTGGGTATCGCTTATACCCTATATTATTCTGATTGCCGTATTTTTCTTTATTTGGAACTCAATGATGAACCGTTCGGGTATCGGCGGTGAAAAAGGTGCAATGCGTTTCGGAAAAGCAAGGACACGTGTTGCGGGCGATGATAAAAAGAAAGTAACATTTGCCGATGTTGCAGGTGCGGAGGAAGAAAAAGAGGAGCTTAGCGAAATCGTCGATTTCCTCAAGGGTCCGCAAAAATATATAACTATCGGTGCCCGTATTCCCAAGGGTGTGCTGCTTGTCGGACCTCCGGGAACAGGTAAAACCCTTATTGCCAAAGCGGTTGCGGGAGAAGCGGGAGTTCAGTTTTTATCAATTTCCGGCTCTGATTTTGTTGAGCTCTATGTCGGTGTCGGTGCCTCCCGTGTCCGGGATTTATTCGACCAGGCGAAAAAGGCAGCTCCTTCGATAATTTTTATTGACGAAATTGATGCTGTCGGACGTCAGCGCGGTGCAGGACTCGGCGGCGGCCATGATGAACGTGAGCAAACATTAAACCAGCTGCTTGTTGAAATGGACGGTTTTGCCACAAATGAAGGCGTAATTATCATTGCAGCAACAAACCGTGCGGATATTCTCGATAACGCACTTCTTCGCCCGGGCAGATTTGACCGTCAGGTCTATATCGGTTTGCCTGATATTAAAGGGCGTGAGGAGATTCTTAAAGTACATGCACGGGGTAAAATCCTCGGCGAGGATATAAATCTTGCCGAAATTGCAAAGGGTACAATAGGATTTACGGGTGCGGATCTGGAAAACCTGCTAAACGAAGCGGCACTCCTTGCTGCACGTACGAATAAACGTGTAATAACCATGGAGGATATTGAGGACGCTACACTTAAGGTTATGGCGGGGCCGGAAAAGAAAAGCCGTGTAAGCACTGAGAAGAGCCGCAAAATAACAGCTTATCATGAAGCGGGACACGCTGTTGTTTCTCATAATCTTCGGCATGTTGACCCTGTGCATCTTGTTACAATAATACCCCGGGGCCAGGCAGGAGGTATGACTGTCTACCGTCCGCAGGAGGATAAGGATTATACATCAAGAAGTGAAATGTTTGAGCGTATTGTTTCGGCTCTCGGCGGAAGAATGGCGGAAAAAATATTTCTCGACGATATATCAACCGGTGCGGCAACCGATATTAAACACGCAAGTGCTCTTGCCCGCGGGATGGTAATGGTATACGGTATGAGTGATGCAATAGGCCCGATATCCTTCGATGACAGCAGCCACTCAGTTTTCATCGGGCGTGATTTTTCGCAGACAAAAAGTTATTCCGAAAAAACAGCTGCGGCAATCGACGATGAAGTAAAGGCGATTTTTGATTCCGCAAGCGAAATTTGTGAAGAAATTGTCACAGAAAACCGTGAACTCCTTGTAGCAACAGCAGAGTATCTGCTTGTTCATGAATCAATGGATGGTGAGGAGTTTAAAGCGTTTATCGAAAACGGCGGTGTAATGCCGGAGAAAAAAGAGCCTGAGTATAAACCACAGCAGCCTGCGGGAGATGGGGATTTTCCGGAAATTCCGGATTTAAGCAGTTTTTTTGAAGATAAATGAGAAAGCTTTTTTACTTATCGTCAATAATATTCATAGTAATTCTTATAATTGCCGGGTGCAGCAGATTCCCGAATACTGTCCACTCGCCCGAGGATGTTGACGGTAAGCTTATAGGCGGGCTTGAAGGCACTCCGTCATTACGTCTTGCAAGTGAGCATGGAACGGCAAAGGCCTTTTTTTCGGAAGAGGAAATGATGAGTGAGCTCCGTATGGCAGGCATTGACTGTGCCATTATGGAAAGGACAACAGCTAATGAGCTTGTTTCAAATACATCTGGTGTAAGGATATTGACAGAGCCTCTGCTTGAGTATGAACTTCGTTTTGCTATTCCACTCGAAAATACAGCTTTACTTGATGCCGTTAATTTTGCTTTGGAAGAACTCTCCAGAAACGGAACTCTCAGAGGTCTTTACAACAGGTACTTTTCAAGAGGAAATTTTTCATATACCCCGCTTGGTGATGATGTGCCGCGGACGGGAGAACTGACAATTGCACTGCCACCCGATTCGCCGCCTTTTTCTTTTAAGGATGCACAAGGTAATTTTATAGGTATGGATGTTGACGTTGCAATTGCTGTGAGCGATATTTTAGGCGTAAAGTTCATACCTCTTGAATACGATGCATGGGAGCTTGTTACAGCAGTGTGGCATGGCAGAGCGGATTTGGCACTCGGATGGCATCCCGGTGAAGGTGAAGGGCTCATCAACATATCGGAGCCGTATGCAAGAGCAGTACAGGTGGTTATTGTCCGGCGATAGCGTGTTTTTTTAGGGGGAATTATAATGGACATTGGTTGGTTGATAGAGCATGGTCCGTGTAAGAAATTCACTGCGGGAATGAATATTGCGTGTCCGGGAGGACCGGATCCCGCTTCAAGAGCAATGTATATTTTACTTGCAGGCAGGGTTGATGTACTTAAAAAGAGCGCTGCAGGCGGTACACAGGTTATTGCATCACTGCTCAAGGGTGATGTTTTCGGCGGCCGCGAGTATTTTGCAGGTGCCGATGACTGTACATATGTTGCCGGTATTGATTCGGCGGTGTATGTAATTACGGAAGAATCCTTTAACGACCTTTCATGGTCACGCCCCGAAATATTGTTTGATATTCTTAAGGCTGCATATATGCCGATGAGAAAAATGTCTGCTGCAGACCGCGGAGCACAGCAGGAAAAAGCAGCGGCAGCACCTGCGGCTACGGCAGCGTCGGCTGCTCCGGCAGAAAAAGAAACAGCGACGGCACCACCGGCTGCAGGTAAGGACTTGCCGCAAGATACCAAAGAAGCACCGGCAGCGGAGAAGTCCGAAGAAAAGGTTGATATTAGAAAAAAAGCGCAGGCTGCAGTCCGAGCCAATTCGGGAGCCGCTGCGGTAGGAAGTTTATATCCCGAAGGTCACAAGCATTATCCCAATGTGACAAGACCGGAATATGCAAAGCTTATTTTCCCGAAGGAATATAATTGTCCGTTTTGTAAAAAAACATTTAAAGATTACAGGGTATTTCGTTCCAAATTATATGAAAGTCAGGCAATGCGGTTTGATTTAAGAAAATATTTTACCGATTTCCAAACTGAATGGTATGATATACTCACATGCCGCAGCTGCTTTTTCAGTACATTTCATAATTACTTTACCGACCCGAAGCCAATGCAAAAAGCAAAAATCAATGAAACCCTTGCACATGCACGCTCTGAAATACTGCTTGATTTCGATTCGGAACGTAATATCGATTTTGTTTTTACAACACACTATCTTGCAATTATATGTGCAGAAGGTTACCCTTCAATGGGAAAACAAATCCGGGCAAAGCTTTGGGGGAACTTAAGCTGGCTTTATGAGGATGTTGAAGACGAGGAAATGGCAATATTTGCTGCTGGAAAAGCGGCAGAAGCGTATGAACAGGTTTATACAGAAAGCAGGCTGACACCGGTGCAGGAGCAGATTACATGTCTCTCAATTGCAGGAATGCAGCATCGTGCGGGAATTGACAACAATTTGAAAAAATTTATTTTTACAGCAAAAACATTGATGGCGGGTGATAAAACATATGCAAAGCTTGCCGAAGACTTTATGTACGAGCTGAAGCTTGAAGAATAATCGTTTCAGGATAGGAAAACATATTGAAGCAAAAGACAGTCTTTTTCTGCACCGATTGCGGAAATGAATCCCCTAAATGGACCGGCCAATGCTCAGCCTGCGGTGTGTGGAACACAATTGTTGAGCAGCCATCATATACAAAGCCGAAGAGCGGCTCATCTTCGGGAAAAATCCGAGGAGGCGTTTCGGGTAAAACCGCTGATTTTAATATTCCTCGAAGCACTCCGCATGAGCTTTTAAACCTTGATGCATCAAATGAACTGCGTTTTTCCACCGGATTTCGCGAGCTTGACCGTGTACTTGGCGGAGGAGCTGTTGTCGGCTCACTTGTTCTTGTCGGAGGTGCGCCCGGCATAGGAAAATCCACACTTCTGCTCCAAATTTGCGGGTTACTCAAAAAAGAGTCAAAAGTATTATATGTTTCGGGTGAAGAATCCGAACGGCAGATAAAAATGCGTGCCGGACGTCTTGGTGTTAAGGGCGACGGCGTTTTTGTACTGTCAGAAACGGAAATATCCGAAATTCTTTCAAATACCGCAGAGCTTATGCCGGATATTCTTATTATTGACTCAATACAAACACTTTATAATCCCGAGCTGACAGCATCTCCCGGCAGTGTCGGGCAGGTTAAGGATTGCACAATGTCGCTTCTTCGCTTGTCAAAGGATGTCGGGGTAACTGTTTTCCTTGTAGGGCATGTAAACAAGGAAGGTGCGATTGCAGGACCAAAGGTTCTTGAGCACATGGTGGACTGCGTTTTATACTTCGAAGGTGAGCGGTCAATGAACTACCGTATTTTAAGAGCAGCAAAAAACCGTTACGGGTCAACAAATGAAATAGGTGTTTTTGAAATGCTTGATTCGGGACTGACAGAGGTCGCAAACCCGTCGGAAATGCTGCTTTCGGGAAGACCGGAAATGACTCCGGGAACATGTGTCACATGTGTTATTGAAGGAACTCGTCCGATTTTAGCAGAAATTCAAGCTCTTGTAACTCCAAGCAGTGCAAACATGCCGCGCAGAAATTCCAATGGTATCGAGTATAACCGTGCAATGATGCTGCTTGCTGTGCTTCAGCAAAGAGGCGGTCTAAGAGTCGGCGGATGTGATGCATATATAAATGTAATAGGAGGCCTCAGTATTGATGACCCGGGAGCCGACCTTGCAACTATTCTGGCTTTAGCTTCCGCATATAAGGATAAACCGGTAAGGGGAGATGCGGCGGTATTCGGCGAAGTCGGGCTGACGGGAGAACTAAGACAGGTTTCTCAGATTAATCAGCGGCTTGCAGAAATTGCACGTATGGGTTTTAAGGCTTGTATAATGCCGGGGAAATCAAAAAGTAAGCTGCAGGCACCGCCCGGGCTTGAGCTTATACATGTTAAAAATATCGGTGAGGCAATTAAGGTATCAATCAAAGAATGAAATTGTGAAAAGTCTACATTTTATATATACATTTCTACACCTGTGTATCGTTATGCGGTTTTTGTGTTTTTTTACTGGCATAGCGTTCTTTTTTGTGGTAATATGTACGTCCGAGGTTAGAAGTCATGAGTTTTAAAAGGAAAATCATAATATCCTTAAGCACTGTTATTATGACAATTCTTCTGACAGGATGTCTTAGTATAACAGCTGATGAGCTTTACAGCTTACCCGAGGTTTCGGAAGAATATTTAAGGCTTCGGGCACAAATAAATGTTCTGCTCAGCCAGGGTGCCGAATTTGCGCCGCCGTCCCGGGGACCGAACAGACAATCGGTGCAGCTCATTGACTTAAACGGTTCAGGTTCAAGTGAAGTAATTGCTTTTTTTTCCATTCCCGCAGAGAGTGCACTTAAGGTTTATATATTTGAACTGATTGACGGTGACTATACCATTGCCGAGATTATTGAAGGGGTCGGCACCGAAATCGAAAGTGTCAGATATGTCGATATGGACGGCGACGGAATCATGGAAATAATCATCGGATGGCAGATGGGACCGGCTCTCCGTTATATGTCAATCTATTCCATGACTGACTTTCACAGCCAGTCGCTTGTAGGAGGCGTAGAATATTCGGAAATTTCTGTTTATGATATTTCAAATGACGGGACGGAAGATATAATTGTTTTCAGAATGCCGACTCAGGAGACAGGTGCGGTTGCAGAAGTTTATTCATTAATGCAGGACGGTGAAATCGTAAAAGGAGAAGCAAGGCTGTCGGCAGGAATCGAATCAATATCTCGTATTTTACCCGGAAAACTGATTAACGGAAATCATGCGATTTTTATTGACAGTGAAGGAACCTTTGAAAACGGAAGCCTCGTTACAGACGTGCTTGCAATTCAAAACGATAATTTTACAAATATTTCACTTCGGGCAGAGAGCGGAGTCAGTGAAAGAACTGTACGGCACAGAATGGCAAGCTCGGATATAAATAAAGACGGTATAATAAAAGTGCCTGCCCTAAGACCCCTGATCGCTCAATCGGAGACGGAATATTTTGCAATTGACTGGTATGCGTTTCGAAGCTCGGGTGTCAGCAGCCTGATGCTTACAACCTATCACAATAATTTTGATGAATGGTTTTTGATTCTACCTTCTGACTGGCGGGAAAACGTTTCAGTGCGCAGAGAGGACTCGGTGGCGGGTGAAAGAACAATAATATTTTCATATTTTGAAGATGAAACAGAGCTTCATAAGGATTTTCTGAAAATATTTAAGCTCTCGGGAGAAAGTGCGCAGGAAAGAGCTACAGCAGGCAACAGAATCCTGCTGATGACCGAAGGGACTGCTGTTTATGCTTTTGAAATAACAGCACCTGACAACAGTTTTGGGTTGACATTTAATGAAGCGGTAATTAAAGATAATTTCAGATTAATATATTCCGACTGGCTTGTCGGCAGCACGAATTAATCGAAAGGATTGGTGTTAAAGTGAAAAAGGTTCTTGTACTTGAAGATGAAACAAGCATACGCAGTTTTGTTGTTATTAATCTCAACCGGGCAGGATATGAGGTTATTGAAGCAGGCACGGGTGCCGAAGCGTTTGAGCAGCTTCGCCTGCATCCGGATATCAAGGTGGCAATACTTGATATTATGCTTCCTGATACAGACGGGTTTGAGGTATGCAGGAAGATACGGACAGTTGACCAGGATATCGGTATTGTTATGCTGACAGCAAGAGCGACGGAACTCGATGAATTATCGGGACGTTCTGCAGGAGCAGACCAATATGTTACCAAGCCTTTTTCACCCCCTGTTTTAACAACAATTATAGACAGGCTCTTTAAGCGCATCGGCGCAGACGATCCTGCGGAAATCGTAACGGGAGAGATTTCTCAAGGCCCGTTTAAACTCAATACAATTACAAGAATTCTTGAAAAAGACGGCGTCAGGACAAGATTAACCCCAAAAGAGTGCATGCTGATGGAAATGTTTATGGATAATCCGGGAAAAGCCCTTTCGCGCGAGTATATTATAAAAAAGGTCTGGGGCTGCGACGATTACGGTGATGAAAAGAAGGTTGATGTTCATATAAAACGTCTGCGGACCAAAATAGACAGAATGGACAATATCGAAGATGATTCGGTTACTCATAAATATATTATTAATGAGTGGGGTTACGGATACAGATTAGGATTATAGCCATGGAGAAGTAGTCAAAGATGCACGTGGTTTTTGAGAGTATTGCTAGATTTTATGCAAACTTTACTCGGGGTTTGCGCAGACGGTGGCTCAGGGGTACGGTTTTTATCGCACTTCTGGTTGTTGTATTGGTTGTTGCAATGTTTGCGGTTATTATATACAGTTACTATTTTGCAACAATCAGAACAGGTCTTGAGGCAAAAGCAAGAACTGCAACGGACTTTTTTGCAAACTATGTAGGAAGGTCATACGAAGATTATTATGACAGTGCATTTCGTTATGCTGAGACGTTTCGCGAAGCAGACCGCATTGAAATGCAGTTTCTTACAAGAGACGGCAGAATAATGATATCAACCTCTGCAATGACTTCGGGAACATCACCCGGGTCACCCGATATTGAAGAAGCGATAAGGTCGGGCGAGATATCAACCTGGGTCGGAAGACGCTCTGCAACAGGTGAGAGGATTATGGCGGCTTCCGCTCCTATGATTTATGCTGACGGCGAAGTTATCGGTGTCATGCGTTATGTGACAAGCCTCAGATTAGTTGACAGACAGGTGTTTTTTAATCTTCTTGCGGTTATAGGGGTAGGACTGATTGTTCTTGGTATGGTATTTCTGCTTAATTTAATTTTTATTCGTTATATTATTACCCCGGTCAGTGAAATTACTAAAATGTCTCAGCGGATTGCCGATGGTAGTTACGGAATACAGATTAACAACGCCTACCGTGATGAAATCGGCGATATGGTTGAATCAATTAACGAAATGTCGCTGAAAATTGCTCAAACGGAAAAAATCCAAAAAGGCTTTATCTCTTCAATATCTCACGAGCTTCGGACACCGCTTACTGCAATTACCGGATGGGGTGAAACACTGACATACAGTGAAGACCTTGACGAGGATTCAAAGCGCGGGATAGAAATTATACTTAAGGAAGCAAGGCGTCTTACAAAAATGGTTGAAGAGCTCCTTGAGTTTACAATGATTGAAGACGGGCGTTTTACCTTAAACATTGCTCAAATTGATATAGGCGCAGAGCTTGAGGATGCGATTTTTACGTTTAAGGAGCTGCTGCACCAGGATGAGCTTGAGTTTGAATATAAAAATGATTTAAGGGATCCTGTAATGATTCCCGGCGATACAAACCGTTTAAAGCAGGTATTTTTAAATCTCTTTGATAATGCTTTAAAATACGGCCGTGAAGGAAAGCGAATTGATGTTTATCTGGGGATGCTTGACGAAGACGTTATAATAACCATCCGCGATTTTGGTCCCGGTGTGGATGATGATGAGCTCGATAATCTAAAAATGAAGTTTTATAAGGGTAGTAACTCAAAAGAACGGGGGAGCGGGATCGGTCTTGCCGTATGTGATGAAATAATCAAATATCATGGCGGGCAGCTTGAGCTTTCCAACGCAGATTCCGGCGGTTTTATGGTTACATTGATGCTTCCGACCTCAGGAACTGTCGGAGAGTAAGGAATAGAGCCTGATAAGTAACATATAACTTAGTAAATATATAGTGGGTATTTATAATGACCGAAGGCAAAAATAGTAAGGACTTTAAAACGTCAATTGGCGGGCAAGCTCTGATTGAGGGTATCATGATGAGGGGTCCGAAAAAGGTTTCGATAGTGGTTCGCACCAAAGAAGGGCTTGTCGAAAAGACGGAAGAGCTAAAACCTTTAAAGGAAAAATTTCCGATTCTGGGATTTATTTTTATCCGCGGAATTGTCAATTTTGTCAGCTCGATGAAATTAGGTGTACGTGCAATTATGTACTCGGCGGATAAAATGCCCGAGGAGGAGCAAGAGGAAGTTTCCAAGTATGATGCATGGCTCGAGAGAAAATTAGGGAACGAAAAAGCAGAAAAGGTAATCATTACCATAGCGGTTGTGTTTGGTTTTGCGTTTTCGATCGGACTATTCTTTTTATTGCCGACTTTTCTTGCGGGCTTTATTGCAGGATACGTGGAAACCACTATAATCAGGAACTTATTGGAGGGTTTGCTGCGTATAACAATATTCCTTACATACCTCTGGGCAGCAACAAAAATGGGTGCGATTAAACGTATATGGATGTATCACGGAGCAGAGCATAAGGCTATTTATTGTTATGAAAAAGGTCTGCCGTTAACTGTCGAGAACATACGGGAACAGTCCTCCTTACATCCGAGATGCGGTACAAGCTTCCTATTTATTGTTATGATAGTCAGTATACTTGTCTTCTCATTCACCTCATGGGATAACTTACTTATCAGGTTTGCTTTAAGGATAGCACTGCTGCCGGTGATAGTTTCAATCAGCTTTGAGATAATAAAACTGGCAGGAAGATATGACAACATCCTTACCAGAATTATCTCGGCACCGGGAAAGGCTCTTCAGCGATTTACAACACGTACTCCGGATGATGAAATGATAGAAGTTGCACAAAGGGCAATCGAGCTTGTTATTCCGGAGGACGAAAAAGAAGCACAGTGGTGACAAAACTCGCAAAATGACGAAAACATGGAAATTACACAATTCCAAAAGTAAGGACAACTAAGATAGAAGTGAGCAAATAGATGGAAACGTATAATGACATTTACTTAAGGGTCAGAAAAAGGCTAAAAAGTGCGGGAATTGAAGCAAGTGAGCTTGAAGCAAGGTTTATTGTATCTCACTCAATGGGAAAATCGCGAGAAGAGATGCTTGCAATAGGAAATATATTTGCAACAGACCCGAAAATAAAGCAAACGATTGAAGATGGTCTCGAAAGAAGACTAAAAGGAGAACCTCTTGCATATGTTTTGGGTGAGTGGGAATTTTACAGTTTAACGCTGATAATAAATAGTAGTGTGTTAATTCCGAGGGTTGATACTGAAATACTGGCAAGAGAGACTATAAATTTATTAAAACGCAAGGTCTGGCAAACAAGGCTTCTGGATTTATGCTGCGGCAGCGGGTGTATAGGGCTTGCAGCAGCAGCAAATGTGCCGGGGTGCCGAATAGTGATGATTGATGCATCGCAGGATGCTTTGGCAGTCTGCAGGCAAAATATGATAAAAACAAACCTAAGCCGTCATATTACAGCAATGGATGCGGATATATTAATAAAGCCGCCTGCAATACTCGGAGAGTTTGATGTAATAGTTTCTAATCCTCCATATATACCAACCGGTGATATTAATACACTTGACAGCTCTGTCAAGGATTATGAACCTATAATGGCTCTGGACGGCGGAGAAGACGGTCTGGATTACTTCCATGCTATTGCCGGGAACTGGAATAAGCTCCTTAAACGCGGCGGTCACCTTGCGTTTGAATGCGGCGAAGGACAAGCAGCGGCAGTACGTTATATCATGAAGCAAAACGGCTTCGGTGATATAAAGACATATAAAGATACATTGGGAATTGAACGTGTAATAACGGGGATGGTAAAGTAAAGCAATCCTATATCTCTATTTAAATAAAATACCTATTAAATTATATACTGGAGGAAAATAAAATGGCTGAGAAGAAGAAATATATTCCTGCAATTCCTGCAAGTGACAAGAAAAAGGCTTTGGAAACTGCGCTGTCACAGATTGAGAAGAATCATGGTAAGGGTTCTATCATGCGTATGGGTGACAGGCAGGCTGTTAATGTTGATTCGATTTCAACGGGTTCGATTTCGCTTGATTTAGCTTTGGGTATCGGCGGTGTACCGAGAGGCAGGATTATTGAGATTTACGGTTCCGAGTCTTCGGGTAAAACGACGCTTGCGCTGCATATTATTGCTGAAGCCCAAAAAGCAGGCGGTGAGGCTGCGTTTATTGATGCCGAGCATGCGCTTGAGCCTGCTTATGCGAGAGCCTTGGGTGTAGATATTGAAAACCTGCTGATTTCACAACCTGATATGGGTGATGATGCTCTTGCGATTTGTGAGGTACTGGTCCGTTCGGGAGCCGTTGATGTTGTAGTAGTCGACTCTGTTGCCGCTCTTGTTCCCCGCAGCGAAGTAGAGGGCGATATTGGAGATGCAAGCGTTGGTGTTGTTGCAAGGCTTATGTCTCAAGCACTGCGGAAGCTTGCAGGCTCAATTTCTAAGACAAATTGTGTTGTTATTTTTATCAATCAACTCAGAGAAAAAATCGGTGTTACATACGGTAATCCGGAAACCACCCCGGGCGGACGGGCGCTCAAGTATTTTTCGAGTGTCAGAATTGATGTCAGGCGTTCGGAATATATCAAAGCAGGTACAGAGCATGTAGGTAACCGCACACGTGCTAAGGTTGTTAAGAATAAAGTCGCTCCGCCGTTTCGCGAGGGTGAATTTGATATCATGTTCGGCGAGGGTATTTCAAAATACGGAGAGCTTGTTGACCTCGGCGTAAAGCTTGATATTATTGAAAAAAGCGGTGCATGGTTCACATTTAATGAGCTTCGTTTCCAAGGAAGGGATAATGTAAAGGAATATCTGAAGGAAAATCCCGAAGCATCGGACGAGCTTGAAGCCGCAATACGCAGGGACTCTGCAAAACTGATGACACCGCAAGAAATGGCGGCAGCAAAAGCAGCAGGACGCGCTATTGATATTGATGCAGAGGATTTTGAAGGGTAAGCGAGATAAGACAGAACCCGACTCTGTGTCTTACTGTGCCCTATTCAGAAAGTATTTGAATGGATAATTTGGAGAAAACAAAAAAGCGTGCGTTAAAAATCCTCGGCAGCCGGAATTTCTCGGAGAAGGAAATGGCAAAGCGCCTTGCTTCAAAAGGAGAAAGCCCGGAGGATGCAGAGGAAACGGTCAGATGGCTTGTTGAACTTGGTTATATAAATGATTCGGACTATGCAACACTTATTGTCAGGCACTATGTATCCAAGGGCTATGGTGAGGCAAGGATCAGGGATGAGTTATATAAACGCGGGGTTCCAAGGGATTTGTGGGATGAAAAGCTTACGGAGCAGGACGATGAGGAATCAAATGATGCAGCATTGGAGTTTTTAAAGAAAAAACTCCGCGGCAGTGATGACAAGGATGACCTGCGCAGAGCATCCGACGCTTTAGTCCGAAGGGGATTCAGCTTTGATGATGCAAGAGCAGCAACTAACAGGTATTTAGAGTATATTGAGTATGGCGAAGAATAAAAATAAGAAAATAAGACAGGGAACAAGACAGGGGGACGGTTCTTCTGTCTTATTTTTGAGCAAGACAGAAGAACCGTCCCCCTGTCTTGTTGGCGTTATATCGCTCGGGTGTTCGAAAAATCGTGTAAACACAGAGCAAATGATGTATTTGCTGAGCTCGGCGGGTTACATTGTAACAGGTGAAACAGACGGAGCCGATATTGTTTTGATCAATACCTGCGGGTTTATTGAAAGCGCAAAAAAAGAAGCATATGAAACAATTCAGGAGTTTTCGGAAGCAAAAAAAGAAGGGAAAATAGGCAAGTTTATAGTTGCAGGCTGTTTACCGGAGCGATATAAAAATAATATATCAGAAGAACTGCCGGAAGTTGATGCTTTTATCGGCACAGGCAGCTTTGACGATATTGCTACGGTTGCTGATGCAATAACTGCAAGGCAGGGAAGACAGGGGGACGGTTCTTCTGTCTTACAAAATAATATATCAGAAGAACCGTCCCCCTGTCTTCCCTGCCTTGCTTTTGCTGATATAAATTCACCTGTTAGTGAAACACCAAGGATTATATCCACATCATCTGTGTGGGCGTATTTGAAGATAGCCGAGGGATGTGATAATAAATGTGCCTACTGTGCAATACCGGGGATTAGAGGGAAGTTTCGCAGCAGACCGCTTGAAAATATTATTGCCGAAGCAAAAAAGCTGGTAAGTAACGGGTTTATAGAGTTAATTATTGTTGCGCAGGATGTAACAATGTATGGACTTGATATCTATGGGGAGCGCAGATTGCCCGCATTACTTTCAGAACTTACGAAAATTACTGATTTAAAATGGATACGTCTTCATTATCTGTACCCCGACGGGTTTAATGACGAACTTATTGACGTAATCGCAAAAAGTGATAAAATACTAAAATATCTCGATATTCCCATTCAGCATATTAATAATACTGTTTTAACCGGGATGCGCAGACGAGGCACCGGGAAAAAAATTAAAGAACTGATAAAATCACTGCGGGAGCGTATACCCGGTGTTATATTGCGAACAAGCCTGATTACAGGTCTGCCTTTTGAAAATGAAAATGAGTTTGAAGAGCTTTGTGGTTTTATCCGTGAAACAAAGTTTGAGCATGCCGGAGTTTTTCCGTATTCACCCGAGGAAGGCACAGACGCTGCTCTTATGGAGCATGTTAGCGGTGATATTGCAGAGGAGCGGGCGGAGAAGCTTCTTAAACTGCAATCTGATATCATGCTGGAATGGAAAACAAGCAGGCTTGGCACCATTACCGACGTAATAGTTGAAGACATGCTTGTGGAAATCGATGGTATAGAATACAACCTTGCAAGAAGTTATGCGGAATCATCGGAAATAGACGGATATATACTCTTGCAAGCAAGGTCTTTTGAGAGTCGTTTCAATTCTTCGGAAAATAAAGCAAAGGTTTTGTCCCCTTGTCGTATAACAGGAATCCAAAGCGGGGAGTTAATAGGTGAACTACTATGAATACAGCAAATAAGCTAACAATGGCAAGAGTTATATTGATACCGGTGTTTCTGGTATTATTATATATTGATTTTGAATTTACACTTTTTAATATTACCGTTACAAATGTATATTTGGCTTTAGCGGTTTTTATAATTGCCGCACTTACGGATGTTGCGGACGGAGTTGTTGCAAGAACACGCAATCAGATAACGGATTTCGGCAAATTTATGGACCCGCTTGCCGATAAGGTTCTGACCTTTGCTGCCATGCTGTGGTTCGTTGAAATCGGAATCATGCCTGCATGGCTAGTGCTTATTGTCATTATCAGAGAGTTTATGGTTACGGGAATGCGCCTCGTCGCTGTAGCAAAAGGCCGTGTCATTGCTGCTACAATGTCCGGTAAAATAAAAACAGTAGTGACAATTTTATGTCTGATTGTGATGTTTTTACCACTCAGCTTATGGATGCTTATCGTTTGCTGGGTATTAATCGGTGTAACAACGGTGGTTTCCGGTGTAGAATATTTTGTAAAAAACAGGGACATAATGAAACTGGATATGTAAGAAGCGGGTTATATAAGAAGGAAAAATATAATCCGATTAATTATATAGCCCTAGATTATTGCGTCTCCATTAATAAACAGCCCTAAAAACTGTTCTCCAAAGTGTTTTTTTGTTGAGCAATACTTAAAAAGAAAAAATAATACTTTTGAATAAAGTTTAGTAAGGAGAGTTGGTTCACTTACGCTTTCAATGTGTTCTTGTTGAGTTTTGAAAAAGAAATTCATCATATCTCTGGAAATCGGGCTGAAAAAAGGAAAACCGGCATAATATACGTCAACAGGTTTAAAGTTTTTTATCGCAAGATATGCTTCAACTTCTTTTCTCTTAAAATTACGTACATGCCCCAGCTTTGATTCATACTTTCTCATCCTTCCGACCGGAAATGATAAAAGTATGAATTTTGATGATTGTGCAGCGAATTTATCAATAAGTGCCTTCCAATCTTCAATATGCTCAAGAAGCTCAAAGGCAGAAATCAAATCGTACTTTTCTCCCCAAACCGACTCATCTGAAACATCAACCAATTTAAACTGTAACCCGCTTTCATTTTCTCTTTTTTTGGCAATATCAATCCCGGATGCAGAAAAATCTATACCTAAAACAGAGGCATTTCTAAAACGCGATTTTAAGAATACTGATTTTGACCCCTCACCGCATCCGACATCCAGTATACTATTAACAGAATCGGGAGAAATTTTAGCAAAAAGATCATCAAGCATTGAGTAAATCCACCTGTTACCGGGACTTGCTTCCATGAATGAAGTTACCGAGCTGTAATAATCTTCATACCGTTCTTTACTTTTATTGTCATCCAAAATTTGCTGTCTCCTTGCAAAGTATTGCAAATAATTGTATCATAAAACCATGTTTAGTAAAAGAAATAATATAATATTAATAGTGTCGGCTGCTGTTGGTTTGGCTATAATTATTTTTGCATTTATAAATGAAGCAAGAGCCAACAGAGAAGCGGATATTCCCTTTGCAGACCATGCTTTAACAAGGCGCGAGGTTCAGGCGGAGATTTACAGGTTAAACTGGGTAGAGCAGGAGTATTTGCCCATAAATCCTTTTTCAAGGCCGGGTACAAAGCTTGAGGAAATAAACGGTATTGTAATTCATAACATCGGCAATCCGAACACAACCGCAATGCAAAACAGGAATTTCTTTGCAAATCTTGCAGTTACGGAAGAAAGACATGCAAGCAGCAATTTTATCGTATGCCTGGACGGAGCGGTTATTCAATGTGTTCCCGTTGATGAAATTGCGTATGCATCAAACCAAAGAAATGATGATACAATTTCGATTGAAGTATGCCACCCCGATGATACAGGTGTTTTTACGAAAGAGTCATATGATGCAACAGTCCGCTTAACTGCATGGCTTTGTGCGAAATTTTGGCTGACGGCAGAGGATGTTATAAGGCACTTCGATGTGCAAGGCAAAGAATGCCCAAGATACTTCGTTGAAAACGAAGATGCCTGGATACGCTTTAAAGCCGATGTTCAAAAAGCAATAGATGAAAATAATTAAGAAATGAAAATGCAAAATGCAAAATGCAGAAATAAGAAAGCAAAATGCAGAATTGCTCGGCCTCTTGCTTTAAGTTTTTTGTAATACAATGTTTGCTGATAAAATACTCAGCTCGTCTTGAGTATATTTATCAGTAAATTCTTTTGCAAACGGGAAGTTTTTTATCTGCTCTTCCCAATTGCCGGGGCGTGATGGGTGTTCTTCGAGGATTTTAAAGCCGGCGGATTTAAAGATGCGGATAAAGTCGCTGTGGCGCAGTCTGTTAACATAATGTAATTGGGGGTTGTATTTTTTCCATTGTTTTTCTGAATAACGAAGAAAGTTATATGGAGAGATATTTTTATCTATACTGCAATAATGGTCATTGTAGTGGATTGCAAGGGAAACAATTCCCCCGGGTTTCAAAATACGATATGATTCTGCCATAATATCCGGTAAAAGTGCGGGGGATATATGTTCAAATACCTCCTGGGAGTAGATAAAATCAATTGATTCATCCGGTAATCCTGTTTTTCGCGCGTCACATGGAGCCGAAATATCAATTATTTCATCCCACTCTTTTAGCACAGAAGAACCGTCCCCTTGTGCACTTGTGACAGAAGAACCGTCCCCCTGTCTTGTTTCAAGGTGGTTGATATTTATATCGACCAGTTCTTTTCGTACGTGGTTGACTATGTCGAGAGCGATTATTTTCTCATAGCAGCCGAAGGAGCATAGGGACAGAGCTGTTGCAAGATGCCAGCCGCAGCCTATTTCATAGATAACTGCGTTTTTAGTTTCGCCGTATTTTAAAAATACTTCATGGTGGGATATTGCCTGATTATACTTTGCATCAAATGCTTCTTTTGAAAGAGGAAGGTTTTTGGTAATGTGTTTTTGAGCAAAATAATTCAAACTCTCGCTGTTTGGAAAGAGTCCGAATAATGTTTGAATTAAAGCTTTAAATCTAAAGTTCATTTCCGAATCGTAACATGAATGTAAAATGTGTGTCAAGCTTTGCATTTGCACATAAATTATGATAAAATAACCAAATCATTAAGTTGGAGCGGCAGGTGCCATGAAACAAGAAACAGGCAGTTTAATACTTTTTTTATCAAAAGCAGTTCTGCTTGCTACTGTACTTGCTGTTTATTTTTTCGGGCAAAGATTCCTTTATGCAGAACCATTGTTTTTTTTCTGGGGATATAATGTAATCTTATTGCTTTACACAGCGATTATTTACCTGATGAGCAGGATTTACACAGCGTTTAACTTTGGAAATGTAACCTTGCAGGAAATTATTCTGTCGTGGATTTTATGCCTTGTAAGTGTAAATATATTTCAATACTTTATTTTAAGCTTGCTCGCACTTGGTTTGCTTCCAGTATACGGTATTATTGTAATTACCATTGTTCAGATTGCTCTTGTAATACCGATAACTGCGTTTATCAACAAACTGTTCTTCCGGTTAAATCCGGCTCACAAGGCTGCAATTATTTACGGAAGTGCCGAGAAGCTGGACGAATATTGCAGTATTGTCACCATGCAGAGAAATAAATTCAGGGTTGATCATGTCGTATCCGAGAATGCAGAAACAAAGAGACTTCTTGATGTTATCGACAGGGCAGAATCCGTATTTTTTCTTAATATGGAGGAAAAGAAGCAGGACTGGTTATTTGAGTACTGTTATCTGCATAATAAACATACATATATTTTGCCGACGTTTTCAAGCATTCTGATAAATACTGCAAGCACGTTATGGCTTTCAAACACTCCGGTATTTTCTTTAAAAAGCCCGGAGCCCGATATGAGTACGCGGATAATAAAACGATTTATGGATATTTTAATTTCTCTTATCGGAATAATTATTTCGGGTGTCTTTATGGTTGGGATATGGCTTACCGTGAGATTATACGACAACCATCCTGCGATTTATAAACAAGTGCGGGTAACAAAAGGCGGGAAGCCGTTTACTTTATACAAGTTTCGCAGTATGCGGCCAAATGCCGAGGATGACGGTGTCCCGAGGCTTGCAGCGATGGATGATGACAGGATTACTCCGTTCGGGCGTTTTATCCGTAAAACAAGACTCGATGAGCTTCCGCAGCTTTTTAATGTGCTGTCCGGGTCGATGTCAATTGTCGGTCCGCGTCCGGAAAGACCGGAGATTGCAAAACAATATGAGGAAATATACCCTAATTTTGCATTCCGCACAAAGGTTAAAGCAGGTATAACCGGATTTGCACAGGTATACGGCAGATATAATACATCACCGGAGGAAAAACTCTTTCTGGATATTATGTACATTGAAACATTTTCAATTCTTGAAGATACTAAGCTAATGCTGCAGACAGTTAAAGTTCTGTTCCAAAACTCAAGCACGGAAGGTATTGAAGGTGACTCTACAACAGCGATGTGGAAATAAGAAATGATATCAATTTTATTAGCAACCTATAACGGTGAAAAGTACATAACACAGCAGGTCGAATCTATTTTGTCGCAAACAAATCAGGATTTTCGGCTTTTTATTTATGATGATAAATCAACCGATAAGACATTTTCTATTCTTACAGAATATGCATCAAAGTTCCCGGAGAAAATAACCGTCGTTCAAAACGACGTCAATACAGGGGGTACAAAGCTTAATTTTATGCAGATGATGGTCAGGCATAAGGATGACTATGTTATGCTTTGCGACCAGGATGATGTCTGGCTTCCGGATAAAATAGAAGTCAGCTTATCTAAAATCAAAGAAATGGAAAAAAAGTCCGGCAGTGATACACCGCTTCTGGTTCATACGGATTTGAAAGTTGTTGATGATAATCTTGATGTAATTTCATCTTCTTATGAAAAGATGTCAAACAAGGATTTTTCCGAAACCTCGGTTAATTTTGCGGTTACAATGAATAATGTCGCAGGTTGCACAGCATTATATAATAAAGCGCTTGCCGGTTATTTTACCGCTGTACCGGGCTTTTTTGTAATGCATGACTGGTGGCTTTCATTGACCGCTGCGGTTTTCGGCAAAATCGGTGCAGTAAATAAACAGCCTATTTTATACCGTCAGCACAGGGGTAATGAAAAAGGTGCAAAAAGGGTCATTTCTGCAAAATATTTTTTCTATGTGATGACACATGTAAAAACAATGACGGCAATGATTAATGATTCTTATAAACAAGCAGGAGCGTTTTTGGAAACGTACGGCAGCAAGATAAATGCAGAGAACTTGGAACTGATAAGTGCTTATGCATCAATTCCGGTGTTACCGAAATTTAAAAGACTTGGAATTGTCAGAAAATATAAAACGTATATGTACGGGAAAGCAAGAAAAGTGGCGCAATTATTTTTTCTGCTCACAGCATCAAAAAACGAAACGGGGATTTTCGGATGAAAGTTTGTGCCGGTATTGTGTTATATAATCCCGATATAAAGCGTTTAAAAAAATGTATTGATGCTGTTTATTCACAGGTTGATAGACTGATACTTATAAATAATGCATCTGATAACACGGAAGAAATAGAAAAGGAACTTAGCGAAAAAAGTTTTATTTGGATAAAAAACGAAAAAAATCTTGGTATTGCTGCCGCTTTAAATCAGCTGATAAAATATGCAGATGAAAATGACTATAAATGGGTGTTAACACTTGACCAGGACAGCATATGCGAGGACGGATTGGTTGAGAAACTGTCTGCCGTTACAGCAGAGCAAAAAGATAATTCAAATACTCCGGGTTACAGATTGACCGAAACGGACAATGATAGAGTCGCAATGGTGTCACCGCTTATTATTGACAGAGGTCTTTCCGAAATTAACCGCAAAAGAAATGAGCCTTTGCCTGTTATAGAAGATGTACCAATGTGTATAACCTCGGGATGCCTGACAAATGTCTCTGCAATACTTGCAACCGGCGGTTTTAGTGAGTGGCTGTTTGTTTATGATGTTGACCGTGAAATGTGTATACGATTGTTACGTAAAGGGTACAGGTTACTTAGAGTGAACGGTACAAGGCTTTACCATGAGCACGGACAGAAAACAGTTGTCAGAAAATTTCTTTTTAAAAAAATTGTTTATCGCAATTATTCACCGGTTAGTGTATACTACATGACAAGAAATCTGGTTTTTATGCTTAGAAAATACGGCAGCGAATATGCAAAAAACCCTATTCTGCGCAGGGTCCGTATGTACATAGCGTTTTTTGTAAAGTTTATATTTGAACCCGACAGAAAACAAAGATTAAAAGCGTTCAGGCAAGGGGTTAAAGAAGGTAAAGCAGTTTGTATAAACGATGCTCAGGGGTGAACAGATGATCCGTTTGATTAAAGATATGCAAGCTGCGAGCCGATTTTCATTTATTTGTTTTTTATTTGTTGCAGCAGCATGTGTATGCTCTGCAACAATAAATCTTATTTTACGTTTTTCTGCAGAGCTGCAAACCGGCTTTCTTGCATCGGTTAATACACTTGTTGCAATTCCGGCAAGCTTTGTTTACTTATTATTATTTATATTGCCCGGATTATTTATAGTTCATCTGCTTATTAAAAAAAATTACATAAAAAAGAAACATGTGCTGTTAATATCAATTACTTTAAGTTCATTATTGGCTTATTTAGTGTTCTGGGTTTATTTTCTCAATCATATTGCCGGAAGAGTGACTGCTTTTATTGTTATTCTTTTGTGCATTTTTCTGTTCTTTTTCCGTTTTAAATCAATAAAGGATTACATTTTTGACCCATCATTCATTAAACCGCTTACAATATGCTTTATTGTCGGATGTATGTACTCGGGTATTTTACTTTTATACGGAAGCTCGTCCGGAGATATATCTGCAATTGCAAACAACCGTTTTTTTGAAAACATGGCACATGACAATATAATACCCCGTATAGTCTTTGATATGGCATATAACGGTTCACCGCTGTATATGATTGATAACTATTGGTTTGTAAGCGACAGACCACCGGTTGCCTCTGCAATTACATTACTTTTATATCCTTTAAATATTTTTATCATGAACCCCTCCTTAATTATTCAATTTCTTGGGATGCATATACAGTTATTGTGGATTCCGGTACTCTACTGTTTATGCGATTTCTTTTCGTTATCGGGACGTATTCGCAGTTTTATCATTTTATGTGCCGTATTTTCCGGAGTTTTTCTGATTAATTCTGTTTACGTATGGCCAAAACTCTCTACGACCGTATACTTTTGTCTGGTACTATTTCTGACATTCGAACTGGCTGATGAAAAAAAGAACACAAAAAAAGCAGCGGCTTCTGCGATATTGATTGGTATTGCAACAGCGATGGCAATCCTTACACATGGCGGAATAATGTTTTCGTTTATTGCTCTTGGGATGGCGATTATAATTTGCGAAAAGAGATTTAATTTTAACTACAGAGACATATTTTACTCATTAGGCTCATTTGCGGTTATGTATTTACCCTGGCAATTGTTCAGTAGATATCAGGACCCTTCCGGAAATAAATTGCTTAAACTGATTTTCGCAGGTCCCGGAGCAGAGCATTTATCACTTACCGAAGGAGTTATGGCATATTATACACAAACCCATGTGGATCATATTTTTACCCAAAAGTTTTTGAACATTTTTGATATGTTTGTATTTGATATATGGCAGTATGCGACTCTTGAGAATATTCGGGCAATAGTATTTGCAAAATCTATTGCAACAGCTGCTGTATTAAATGTGTTTTTAGTTATTGCAGTTTTGTATTTCTTATATCGTTTTTGCTTTAAAAAGGAGCGGCTCTGTTACAAACACCGGGTTATTTTATGGTTTACCATTTTATCCTTTACAGTTTGGCCATTGTTGATGAACACCGGAGCAATTTTATATCAAGGGTCTTATTTTAACCTTGTCTTGTTATTTTTGGTGATTGCTTTCGGAGTTAAGTACTCAAGCAGATATATTGCAATTCCGGTTTTTATAATAAATATCATTATGTTTATTTTTACATTTGTACTTTATAGATATCAATCAATAGAGCAAGGGTTTTCGCATATGAATGTAAGCATGCTGGCTTTAACGCTATTGTCATTTGTTTTATTATTCGCATATTTTTACTTTTATGGCAGCGATAAAAAGCCGGAAGAAAATAATCTCGAAAAGAGCAGTGATATACTATGATAAAAATTTCGTATGTTATCCCCTGTTACGGGTCGGAATCAACAATAAAATCTGTTGTGGATGATGTTAAGGCAGTTATTTCAACAAGGTCCGGCGAGCTGGATTATGAAATAGTGCTTGTTAACGATTATTCTCCTGATGATGTTTGGGATGTAATATTAAAACTATCAAATGAAAACCCGAAAATAAGAGGATTTTGCCTTTCGAAGAACTTCGGGCAGCATGCGGCTTTAATGGCGGGATATAAAAAAGCAACGGGAGATATTATTATATCACTCGATGATGACGGTCAGACGCCTGCAAGCGAATCATTGATACTCATTGATAAAATTAATGAAGGGTACGATGTTGTATACGGAAGATACCGCAAGAGAAAGGACAGCAGCTTTCGTAAATTCGGCACCTATGTGAATAAAAAAATGGCGGAAACGCTTGTAGGCAAACCGAAAAATGTTGAAATAACCAGTTTTTATGCACTTAAACGTTATGTTGCACTTGAGATGGTGAAGTATGAAAACTCATACCCTTATATTCATGGTTTGATTTTCCGCACAACAAGTAATTGTGTTAATGTTACTATTGAACATGAGCACAGAGTAACCGGGAAATCGGGATATACTCTCTCCAAGCTGCTTTCGCTTTGGCTCAACGGGTTTACGTCGTTTTCCGTAAAACCGCTTCGGATAGCAACGGTAATGGGGTTCATTTGTTCGTTTATCGGGTTTATTTTTATTATTTATACTATTATTGAGCGGATTTTGAATCCCGGGCTTCCTGCGGGCTATGCAATCACCATATCAATACTCTTGCTGGTCGGTGGTATAATAATGGGAATGCTTGGGATTATAGGTGAATATATCGGAAGGTTATATATAAGTATTAACAAAGCACCGCAATACATAATTAAAGACTCAACCGATAGGGAATAAAACTGCGAAGAGAAATAAAGTTTTATAATAAAAAACCGTAAATGAGGTCATTTGCGTAATTTGTTATCATTAATAAAACTGTAGATTACATGGAGGGTACGATGGTTCGTATCGGGGTTATATGCCCGTCGGAGATTGCGCTAAGGCGTTTTATGCCGGCTTTAATGAAAAATAAAAATTTTGTGTTTGCCGGCATAGCATATGCAAATGCAGATAATTTTTGCTTTCCACCGGACATGGATGAAGCAAAGCGGCAGAGTATTTTAAACGGTGAAAAAGAAAAGGCGCAAGTATTTATTGATAACTACGGCGGGGAGATATTTCCAAGTTATGAAGCAATAGCGGTATCGCCCGGTATTGACACATTATATATTCCGCTACCGCCTGCGCTGCATTATAAATGGGCGAAAATTGCTTTGGAAAACGGGAAGCATGTGCTGCTTGAAAAACCGGCGACCCTTGAACTGTCACAAACACAGGATTTAATTTCCATTGCGAAAAAGCAATCGCTTGCTCTTCATGAGAACTATATGTTTGTTTTTCATAATCAGATTGAACATATCAGCTCTCTGATAAAAAACGGTATCGTTGGAGATGTACGTTTATACCGTATATCCTTTGGTTTTCCGAAAAGAGAAGCAAATGATTTTCGTTACAACAAAAAACTCGGCGGTGGTGCATTATATGATGCGGGCGGGTATTTAATTAAATATGCGTCTATGCTTCTTGGGGACAGTATTAATCTTGCTTATTCAAACATGAATCATACAGAAGAGTTTGATGTTGATATTTACGGCTCGGCTGCTTTTGTAAATGACAAAGGCGTTACAGTACAGGCTGCCTACGGGATGGATAATGAATACCGCTGTGAGCTTGAAGTTTGGGGAAGCAAGGGGATGCTTACAACGGGCAGGATACTCACGGCACCGGAGGGTTTTGTTCCGGAGGCTGTCATTAAAGCCGGAGGCAAGGAAGAGATTATCAAACTGCCTTCGGATGATGCATTTGCGAAATCCATCGAATGGTTTAAAAAGTGTATAGCATCCGAAGAAAAAAGAGAAACCGGATATGGTGATATAAGTCTTCAAGCTTCACTATTGGAAAAGTTTCTTAGATCAGCAACGAAAAATCTCATAAAATAACTCTGTCACTGCATCCGGGAAGACAGTATATATTTATAAAGCTGGTGTTTTGCATGAAAAAAAAGATATGTATAATCGGTGCAAACAGTTATATTGCACGCAATATGGTTTATGTATTAAATAACCGTTATGCCGGTTATGATATTTTGCTGTATGATTATCAGGATTCTTTTGCTGACGGTGCATCGGGTTACAAGAAAATCAATGTTTTGTGTACAGAGTCGATTCAAGAGATAGACCTTGATGTTGATTTGGTTTTTGTTTTTACGGGTAAAACAGGCACTGCAGTAGGATTCGACGAATATGAATCCTTTATAGATCTCAACGAAAAGGCTTTGTTGAATATTTTATCTGAATATCACAGGCAAAAATCAAAAGCGAAAATTATCTATCCGTCTACACGGCTCGTTTATAAAGGGCTTGCAGGGCAGTTGAAAGAGGATTCGGAAAAAGAATTCAAAACAATTTATGCGGTCAATAAATATGCAAGTGAGCAGTATCTGAAAATATACTCATCGGCATATGGGGTGAGGTATTGTATTTTTCGTGCATGTGTTCCTTACGGTTCATTTATACACGGGGCTTCGTCTTACGGAACTGCAGAATTTATGCTCGGGCGCGCTCAAAAAGGAGAGGAGATTGTTCTTTTTGGAGACGGCAGCGCAAGGCGTACGTTGACATATATTGAGGATTTATGTGAAAGCATGATTTTAGGTGCATTATCAACGTCTTGCGAAAATGATGTATTTAACATCGGAGGCGAGGATTACAGCCTTAATGAAATGGCTTCTTTGATTGCGGATAAGTATGGTGTCCCGGTTAAATATGAAGACTGGCCGGAAATGGCACTAAAGGTTGAATCCGGCGATACGGTTTTTGATTCGGGGAAGCTTGACGGTATTATTAAATACAATAGAAATATGACATTTAAAGACTGGCTGCGGATATCCCCGAAGCTATAATAAACGTGAAAATATAAGCCGGGGCGTAATTTGCTGAAATACTATAGTATATGTTATACTGCCGTATAAAATAATGGAGGTTGTTAATGAAAGGTATTATTCTGGCGGGCGGAGCGGGAACAAGGTTATATCCGCTTACACGGGTTACAAGTAAGCAGCTTTTGACCGTATATGATAAACCGATGATTTTTTACCCGCTTTCCACATTAATGCTTGCGGGGATTAAAGATATACTGATAATTTCCACACCCGAAGACCTGCCGAACTTTGAAAGGCTCTTAGGTGACGGTAATGATCTTGGCTTAAGTTTTTCATACAAGGTACAACCTTCACCCGACGGTCTGGCTCAGGCATTTATTCTCGGAGAAGAGTTTATCGGAAATCAATCCTGTGCAATGGTGCTTGGAGATAATATATTCTACGGTAACGGGTTTTCGGGTATGCTTCAAAAAGCGGCGGCAAAGGAAACCGGAGCAACTGTGTTCGGATATTATGTAGATGACCCTGAAAGATTTGGTGTTGTGGAGTTTGACCGAAACGGTCAGGCAATAAGTCTTGAAGAAAAACCCTCAAAACCGAAGTCGAATTATGCTGTAACAGGGCTATATTTTTACGATAATAAATGTGTAGAATATGCAAAAAATCTAAAACCCAGCGCAAGAGGTGAGCTTGAAATTACAGACCTTAACCGTATATATCTGGAAAACGGAGCACTTGAGGTGACAACGCTCGGGCGCGGATTTGCCTGGCTTGATACGGGAACAATAGACAGTCTTATGGATGCATCAAACTTTATAATGGCAGTAGAAAAAAGACAAAGCATAAAAATCTCGGCAATAGAGGAAATTGCATACCGTATGGGGTTTATCGACATAAAGCAACTCGAAAGGCTTGCTGACGGATATGGGAAATCACCTTATGGTGAGTATTTGATGAAAGTTATAAGCGGCAGGATAAAATGAAAGTAACAGAAACCAAAATTAAAGGTGTTTATATTATTGAACCGCAGGTGTTTGGTGATGCGCGCGGTTGGTTTATGGAGACTTACAGTAAAATCAAAATACCGCAGATTGATTGCGATTTTGTGCAGGATAATCAATCATTTTCGGCCCAAAAAGGCACACTTCGCGGTATCCATTTCCAAAAACCGCCGATGGAGCAGGCAAAGCTTCTCCGATGCACAAGAGGCGCTGTTATGGACGTTGCAGTAGACCTGCGTCCCGATAGTCCGACATATAAACAGTGGGTAAGTGTAGAGCTTTCAGCTGAAAACAAGAAACAGCTTTTTATTCCGAGAGGTTTCGGTCACGGTTTTATAACTCTGACGGATGATACCGAGTTTATATATAAAACTGATAATTATTACAGCCCTGAACACGACTCGGCGATTTTATGGTCAGACCCGGAAATAGGAGTTGATTGGGGCACGGATAATCCGGTCGTATCCGAAAAGGATGCAGCAGCATTGCCGCTGAATGAACTAAATGGATAGAAGAGATAAAATAATAAGCAAATGCAACTTAAACGGTGCCGGTCTGGAAATAGGGCCGAGTATCAATCCTGTTGTTCCGAAATGCGACGGGTATAATATAGAAACCATTGACCATACCGATAAAAAAGGATTAATTGAAAAATACAGCTCGCATGGGATAAATCTGGATAAAATTGAAGAAGTTGATTATGTTTGGAATGGTGAATCATATAAAGAATTGACCGGTAAGATAAACCATTATGATTATATAATCGCTTCTCATGTGATAGAGCATACATGCGATTTAATAGCTTTTCTTTGTGATTGTTCAGAGCTGCTTAATGAAAACGGGGTATTGTCTTTAGTTATACCGGACAAAAGATTCTGTTATGATTATTTTCGCCCGGTAACATGTATTTCACAGGTGATTGACCGTCATTTAAGCAAATGCACCTTTAATTCACCCGGGAGTGTGTATGATTATTACAGCAGTGTATGTTTTTGCGGTGATAATCTGGCGTGGGAAGGGCTTCACCCGCCGTTTGATGTGGGTTTGGCGTATGATACATCGGATGCAAAGGAAGCTTACTTAGAAGTTTTAAACAATGAAAAATATATTGATATACATAATTGGGTATTTACAAAAAACTCATTTGAACTTATTATCCATAACTTAAATTGTCTGGATTTAATTGATTTAGTTGTTGCGGAAAGCTTTGATACAAAAGGACACGAGTTTTATGTCTCTCTGGTCAAGCGGGATGTTCCCTTTCAGAGCAGCAAAGAGGAACGCTTAAGGCTGACACTTAATGCAAAAAATGAACTTGAACCCGGTGAACCGGATAAATATTCCACAGAAAAGATAAATGGTCTAAAAGAATACATAGATAAGCAATATGAAACAATCAAAGAACAAAAAGAACAAATTGCAGCTCAAAATGAACAAATAGAAAATATATACAAATCAAAAACTTACAAAACCGGAGAAAAAATACAAAAAATATACAGAAAGTTTGTACCGGGGAAAATCCGGTAAGATATAGGAGATGTACTGATGAAAATACTTGTAACCGGTGGAGCGGGGTTTATAGGCGGGAATTTTATACATGATACTTTAATTAATTATCCCGATGATGAAATTATTTGTGTTGATAAGCTTACTTATGCAGGAAATATGGAAACTCTTGCATCTGCTGCGGACAATAAGAATTTTCATTTTGAAAAAGCGGATATAGCCGATACTGCAGCAATAAGGGGAATCTTTGAAAAATACCGCCCGGACTATGTAATTAATTTTGCTGCGGAGAGTCATGTTGACAGAAGTATCACGGACCCCGGGGTTTTCCTAACGACAAACATACTTGGAACACAGGTTCTGCTGGATGCTTCAAAGGAGTTTAATGTCAAAAGATACCATCAGGTATCAACCGACGAGGTTTATGGTGATTTACCGCTTGACAGACCCGACCTGCTCTTTACCGAGGAAACACCGATTCATACCTCAAGCCCTTATTCGGCATCAAAGGCAGGTGCGGATTTGCTTTGTCTTGCATACGTACGCACATTTAAAATGCCGATAACCATTTCCAGATGCAGCAATAATTACGGTCCGTACCATTTTCCCGAAAAGATGATACCTCTTATGCTCATAAACGCAATGCAGGATAAACCTCTTCCCGTATACGGAAAAGGTGAAAACGTCCGCGACTGGTTATATGTAATCGACCATTGCCGGGCGATAGACCTTATAGTACGCAAAGGTACTCCGGGAGAAGTTTATAATATCGGCGGGCATAATGAGAGAACAAATATTGATGTTGTAAAAACCATTCTGCATCAGCTTGGAAAACCCGAATCACTCATTAACTATGTCAAAGACCGTCCCGGTCATGATATGAGATATGCAATAGACCCGGCAAAAATCAACAATGAGCTCGGTTGGCTGCCGGAAACCAAATTTGAGGCCGGTTTAAGTAAAACAATTGAATGGTATAAGAATAATAAAAACTGGTGGCAAAATGTTCAAGATGGCGAGTATACAAAGTATTATGAAATGAATTACGGGAATAGAAAATAACACAAGAGAACCGTCCCCCCTGTGTTATAAACGGAGATAATAATGATACTTGTAACGGGAGCTGCGGGGCAGCTTGGAGCTGATATTGTTTCAGAACTAAAAAAGCGTGATATTAAATATATTGGCATCGATATTGCAGACCTCGATATTACTGATAATAAAGCGGTCGATGCTTATATAAAAGAGAAAAAACCGGAGTGCATCATACATTCGGCAGCATATACTGCCGTTGATAAAGCCGAGGATGAACCGGAGTTGTGTTTTAAAGTAAATGCAGAAGGTGCCGGAAATATCGCAAAGGCTTGTAAAGAAATTGATGCAGAGATGATTTATATCAGTACCGATTACGTTTTTGACGGTGACGGAGACAAACCATATGAAACCGATGCGGTCAAAGCTCCGGTTTCTGTATACGGAAAGAGTAAGCTTATGGGAGAGGAGGCTGTATCAAGTGAGCTCTATAAGTATTACATTGTCAGAATCTCCTGGGTATTCGGAAAACACGGCAATAATTTTGTCAAAACAATGCAACGCCTGTCCGGGACTAATGATAAGTTAAATGTAGTCAGTGACCAGATTGGAAGTCCGACGTATACGACAGATTTGGCTGTGCTTCTTTGTGACATGGTTTTATCGGGAAAATACGGAGAGTATCATGCCACAAATGAAGGGTATTGCTCATGGGCAGAGTTTGCAGACGAGATAATGCTGCAAAGCGGGAGCGAATGTAAAATAAACCCGATTCCTTCCGAGCAGTATCCGACAAAGGCGGTAAGACCAAAAAATTCGCGCTTGTCAAAAGTAAGCTTGGATAAAGCAAGTTTCTCAAGGCTTCCGGAGTGGCAGGATGCACTAAAAAGATATTTGAAGCAATAAATGGGGTAACTATGAATCTCACCGCAAAATTAAACACTTTTGTAAAAATATTTAAATATGAAAAACATAAAATGCTAAGTTTAATTATAGTATTTTTGTGTTCCTTAACGATTGCGGTTTTATTTGAACGCTATAACAGCTTATCCTTCCCGTATATTTGGAGTTTAATCGGAACTTCACAGCTTTTTACGGAGTTTTTTAGTTTTTCTGACATTTTTTCTTTATTTTTTCTATATAGATTTATATTATTTTTTAGTATTACATTTTTTATTTTACTGCACTTTATTATTAATATATCGGTATTTTATGATATCGTTTACAGATACAGATATCTTATAGCTGTATTGCTATTTTTAGTTTTAGTGATAAATAAGGTTCATTTTTCGTCTGTTGCTATGTTTAATGCATATATTCAACCGGGATACGGATCGGATTTTATTAATCCTTTTTTTAATAATCCGCACCCGATACGCAGTGACGAATGGCTTGTTACGACTCCGGTACAATTATCCGCCGGGTTCGGCACAGAGCCGCTTGGGCGCTTTAATGACGTGCTGCGGGGTACCGCAACGGTTAATATGCCCAATGGTGTAGCCATTAATCTGGCTTCGCTTGCGTTTCCGATGAGTCTTTTCTATATTTTCGGAGCGGAATATTTTGTCAGCGCACGGTGGGTTGGTTTTCTGATAATAACATTTATGGTCTCGTTTGAGTTTTCATATATTATATCGGGAAAAAAACGTCTGATCGGTGCGGTTGGTGCATGCCTTATTACGTTCTCGCCGTTTTTCCAGTGGTGGTCATATGTATATTTTATAACCTCGGGACTTGGTGCTCTCGTTTGTTTGTATTATTTCATTAACTCGGAAACAACTCTTAAGAAACTGTTGTTATCCTTTGGTGTTGTAATGTTTATTTCACAGTTTATTGTCACCTTATATCCTGCATGGCAGGTTCCTGCAGGATATTTGTATTTCGGTATTGCCGTTTGGATGGTAGCGGCAAATTGGAACAAAGTAAAAACGTTTAAGAAAATCGACTATGGAATTATTGCTCTTGGGATTGTGTTGATTGCAACTGTCGTAGGAACATATGTTTTATATTCGCGCGAATATATTGAAGCGATTTCAAACACAGTTTATCCGGGCACAAGAATCAGCACCGGCGGAGAGCTTAGTATTCGTGATTTTGCAAACAGAACAATTCTCGGCGGGATATTCGGACCGCTTGAGGCATCAAGAGTTGTAACGGGTGGTTCAAATGTCTGTGAGTTCGGTGGGTTTTTTACACTTTTCCCGGTACCCTTACTTTTTGTTTCATATATGATTATCAAAAAACGTGTGCCTGATTTTCTAAGTATTTTTCTGATTGCTTTTTCTTTAATACTCGGATCATATGTGTTTATCGGATGGCCCGAATGGCTTTCTAAACTAACACTTATGTCGTTTTCTATTTCAACACGCGCTATTGATATAATAATATTTGCTCAGGTGTTTTTATTAATCCGTGCGATGTCGAGATTTACAAAAGTATCCGAAGAGGAAAATAACCGCCTGAAAACAGGATTACTTGCATGGTCGACAGTTATCGGGTTTTGTATGATAATAATTGTAGAAAGACTTGCGAGAAAAACGTTTATTATTCTTCCCGACCCAATATACCCCGGTTATCTGATTGCATCTTTTATTGGATTTACTGCAATTATCTACAGTTTGCTTGATTTTCAACGGAATAAAAAAATCTTTACATTTGCCTGTTTATATATGATTATTCTGTCCTGCATTACATGGTTTAATATTCACCCGATGTCAAAGGGGCTCGATGTGATATATTCAAAACCGCTCAGTGCAAAAATTTCCGAGCTTGCAACCGATACCGATGAAAAATGGGTTTCACTGCAGGGCATTGTCGGGTCGTCTTATCTTATTGCAAACGGAGCTTCAACAATTACATCCGTAAACATATATCCAAATCTCGACCTTTGGTATAAACTTGACCCTGACAGGATTTATGAAAATGAATATAACCGGTATGCGGTAATTACTGCAGAGCTGACAGGAAATAAAACAAGCTTTGCACTTCATGCAAGCGACCATATGCATATTAAACTCTCGTATGATGACTTAAAGCAGGCAGGTGTAAAATACATCCATACGACAGGGTGGCTTGATTGGAGAGATGATATTAAGTTCGATTTAATATATAATGAGGGTGGCGCAAGGATTTATTCCGTTAATTATGAAGATTGAATTAATGTGTTAGTTTTAAGCTGAAATGGAAAGGGTTTATTTAATGACAGGTAGGATTATAATATTTTTATTAACTTTTATCGGAGCAGTATTTTTGCTTACAACGACTGCTTCCGCTTATATCGACCCTGCGACGACTGCGATGCTGACGCAGATAATTGCGGGTGCATTTATTACGCTGGGGGTTGTGTTTGGCGTGTTCCGGCGTAAAATAATAATGTTCTTTAAGAACATGAATGTTAACCGCATTAAAAGGAAAATTGAACGGGAAGCAGAAAAACAAAACAAAAATAAAGAAAACAGTCAGGATATCAAACAACCCGATACTAATGGCTCAAATGGCGAGGAGTAATTCAAATTGGCAAGCAAAATAAAACAATTGTTTCCGGATAAACAAAAAACGATAACGATTTTATCATTATCGTTTGTTTCCGCTTTTATGATATTTATATATACACCTCTCGATATTTACCTGCATAACCCGGTGGATTTTATTGTCGGTTGGAAGTTCTTATTGCCTCCGTTACTTCTTGTTTTTTTAATATTCTTTATTCTGCTCAGTGCATTGTTTTTTATTATATGGCGTTTTAAGCTGACAGCCGGTATTGTTATTCACGCGTTTTTATTTGCATCGATAATTTTTGCAAGATTCGGACTGAATCTGTTTTCGGCTTCATATATTTATATGCTTATTTTTACTGTTTTAGCTGCAGTCTTATGGACACTTCTTATTAATAAGTGCAATGCGGATGCTTTGGACATTTCGGTTCTTTTAGTGTGGGGGTTAATTATCGCCGCATATCTTCAGACATTGTTTTTAAACGGAAATATGATAGAAATAAGGGGAGTACAGACAACATATAGTGACCGTTCGCTTTATAATATTTTAAACATGCTTTTATGGGTTGTTGTCATACTTATACCGCCTTGTATATATGTTTTACTGCTGATGAAAAAGAAAATATTCCGGTTTGAAAAAGCACTCGTACTTTCGGTGATTGCATTTGCTCTAATGCAGGCGACAGGGCTTGTTACGGCAGCGATGTCTGCAGATTTGCCAAAAGGGTATGACGAGGGTGATTTAAGATATAAGTCATATGAAAACCTTACAAGGTTTAATAAGGATAAAAATATCATGGTTTTTGTTCTTGACCGTCTGGATGTCGAATATATGAAGGATACTCTGGAGGAATATCCGCATTTATATGAGAAGCTCGACGGGTTTACTCACTTTGAGGATAATATGACTGAGTATATGGACACGTTCCCGTCTGTTACCGCATTTTTGACACAGTATTATTACGAGCAGGGACAGTCTCTCGGTGAATACTGGGAAAAAGCCTGGAGTCTGCACGGGTATATTGATACGCTGATAGATAACGGCTTTTATACCAATTTATATCTCGACTATACATCAACATATGATGACCTTGAGCAGATAGAAGAAAGAACAAATAATTTACAGGAGCTAAAAAGACTTGATGTAAATCCCGGCGGGTTTGTTGACATAACAACACGGCTTTCGCTTGGCAGATCTGCACCGTATTTGATGAAAAATCTTTTTCTCGCAAATGTCGGACCAAACTTCGGGAACGGGTTTTTCGTTTTTCCAAAGTGGGCTCAGGACCTTGTTATCGGAATGCATTCGGATTTAAAGTTTCTGTCATATATTAAGCAAAATGAGTTTTCGGCAGATGTAGAGGAAAGTACTTTTACTGTTAAGCACTTCAACTGCTCTCATGTACATGGACACAGGGATAACCCGGCTTCTTACGGTTATCATTTTGATGATGAAAGCGGTACTATAAAATTAGGCGGCAACACGATTGACAGTACCAGGGCGTTTTTTGAGATATTAGACACTTATTTTAATTATATGAAAGAATTAGGTGTTTACGATAATACTATGATCATTATGCTCGCTGACCATGGAGCTGACAGGGTTATCAGAGAGGGTGACCCGAGCTTTGAGAGGCTTGCAAAAAGAACGGGAAGCTTGCTCATTAAACCGTTCGGCAGCACAGGCAGATTACAGATTGACACCAAAACAGAGCTTTCCAATAAATATCTCGGAGCAAGTGTTTTGGAAGCTGCGGGGTTACCGGACCTTAAGACCGGTCTTTCATATTTTGACTTAATTAACGGTGCAGAGCCGCCTGTACGTATCATGTACGGCACAGAGCAATGGATATTACCATGGGCAGAGCAAGGCTCATCAGCAGTCCTTAATATATACGGCATCTATGAAGTATCCGGAGACGCAAATAAAGACGAAAATTGGGCTTTAATACCCATAAATTGACGAAATATACAGTTTTTAAACATAGAGCAGGTTCATTATATTTGGTTTTCCAATATATAATGAACCGAATATTATGTTTATATAAATTATTAAATCAGACAATTATACTATTGATTAATCTTCTCAAGAGCGTCACTTAATGATAAACCTTCTTTTAAAAGCTCATTAAACTGTTCAATAGTTTCTTGCTTTCCTTGTTGTATTCCCTCTTCCAGGGCGGATTCTCTCAGGACTCGTTTTTCCGCCTCTGCATCGTACTCCCAGTTCAACATCATTGACACCTCCAAATAATGCTCTGTCAGAAAATCTGACAAGACACCTGTATTTATGCATAAATCAATGGCTGTAACTATTGCTATGTCCCTTGACATTCCATTTGATTGATTTTTACGTATTTCTTCAATTAGATATGCATACCCTTGTAAAGTTAAACTCCGGTTAAGTGAATTATCACCACTGCCAAGATTGATATTTATTATCTCTGCGATTAGTTCCATTGATGGGTTTACATTTTGTACCAGAAATGCATCAGACAATTTTATTTTATTTATTGTGAGCTTTTGCTTACCGTTATATAATATATAGAACTTCGGTGCCGGAATCTTAACCTGTGCAGTGTTATATAACTTGTTCCTATCTAATACATGCAAGTAGAGTATATCTGTAATATATGATAACAACCTTAAAGGCATATTTGCCGATAATGTGCTTTGATGCTCAAAGAAAATAATTAACTGGTTATCTATACACGCTGCTAAATCGTTGTATTTTGCCAATATTTCATTTGATTCGAAGGTTGTGACCAAAGTGGTATCGGGTAACTGCTCATTTGCAACCGCATTATATAATTCTAAAAACCTTTTGCTGTCACTGAACAGAGTGCGAAATAGTGTATCTTTATATTCCCTTCCTGATTTTTGTGTTAATGAATTATCCATAACAGAACCAACCTTTCAAATTATATCATAAATCCTTAAATATGAGAACAAAATTAGTATTAACAACCGTAGTACTACCGTATCATGACATTAAAAAACTGTCCATAAACACAAAAGTTGTAAAAATTGTGGATTTTTACAACTTTTGTGTTTATATATATAATTTTTTATGTGACAAATTCTACATTTTCGGTGCAAATAAAGAAAAATTCAAGAAATTTGATTTTTTTTCAAAACATTGAAATATTATATGCAAATAATATCCATAGAGCAAATAAATTATGAGAAAATTGTTGATTTTCTTGGAATTCAAGTTTATAATTTATATTAGGAAACGAAAGTGCCTCGCTGAGCATCTTTGATGTCATATATGACATAAAGCTTCAGCGGCAGGCGAGAAGTGTTGAAGCCACTCCCCGCCCTGTATACGTAAAATGACTACGTACACAATAGCTTAATCGCTACACCATATGACTATTATATGATGTATTGCACACAGGTGCAATAGTATCTCATTTATAGTTAGTTGTGTTGCACATAATATGCTGTGTATGTAAGCTGCGTTAAGACGCTGTACAAACGTACCCGGCATTTTTCGTTTCCAATATAAAAGAACCACCCAGGTCTGATTTTATATAAATAAATGGTTAGTTGAAACTGGGTGGTTTGTAAGGATAAAAATATTGGAAAATGAAGAAATTAAAGTTGCTATTATTATTCCATCTCTTGAACCGGGAAATAGACTAATACAACTGTTAGAAAATTTACATGAGACCTTAAAAAAGCAAGAAAATTCAAATATACTTGTAGCTCTTATTATTGTTGACGATGGCAGCGGATCTGAGTATTTACATCTATTTAATAAAGCGCAAGAAAAGTACAATTGTATAATATTAAAGCACGCTGTAAATTTCGGGAAAGGCCGTGCATTAAAAACAGCGTTTAATTATTATTTGTTGAATTATCTTGATTATCATGGAGTTGTCACAGCAGACTCTGATGGACAACATACAGCACAGGATATTATTAAATGTATATATAAACTTTCCGGTAGTTGCGAACTAATTTTAGGTTGCCGTGATTTTAACAGTAAAAATATTCCATTTAAGAGCTTAATTGGAAATAGATTAACAAGAAGCATAGTATATTTTTTATGTGGTTTAAAAGTGAAAGATACTCAAACCGGACTTCGTGCAATATCAACTGAAATGATTAAAAAAGTTATTTTAGTTTCCGGAGAAAGATTCGAATATGAAATGAATATGCTAATTGAATGCAATAATAGTAAAACGAAAATTGAAGAAGTATCTATTGAAACTATTTATTTGGATAAAAACAAAGGAACACATTTTAACCCTTTGCTTGATTCAATAAGAATTTATAAAACTTTTGTGAAGTATATATTATCAGCTGTTTCATCGTTTTTGCTGGATATCGGGTTTTTTGCTGTAATCTTATGCTTAACTAAAGGAATTTTTGCTTCATATATACTTTTTTCCACGATTTTAGCAAGGATTATCTCTTCGTTTTATAATTATCTTGTTAACAAAAATATTGTTTTCTCAGGAAAAAATCAAAAAAGTACATTCCTAAAATATTATAGTTTGGCAGCAGTAATAATGTTGGTCTCAGGTGTGTTCACCGCATTAATATTTAATTTTTCATTTCTTAATGAAGTTAGCTCAAAAATACTTATTGATACAGTTTTATTTCTGCTTAGCTATTATATTCAGAAAAGATTTATATTTTAATTAATTCAAGGAGAGTCGTTCATGGATTTATTTATTATTTTCTTAGTTTTATCTGTTATTTCTTCAGCACTTGCACAACTATTAAAATACAGATTTGAACAAACAATTGCTATAACATGTTTTTCAATTATAGTAATTTTATATGTCTTTGGGTTATTTAGGATTATGCTTTTCGGGTATTACTTTATTCTTGCAGTAAGCGTAGTTGCTCTCGGTGTATGTGTGTGGAATATTTATATAAAAAAGTTCATTTTGAATAACATATTTACGCCCGGATTTGTTGTCTTTTGTCTTTTGTATGTCTTTTTTTGCTACGTACACAGAGATAGAATATTAATATACTGGGATGAATTTTCTCATTGGGGATTAGTTGTGAAAAATATGTATATGCTCGATGCTTTTGGAAATCATCCGTATGCAACAACAGCGTTTCGCGGTTATCCGCCGGGTTCTGCACTATTCCATTATTTCTGGATGAAAGTGAGCGGTTATAACGAGTCTAATTTTTATATAAGCATGGGTGTACTCGGTTCATCATTATTATTGCCGATTTTTAAGAACATTACATGGAATAATTTTAAAGTAATACCATTAGCTGCATTATTCGTATTTATCCTTCCTGTATTTCCCTTTAACTATTTCTATACTGAAGTTTATGTTGATGCACTTCTTGGAATTCTTACTGCGTATATATTATTCTCATATTTTACAGAAAAAAATTACGATTTTTCTTTTTATATTAATATTATTCTTGCATTTGCTGTATTAACCATTGTAAAAGCATCAGGGTTTGGGCTTGCATTAATTGCGGCTTTAATAATTATTATTGACTTAATAAATAAAGCCTATAAATCAAGAAATGATAAGAAATATATTTCAGAAAATGGTATAAGGATAAAAACTATTTTACTGCGATTTTGGAAGTCGAGAACTTTTCTAATTTCCGCTATTGTTTTGATTACTCCAATATTAGTTAATTTTTCATGGAGTATTTACCGAAATTTCACAAACACAGCATATGCATGGTCTGCTGTAAGTGATATGACATTAAGTGCAGTTATTGAGTTTATCAAAGGCAATGGAGAGCCTTATCAATACATTGTTCTAAATAGGTTTATTGGATCTTTAATGTTTGGAGTCAGTTCTTTGTACTTTACATATTTTCAAAATGCATTAATTCTTGCGGCGATTCTTTTGATCTGGATAATGAAAAGTAATAACTCGGAAAAAAATAACCTTATAAGCGCCTCCGTCGGAATTTTTTGCGGATGGATTCTATATGCAATTTCTTTGGTTGTAATATATCTATTTGCTTGGTCAGATTTTGAAGCGGTCGTATTAGCTTCGTTTAGCCGATACATGAACACATACTTTACAATAATAATATGTATGTTTTGTTGTCTTTTCATATTTTATACAAATGAAAAAAGTATCAGTAAAAACAAGAAATTTGCATATCTCGCAATTTTACTTTCTGTTTTCTTATTTTTATTTGATTTAGGAGTAGTACTTCGTTTACTGGACCCACCTACAGATGGTGGGCGTGGAAATGTCACAATTTCAAAAATATCTTCAATGGAATTTGATTATAAGGATGATAGAATTAACTACATAGCACAAAATTCTGAGGGTCTTCATTATTGGATGGCAAGATATGAAATGACACCAATTGAGATAAGTGAATATATGTTATGGAGTATTGGAACACCATATTATGACGGAGATATCTATACAAGAAACATAACGCTAAATGAATGGTTAGATATCTTAAGAAGAGATTATACATATGTTTATCTGGAATACATCGACGAACAGTTTGTCACTCAGTTTGGCGGAGCATTTGAAAATGTCGGGCAAATTCAAAATAATTCATTATATAAAGTTACAGAACAAAATGGTCAAATTATCCTAGTATATGTAGATATATGATCTGCTGTCATACATGATTTTATGTAATTGTAACAATTTGTAAAAAAATGTAGAAAAAATGTAATTTTGGGGTTGACATAATAACATTGAGTGTATATAATTCATTTTCTCAGCGCAAATTTTACGTTTACATAATAACATAAAAGGGGTATTTATGATGAAGATGAGATCAAAGAGGCTGATTAGTCTCGCAATTGTGCTGGTACTGCTGACGGCAATGGTAGTGCCTGTTGCATCTGCGGCACCTGCATCACCGGTGACCGGCTGGGAAAGACAAGGCAATTCATGGGTCTATTATGAAAGTAGTCAGATGTTAAAAGGTGGCCCGCATCTAATTGGAGGAAGTTGGTTTTACTTCAATCCGGCTAATGGAGTAATGGCAACAGGATGGCAGTTCATTAATGGAGGATGGTATTTTTTCCATGCAAACGGTGTAGCGGCAACAGGTTCATTAGTTATTGACGGTGTAAGTTATGTTTTTGGCAGTAATGGCAGGTTGTTTTCACAAATGGCAAATGTCAGAAACGGCTGGTTTCAGCAAAATGATATATGGTATTATTATAGAAACGGTAGCTTACAGTTTGGTTGGCATCTTATTGATGGATCCTGGTTTTATTTAATACCCGATTCAGGAAGAATGGCTACAGGTTGGCATAATCAGGGTGCAACAAGATATTATCTGCACGACAATGGAATTATGGCGACAGGTTGGACACAAATCGGAGCTCACTGGTATTATTTCCATCCGTCAACAGGAGCGATGCTTACTGATTGGATTTCAATAGGCAATGCTCGTTATTACTTAAATCCGACAACCGGAATTATGGCTACCGGAACTGTTACTATAAATGGCAGCAGGCAGGATTTTGACGGAAACGGTGTTTGGCAGGGTCAAGCTGTCGATAGATTTAACGGTTGGTATTTTGAGGATAATGTTTGGTATCATTTTCTAAACGGCGTTATGGCAATAGGATGGCGCGCAGTTGATAATATTTGGTACTACTTTAATGCTAACGGTGTTATGCAAACGGGTTGGCTTACCCTTGATACAGGAACATATTTCCTTCATGATTTCGGAGGAATGGAAGCAGATTGGCTGCTTCTGGGCGGTTTCTGGTATTACTTTGGTCCATCCGGCGTAATGGTAACAAATAACTGGGTATTTTGGGGAGGCAACTGGTATTTCCTTCTACCTAACGGAAGAATGGTAACAGGTGACTTCACTACACCCGACGGAGTATTAAACAGATTTAATGCCACCGGTGCATGGACAGGATCAGTCAGCGGCGGTTCTTCAGCACCAACCGGCGGCGGCAGCACCGGATCCGGAAGCACACAAAGCGCCGGCGGTAACTGGGTACTTGAAGGCAACACATGGTATTATGTTATTAACGGAGTAAGACAAACAAGCTGGGTATTTGATGGTGGTTACTGGTACTACCTGCACCACAGCACAGGTGCAATGCAAACAGGTTGGTTATCGCACGGACATTGGTACTACCTGCGTGCTAACGGACAAATGATAATGAATGACTGGCTGTTTGATGGAGGCAACTGGTATTACTTCCAAGCCAACGGAACAATGGCACAAAATGTAACCCTTTTCTTAGGCGGAGTGGCTCGAAGCTTCCGCACAGATGGAACCTGGATAGGATAAAAAACCCCTAAATAATAATTTGCTCGCCCCCAAAGTGGGGGCGAGCACTTTTATGTTGAGGTTTTAATGCTCTTTGACGAGTGATTTAATAAACACATATATAACCCGTATAAGCAGCATACTCATCGGCAGACCGAACAGTATAAGCACTGTTTGAAGTGATGCGAGCCTGTTTTCGTTAAGAATAAATACTACAGGCAGGATGAAGAACATCAGGCACCAGAATATTTTCATCTTTTTCGAGGGGTTCAATGAATCCTCTTCGTTTCTGTAGCTTGCTTCGGATGTCAGCAGAATCATAACATCAAGTGTGGTAGCATTAAACATCATCATTGTTATACCGACAAGCAGCATTATTGCAAGCGGCATAAAGACCGGGAATGTTCTGAATACTTCGATTATAAGGTAACCTACGTCCGCGCCTTCGTTCATCATTCCGATAAAATCAAAGCTTCCGTTTAACTGATTTGCAAGTCCCGAGTTTCCGAGGACAAAAAACGATGTGAAACCGCCGAGGACACCTGCGCTCATGCCGCCGATAATCATGCCTCGTATGGTTCTGCCTTCGGATATTTTACCGAGAAATACAGGGACAATTACAGCCCATGCAATCCAGTATGCCCAGTAAAATACGGTGAAGTCCTGAACAAAGCCGCCAAGCTCTCTTGCAGGGTCAACATTTAGGCTCATCGGAATGAAATTATTGAAAAGACTTCCGATACCCGTAACCGCACCTTCGATAATAAAAAGGATGTTCGGTGAAAACAGGAATACAGCTATCAGCAGAGCGTACAAAACAACATTTATCTTGACCATGTTTTCTATTCCGCGTTTCATGAATATTGCAATCGTATAAATTATCGCTATGCCGAGCAGAACCGCTATAGAAACACCGTGGCTCATTTCGATACCGAACAGCTCGGAGAAGCATACGGGGGTAAGGGCTATTGAGATTGTAAGTGTAACTGATGCTGCAATCAAAACGCTTATCATTGTAAACAAATCAATTGCTCCGACGATTTTTTTGTTTTTAATCATCATTGCATCGGACATCTTATTTACGTTTTTACCCTTTGTATACATCCAGTATGCGTAAGCGACTGCGGGAAGGATATAGAACGCCCATGGTGTCGGGCCGAAATGAAATAGCGGATACGTCAGTGCAAGGTCTACCGCATCACCGTGCAGGGTATCTGCAAGGCTGTAGTAGTTCATCCATTCGCTGAATGCAAAGTAGATAAGGTCGGCAGCCATTGTTGTTGTATAAATCATTGCTGCCCATACAATTGTGGGATATTTTGGTTTATCTGTGTCGCCGAGCTTGATTTTACCGTACTTGCTGAATGCAAGGACTACAAGAATCGCAACGAACAGAAATCCGATCAGCAGATAATACCAGCTGAAATTGTCGATAAATGCTTTTAATCCGCCGTCAATAAAGCCTGCGCTTTGGTCGGGGAAGATAAGCAAAATCGCACCCAAGCCTACCAGCACCAAAAGTGGGATGAGCAGGATGGATAAGTTGAACTTTTTCCTAATCATTTAATTTCTCCTCCAAAAAACTTATTTTTCTTTTTAATTCATCATAAACCTGAGTTTTTGTTAAGTTTCGGTTTATGTTGTTTATATTTGAAAGCAGTGCCTGCTCTCCGGGGTTAAAGACGAGTACTGCATGCAGCTCAAGCTCGTTATTGTTTATCATTTTGATAAATGTCATTTCCCACCAGTGATGGTAAAAACCCGCATCGATTTCATTTATTATTTTTTCATAAGTTTGCCTGCAGAAATATGTTACATCACATAAATTATTTGTTGTGAAAACATAATCGGGGTAAATTGAAAGGAATTTATTATTATTATCACAAACCACCGATGACCAAAGATACTTAAAGGTTCTGTGGTTTTCAACAAGACAAACGTCAACACTGTCGAGCACTTCTTTCATACTTTTACTGACAATTTCCGTATCGGAAATAAACATATCTCCGTTTATAAACATACATGACTGATAATTTCCGGCTTTAATTATTTTGTCGCAGTACTTAAGTGTGTTGATGCTGGATTCGTGTCCTTCAATCACGTTAACAGAAACATTTTCACTGAGATTTTTAAGGAAACCGGCAATGAGCGGGTCAGTGTTGGAAACCATAATATTAATTTCGCAAGTTTTTCCTTCCGCAGCAGTGTTTAATAGCTTTACAATCCTGCTGATTATCAAATCAGGACCTGTATATGATTCATCAACGAGCGACACAGGCAGCATGCATTTAGGGATTATTTTACCTATATCGTACGGTAATCTTGAGCCTTCGCCTGCGCACATTATGAAAATTCCTATGGACATTATTTTCTCTCCTATTTCAGTTCATTAATCCAGTCGATGCCGATTTTTGTAAGCCTGTCATCATTAAATTTAAGGCCGTATAAGTAATACCATAAACCCCAAATAAAGGTCATGATGTTAACCGATGTTTGGAAGTCTTCTATATTAAATTCCGGTTTAAACGATAAAAGATTTTCTTTAAAACCTTCCAGAACTTCATCACCGACAACATTAATATTTTTAAGAACATTGTAGCAGTTTGCGTAATCGTAGTATTTTAAACCTTTTCCGGTAAATTCGAAGTCTATATGGCGAAACTCCCCTGTTTCGGGAATATAAATCATATTAATCGGGTCTGTATCACGGTGCGAAAGAGCGAACCATTCTTCGGAGAATGACTCTTCGAATTTTCTTATCAGCTTTATTTTTTCCAATATAACATCATCGGGAATTGTGCCTTTTTCAATGAGATTTTGCTCTTTTAGTGAATCGTAAAATAAACCGGTAAGGTCAAGATACTTAAAATCATGCACAAGCTCCATATCGTTATGAAACTTGTCAATATTTTTTATGATTGCTTCTGTGAATGAAATTAATCTGCCGGTATCTCCGCTGTTTTCTTTTAAAGCAGATGTTGCAACGGTTCCGTCAATAAATAAAGATAATACTTTATTTATGTCATGGTAAATTATACCGAGCTTACTTCCGTAAATGTCATATATTCTTTTTCTGTTTTGCAAAAATTCCCGGAGCTTATTTTCAGATAAATATGATTCCTCATTTACAAAGACAGACAGCTTGTATTTATCATCATTATTATCGATTATAAAAAATGATACATTTGTATATCCGTCGGAAAGCCTTTTGATTTCTTTAACATAACCGCCGAGTAATGAACGAAGCTCATCTTCGATATAATCGCAGTTAACCGATGTGGTATTCCAGGGCTCTATTTTGCTGATAATTTCTTTTAAAATATTCATATTAGTTCACGTACTCCATCACAATATTATAATAATCCTTCATGTAACGATACATTTTAAGCGGATACTCGCCGAATTCTTCGCCGATTGCCTGTTTGTACTGACTCCACATGCACCATAAAAAACCGCTGAGAGCGATATATAAATATAACCGAAGCCGTTCTTCCCTTGACGGTTCATTTTGCAGGTACATACCAAGTAATGCATCTATACGGGGTTTATCAAACTGTGCAAATATTGCAAACATTGCCACATCCATTATCGGGTCACCCATGCCGCTGTGTTCCCAGTCAATGACTTTAACCGATGCATCGGGTAGTATCAGAATGTTTGTGTGAACGTAATCACCGTGGCACAGCACTTCGGGTATATTCAGGTTTTGTGTAATATCAAGAAGTCTTTGCACTTTTTGCTTAATTTCTTCAATATCGGTAAAGTAAATTGCGTTTAAGTTTTCGGAAAGGGTTGTATAATAATCTATCATTTTGTCGATACCGTAACGGTGCGGACAGGTTATTCCGAGCTCATGTATAAAACGGAGTTTATCCATGCATATTTGCAGCTCGGTATCGTCATTTGGATCGGCATGTCTTGTTTTTTCTATGAATTTTGAAATCTTAACTCCCGACTTTGTGCAAAGAAGCATTACATCGTCGGATATTTTTGTGTTTCGGATGGCGTTGTAAATAGTTTTTTCGTTTTTCCGGTTTATAAGCTTATCTATACCGGGCCCGGCGATTCTGTAGGTGTATTTATCTTCACCGACGGAAAAATGAAAGGTGCTGTTGGTCATACCTTCTTTTATCGGGTAAATTTCAAATATTTTGTGCTCGGGCACATTATAGTGTGCGGAAATTGAAACCATGATTTCTTTATTTGAAATTTCCGTGTAGGTCGGGTCAAACTTCATTAACTCATCGAGATTTTCAAATTCGTGCACATTTCCCGTCTGCTCATTGATATATATGGGTAATGTATTTATCTGTTCCTTTAGAATGCTTTCCCAGCAGTAATCATCGGTTCCGGGGCGGTTATAATAATCAGATAAGTACTGTTTATATGTCCCGGTGAAAGAGGGTGATAAAAACGCCGGGCCTACAATTGCGAGGGAATCCTTTCCTCCTGTGGAAATTGACTCGATTTTACCCGAGGGGGTTGCTTTTACACACCACTCTGTGGTATCTCCTTTAAAATACAAGCATGAAAACCAGCTTTGTGATTCATATGTGTTAAATATATTATTATTTATCCAACTGTCCGACATAAGCAGATATGTGCTGCCGAGATAATCCTTTGCGTTATACAAGCTGACGAAATTATTTTTGCTTGCGTACTCGGGGTTATATACAAGCTTGACACAGTATTTGTCAATAAGATAATCGAAGCGCTCTTTTTTATAGCCGACAACAATAATTATTTCCGTAATTTCTTTTTCTATCAGCTGTTCTATCTGCCGCTCAATCATCGGCTGTCCGTGTACTTCGAGAAGTCCCTTTGGTGTTTCATATGTCAGAGGGGTATAACGGAATCCAAATCCTGCAGCAAGAATTATTGCGTTTTTTACACGGTATTTTTCGAGCTCTGCTTTACCTTTTTCGGTAACGGTCAGCTTTCGAGGGTTGCTTTGCATCAAATAACCGGACGAGAGACAGGTCTTAATGGTTGCATTAACCACACCAAGGGAGACTTTTCCGCTTGCGGCAAGCTCTCTCTGAGTGGCTTCGGGCTTTTTGACAAGCTCCCTGCAAATTAAAACAAAATGATCGGTTTTCATAATAAAAAGACTTCCCTTTTGTTCATATTGGCGATTATAAATCCTAAAATGAACAAAGTCAAGTCTTATTTGATTTAATTTTATTATTAATTAACTATTATTGGTGCTCTACTCAGAGCGCAAATTTCTTCTTTTTATTATTTCATCAATTATATACTTCCCGCCGGTTTCTGCTGCGTTTCCGGTGTTGTACATGTATTCGGATATTATTTCTTCGATTGCAGTTTTGTATTTATCGCTGTTATCGAGTAGCTCACGGACTATATTTTGTGTGTCACCGAGCTCTTCGGGTTCAACTGCGATGCCGATTTTATTTCTTATCCATATTTCCATTGGTTCTACGTTTATTTTCTTCCATTCGGGGTTCATGACTTTCATCGGGGTGTTTATATATAGAGAGGGTTTTTTTGTTGTGAACGAAAATTCCTGTGCAATGCTTGACCAGTCGGTGATTATAAGATCAGATGTGAAAACTGTTTCGTTTGATGAAAAGTCGGTTTCAATTTCCAGATTGCTGCCGATATAAGTAGAATACTTTTCATTTAAAGCTTTCATTTTTCCGGGGAAACGTTTTATAAATTCCGGATGCGGGCGGATAATTACATTAACATCCATAGCAAACAGGTCTTCAAGCAGCGGTGGGAGGCAGTATTCAAGAATATTATTTATCTGCCAGGACGGAGCTATTAAAATCTGCGGTTTCTCTTTGGTTTTCTTATCCATCACGGCGTAGTTTTTTATCAGTAAATCAAGCAGTCCGAAGCCGACATTAACAAGCTTTTTTTCGGGAAGTCCGTAAACCTGCTCTGAATTGCGTATTTCTTCATTATTATTTTTACTGTAGCAGAAAATTGTATCGTAATGGTCAACCGCACCTTTTCGGTGTGTCAGGTGGTAGCTGCCTATACCGTGTTCGATGTAAATATATTCAATATCTTTTTTAACAATAGAACGTTTATACTGGTAAGTCTCCAAAGACGGCATTGACATTGCAAGAATACCGCAATCCATTTTCATAAAAGCGGTTATCATTCCATGTGCCGAGCAGAAGTATGATTTAAAGCGGGGTTTATTTATTTTGAAAATTTGGTCGTTTATATCCGATGTCAGATAGTGCACGGTTATATCGGAGTTATCAAGAATATAATCAATAAAAAAACTGAAATATTTATAGAAACCGCTTGCTTCCGAGTAAAAAACAAGTTCTTTTTCTTCACTGAAAAAACGCTGCATATCGGTCTTTTCACGCTCTTTTTCCTGTTTTCTTTTTAAGCGGTCTGCCTTTTTTTCATCCGCTGTTTTACGGTGTTTTACCGAACGGTTTTCATAATCAATAAACTTTGCCGGATTATATATCATGTTACATATTGCAAGAACAATTATGCCTGCTGCATTACTGTAAGTCCAGTAAAGTCCCACGCCTGAGGGAACGACAAATACGAACCATCCCGTAAAAATAACAAGGAAAACAGAGACTCCCCATTTTCCTATAAAACCCTGCTCTCTTGAGATTACATTATATTTATTTTGCACTATGCAAAGCAGAAGTGTCGAAAGAATTGCAAGAGCGGGAATCAGAAAGTTTTCAGGGAGAGCGAACATATCGGCTCCGAAAAAGAAACGGTTTACATCGTCTCCAAGGTGTCTTGCCGGGTTATTAACAACACTTATTACTCCGATTATTATTGGGATTTGAAGAAGAAGCGGAAGCAGAGCTTTTAATGTGCTGTATTTTTCTCTCTTGTATAATGCTCTTTGCTCTTTGATAAGAGTATCCGTTTCACCCTCGTAGCGTGCCTGTAAATCAGCAAGCTCGGGCCGGATTTTTACCATTATTATTGAATTTTTTTGTGAAATAAGGGCTATCGGGAATAAAACAATTCTTGCAATAACGGTAAACACAACTATTGCCCAGCCGAAATTACCGGTAATGACATAACAAAAATACATTATGAAACCAAAAAATGTACCGAAAATTAAGTCAATAATACCCATGGAGCGTATTCCTTCTTGCATTTTTTACCGGTTGATTGTATCATTAAACAATGTTAAAGAAAAGTAATATATTTGCACTGCTGATTATAATTATACCTTTGCTTTTGATAGGAGCGAGCAACTATTTTTTTGCGGCTTCCTCTTATCGGTTTATTATTGATCCTATAACGGAAGAAAAAGCGGGACGTTATTGGAGCGGCGATATAGATGGTGTGATTATGGCACTGACAATGTGTCTGTTTGTAACGGCTGCCTGGATACCTGCGGCAAAATTCGGTTGGATTGACAAGCTATGCGAACATATTACAAACAGATTTAAGTATTATAAAATATATGTAAGAGAAAACCGCAGGAAGCTTCTTATACACATAGGCATCTTAATATTAATATTGGTTGCTGCATTTGCTGTTGATTTTATTTATTCGTTTTTTTCTCCGAGAGGCTTAGGCAATGCTGTCAGAAGAACTGCATTTTTTATGACGATAGGTTTATCGGGGTATTTTATGTATATCTTTCGGGGAAAACCCGAAAAACTGTTTTTTTCAATTTCAACGGCAATAGGGTTATTATATGTAATAACACACCCGATGTTATTTTTCGGACTTGACAATGAAATGCACTGGGCGTGGGCAGTGGAAGAATCATATATATTAAATGTATCTGTAGTTCAGTCGGATTTGACTTTAGCCAGAACCTTCCAAACGGGATATTTCGGATGGCTGCCGTCGGGAGAAGACAATGCAGTCGTTTATTCATTCCCGAAAGGTGCGGATACACTTACATGGGTAGGTAATACAAGTCTGCGTTCTTTATATTACAGGATTTCACATATTCCGATGGGGCTTGTAATTTACTTCGGCAGAAGCCTTGTATTATCGCCGAATATTATTTTATGGATGGTTATGTTCGGCAGTCATCTTTTATATACAACAGTAGTTTATTTTGCAATTAAAAGGCTTAACAGCGGGAAATACTTAATGGCGGCAATTGCACTTGCACCTTTAACATTTCTGGTATCAACCACTGTCGGATACGATCACTGGTTAAAAGCCTTCCTTTTACTTGGTTTTGCATATTATTTCCATGAAATTCAAACTCCGGACGAAAAAATCAAGCTGAAAAATATTGTAATAATGATTGGTGCATTTGTAATCGGACTTTCGCCGAAAGCAATATATTTTCCCGTTATGCTGGTTTTGTATTTCATACGTAAAAGTAAGTTCAATTCAAGCAAGGAATACAAAATTTATCTTGCTGCAGTCACGGGTTTAGTATTATTTGTGGTTGCAAGCTTTATGATTCCTTATTTTACAACGGGCGGCACAGGATATGAAGATATACGTGCCGGAGAAAATATAAGTGCATCGGGACAGGTACGCTTTATTCTTCAAAACCCGTTAACATATGCAGGAATTTTATTAAACTTTTTAAAAGATTATTTAAATATGTTTTCTAATGAACGCTTTATTACATGGTATATTTCATACGGTCATTCATCGTTTCCGAATTTTACTATGTTTTTTATAATGTTTATTGCTCTGACTGACAGGAGCGAAAAAGACAGATTTTCTTCAACAATATCTAATAAAATCAAGATGATTATTATTTTATTTGCAACTGTAGCATTATATACAACCTCTATGTACATAGCATTTTCGGAAGTAGGTGCTTCAGTTATTAACGGAATCCAAAAAAGATATCTGATACCTCTTTTATTCCCGTTTTTCTATGCTGTATTAAGCTTTAACATAGAAAACAAAATTAATAAAACCGCATATTCAAGTTGTGTTTTCGGGTTTATGGCATTTATATTATTATACGGTGCATGGAACACATTTTTACCATGATTATTTTGGTTAATATATTGGAACCGATGGAATTAATTATATGAAAACAATTTTACTTATACCCTGTTATAATGAGCAGGAGACAATTGCTTCATTGTATGAGGAAATACGCGAAAAAACTCCTTATGATGTCATTGTCATTAACGACTGCAGCACTGACAGCAGCAGGGATGTGCTCCGGGAGAAAGGGATACCGTATCTTGATTTACCTTTGAATCTCGGAATCGGCGGAGCTGTACAGGCGGGATACCGCTACGCTGTTTATTACGGCTACGATATTGCAGTTCAGGTTGACGGTGACGGTCAGCATGACCCCGGACAGATTGGAACAATTGTAGCTCCGATTGAAAAAAATGAAGCTGATCTGGTAATCGGGTCAAGATTTATTGAAAAAACGGGATTTCAATCCTCTGCAATGAGACGTGTTGGCATCAATTTTTTTAAATTTTTGATATATTGCCTGAGCGGAAAGCGGATAACCGATGCAACGAGTGGGTTTCGAGCTGCAAATATAAAAACGATGCAGCTTTTTGACAGGTATTATGCAATGGATTATCCTGAGCCGGAAAGTAATATGCTTGCGCTGAAAAATAATCTTCGGGTAAAGGAAGTGCCGGTAACAATGCGGCAGCGGCAGGGCGGTGAATCATCCATAAAGGCACTGCAACCGTTATATTATATGCTTAAGGTTTCGCTCGGGATTTTAATCAGTTCAACAATCAGAGCAAAATGATTTATTTTATGTAAGAGTGGGAGAAATACTGTGCTTATTCAACTTCGCGTGACAATGCTTATTATTATAGTTGCATTATTTATCTTTTTTATTGTAATGCTTCGCAGACAAAAGCTTGATTTAAAATATTGCCTTGTCTGGATTTTTGCATTACTCGGTATAACGGTGCTCTGCATCTTCCCGGGGTTACTGGACAGTTTATCGGTGCTGCTTGGTATTGATGTTCCGGTAAATACATTATTTCTTGTCGGAATAGCATTTCTTGCATGTATTTGTATCAGCCTGACAATTGTTGTTTCCCGTTTGTCGGCAAGACTTCGTAAGCTCACACAAAATATTGCAATTTTAGAATTTGAAGCAGGGAAAAAGGAAAAGGCCGGCGGCAGTAACAAAAATAGCAACATTATCGGCAGTAACGAAGCCGGTGCAGAGAAAACACCGGAAGCAATAAAGGATGTGTAATGGACAGGGAGAAAAGTCTTTTATTTGTTATACCTGTATATAATGAAGAAAAGAACATCCGCAGGCCTGTTGAAGATATTCGGCATGTTTTTGGGGATGCGGATATTATTGCCGTAAACGACAACTCATCCGACGGTACGATTCAAGTGCTAAAGGAGCTTGGTGTCAATTACTTAAATCTGCCTCTGAATCTCGGTTATTCCGGAGCGGTGCAGACGGGAATAATATATGCAAACAGGAATAATTATGATTATGTTATCCAGTTTGACGGAGACGGCCAGCACAAGGCGAAGGAAGCCGTAAAGTTGTATGACGGAATATTAACCTCAGGGAGCAATATTATAATAGGTTCAAGATTTTTGGATAATACCGGTTATAAGCATCCGTTTTTCCGAAAAATAGGTACTGCTTTATTTTCGTTTATGATAAAAGTCCTTACAGGTAAAAAAATTACCGACCCTACCTCCGGGTTTCAAATACAGGATAAAAAAACCATAAAAAAATATTCTATACCCGGTGAGTATCCAGAATTTCCGGACGCCAACCTGATTGCAAGAATGATTCTTGAGGGGTACGTTGTTAGTGAGGTATCATGCGAGATGGCGGAAAGAACCGATGGGGTCAGCATGCATGCGGGTATAATAAAACCAATAAAATACGCAATAAAATGTACCTATAGCTTATTACTGATTGGTATTTTTAAATTGTTCGGGAGGAAATCGAAAAATGTATAATCTAAGATACATACCCTTTGTCATAATAGGCGTTTTTGCAATAGTTTTTCTGATTGTAAATGTGAAAAGAAAAAAGTTTTCCGAAAAGGACAGTCTTATATGGGCTTTTGCCGGGCTTATATTGATTTTGTCACCATTTTATATGGATTATGTTGATAAACTTGCCGTTATGGTTGGAGTGGATTATGCGCCGTCACTTATATTTGCAATGGCGTTTCTTTTTGTGTTCTTTCTGATTTACAGATTGACCGCAACGGTTCATAACTTGAATGAAAAAGTTACCGAGCTTATACAGTTAAACTCAATATATGAAAATGAACTGCGTATTCTTAAGGAAAAGCTTGACGAGCGGGATTTAAAAGACGGAGATAATAAATCATGATTATAACCAAAACACCATTTCGCGTCAGTCTTTGCGGCGGAGGCAGCGATATTGCAGGGTTTTACAGAGAACATGGCGGATGTGTACTGTCTGCATCAATAAATAAGTACATGTTTATTATGATTCATCCGTATTTTCATGAGGGTACGACTGTTCTTAAGTATTCAAAGACTGAAGTTGTTACGGATATAAAAGATATTGAACACAGCATTTTTCACAAGGTGCTGAATATGTATGATTTAAGCGGTGTTGAGCTTACAAGTATGGCGGATATACCTGCAGGAACGGGACTCGGGTCGTCGAGCTCTTTTACTGTCGGACTGCTGCATACGGTGAATGCTTATATGGGTAAGCTTATCAGCAAACCCAAACTTGCAGAGCTTGCATGTGAAATTGAAATTGAACATCTGAAATCTCCCATCGGCAAGCAGGACCAATATGCAGCAGCGATGGGAGGGTTAAATTTCATACGCTTTAACTCAAACGATTCTGTAACAGTTGAGCCGCTATTGCTTGGGAAAAAAGAAATTGACAAGCTGCAGGGTAACCTTCTTATGTTTTATACGGGAGAAGTACGCAATGCAAACGAAATTCTCACGGAGCAGACAGCTAACTTTTCAAAACCTGAAAATATCAGTAATCTAAAGCAAATGTGCCGGTTAACGGAGACGATGAAGCAGGAGCTGGAAAATAAAAATACCGATGCAGTCGGAGAAATTTTAAATGAAAGCTGGCTGCTTAAAAAAACTCTGGCAAGCGGGATATCCTCCGGTTATCTCGATGATATCTATGAAAAAGCTCTGAGTAATGGTGCAACAGGCGGTAAACTTCTTGGTGCCGGCGGAGCGGGATTCTTCCTGTTTTATTGTGAGCAGGATAAACAAGAGGGCTTACGAAAGGCATTAAATCTCAAAGAATTATCCTTTAGTATCGAAAATGACGGGACATCGATTATTTTCATCGGTGATAAATATTGGGACTAACTTATATAAATAAGAAATAAAAATGCAGAATGCAGAAATAAAAATGCAGAATGCAGAAATAAGTGCAAAATGCAGAAATAAGTGCAGAATGCAGAAATAAGTGCAGAATGCAGAAAGGCATAGTGTTTATGCAAGCTGTTATTATGGCGGGCGGTAAAGGGACAAGGCTGTTAGAGCTTACACAGGATGAGCTTCCGAAGCCTATGATTCCGATAAACGGCAAGCCTGTTTTGGAATGGCAAATTGAATGCTTGTACAGAAACGGCATAACCGATATTTGTATTATTATCGGGCATTTAGGCGAAACGATACAAGAATATTTTGGTGACGGCAGTAAGTTTAATGTAAGTATTTGTTATTACAAAGAAGAAATTCCAATGGGGACAGCAGGTGCGCTTGCACATATCGGTTTTTTCTTAAAGGATGATTATTTTCTGCTTGTTTATGGTGATGTAATATTTGATATTGATACGAACCGGATGGAGTGTTTTCATAAGCAGAAAAAAGCAGCGGCAACACTTTTTGTTCACCCGAACTCACACCCGTTTGACTCGGATTTGGTGATTCTGGATGAAAATAACCGTATAACAGGTTTTGACAGCAAAAAAAATGTCCGTTCATACTGGTACTCGAACATGGTCAATGCCGGTTTTTATATCATTTCAAAAGCGATATGTGATGAGCTTCTTGAAAACAGCAAGATTGACCTTGAACATGAAATATTGTTCGGCAGATGCGGTAAAGACAGTGATATATACGGATATGTTTCAACCGAATATATTAAAGATGCAGGGACAATTGACAGGGTTGACAGGGTTTCAAATGACCTTCGAAACGGTGTTGTTGCTGCAAAGAATCTTTCCAAACCGCAGCAGTGTGTTTTTTTGGACAGGGACGGGACAGTTAATAAGCATATCGGATTATTATCCAAACCCGGGCAGCTTGAGCTTGAAGACAAAGCAGCCGAAGCGCTCAAAAAGCTTAACACTTCGAAGTATCTTGCTGTGCTTATAACCAATCAACCTGTTGTGGCAAGAGGTCTTTGCAGTATTGACGATGTTGAGGAAATCCACAAAAAGCTCCAGACTGTTCTGGGTGAAAATCATGTGTATCTCGACGATTTATTCTACTGTCCGCATCATCCGGACAAGGGTTTTCCCGAGGAGAATCCTATATACAAGATTGACTGTGAGTGCAGAAAACCGAAACCGGGTCTGATGCAAACCGCAGCGGTCAAACATCACATAGACTTGACAAAATCATGGTTTATAGGTGATACTACTGTGGATATAAAAGCGGGAAAAAACGCAGGAACGAGAACTGTACTTGTGAAAACGGGTCAGGCGGGAGAAGATAAAAAGTATGATGTAACACCCGATTATACAGCAGAGAATATACTTGATGCGGTTGAATATATATTGTCATATCGGGATGAGGATTAAAAATGTATAAACAGGAAATCGAAGCTTATATAAATAAAGAAATTGAAGTAATAAAACTGCTCGACACATCATCGATAAACGATGTGATGACAGCTATTGTCGAAGCATATAATAATGACGGAAGCATCTATATTTTCGGTAACGGCGGGAGTGCTTCCACCGCTTCGCATTTTCAAAATGATTTTAACAAGGGTGTTTCGGAAAAACTCGGCAAAAAGTTCAATTTCATATGCCTCAATGATAATGTCCCGACTGTCATGGCAATAGCTAATGATTCGGGATATGAAAACGTATTTGAGTATCAGCTTCATGGTAGGCTTAAGAAAAATGACCTGGTAATAGCGATTTCCGGAAGCGGTAACTCCGAAAACGTGCTTCGGGCTATAAAGTACGCAAAAGAGCAGAGTATAAAAACTATAGGTATCACAGGCTTTGACGGCGGAAAGCTCGCAAGGATGGTTGATATTTCATTTAATGTGCCGATCGATGATATGCAGATTACTGAGGATGTGCATATGATTCTCGACCACTTAATGATGAGTGTGCTCATGAAAAAGCTGTAAACAAAAGGATAAAAATATATGAAAATCGCTTTTCTGAACCCGCCCTTTAAAGGCCGTTTTTCAAGAACCTCAAGAAGTCCCGCCGTGACGAGCGGCGGTACATTATACTATCCTTTTTGGCTTGCATATGCTGCAGGAGTCGCAGAAAATGCAGGACATGAAATACAGCTTACAGACTCCCCCGCCGATGGTCTTTCTTTAGAACAGACTCTGGAAAAAATTAAAAGCTTTAAACCCGGGCTTGCTGTTTTGGATACAAGCACTCCATCGATTTACAGCGACGTAAAAGTAGCAGAGGCAATAAAAAAAGATGTTCCCGATTGTTTTATAGTGCTTGTCGGGACACATCCGTCAGCTCTGCCCGAGGAGACACTCCAATTATCCGACAACCTTGATGCAATAGCAATCGGTGAATATGACTATATTATCCGTGACCTTGCGGATGCAATTGCTGGTAACGGCTCTGTTAACGATGTTACGGGGCTTGCGTTACAACAAAACGGTAATATAACACGAACCGGTCCTCGTGAAAAAATAGAAAATCTTGATGAGCTTCCTTTTGTAAGTTCGGTTTATAAAAAATATTTCAATCACAGAAATTATTTCTTTGCGGCGGCAAAGTATCCGATGATTATGATTATCACAGGCAGAGGCTGCCCGTTCCAATGCTTTTTTTGTGTGTATCCTCAAACCTTTCACAGCAGGCGTTACAGAGCACGTTCACCTGAAAATGTAGTTGCCGAATTTGAATATATAAAAGAAAACTTCCCCGATGTAAAGGAAATCGGCATTGAGGATGATTGTTTTGCCGCAAATCCAAAACGTGTTCAAAGAATATGTGAGCTTCTTATCGAGCGCAAGGTTAACATGACCTGGTATTGTAATGTGCGGGGAGATGTTGATTATGAGACATTAAAGCTGATGCGCCGTGCGGGCTGCAGGCTTGTAACAGTCGGATTTGAAAGTGCCGACCAGAATACTCTGGATTTAATGCATAAGAGTGAAAAAATTGAAAAGTACTATAAATTTGCCGAGGATGCACGCAGGGCAAAGATTATGGTACATGGCTGTATTATGTGCGGAACACCGGGTGATTCAAAGGAAATACAGGAAAAAAATTATCAATTTGCGGTGAAGATCAACTGCGATTCAATGCAGTTTTATCCTTTATATGTGTACCCCGGCACCGAAGCATATGAGTGGGCAAAGGAAAAGGGATATTTAATTACAGAAGATTATTCAAAATGGCTCAAGGATAACGGAAGCCATAATTGTGTAACGAATATTGAAGGTATGACGGCAGACGAAATGGTGGCTCTTTGCGAAGCAAACCTGAAGCGTTATCATCTGCGCCCCCGTTATTTATTAATGAAGCTGGGACAGGCGTTCAGGGATCCTGCCGAAGGGTGGCGCAGTATTAAATCGGGCTGGACTTTGGTGAAGAAAATAGCGGCAAGGCAATAAACACGGAGGTTCGCATGATGGAAAAAAATCTTATAAGTATCGTTATTCCATGCTATAACGAAGAAGAGAGTATTCATCTGTTTTTGGATGAAATTACAAAGGTTGCATCAACAATGCAATCCGTTGATTTTGAATATCTTTTTGTTGATGACGGATCTGCGGATAAGACCTTGGAGATTCTAAAAAACCTTGAGAAAACCGATGACCGTGTGAGATACATTTCGTTTTCCCGTAACTTCGGTAAAGAAGCGGCTTTGTTTGCAGGTCTTGAAGCGGCAACAGGAGATTATGTTGCCGTGATGGATGTTGATTTGCAGGACCCGCCCGGATTACTTCCGGAAATGTATGAAACGTTGACCGAAGGGGATTATGACTGTGTTGCAACACGCAGAGTTAACCGCCTCGGTGAACCTCGAATCCGATCGTTTTTTGCCCGGGGATTTTATCGCCTTATCAATAAAATATCGGAAACACAAATGGTTGACGGAGCCAGGGATTTCCGCCTGATGAAGCGTCAAATGGTTGATGCTGTATTAACACTCAGGGAATATAACAGATTTTCAAAGGGTCTTTTCAACTGGGTCGGGTTTTCAACAAAATGGATTGCATATGAAAATAAACCACGTATTGCGGGGACTACAAAGTGGAGCTTTTGGGGCTTGCTCATGTATTCGCTTGAAGGAATAACTGCATTTTCCGTAAGACCGCTTGCCATATCATCGGTTTTTGGAATGCTGTTTTGTGCTTTGTCATTTATAAGTATAATTTTCTTAATTATACGGTGGCTTATATTCGGCGACCCTGTTGACGGCTGGGCATCAACGGTAACAATAATTCTTTTTGTCGGCGGCATTCAACTGTTTTGTACGGGAATTCTCGGGCAATACATGGCAAAATCATATCTCGAGGGTAAACGCCGCCCGGTTTATATAATAAAAGACAGCTCGGACAAAAAAGATTAAGGCAGTATATCCGGAGGATAGTCTATTATGTCTCTTCTTAAAAAACACTATGAAAAAACCAAGGTGTTCTTCTGTTCGCCGGCGGTTGCAAATATAGTTGATTCCAAGCGATTTGTCTTTGTTCTTAGCGGATTGCTCGGAGCTGTTTTTTTTATGTATTTTTTTGGAGTGAGAGTACTCGACCCGACATATGTTGACTGGCTCATTATTCCTACATATCAAGACAGGTTTCAGCACTACCTCGGGTGGGTTGCTTACAGGAATTCCGATTGGTTTTTTCCGCCGGGTATGCATAACGGTTTAACGTATCCGCTCCTTGAATCAATCTTATACAGTGACTCACTTCCGATACTGGCAATCCCGTTTAAAGCAATTTCATTTATTCTGCCTCGGAATTTCCAATATTTCGGCTGGGTAGGGTTGATTTTCTATGCTTTGCAAGGTGGATTCGGCGGGTTAATTGTGAAAAAAATATCGGGGTACTCCGGATTTAGTATTATCTGCAGCCTGTTTTTCACAATGTCATCCTTTATGGCATACAGAATGCTGAACCACACAGCTTTAGCGGCACATTTTTTGCTTCTTGCCGCAATGTACTTATGTATAACAAAAGACAGAAACAGAAGTACATTGCGAAACTGTTTCCTGTGGAGTATTTTAATGGGTCTCGTCACGGGACTGCATATTTATCTGCTTGTAATGCTGTTCGGAATTATGTTTATTTATATACTCGATGATTTTTTAGAGTATAAAAAAATCGTTAAAGCTCTTGTAGAGCTTGCTGTTCCGATGCTTACTGTTGCTCTGATGATGTTCCTGATAGGGGTATTCCATTCAAATGCCGGGGGCAGCATCGGGGGACTTGGAGATTCTAGTACAAATTTAAATCAGCTTTTTAATCCTTTTGCGGCATATGCCGATATCGGCGCACCATATGCAGATTTTTCAAGATTTATAAGGCCGTTTCCGCTTGTCACAATTGAAGGCTGGCCGTTTATCAGCAAACAGACCGAGGGAAATGTTTATCTCGGGCTTGGGATGTTTATTCTCGTTTTTATAGCTGTTTTTGCATTTTTTAGTGATTTTAAGGAATATAAAGAAAAACTATCCGACAGGAAAACACTGCGGAAAGTTATATTAACAGTGCTGACTTTTATTGCGTTTTTTGTGTTTGCTCTCAGTCCGGTGGTCACATTCGGGGATAAGATTCTTTTTGATTACAGACCTATATTGCCCGGGAAAATAATAATTCTTTGGGATATTTTCAGAGGAACAGGGCGTTTTATCTGGCCATGTGCATATATTATTATGATAACCGCAATATGGGCAGCCGCCGGGAAATTCAAGAAAAAAACACTTATATTTATGGCGTTGATTTTAATTGTTGTCCAGTTTGCGGATTTGTCGGGGTATTTTTATGCAAAGGGTGAGATATTCCGTAAAGAGCAAGTATATATCACCGATTTGCAATCGGATATTTGGGATACAATTGCACAGGATTACAGCCATCTTGTATATACCGGTGCTACCGTTAACAGGAGCAGTATACTTAAATTTGCCGTACATAACGGACTAACGGTAAACGATACATATCTTGCTCGAAAGGATGTTGCGGCAATAGAAGCAAATAAGCATAATACATTGATAAAACTATACGAAGGCAACGCTGAAAATGATATGGTATATATATTCGAAACTGTCCCGGAGGATTTAATTCTTGATAATAAACTGTTTGTGTATATTGCAAATGGAATGATACTCGGGTTTGCTAGTGAAATTTATAATGCAGATATGATAGCGGACGTTACACAAATTACGCCTGAAAGTTTTGTTTTATCCGATTAAAAGTATCATTTTTACCCGACGGGAAATTTGCTTTTTTCGCTGTAATGATGTATATTCATCATTGTTGTGTAAACAAACGGAGGTAAGCTGTTGTTAAGTTTTATAAGAAGCAAATACAGAGAGATACAAAAAAGTCCGGTACTGATATTTATCTTCTTTATATTCAGAAATTCATATAGTTTTATAGATGATACCGTTAAGAAAGTACTTGGGAAGAAACCGACTCTTTATTATGTTGAGTTATGTGTTGCAGAGCATTGCAACTTAAACTGCAAGGGTTGTGTGTTTTTTTCCAATATTGTCGACGGCAGTGTTTTTTATGATTTGGACCAATATAAGGCAGATATGACAAGGCTTCGCGGGCTTTTCGGCAATATCCGCAATATTACACTGCTCGGCGGAGAACCTCTGCTTAATGACAAACTGCCTGAGTTTATCGGTGAATCGAGAAGGATATTCCCGAAGGCGAAGATACGTGTGGTTACAAACGGGCTTCTTTGCAAAAAAATGAGTGACGAGCTGATTAACGCTTTTAAGGAAAATGATGCGTTATTACATATAACACTGTATAAGCCTCTTTTTGACAACATAGAGGATATAAAAGATATTCTGACAGCAAGCGGTGTTAATTTTCTTGTAGGTACTCCCGCAACAAGGTTTATGAAAACATTTAATGAAAACGGGAACTCGGATGTAAAAAAAGCATTCGACAGATGCCTTCGCAAGAGATGTTCATATCTATCCGACGGTACAATCAGTGTTTGCAGCTTTCCGGTGCTTGTCAAGTGGTTTGACAGGCAGTTCGGTATGACGGTTTCGCAGTCGCTGACGGGAAACAGTATTAATATATACGATGAAAATCTTGACGGTTTTAAGCTGAAGAAAAAACTCTTAAAACCAATCAGTGCATGTAAATATTGTTCGGAGCCCGAGTGGTTTGACTGGGAGCAAGGTAATAATGAGCCGAAAATAGAAGATTATTGTGTTACTGCGAGAGCGGGAACGGGGAGAACGAAGTAATGGCAATAAATGAGTTTGTCATGAGGACATATACATATCTGTTTTGCGGAACAGGGATTATGAGCAGATTGTCCACAGAAGCCGCTTTGTTTTTGACTATGGGAAGCCGTCGAAAGACAATAAAAAAAGCTTTTGAAAATATTGATAAAAACGGTGTTCCGCTTTTTGCACGTGTGGAAATAGAAACTTTTAACCGCTGTAATGGGGGCTGCACATTTTGTCCGGTAAATAAAAACGATGACCCTCGTCCTTTACTCAAAATGCCGGATGAACTGTTTGAGAAAATTATTAATGAGCTGCATGAACTTGATTATTCGGGTGTTGTCGGGCTGTTTGCAAATAATGAACCGTTTTTGGATACACGCCTTGAAGCTTTCGCAAAAACCGTAAGAGAGAAACTGCCAAAAGCAAGGATAGAGATATTTTCCAACGGTACGGTGATTGAACTCAAAAGGTTTATAGCGATTATTCCTTATTTGGATTTGCTTGTAATCGACAATTATAACGACAAGCTTCAGTATAATGAACCGACAAAAGCAATTATCAAGTACCTGAAAGAAAATCCCGAACATAAATCAAAAGTAAGCATAAGGATGAGGAAGGAAACGGGACTTCTAAGCTCAAGAGGCGGGCAGGCACCGAATAACAGCAAAAAAAAGGCGTTGCCGTTATCCTGTCTTTTACCGTTTTATCATATGTATATACGCCCGGACGGCAAGGTCGGACTATGCTGTGTTGACGCACTTTATAAGTACACAATGGGTGATGTTTCGGAACAGAGCCTGAAGGATGTATGGTACAATGAAGACTATATTAAGATAAGAGGAAAAATAAGAGAAGGCAGAGATTCTTTGGATGTATGCAAACACTGCGACAGCTTCGGAAATGCAGCAAACCTGCATCTTGATAACGGGAGAAACAATAAATGAGTTTAGATAAGGATATTGTATTAATAATGCCGCCTGTTGTTGAGGGTTTCGTGATGGCGAATCCTTCGCTTGGGCTTGCTTATCTCGCTGCTATTCTTGAACCGGCATACAGTGTGGATGTGTTTGATTATAATATTGATAAAAACTTTAATCCGCATGATATTATTGAAGACATTTTAACTACTCACAAACCAAAAGTTATAGGTTTATCTTTGACAACACTAAATGTCCCTCAAGCGGAAAAAATAGTAGAAATCATTTTGCAGCAGGATGAGCGTCCGATTCTTATCGCAGGCGGGCCTCATGCAACAGCTGTTACCGAAGAAACACTTGCGATAGGATTTGATTATCTTGTCATCGGAGAAGGTGACAATACGATTTTGGAGCTGATGGATTTTATCTTTGGCAGGTCGTCATTTGATAAAATTGATGATATAGACGGCCTTGCTTTTAAGCGGGACGGCGGAGTTGTATACACAGGTAAGCGCGAAATGACTGATATGTCAAAACTGCCGTTACCTGCATGGCATTATTTTGATTTGGATAAATACAGCAGCGTTGCAGTCAAGAACAAACGATGCATGCCGATTATGGCAAGCAGAGGATGCCCGGACCTGTGCAAATTCTGTTACAAGGGTGTTTTCGGAGCAAAGCTCCGTGTACGCGAGCCGGAAAGCCTTGTTGAGGAAATCCTGTATCTGAAAGAAAATTTCAAGATTGATGAGTTTGTTTTTTTAGATGAAAATATTACAACAAAAAAGGATTTCATTTTAAAATTCTGCGATTTACTGATTGAAAAAGAAGTTAATCTGCCATGGTTTTTAGGCTCGGGAGTCAGGGTTGACAGAGTGGACGACGAAATTGTCGGTGCTATGAAGCGTGCGGGGTGCTACAGAACATCACTCGGTGTGGAATCGGGGAATGAACAAATACTTAAGGACATGGGTAAAAAAATTACCAAGGATCAAGTTAGAAACGCCGTAGCTCTGTTTAAGAAACACAGATATGAACTTACTTTGTATTTTCTGCTTGGATATCCGACAGAAACCAAAGAAACAGCACAAGACACTATTAATTTTGCTATCGAGCTTAATCCGGACTTGGCTCAGTTTCCTGTCCTTACACCTTTCCCGGGTTCCGAAGTACACGAGTACCTCAAATCGAAGGACCTTCTTATCGGATCAAACTGGGGAGATTACAATACATTTATACCAAATGCAAATCCGACATTTAAACACCCTAATTTAACATGGGAAGAAATACTGGAATTAAAGAGAAAAGCGTATAAAAGTTTCTATTTCAGACCGGGATATGCCTTTAGCCAGATAATAAATATCAGGTCTATTTCCGATGTAAGACGTCTTTGGAAAATGGTTTTTTCCTTCCTCGGATTTTTAAAGTCATCATAAATATGACATAGTATTTTTTAGAAAGCTGTTTTACAGGAAGTTATTTTATGAGTAAAAAAGCAAATTATATAAACCGGATTATTGCTGTTGTTATAGTACTTTTTTTATTTACTGTGTTTGCTCAAAGAACGCTCCGGCATCACAGAGATATATTGCGTACAATAGGTAACAGTATAGGAGCATTTTTCAATTCCGAAGAGCCGTTTCTAAAAAGAACCGGTAGTTTATATATGGATATTCACGGAAATATCCAAGGAAGTGTATGGTATTTTTACTCGTATCCACCGAGAGAACGCTCGTTTATCAACGCACATTATGAATATATTAAGTTAACCGGCAGAGGTCATTTTAACGGCATTACATTTCTAAATGACGGAAGACATATGCTCGACAGGTTAAAGCCAATGCTTTATTTACACGAGCGGACGGATAGTTTTTTAGGGTTTAAAAATTATCTTGCAGATAAAGGCACACCGTTTTTGTATGTGCGTGTTCCAAACAAGCTGCGCGATAATTCCCAGCTCCCGCGCGCATTTGCCGATAATCATATTATAGAAAACGGAGATAAGCTGCTTGAGCTTGTCAGCAATGCGGGTATGGATACATTTGACCTGCGTGCAGAAATGATGCGTGATAATTTAAGTTTTAAGGACAGTTTTTACCACAGACATATGCACTGGACAAATAAAACCGTTCTCTGGGCATCACAAAAAGTCGGTGCTTTGATGAACGCCGAGTACGGGTTTAATATTGACTTGAGCGTGTGGGACCCGGATAAATATGAGCATGCTTTTTATGAAAGGATGCTGCTCGGCAATGAAGCGATACCTGTTGGAGCATACAGTGATTTAGAGGATATTACATTATTGTTTCCGAATTTTCCCGTGGATTTTGAAGTGAGTAATTCAAGCATGGGTTTTCAGGTCGCTTCATCGGATAATTTTGTTGAGATATTTCTGCCGACCATTTACCGTGGGGAGTTAACACACTTTGAATGCCATGATATAAGAATATTCGGAGCACATTTTACGCACATTATAAATCATGCGGCAACCGAAGATAAACGTGTTTTGCTTTTATCGGATTCATACTCATTATCGTGGGCAATGTACCTGCCGCTCGGGATTAAGAATTTCGACTTTCTTTATCTTATAAATCATACAACACCTGCCGATATGTGGGGTTTAATTGAAGATAAACAATATGATCTGGTTATATTAGCGGCATCGGATGTTATGGTGTCGACGGAAACGGCGTCTGTTTTTGAAGATGACAGATTATATCTCGGAACACCGCCCGTAAGATAATATAGTCTCACTTCGTGAGCTGTATAGTCCCACTTTGTGTGCTGTAAGGAACAGACCTTTATGATTTTTTCAAGTTTTGAATTTATATTTTTCTTTTTGCCTTTGCTTTTGTTTATTTATTATCTGGCATATAAAAGCAGTATAAACGTTAAGAACTTTATACTTATGATAGGCAGTTTTCTTTTTTATGCCTGGGGAGAGCCGGTTTGGGTTATATTGCTTTTGTTTTCCGCAACACAGGATTATATATGCGGGAGAGTTATAGGCAATGCCCGTAAAAACGGAACAAAGTACGTAGCGAGGGTAATGCTGATTGTTTCAATAACAACAAACCTTGCACTGCTCGGAACATTTAAGTACCTGGATTTTTTCCTTGAAAACCTGGGATTATTATTCCGTTTTACGCCTGAACTGACAGGACTTGCTCTGCCGATCGGTATCAGCTTCTATACGTTTCAAACGCTTTCATATACAATTGATGTTTATAGGGGAAAGGTGGAAGTACAAAAATCATACTCGAATTTTTTACTTTTTGTATCTCTTTTCCCGTCGCTCGTAGCCGGCCCGATAATCCGGTATGAATCAATATCCGATCAAATATCAAACAGGACATTTAACTGGGACGACTTTTCATCGGGTCTGAAAAGATTTATAATAGGTATCGGCAAAAAGTTAATTATTGCAGATACTATTGCGCATGTAGCCGAATATTCGTTTTCTGCAGATCCCGCAACTCTTTCCGTTACAGCAGCATGGCTTGGTGCTGCGGCATTCGGAATGCAGATTTACTTTGATTTCTCGGGTTATTCGGATATGGCAATAGGGCTTGGAAAAATGTTCGGATTTCATTTTCTTGAAAACTTCAATTTTCCGTATATATCACGTTCAATATCCGATTTTTGGCGCAGATGGCATATATCGCTTTCAACATGGTTTAGAGACTATGTATATTTCCCGCTTGGCGGCAGCCGTGTAAAGAGCAAATTCAGACTGGTGTTTAATCTTTTTATTGTCTGGGCACTGACGGGATTATGGCACGGAGCAGCATGGAACTTTGTTTTTTGGGGTCTGTTCTTTTTTGTACTGATAATGTTTGAAAAAGTAACGGGGTTTGACAAGTGGGCCGAGCGTGTTCCCGTTTTAAGCAATATTTATATGCTTGTTTGTGTTTTAATCGGGTGGGTACTTTTCAGAGCAGAAGGAATCGGTCATGCGTGGGAGTATTTGCTAGCAATGTTCGGCTTACAGGCTAATCCGTTTTTTGGAACGGATACACTCAGAATCGGCCCGGAATTTATTATTACGTGGATTATAGGTATAATTGCCTGTATTCCTGTTTCAAAAATATTTTCATCCGCCCGTTTTACGGAAAGTTTACCCGCAGTAATTATCCGATGGGTTCTTGTAATCTTTATTTTACTCTTGTCTTTTGCTATAATGAGCGGAAATGAGCAGAGCCCGTTTATATACTTTGCGTTTTAAGTGTGTAATATGGAAATGACCGTCTTTGCTGCCGGTTGTCACCATTACTTTTACTAAATATTTTATAGTTTCTGGGAGGATACTAAATTATGCAAAAAGATAAGAAAAATGATGCTGTAGATATACTGCTGGTATGGCCGCCCATTGAAAATTATTTTTCTGCAGCTGTTCCGTCAATAGGGCTTGCATACCTTGCCGCCGTGCTGGAGCCGCATTACAATGTCAGGATTCTCGAGTGCAATAACGAGGGCATGTACTCCGCTGATGCAGTAATTGAATATATCCGTAAAATGAAGCCGCGGGTTGCGGGTTTTCATCTTGCAACCCTGTGTGTGCCTTGTACCGAGGAAATCGTTAAGGCATTAAAGGAAGATGATGAATGCCCGGTATTTTTAGCCGGGGGTCCGCATGCTTCGGCGCTTCCTGCGGAAACGCTTGATACGGGGATTGATTATATTGCCATAGGTGAAGCGGAGGCAACAATTGTTGAGCTTATGGATTATATTTGCGGTAAACCAAATGCATTGTCACCCGATGATATTGAAAGTATTGCATTTAAAAGGGACGGACAAACGGTTATTACCAATAAGCGCAAGCTTTTGGACGTTAATACACTGCCATATCCCGCATGGCACTTATTCAACAAGGAAGATTACAGCGGTGCTTTGCGCAAGACCGACAAGATATTACCGGTAATGAGCAGCAGGGGTTGCCCCGAAAGCTGTACATTTTGCTACAAAGAGATATTCGGAACAAGTATAAGATTTCGCAATCCCAAGGATGTTGTGGATGAAATAGAGTATCTTAAGGATACCTTCCAAATAGAACAATTCGCAATACTTGACGAAAATTTCACGCTTTCGAAAAAACATGCTATGGAATTTTGCAACTTGCTGATTGAACGCGACTTAAATCTCGGATGGTATCTTGGTAATGGTGTAAGAGTCGACTCAACGGATGAAGAAGTTATTGCGATAATGAAAAAAGCCGGGAATTACAGGATTGCACTCGGTGTTGATTCAGGAAATGATGATATCCTTAAAGAACTTAAGAAAAGAATTACAAAAGAACAGGCCAGAAATGCAGTAGCTGTATATAAAAAGTATGGTTATGAGATAACGACATTTTTCCTCATAGGAGCACCGTCGGAAACGAAGCAAACGGTACAGGATACTATTGATTTTGCAATTGAATTAAACCCCGATATCGCCTCATTTAATAACCTGACACCGCTTCCGGGCTCTGAGCTTTATAAATATTATGACGCAAAGGGTGACCTATTAACGAAGGACTGGCGGCATTACAATTATTTTTATTACAAAGACCGTGACCCGGTTTATAATCATCCGACTCTTACATGGGATGAACTAAGAAAACTCAGAACAAAGGCATACAGAAAGTTCTATTTTCGCTTCGGATATGTTTTTTCACAGTTTAGGAGACTCAAGTCATTTTCGGATTTTACATTGCTATTGAAGAAAGCTTTTACATTCCTAGGGTTCATGAAAACCAATCTTTGATATTATTTTCTCCGGCATAAAACATGGTGAGGTTTGAATGCGATGAAGTACAGTATTATTATTCCTGTATTCCATAGTGAAAAAACGATATCGCATTGTATAGATTCGTTTTTAAATCAATCTGTATCCGAGAAGCTTGAAATTCTTTGTATAGGTGACAAGGTTGATGACCCTTGTCACTCGGTAATTGAAAAGTATGTCCGGGATTTTCCGGATGTAGTCGGGCTGCATCTGCAAAGCGGCAGGGGTATAGGCGGAGCAAGGAATTTAGGTTTAGACCTTGCAAAAGGTGAGTATGTAATGTTTTCAGATGCAGACGATTATGTTTCGCCTTTTATCTTAGAAAAATGCACTGATGCGCTGGTCAAGTATGATGCAGATTTTATAACAACGGGTTTTGTTCGTGTTAATCAATCGGGCAAAAAACTTTCTTCAGAACTGAAGGTGCAGGATGTTTGTGCTTTTGACCTGACACCTGTTAATGTTCCGAGGCTTGCATTTATTTTTACAGCTCCGTGGGGCAAGCTGTTTAAGCGTGAATTTATTGGCGAGAGCCGTTTTACGGATGATCCGATATGTGCATATGAAGATTTAATGTTTCATATGAGTGTATATCCAAAGGCAAAAAGGTACGTAATGCTGCCGGAAACATTATATAATTACATTGTATATGAAGAGTCTTCAATATCGACGGCATCCGAAGAGAGAACCTTGACTTTCCGAAGAGACTTGGCTGAATTAAAGCAAAAGTACATCAATGACAGATTACCGGCAGAATACTTGAAAATGCTTGATATAGTGGCAATGATTCATGCGGGAATTGCAGATGCACACAGAAGCGCCGAGGACCCTTCGGTTAATCTGAGGGAATTTTGCAAGGATGCCAAAGACTATTTGGATGAAAGTTTCCCGGGCTGGCGGAAAATAAAAATGATGCCTTATGGGAAGTTTACACTGCGATGCAAGATGGTGTGGATTGCAAAGAATATGTATAAAGCAAACGTTTTTTGGGTTTTTATACGTTTTTATAACTGGGTCATTAAAAACCTGCATATTGATATGAAGTGGTAAAAGTATTGGAAAATATTAAACGCAGAATACTTGAAAATAAATTCATAAAAGATACATCATGGAACTCGTTCGGTATGTTTTCTTATTATGCCTGTCAGTGGTTAATTACTATTGCTGTAGTATGGTTGTCCGATGACCTCCGAAACGCCGGGTACTTAAATCTTGCAATGAGTGTTACAAACTTTTTTGCAGCTATAGCTCTTTATAATATACGTTATTTCCAGGTTTCGGATTTGAAAATGGAGTACAGTGACAGCGACTATGTAGCGGCACGGGTACTGACCTGTGTTGCCTCAATAGTTATTTGTGCAGTGCTGATTTTTGCTATAGAATTTTCACCGATTCAAAGAGTGATTATATTAATTTATATGTTCTTTCGTGCAAATGAATCGTTTCTTGATGTTCTTCACGGAATTGACCAAAAAAACGGACGGATGGATTATGTCGGGATTTCGGCATTCATCCGCGGGACATCAATGCTGGCTGCGTTTACCGTATTTATGTGGCTGTTCAATCTGGCTATTGCTGTAACAGGTGTTGCTGTATTTAATATTGCTGTCGGGTTAATATATGATTTACCAAGAACGAAAAAACTCGCAAATTTCGTCAAGTTTACCTGGAAACGGGTTTTTTCATTGTTAAAGCGCTGCTTTCCTTTGATGCTTGTTTTATTCATTATTACGATGATAGGTTCATTTACGAGATATTCAATTGAGAGAGTTCACGGAACAGAAGCTTTAGGGATATATGCATCTGTGACCGTTCCGACTTTGATTGTTCAAATTGCATCATTTCCGATGATGGCTCCGCTCACGAATTTATTTGCCGCAAGCATTAAACAGGGTGATAAAAAGAGGTTTTTGAGGATTTTATTATATTCATCCGCTGTTATAACCGGGATTATTCTATTTTTCACCACGGCATCGTTATTCATAGGAGAATGGGGTTTAAAACTGCTGTACGGAGACATTCTTACACAGTATCATTATTTACTGCCGGGAGCATTTATAGTTTCGGGACTTGTATCATATATTTGGTTAATGAACATAATATTTTCTGCAACAAGGGATTTAAAAGGGATTCTTGCAGGAAATATTATCGGTGCGATTATATGTCTGGCAGCAGCCGGTTATTTTCTGGCCCGCTATGATCTGATTGGAGCAAACTATGTCATGATAATCAGCCAGGGTGCGGTTGTGCTCTTTTTACTCGTAAGACTCTTTTGGTATATCAAATCAAAACCCGAATTGTTCGAGCAGAGAACGGATGATCTTGAAGAGCCTGAAAGTGCAAGCTGATTGACGATAATATTAATAATTGATATAATCAAGCGAATCAAAATAGGGGTGATTAGCGTTGTTTAAGGATAAAAAGGGAGAGGGGTATTAAATGAGCAAGCTGAAACTTGTAACTATTGTCGGTACACGCCCTGAGATAATTAAGCTTTCAGAGGTTATGAAGCTTGCGGATAAATGCTTTGAACATATAATTGTCCACACAGGTCAAAACTATGATTATTCGTTAAATGAAGTGTTTTTTGAAGGTTTGAAGCTGCGTTCGCCGGATTATTTTCTGGATGTATCAGGCGAGCATTTAGGCGAAACGATTGGAAATGTGATATCCAAATCCTATGAACTACTTGAAAAAATCAAGCCGGATGCCGTATTGATTCTTGGAGATACAAACTCTGCTTTATCGGCAATATCGGCAAAACGCCTTAAAATCCCGATTTTTCATATGGAAGCAGGGAACCGATGTTTTGATGAGAACCTGCCGGAGGAAGTTAACCGCCGTATGGTCGATCAAATCAGTGACGTTAATCTTGCATATACAGAACATGCGCGCAGATATTTACTTGCAGAGAATATTAAACCGGAATATGTTTTTGTTACAGGTTCACCAATGCCTGAGGTAATAAAAGTAAATGCAGGCAAAAAAACAGATATACTTTCGAAACTGCAATTGGAACCAAGTAAATACTTTCTTCTTTCGGCTCATCGTGAGGAAAACATTGATATTGAAGAAAATTTTGTTGATCTTATGAATGCAGTAAACTCATTGGCAGAGCAGTATTCAATGCCAATAATTTATTCACTGCACCCAAGAAGTGAAAAGTTTATAAATAAACGAAACCATAAATTTCACCTGCTGATAAAGAAAATGACACCATTTGGATTTAATGATTATATTGAATTGCAAAAATCCGCATATTGTGTTATTTCAGACAGCGGGACATTGGCAGAGGAGTCGAGTATATTACGCTTTCCTGCTGTTTCATTACGCACAAGCACAGAACGCCCCGAAGCCGTGGACAAAGGAAGCTTTGTACTTGGCGGAATCAACAAAGAGACCATAACCGGAGCGGTAAATTTGGCAGTTTCGCTGATGAGTATTGAAAATCCGGACGTACTTGATTATCAAGATGCTAATATATCTGCTAAGGTTATTAAAATTATTCAGGGATACACAGAAATTATTAACGAAAGAATCTGGAGAAAATAAGAATGAAGCGTTTGGTTGTACTCGGCGGAACCGGCATGGCAGGGAATGTGGCGGTTAGATATCTTGAGCAGCAAGGGAATGATATATATTATATGGCTTTGGATGCTCAAGAAACAAGCAAGAGCAAAGCACTGGACGCAACGGATATATCTGCGTTATCATCATGGCTTGATACCGTAAAACCGGACGTCATTTTTAATTGTCTGGGATTACTCATTAAAGCATCAGAGAACAGGCCTGATCTGGCAATACTGTTAAACTCATATCTTCCGCATTATTTAGAGCAAAAATATGCAAACACCTCTGTGAAAATTATTCACCTTTCCACCGATTGTGTTTTCTCGGGTAAACGCGGAGGGTACCTGGAAAACGACATTCCCGATGGTGAAACAATTTATGACCGTTCAAAAGCTCTGGGAGAAATAATAAATGACAAAGACCTGACATTTCGCATGTCCATAATCGGTCCCGATCAAAATGAATCAGGTGTCGGTTTATTTAACTGGTTTATGAGCCAAACCGGAAAGATACGGGGTTTTACCAAAGCCATGTGGACAGGTATAACAACAATTGAGCTTGCAAGAGCAGTTGATGCGGCACTGCAACAGGATTTGACGGGTTTATATCATCTTGTTCCCGATAAACCGATTGACAAGTATAGTTTGCTTTTATTATTCAAGGATGTTTTTAACAGGATGGATGTTGAAATTGAACCGCAGGACGAATTTATTGTTGATAAGACACTGGTTAATACACGTAAGGATTTTGACTTTAAGGTTCGTGATTATAAGCAGCAAATTGAAGATATGCAAAAATGGATTGAAGAACATAAAGAGTTATATAAGCATTACTAAAACCGGAGATATATATGTCTAAGCGGATTCTTATAGTGAGCCAGCATTTTTGGCCTGAGTCTTTTCGGGTAAACGATATTTGCGACGGCTTTATTGAAAGAGGATACGATGTCGAAGTGCTTTGCGGGATACCGAACTACCCTGCAGGGCAATTTTTCGACGGTTACGGGGTTTTTAAGAACAGGCGGCAGGTAACCGATAAGGGTGTCAAAATACGCAGGTGCTTTGAGATTAAGAGAGGCAATAATTCTAATCTTAGGATTTTTTTGAATTATATTTCCTTTCCTTTCAGCAGTTTGTTTTCATTACCTTATTTGATGCGACAGAAGTATGACAAAATTTATCTTCATAATACCTCACCTGTGATGATGTCGGTTGCGGGTATATTGCTCGGCAGGATCAAAAAAATCGAAACAACGATGTACGTTCTGGACTTATGGCCGGAAAATTTGTATTCTGTGCTCCAAGTTCGCAGCAAGCTGCTCAGGCATATTGCAATGCGTGTGTCAAACTGGCATTACCGTAAGACAGATAGGCTTATAGCAAATTCCTCAAGGCTGCGAACATTACTTATTGACCGAATCGGTAAAGCGGAGGATAAGGTCACATATATTCCGCAGTTTTGTGAAAAAGTATTTGAAAATGTTGTAACTGATGATGAGTTGTCAGCTCGTTTTTCAAGTACGTTTAATATGGTCTTTACAGGGAATATCAGCCCTGCACAATCATTTGAAACGGTTATAAGAGCTGCAGACCTACTTAAGGATAAAGGTTATAACGATATAAGATGGATAATAATCGGGGACGGAATGTCTTTGAAATGGTTAAAAGATGAAGTTGAGAAAGCGGGACTCACGGATGTTTTTGTGTTTATCGGGCGGGTGCCGATAGAAGATATTCCAAAATATACGGGTATCGCAGACGGTCTTTTTGCCTGCTTAAATAAAACAGACATGCTCGATTGCACCCTACCGGCAAAGGTATTTTCATATTACGCCGCAGAGCGTCCTATTGTACTTGCGATGGATGGAGAAATACAAGAAATTATACGTGAGTCGGGAGCAGGTTTTGCAGTAGATGCAGAGGATTCAGAGGGACTTTCACATGCTGTTGAGAAGCTGTATTTGCTGAGTGAAAAGGAACAGACATCAATGGGCTTGGCAGCGAAGGAATACTATTTCAAACATTTTGAGAGAAATATGAACATGGACAAGCTTGTTGCTTTTATTGAAAGTTAAAGCTTAGTATGGTAAAATTGAACGATTATTTTTTTGGAGATAGTAAGTGAAGAACAGAGTTTGTATTTACGTTTTTTATGATAAGAACGGGATTGTGGACAAGTATGTGACATACATGCTGCAGAGCTTGCTTTCGGTGTGTCAGAGGCTTGTTTTTGTTTGTAACGGTGAGCTTAATGTTGAAGGCAGAGCTGCTGTTAATGAACTCACAAGTGATATTGTTGTTAGAGAGAATAAGGGATTTGATGCCTGGGGATTTAAAGCAGGGTTTGAATATATCGGCTGGGATAAGCTTGGTGAGTATGATGAGCTTATTCTTATGAATGACTCGGTATTCGGTCCGATTTACCCGTTTGAACAGATTTTTGAAGAAATGGGAAGCAAGAATCTTGATTTCTGGGGTATTTCCAAGCATGGCAGGTTTTTAAAGACATATGGTAGAAAGCATAAAAAAGAGAAAGTATTGCCCGAGCATATACAATCATATTTTATCTGTGTTTCAAATAAAATGCTTATTAACCCGGAGTTTAAGAAATTCTGGGATAAAATGCGTATGCTTAAAACATGGAATGATGCGGTTTCGTTATTCGAAACAAGGTTTACGAGTCATTTTGCCGAGCTTGGAATGGCCTGGGATGTGTATATTGATCCGGAAAAAGACTATAGTAATTTTACGGGTGTTTCGTTTTTAAGCCTGATGAGCTATGAAATGGTAAAGGATTATAAGTGCCCTGTAATCAAGCGGAAAAACTTTTCCATTGAGTATGAGAATTTTCTTGCGTTTACTGTCGGAAATAAAACAAGGCAAGCCTTTGATTATATACGTGATAATACTGATTATGACATTGATTTGATTTGGGAGCATGTTCTCCGCACTGCACCGCTTAGATTCTTAAACGATTGCTTGAATCTTACGTATTTACTCCCGGAAAAGTATGTGTTAGATGATGCTTCTGATGTAAATAACGTAAAAGCGGCTGTGTTTGCACATATAACATATGAGGATTTAATAGAGTTTTGCGTTGATTATATTAAATCAGCCGTTGATTTTGCCGATGTTTACATTACAACAACCTCGGAGGATATGAAAAGGCATATTATTGACCGATTCGGTTTATTAAACTTAAAAGAGCCGACGGTTATAATAATGCCGGAAAACAGCCGAGGCAGAGATGTCGGAGCTCTTTGGGTTGCGCTGAACCCGTATATGGACAAGTATGATTACGTTTGTTACATACATAATAAAAAATCACCTCAGATAAGCCCGCTTACAATCGGGCGCGGGTTTGCTGAGAGGTGTTTTATTAATACGCTTGCAAGCCGCGAATACGTGCAAAACGTTTTGTCGCTGTTTGAGCAAAATCCGAGGCTTGGAATGCTCTTCCCTCCGCCTATTGCTCACGGGCCGTATAAAGGGCTTATATCTACTTTATGGACAAGTAATTATCATGTTGCGCTGGAGCTTGCCGAAAGACTTGGCATTAACGTGTTTATCGACGATAGTATTGACCCGGTATTTCCTGCCGGCGGTATGTTTTGGTTCAGACCAAAAGCACTTAAAAAGGTTAAGGACCATGGTTTCACATATGAAGACTTTCCGCCGGAGCCGCTTGGAGAAGACGGCACAATAAGTCACGCATTCGAGCGGATATACGGTTTTGCAGCTCAAAGTGAAGGTTATTACTCTGCGTGGATCATGACAAACACATTTGCCACAACAGAGGTGACAACACTGAGCTATCTGCTTGCAAAAAAACAAACAAAAATATGGGGTGCAACAAGGCAAATACTCTTCAACAGACTGCGCAAGCACCAAAGATTATACGTGTTTTTAAGGTTTTTCTACCGCATTCCGAAGAAAATCAAAAAGTTTATATTACGGGTGTAAATAATGTCTTATCTGATTATTAAAGAACTGGATGTTGCAAAGTGCAATGAGCTTGTTATGTCAGCGGATTCCGGTGATGATATTTTATTTTTACCGGAATGTGTTCAGGTGCACGATGGTTTTTATGATGAAATGCTGTCGTGCTTGTATGCTGCCGAAAAACATGCAATTGTTTGCGGTCAAGAAGTAGAAAACAGGGACAGTTTAGTAAGAACTGCTAAAAAATATCTGCCCAAATATTCAATAACAATTAATGCAAACGCTCATTGTGTTTTAATTAAGCGCTCGGTTATTGATAAGCTGGGTCTTTTTAATACATCGTTTAATTGTCTTCAAGCCGCTCTGACCGACTACTTGCTGCGAATTAACCGATTCGGTTATTCAATGGTTACATCACATCATGCTTTATTTTCATATAACGATAAGAGAAATGATGAAACCAATGAAGCAGATAAAGAGTTATTGATAAAAAAGCACTATTATTGGGAAGAAACGAAGCGGCAATTTGATTTATACGGAGCTAATCCTGCTTTAACGTTTTATAAACTGCTTGATGAAGAATATTATCCTAAAAAAAGAATACTGTTCGATTGCAGTACAATGCCCCCCTATCACTGCGGCACTTCGGAATATCAACTTTCTGTGTATGAAGCATTTTATAAATTATATAAAGAGAAATACAATATATTCCTGCTGGCAAATACTGAAGCTGATGAATATCATGGTTTAACACGGCGATTTGAAAGAATATTATATCCTGAAACAGTTACCGGAGTATTTCATTTAGGGTTTGCTCCCAATCAGTTAATGTTCTACGAAAATCAAGTGTTACTAAACAAACATTGCCTTAGAATTGTTCAAACAATGTTTGATATTATCATGACAAGGCGTTTTGATGATGCTTTTAAGACCGATATGAAAAAAATAGTCGATTTGGGGATTAAACTCAGCGACGGCATAGTATTTATAAGCACTTTTACACAAGATGATTTTATGGCTCGTTATATAGGTGAGCAGTTTATCCGGGATAAAAAGTACAAAATGATTTATCCCGCAACAGAGTTCGGTGCACCGGAAAAGACTGATTATGACTTGCCTTTTGACTCTTATTACTTAATTGTCGGCAACATGTTTGAGCATAAGGTTCTTAAAGAAACTATTGAAGCTGTTGCAAATACTAAAAATAATTTTATTGTTCTGGGATATGGAGAGAGCGAATTTATATATCCAAATGTTTTCGGGTACATGAACGGTCTTATTGACGATGATTTCCTGCGTTTTCTGTATTCAAGGTGCAATGCAGTTATATTCCCTAGCCTGTATGAAGGCTTCGGATTTCCGGTTGTTATGAGCCTTAATCACAATAAACGTGTAATACTTAACAATAACGCTTTAAATAACGAGCTGTATCAGCATTTTAGTGAGTTTAAAGCTTATTTCTCGTTTTATGACAGGTTTGAACAAATCCCGGAAATTATCGGAGAATTGGATAGCGGCAACGATTCATTGAATGCAAAATATGAAGATTCATGGGAAAGAGCTGCTGTCGAACTTGAAATATTCCTTGGTGAAGTTTTAAATATCCCATTTGACGCAACGGCATTAAATGAAAGATGGAATATTTTCAATATTATCGAAGTCGAAAAAATGTTCAAATACGATGATTTGATGCGAAAAGCCAACGACTTTACTGATACAGCTTCCGAAGAACTTGAAATTCTATATAAACAGTTTGGGAACTACAAATTGTTGCCTATGCTAAAATTCGCTGTTAAAAAGCATATAAAGCACAGATACTCAAGGTTATTTAAGCGTTTAAAAGGTGAATAGTTTGTCATTCTGAGGGAGCTTGCGACCGAAGAATCTCACATTTTACATTTAATGCACAGGTTTAAACGTTAACCCGTATTTTTGCATTGAATAGCTTCGTGTGATATACTAAAGCAAGTTATTTTATGGAGGTTAAAGATGAAAAAAGCTCTTATAACAGGCGTCACCGGTCAGGACGGTTCATTCCTCGCCGAGCTTCTGCTCGAAAAAGGATATGAGGTGCATGGGGTTGTACGACGCAAAAGTGTTGTTGACTACGGAAATGTTGATCATATAAAAGATAAAATTAACCTTATTTATGCAGATATAACAGATATGGCATCGATGGTAAGAGCCATGGATATATCAAAAGCTGATGAGGTATACAACCTTGCTGCACAAAGTTTCGTTGCCGCAAGTTGGGAGCAACCGATTGCGACTACAGAAATTGATGCATTGGGTGTTTTATATATACTTGAAGCAATAAGAAAGATTAATCCCGATTGTAAGTTTTATCAGGCGTCAACATCTGAAATGTTCGGTTTAGTGCAGGAGGTACCTCAAAAGGAATCGACACCTTTTTATCCGAGGAGCCCATATGGGGTGGCAAAACTTTATGGTCATTGGATTACAAAAAACTACCGTGAAAGCTATAATATATATGCGTGTTCAGGAATTTTATTTAACCATGAAAGCGAACGACGAGGCAAAGAATTTGTTACTCGCAAAATAACCGATGCTGTTGCTCGTATAAAACTTGGAAAACAGGACTGTGTTGAGCTTGGAAACATGGATTCAAAGCGTGACTGGGGTTATGCCGGAGATTATGTTTATGCAATGTGGCTTATGCTGCAGCAATCGGAAGCCGATGATTATGTTATTGCAACCGGAGAAACAAGAACAATTCGCGACTTTGCCGATGCCGCATTTGCAAGCATAGATGTGAAGTTAGACTGGCAGGGTTCGGGAGTTGATGAAGTTGGTATTGATACGAAAACTAACAAAACTGTTGTACGGGTCAATCCGAAATATTATCGCCCGGCCGAGGTGGATTTACTTCTGGGAAGCCCATTAAAAGCTGAACAGAAATTAAATTGGAAACGTGAAGTTTCATTTAATGAAATGGTTTCACGGATGATAGCAAATGATTTAAAATTAGTTGCCAACGAGATAAGTGTAATATAGAAATTGAGTTACATTAATCTACCGGAAATAAGGATTGATGGATAGTAAAATTGTATTTGGTACAGGTGGGTTACGTGCTGTAATGGGAGATGGTGATGGATTTATTAACCATCATGTTATACAGCGTGTAACTCATGGTTTGGCTAAAGTTATATTATCTTCTGATGCACCTAAAAGTGTCGGAGTTGCGTTTGATACGAGGCATAGGTCTGCAGAGTTTGCAGAAACTGTTTGTGAAACATTTTCTGCGTTTGGAATTGATATTTATCGGTTTGAAAAACCGATGCCTACTCCAGTTTTAAGTCATGCAATACGGATTAAGAGTTTAGGTTGGGGAGTTTGTATTACTGCAAGCCATAATCCGCGAGAATATAACGGTTATAAAGTTTATGACTTAAATGGGGTACAGGTCACAGATAAAATTGCGGGAGAGATTGCTGATTTTATTAACTCCTTGGGTGAAGATGAAAATATACCCAAAAAGCAGAGTAATCTTATTAGAGTTTTCGAAAATCCGGTAATTGACGAGTATTTTAGGCAAATAATCGATTTTATAGGAATTGAGCGGGAAAAATCTGATTATCCGTTTGTTTATTCTGCACTTTATGGAGCGGGAGCAAACGCTGTTCCTTATGTGCTTGAGAAGCTTGGATTTTCTCCTGTTTGTGTTCAGCAAGAACCGGATGGAGATTTCGGAGGTTTGAATACTCCAAATCCTGAGGAACCTGTTGTGTATGACAGGATTCTGGAAGAGGTTAAAATCTGTCAGGGGGACGGTTCTCCTGACACAGTGACAGGAGAACCGTCCCCCTGTCAACTTATCTTGGCTACTGATCCTGATTGTGACAGGATTGGGGTTATGGTCAAGAAAGAGCAAGGGTTTAAGCTGCTTAGCGGGAATCAAGTTGGTGCGTTGCTGATTAATTATCTTGCCGGTCAAGTGAGAGAACAGCAAGACAGAAGAACCGTCACTTTGTCTTCCGTTGTAATATCAACAATTGTTTCAGGGATGCTTGGGGAGTTTATCGCTAAGGATTACGGGTTTGAATTTATTAGACTTCTCACGGGGTTTAAATATATTGGAGAATATATAACCAATCTTCCCGTGGATAAACAGTTTTTCTTCGGGTATGAGGAGAGTTACGGGTTTCTTGCGGGTGACGGAGCAAGAGATAAGGATGCGGTTATTGCATCAGCATTAATTGTTAAAATGGCTGCATATTATGATACTAAAGGAATTACACTCTTTGACCGATGGCATGAGCTTAGTAAAAAACACGGTTATTGTCTGGAGTCACTGCATAGCTTTACGGTTTCTCAAAGTAAGCAGAAAGAATTAATGACAGATTTAAGAAACGGGAAAATTAATTGCGAAGCAATGAAGATTGAAGATTATATTAACGGGTTGTATGGTCTTCCGCCTGCAGATGTGATAAAATTATACTTTGGAGCTTCAGATACAGGAACGGATTATAAAGGATGGGCTGCAATACGCCCGAGTGGGACAGAACCGAAGTTGAAAGTATACGTTGGTGTGTGTAATAAAACATATGAAGGTGCAAAAGAAGCCTTGGAAACGTTAAGTGAAAAGATTCTGAAAAAGCTTGGAATGACAGAGGTGATGGTATGAAAATGATTATTATGGCAGGAGGGTCGGGAACCAGACTTTGGCCGCTCAGCAGAACTCATTATCCGAAGCAGTTTTTAAAACTTTCGGGAATGGATAAATCGATTTTTCAAATGACCATCGAACGTTGTTTGCTTATGGGAAAAATGGAAGATATATACCTTGTAACTAGCAAGGACTATTTACACTTAGTACAAGGGCAGGTTGAAGAAATAGGAAAAACCCTGCCACTAGAGCAAATTATGCTCGAGCCCGAAGCAAAAAACACTCTTCCCGCAATATTATTTGCCGTTCAAGCTATCAGAGAAAAAGGTGATGATATCTGCGCAGTGTTTGCATCCGACCATGTCATAGACTATCCGCAGATTCTTGCTGATATTATTCTAAAAGCTGTACCGCTTGCAGAAAAAGGATTTGTTTGTTTTGGAATAACACCCACAAGTCCTGAAACGGGTTTCGGGTATATTAAACCCGGTGAAGCTGTAGACGGTGGTTTTGTTATTGCAGAATTTAAAGAAAAACCCGATTATGACACCGCATGCAGGTATGTTGAGGAAGGATATCTTTGGAACAGCGGAATGTTTATGTTCCACTCCAAACAATTTACCGATGCGGTCAAAAAAAATAACCCCGAGGTTTATAAAGCGTTTCAAGAGGCAAGTGTTGAAGAAAAATTCAATAAAACCCCGAAAATCTCCGTAGATTACGGCTTGATTGAAAAAATGGATAAGGTCTTTGGTGCACCAATGGACATGGAGTGGAATGACCTTGGTAATTTCACCACATTTTATGACAGATATCACACAAAAAGAGACGAAAACGGAAATGTTTATTTTAATAACGAAATAATGCTGGACAGCGAAAAGAACCTTATTTATTCCGAAGGCGATAAGGCTGTAGCAGTTGTGGGTGTATCAGATATTGTTGTGGTTGATCAAAAGGATGCACTTTTAATATGTAAACGTGAAGATGCACCAAAGGTTAAGGATGTTGTGGATGTTCTGAAGAAAAGAAAAGATGAACGTGCCGATTACCATCTGACTGTCTATAAACCTTGGGGGTCTTATACGATTCTTGAAGACGATAAATTTTATAAAGTGAAACGCCTTACAGTAATGCCGGGGAAACGGCTTAGCTATCAAATGCATTATCACCGAAGCGAGCACTGGATTGTTGTAAACGGCACAGCAACTGTAGTGATTGATGATAACGAAAATCTGGTCAGAAGTGGCGAAAGCATATATATTCGAGCCGGTGAAAAACACCGCCTGGTTAACTCAGGAAACATCATGCTGGAAGTCATTGAAGTACAAAACGGGCAGTATCTGGGAGAAGATGATATTGTCAGGTATGAAGATGATTTCATACGATAAAGGTTAAATTCAATTAATTTGGTGGGCAAAATGAAAAAAATCGGTTTTGTTATCCCCTGGTTTGCCGATAATATCCCGGGAGGAGCAGAAGCTGCACTTCACGGTATATTAAGCTATATAACAGCATATGGAGTTGAGACCGAAGTTCTTACAACATGTGTTGAACAACTCGCAAGTGACTGGAATATAAATTATTACCCCGAAGGAGTCGATACAGCAGCAGGAGTCCAAGTGCGCAGATTTCCTGTACGCAAGAGGGATACACAGGCATTTAATGAAATTAATGTCAAACTCTTTTACAGAAAACCGATTTCTGATGAAGAAGAAACATATCTAAGAGAATCAATAAACAGTCCGGAGCTATATGAATATATTGAAAAAAACAAAGATGATTACTCTTTGTTCGTTTTCATCCCATATATGTATGGGATAACATATTACGGATGCAGGATTTGTCCCGAAAAATCAATATTGATCCCATGCCTGCACGATGAAGGTCATGCATACTTGAGTGGATTCAGAGATGTGTATTCAAAGATTAAAGGGATGATATTTAACACAATACCCGAGTATGAACTGGCAGAAAAGCTATTTGACCTAAAAAACGTTGATACCGAAGTTATAGGCATCGGAACAGACACAGATATATCAGGCTCATCAGAGAGGTTCAAGGATAAGTACAGTATAAATGACGATTTTATTTTATATGCTGGCCGCAAAAGTGAAGGGAAAAATTTACATACGCTTGTAGATTATTTCACGGAATATAAGAAAAGAAATCCCGGTAAATTAAAACTTGTACTGATAGGTGACGGCAATATAAATATCCCGGAGCAGGTAAAGGGTGATATAATAGACTTGGGGTTTGTACCAAAGCAAGATAAATATGATGCGTTTACTGCCGCACTAGTACTGTGTCAACCTTCTCTTAACGAAAGCTTTTCAATTGTTCTAATGGAAAGCTGGCTCTGCAGCAGACCCGTCCTGGTACATGCAGGTTGCCCTGTAACAAAAAGTTTTATACTTGAATCACACGGTGGCTTGTTCTTTGCAAATTATGGAGAATTCGAAGGGTGCATTGATTATTTAGCAATAAATAAAATATCTGCAGACACAATGGGTACTCAAGGAAGACAGTTTGTGATAAATAACTATAATTGGGATGCTATAATAGATAAGTATATTAAGTTTTTTGGAAGGATATCGTAATATGCTTAATGAACGTGTTGATATTACAGAAATAATGAAAGATATACAAAATAAAGCCGGGCAAAAAAGAATGGCTGAAAATAAATTAACTGCTGCAAGAGCATCGGATTATCTCTATCCGGAGCTTAAAGCATCAAAAAAAAGGCTTGAAGAGATACATACAAATGTACTGGCATTACATAAATATACAAAAGAGCATGAGGATACAGCGCTTAACCCGCCCGTTTCATTAATCCAAAGATGTATAAGAAAACTGACGAAATTTATTTGGCAAGAACAAAATGAAGTCAACAGAAGTTTAAACAATAATATTCATACACTATTGGCAGTGCAAATCGAACTTACATCAAATCTTAATAAAATAAGCGATTTAATGTTTGGTATAAACGAAAGATTAATTGAAATGGAAAAAATCACAGAAGAAAAGATTGGCAAATAAAACAATGGATAATGAGTCCAAAAAAAGAGTTGCTATAATAATACAAAGGTATGGCATTGAAGTAAACGGCGGGTCAGAACAGCTTGCGCGTATGTATGCAGAAAGACTCAAGGAGTGTTACGATGTTGAGATTATTACATCATGTGCTCGTGATTATTATTCATGGGAGAACTACTATCCGGAAGGACAATCAAATGTAAACGGAGTTAAGGTCAATCGTTTTAAAGTCGATAAGATTCGTGATATGAAGAAATTCGGAGAAATTGCAATTGACCCAAATGATCCGCTAACAGAGCAAGTTTGGATAGATGAACAAGGTCCGTACTGTCCTAAAGCAATTGAGTATATAAAAGCAGAAAAAAACAACTTCGATGTTTTTATTTTTGTGACATACCTTTATTACCTTACAGTCTGCGGAATAAAAGAGGTAAAAGAAAAAGCGATATTAATACCTACAGCACATGATGAACCATTTGTTTATTTCAATATATATAAGGAAATATTCACCTGTCCGCGTGCTATTATTTTCAGCACCAAAGAAGAACAGAATTTTATCCATAACTTATTTAATAACCAAACTATTATGAGCGGTATTGTCGGTGTTGGAGTGGATATACCGGAGGCATCGGATATTTCTGGTTTCAAAGAAAAACATAGTTTAGATAAATACATTTTATATACAGGCCGTATAGATCATGGAAAAAATACTCCCGAATTACTGGATTATTTTATCGAATATAAAAAGCGTAATAATTCAAAGTTAAAATTAGTTCTTATGGGAGAAATATACATAGAAATACCTGCACATCCCGATATTTTGTCCCTTGGTTTTGTCAGCGATGAGGACAGAATCAACGGCATGGCAGGAGCTACAGTGTTCATACTGCCATCAATTTATGAAAGCTTATCAATGGTTGTTTTAGAATCAATGGCAGTGGGGGTTCCGGTTATAGTTAACGGAAAATGTAATGTCTTAAAAGCACATTGCCTTGAGAGTAATGCGGGAGTATACTATAATGACTATCATGAGTTTGAAGAGTGTATAAATTATTTAATGACAAATTCTGATATATATGATGGTATGAAAGAAAATGCAAAAAAGTATATTAAAGAAAAATACCAATGGGATGTCATTATTGAAAAGCTAAAGCAGTTAATTAACTACTCTGTCAGCCAACCTTAATTTGAGGTGAATTATGGAAAATTTTACTGAAATTGTAACCAGAAAACTAAAAACACGTATAGCTGGGAAAAAGACGTTAGGTGAGGATTTTGACGAGTCTGAGTTTGATGATTCACAAATACAACAGAAAGAAGTTGAACATGAATTTAAAATATATAATGAAAATTTATCATACTTAATTGAAAATAACACAGTAAATTCAAATGTTGCAATTACCGGCAGTAAGAATCCAATTGGACGGATGAAAATATTTATTAAACGCTTTATAAGAAAAAGCATTAAATGGTATCTCGACCCAATCGTTGAACAACAAAACAGGTTAAATGCTCACTATGTCAGTTCATTGCATAGAGCAGAGAAAATTAGCGAGTATTTTAAACAGGAAAACGACCGGCTTCATACTGAAATTTTCTATCTTAAAGAATCAAATGATTATTTTAATAAACGTTTTGATAAAGCAGATGAAAACATGGCGTATTTTGGTTCACAAATTAAAAGGATCAGTCAAGATAGTTTTAAGAAAAAAAGCACATCTGTTTCCGGTGAGTCGGATGTGAATTACCAAGACACAGAAAGAACGAGTTTAAATAACAGTGTAATTGATGATAATAAAATCGATTTTGATTATTTTCTATTTGAAAACAGATTCAGAGGTACAAGAGATTGGGTAAAATCCACTCAGATTAAATACTTGAAATATTTTGAAAATAAGCAAAATGTGTTGGATATAGGTTGTGGCAGAGGAGAATTTCTAGATATTCTACGCGAAAAAAGTATATCCTGTAAAGGTGTCGATATTGTTGATTCGTTTGTTTATTTCAATCAACAAAATGGACATGATGTTGAGCAAGCTGATGCTTTGACCTACTTAGATTCTTTAGAAGATAATTCTTTAGGGGGAATCTTTATGTCTCAGGTTCTTGAACATCTGGAGAGTGATTATATATATAAACTTGTACAACTTGCATATGCAAAACTAAAACCGGGTTGTTTCTTTATAGCAGAAACTCCAAATCCGTCAAATCTAGCGATATTTCATAATTACTTTTATGTTGATATGACACATATAAGACCGGTTCATCCCGACATTATTAAATACATTTTTGAGTATTTTGGATTTAACGATGTTGAGCATTTATATAGTTCAAAAACAGACTTTAGTATTCCACAGCTAGTGATTAGCGATTACAATTTATCAAGTTTTAATGATGCAATGAAACGTGTAAGCGATACATTATACGGATATCAAGATTATGCTGTGATAGGGAAAAAATAATTTCCATTGAAATAGTGAGGGAGCAAATGAGTAATAGAAAGAAAAAAATATGTATATGTCATGCAAAAGCACCGTTTATGTCAGGTGGTGCAGAAATATTAACGACAGACTTGCATTCAAACCTGATAAAAAGAGGTTTTGACGCTGAGGTTATTTCACTTCCGTTTAAGTGGTATCCGGCATATGAAGTTATAAACAGCGCACTTGCATGGAGACTTGTTGATTTGGAAGAAGTTGACGGTGAAAAAATCGATTTGGTGATAGGAACAAAATACCCGGCATATGCAGTAAAACACAGCAATAAAGTTGTCTGGCTTTTTCATCAGCACAGACCGGCTTATGACTTAAAAAATGAAACAGAATATTTCGGATTATGTAACGGTTTAACAGATAATGGTGAAGAAGTGAGCGAAATGGTTAAAAATATTGACAATCGTTCATTCCACGAAACAAAGGGGATATATACTATATCCAAAAACGTATCAGAAAGGCTGAAGGAATATAACGGATTTGACTCTGAGTATTTGTACCCACCACCACGGTTTGAGAATCAATTATTCTGCGAAAATTATGATGATTATATTCTTTCGGTTGGAAGAGTTGCCGCATTAAAAAGACTCGAAATACTTATTAATTCCATACAATTCTGTGATAAAAAAATTAAAGTACTTATTGCAGGTACAGGAAATTGTATCGAGGAACTAAAAAAATTAACAGCAAACCTTAACCTTGAGGACAGAGTAACGTTTTTAGGATATGTCAGTGATGAAGAAGTTCTTAGGCTCTATGCAAATGCATTTGCCGTATTTTTCGCACCAAAGAATGAGGACTACGGTTATATAACTATTGAATCATTTATGTCAAAAAAACCTGTAATTACATGTGACGATTCTGGAGGTATATTAGAGTTTGTTGAAGATAGTATAAATGGATATGTTTGTCCAAAAGATTACAAAATAATTGGTGAGCGAATAAATAAACTCTATAATAACAAAGGTTTATGCAAGCAGTTGGGTAACAGCGGCTATGAAAAGGTCAGGTATATAAGCTGGGACACAGTTATTAACAAGTTAACAAGTACTATCTGAGAATATGAGATTAAATATATGAAAGTTGCTGTCTTTTCTCCACTCAATCCTATTAAATCCGGTATATCGGACTATACTCAGGAAGTTGTATTAAAATTGAAAGAGTATGTTGATATTGACTTATTTGTTGATGGATATAAACCATGTGATGCAGAGATTAAAAAAAATTTTAAGATTTTCAACATGGAGGAAATAGAAAACGCAGAAGTTAGACGTAATTATGATTTAATCATATATCAAATAGGTAATTCATATAAACATCATGAAAAAATAGTTAACTATAGTTTAAAGTATCCGGGCATTGTAGAAATGCACGATTTTGCACTGCATTATTTGATTGCAAGTACACTTTACACTACAGGAAAACATGACGAATACATACAAGTAATGAAATATTGTCATGGCAGGAATGGTGAATATACGGCAAAAAAATTTTTAAGGACATTGATGAATCCACCTTGGGATAAAAGATCTCTGGAATTCCCTGTAAATAAGCATATATTAGATAACTCAATCGGCATAATAGTTCACTCTGATTATGCTTTACAAATGATAAAGGGAATGAAGGTCGATAAACCTTTAACAAAAATTAATTTGCATTCACTTGAAATTATTGAGGATTTTGACGTATATCAAAAAAAATGCAGAGCTAAATTAGGTATCGACCAAAAGAAAGTAATATTAGGGTCATTTGGATTTGCTTCAACGGCAAAAAGAATATACGAGATATTAGAGGCATTAGCATTACTAAAAAAAGATTACAACAATTTCATTTATTATGTTATAGGTGAAGAAGATAATGTTGATGTAAGAGCAAAAGCAGAGGAACTTGGTCTATCAAAAAATGTTGTAATAACGGGATTTGTAGGACTCGATAAATTTTCCTATTATATAGGAGCAAGTGATATATGCTTTAATTTAAGATATCCGACTCAAGGAGAATCGTCAGCAAGTCTGCATCGGGCGCTCGGAATGGGTAAGCTTGTTTTTGTTACAAAGATAGGAACATTTAAGGAATACCCCGATAATGCTGTTGTTAAAATAAACTATGACCAATATGAAGTGCAAAATATTTATTTAAAATTAATAGAAATACTTAAAGATAAAAATAAAATGATTAAAATGAAGGAAAATGCTTTGCTTTTTGCAAAAGAAAACTGCTCTCTTGAAAGTAATTGTATTAAATACTATACATTTATAAATGATATTATTAATGGGAAAAAATCAAAAATTGATTATATTGACACTTTTGTTGATGGATTGTATGAACTGGAGCTACACTCTGAAAAGTATATTAAACAATTAGGTGAAAGAGTAGGAGCTGTAATATAATGAAGGTTGCTATTTTTTCGCCATTAAATCCAAAACAATCGGGGATTTCAGATTTTACTGAGGAAGTAGTATTTCAACTTAAAAATTATGTTGACATTGATTTGTTTGTTGACAATTATATACCATCAAACTCAGAGATAAATGACAATTATTATATCTATAATTTTAGCGATATTGATAATCCACAAATAAGAGAGAAATATGATTTTCTTATTTATCACATCGGAAATAATTCTTTATGTCACAAAAGAATTCTTGAGTATAGTTTAAAATACCCCGGAATTGTCGAGCTTCATGATTTTTCAATACATCTTATGATTGTTGATGAAATATTCATAAAAGAAAATAGAGATGAATATATTGATATAATGAAGTACTGCCATGGTAAAACCGGAGAGTTTATTGCAATTCGATTTCTTAATGAAATGAATAATCCACCTTGGGAAAAGTACCCATTACTTTTTCCTATAAACAAGCATGTTCTGGAAAATGCAAAGGGAATTATAGTCCATTCTGATTTTACTAAGCAAATGATAAAAGGCATGGGCTTGGGAAAACCTATTAAAACTATTCAACATCACACGCATGAGATAATTGATGATTATGAGAAACACCAACTTAATTGCAGAAGCAAACTTGGAATAGACACAGATTTGATAATGTTAGCTTCATTCGGGTTTGCATCATCACCAAAAAGGATTATTGAAATTTTAAAAGCAATTGACCTGCTTAAAAAAGTACAAAACAATTTTAGGTACTATATTGTAGGTGAGTTGCAAATCCCGGAACTATATAATGAAATCGAGAAATATAATTTAACAGATCATATTTATATAACCGGCTACGTTGACTTAGACGACTTTAAAACATATCTCGGAGCATGTGATATTAGTTTCAACTTAAGGTATCCTACTCAAGGAGAGTCATCAGGTAGTCTGCATCGTGCTCTCGGGATGGGAAAAGTTGTTTTTGTAACAAAAGGCGGTTCATTTGACGAATGTCCCAGTGATGTAGTAATAAAGATTGAGGCAGATCAATATGAAGTTCTGAGAATATACTCAAAGCTATTGGAATTGCTAAATAACGAGAATGAACTAATCTCCCGAAAAGAAAAAGCGGTGCAATATGCACATGATTATTGTTCACTTGATAAAAATTGTATGCAATACACAGAGTTCCTTACTAATATGAAAAACGGATCATATAAAGAGGATGATAATATTGATAAATTAGTAGACATTCTTTTTGATTTTGGATTATACTCAGAAAGTTATATATCAGAACTTGACGAACGAATAGGGTGTTTATTAAGTTGACAGAATGTAAATATAAAAGATGAGGTTAAAGTTTATGGAGAAAACCGCCAAATTATTTTTGAAATTTGTAAATAATATTAAATCAATGAACAAATATCGGCTTACTTCATTTATTTTTATTATTTTATATGCATGTTTACTCATGGTGATGGCGCGAAATCAACCTATACAAGCTCAATTGGGTGAATCTTGGCTTTACGTTATGTCAACAGCAGCACTTCAATATGAACAATCTATATACATAACACAAACTACATTGGATAACGTATACTATTATTTCTACGATTATCATGGAGTAGCATATTTTTATTATGGAATTGAACGTTTTGTAGTAACAAACGGTCAGTTTCTATCGTATTATTTTCCTGCATATTCTCTCATTTGTATACCGGCAAGTGTTGTTCTTGGACTTTTTGGCTTTAATCAATCATGGGCATTTGCTATTACAAATATTGGATTAATAATTATGGCGTTATTTTGTATGTTACTATTTCTAAAAGAGTGTGATAAATTAAAATTTTTCCTTTTACTTGTGCTGGCGATTAATCCAATAGTATTATATGTATTTTGGGCAAGTTCCGAGATATTTATTTGGGCATTTCTTGTTATGTCATTGGTATTTTACTTTAATAAGGCTTATAAAAGATCTGCCTTTTTCCTCACTGTTGCAGGTTCGATGAATATGACCCTTATGATACTCGGCTTTTTTATGATAGCTTCATATTTTATTGATTTACAAAAAGAAAAAGGTGTAGACAGAAATTTCATAAAAACAGTGTTTAAAAACTTTTTCGATGTATTAAAGTATGCAGCTTCTTTTTCGTTTATATTTCTGGCACTCCTATACAATTATATAGCGTCGGGAGGTGAAAGCTCGGTTGCAACTATGGTCGGATCAGGAGGTATTCCTTGGGAAGATTTTGGTGCCACTATACCACAAAGGTTTTTTGCATACCTTTTTGACCTGAATTTCGGATTATTGCCATGGTTCCTGATTCTTTTCCTATTGTATCCTGCTTGTTTAATATACTCTTTTATCCGCAATAAATATGAGTATTATTTGCTTATTATAGGGCATCTTGCAGTTATGTTTTTATTTTCGGGGATGGCGCATATCAACAGCGGTATGACGGGAATTTCGCGTTATAATGCGTGGGCTGCACCAATAATATTATTTACCTGTATTCTATGGTTTTTTAAACTTAGGCAAAATACTGACAGAGAAAATATAACCTTAAAAAGAATGAAGATAATAAACAGCGTGAAAATAAGTATAGTTTCACTTTCAGTAGTATTAACCGGCTTGCTGGTATACGACAATAGTTATGATATAGCACTGGGCTACAGAACAATGCTTGCTCCTGCACGTGTTGTTTTAAATAATGCACCTTCTCTATATAACCCTTTATGGACAACCTTCGTAAGCCGCATAGAAAATGTTGATGGTGGTTATGCTTTTAACCGACCGACAATATATGATGATAGTAAAGGAAATGTCAGAAAAATACTTATGAACCCCGGCTATGCATATAATTTAACTGATATGCTTACAGGAAATGAAGAAAGTTTTGAATGGTTAAATAAAAAAATCACAAATGTTGAATTAAAACAAGGTTTTCAATACATAGATATTTGCCCAATGTCAGGGATTGTTTTACATAAATTAAAACCCGCAAAGTTTATGCCCCCGAATGCAACTGCTATTGTTGGTGGAATACATTGGCCTGAACATTCGCCCAGCGTTGGCAATTATGTATGGACAACACAAACAGCTACGTTACGTTTGCAAGCGGTCAATCAATCGCAAGTCGGTTTACGTGTTGATTACTACGTCAGTGAACATTTGTTTATTGCGAATCCAGATACAGATTTGGAAATGAAAGTGTTTATTGATAATAATCATATTGAAACTATAAGTTTACATGATATTGGAGTATTTTCACGCTTCATAGCTGCAGATAAGATTCCATATAAAGAAAATTGGGAGCAATATGATATCCGAATAGAAATAAATGGTTCTTTTATGCCTTCACTTTTACCCGCACCACACTATGGTAATGACAGTAGAAGTTTGTCGATAATGTTGTTGTATGTTGGTTAGTGCTATAAAAACTGATCTTTATTTGGAGTAAATTATATGTTTAATAAAGAAAATTTCAATAATAAATGCGTGTTTATTACCGGGCATACCGGATTTAAAGGTTCTTGGCTTGTCCATATACTTACGGGATTAGGTGCGAAAGTGACAGGTTATGCTCTGGAGCCTACTCTTGAACCGAATTTATTTTCAATTAGTAGAGTTAAAGATAAAATGACTTCTTTTATTGGTGATATTCGTGACAGGGAGAAGTTACTTCATGCTTTTCAAAAAGCAAAGCCTGAAATTGTTATTCATATGGCTGCACAACCGATTGTCAGAGACAGTTATAAAGACCCCGCCTATACATATGATGTTAATGTTATGGGGACTGTTAATATATTGGAATGTGTAAGGCTTTCTGATGGTGTAAAGAGTTTTTTAAACGTAACTACAGATAAAGTGTATCAAAACAATGAATGGCATTGGGGTTACCGCGAAACCGACAGGTTGGACGGATATGACCCGTACTCCAACAGTAAATCTTGCTCCGAGCTTGTGACAGGGAGTTATAAAAATGCATTTTTTACAAATGGAAACACAGCAATATCAACAGCCAGAGCCGGTAATGTTATAGGCGGCGGGGATTTCTCTGCAGATCGTATAATTCCGGATTGTGTAAGAGCTGCAATGAATAATGAAATTATTGCGGTAAGAAATCCTCATTCAATACGTCCATATCAACATGTGCTTGAACCGCTGTTTGCCTATCTTATGATTGTTCAAAAACAATATGATGACGGAAAGTATGCAGGTTGTTATAATGTCGGTCCTGATGATATTGATTGTGTTACTACAGGATATTTAACTGATTGTTTCTGTAAATCTTGGGGTGAAGGATTATCCTGGAAAAACGAGTCTTCCAGTGGTCCTCATGAAGCAAATTTCTTAAAACTAGACTGTTCTAAACTCAAAGCAACATTCGGATGGAAACCAAGGTGGAATGTAAATCAAGCAGTCGACAAAACTGTTGAATGGACAAGGGCTTTCTTGACAAAAGACAGTGTTTGCGACATAATGAATAACCAGATTGAAGAGTATTTAAACACACGGGAGTAGGATTAATGTTTGATAGTCACACAGAAGCAGAGGCAAGAGAAAAAATACTTTCAATGGTGTCAGCATACTGTGAAACCTTTCATAATCAAAAAATTCCTTACGAAAAGGGTTCTCGCATTCCGTTTGCAGCTCGTGTCTATGATAACCGGGAGATGACAAATCTTGTAGACAGTGCACTTGATTTTTGGCTCACAGCAGGTAAGTATGCAAATGAGTTTGAACGTAAAATGTCAGAGTACCTTGGTTTACCATATGTTTATGCTGTTAACTCCGGATCATCAGCTAACTTGCTTGCATTTGCAGCACTAACATCACCTTTACTTGGCGAGCGAAGAATAAAAAAAGGAGATGAGATCATCACAGTCGCTATGGGTTTTCCAACGACTGTTTCTCCTGTTGTACAACTAGGTTGTATACCGATATTTATTGATATAAAAATACCGTCATATAATATTGATATATCAAGGCTGGAAGAAACATTATCGCCAAAAACCAAAGCAGTCTTTATGGCCCATACTCTTGGAAATGCATTTGACCTAAAAACTATCTCAGAATTTTGCAAGAAAAATAAATTATTTTTATTAGAAGATAATTGCGATGCACTCGGAGCAGAGTATGATTTAGGTAATGGGTATGTCAAAACAGGAACCGTAGGAGACATTGGTACATCCAGCTTTTACCCCGCTCATCATATTACAATGGGTGAAGGCGGAGCGGTATATACAAAGGACCCGATTTTAGCCCGTGCATTATTATCGCTCAGAGACTGGGGCAGAGATTGTGTTTGCCCTCCCGGAGTGGATGATTCATGCGGCCATCGATTTTCAAAGCAATTTGGTGATTTACCAATGGGCTATGACCATAAATATGTTTATTCACACTTGGGATATAATTTAAAAATAACCGAAATGCAAGCCGCAATAGGCTGTGCTCAAATAGATAAGCTGCCGGGTTTTATAGAAAAACGCCGTGAAAACTGGCAGGCAATTCGCAGCGGGTTGGATGATTTATCACAGTGGCTCATTTTACCTGAAGAAGAACCAAGCTCAAAAATGAGTCCATTTGGTTTTGTAATTACAATTAAAGAAAATTCACCTTTATCACGCAATCAATTAGCTGTGGCACTTGAACATAAAGGCATACAAACAAGAAATATATTTGCCGGAAATATTACAAAGCACCCATGCTTTGAAAACATGAATGAAGGAATTGATTATCGTATAATAGGTGAGTTAACAGAAACAGACAAAGTAATGAATAATACACTCTGGGTCGGTGTTTACCCCGGTCTTTCACCCGAGCAAGTTGAAGCTATAATTATCGCAATTAAATCTGAGTTTAGAGGTGTTTAGTTTGAGTTATAAAGTTTGTTCCTTTTTAATAACCGGCGGGTCCGGTTCATTTGGACATGCGTGTACCAGATATTTATTGGAAAATACCGAAGCACGACGTATTATTATTTACTCGAGGGATGAGTATAAACAATTTTTAATGCAGCAGGAATTTGCTGAGCATATAGACCGTTTGCGGTTTTTTATCGGGGATGTCAGAGATGAAAAAAGGTTAAGCAAAGCATTAAATGGAGTTGATTATGTAATACATGCTGCAGCAATGAAACAGGTTCCCGCATGTGAATATAATCCAATAGAAGCAGTAAACACAAACATTGTAGGTGCAATGAATGTAATTAATGCATCTTTGGAAAATGAAAGTGTAAAAAGAGTTATAGCACTATCTACTGATAAAGCTGTGAGTCCGATTAATCTTTACGGCGGAACCAAGCTAGTTTCGGATAAACTGTTTACTGCAGCAAATAGTTATGCAGGAAGACGTCATGTCCGTTTTTCTGTAGTCAGATACGGAAATGTTGCGGGTAGCCGCGGGTCAGTAATACCGTTTTTTAAACAGAAATTAGATGCAGGTATAGATAAATTACCCTTAACCGATGAAAATATGACAAGATTCTGGATGACACTTGACAAATCTGTTTCCTTGGTAATGAAAGCTCTGGAGCTTTCAAAAGGTGGAGAGACATTTGTTTATAAAAATCCTTCGTTTTATGTAACCGATTTGATTGAAGCGATGCTTAAAAAAGGTGCTTATGATGTAACAGGTATCCGTGAGGGAGAAAAAGTTCACGAATGTATGATAACATCCTCGGATTCACTTAGAACATATGAATATGATGACCACTATGTAATCTACCCGAACTATGACTGGTGGACGGTTGAAACAGGTATTATTCCCGGTGGAAAAAAAGTTGAAGCCGGATGGGAGTATACATCAGATAAAAATACATGGTGGCTAAGTGTTGATGATTTAAAGGAACTATTGCCGGAGTACTATTAATATGGAATATATTCATTATGGCGTTCAATGTATAGAGGAAGATGATATTTCCGCTGTCATTGAATCACTAAAAAGCGGCTACCTGACGACCGGACCTAAGGTTGCAGAGTTTGAAGCAGTTTTAGCAGAAAAAACAGGTTCACAATATGCTGTGGTTGTTGCAAACGGGACAGCTGCATTACATATTGCTGCATTGGCGTTGGATTTGGAACCGGGAGATGAGATTATCACATCACCAATCACGTTTGCAGCGTCGGCCAACTGCGCTCTATACTGCGGAGCACATCCGGTTTTTGCGGATATCGACCCTGAGACCATGCTTCTTGATATTAATAAGGTTAAAGAGAAAATAACCAAAAAAACAAAAGCAATAATCCCTGTTCATTATGGCGGAGAATTATGCGATATGGATGCATATATAAAACTTGCTGAGGAATATAATCTTAAAATTATACAAGATTCTGCACATAGCATAGGCGGGTTAGTACGGGGAAAACATCAGGGTGAATATCCGGGAATGCAAATATGGTCTTTCCATCCTGTAAAAACTATAACAACCGGTGAAGGCGGAGCGGTTACAACAAATGATGAAGAAATATATAAGAAGCTGTTGAAGTTACGCACACACGGGATTACACGCGACTCGAAGCAATATGTCAATACGGACGGAGTGAATGACAGTTGGTATTATGAGATGCAGGAGCTTGGATATAATTACAGGCTTACTGATTTCCAATGCGCTCTGGGGATTACACAATTTAATAAACTGGACAGATTTTCAAAACGACGTAAAGAAATAGTTGAATGTTATAATAAGGCGTTTGAAAATCTTCCATTAAAAATACAAAAAACACCTGAGTGGAGCAATCCTGTACGTCATCTCTATACAATACGCTTAGATGATAAGCTGCGCAGACGAGAAATTTTTAACATTCTAAGGGAAAAAAATATTGGGGTTAATGCACATTATCTACCTGTTTATTTAATGCCTTACTATCAATCATTAGGATACGAAAAAGGAACTTGCCCGATAGCAGAGGATGCATTTGAGAGTTTAATTACCATACCATTACATCAGACATTAACAGATGAGCAAGTCGAATATGTAATCAAGGCGGTGAAAGATGCCGTTAGTTGAGAAGCTTAAAAAAGGTGTATATATAATTGCCGAAATGTCTGCTAATCATGCAGGCGATTTTGAAAATGCAATAAAAATCATACATGCAGCCAAAGAAGCAGGAGCGGATTGTCTTAAAATACAAACTTATACGGCAGACAGCTTAACAATTGATTGTGACAATGAGTACTTCCAAATTAAGGGGGGGCTCTGGGATGGGTACAATTTATATAATCTATATAAAGAAGCGGCAACACCATATTCATGGCAGGCTGAAATAAAAGCAGAGTGTGAAAAAGCCGGCTTGGATTTTCTTTCTACTCCATTTGATGAAAACGGAGCTGATTTTTTAGAATCGCTGAATGTTGATGTTTATAAAATAGCATCTTTTGAACTGGTACATATTCCTCTAATAAAACACATAGCACGCAAAGGAAAACCGATGATGGTTTCATGCGGCATGGGTAGTATTGAAGAAATTGATGATGCTGTTGACGCCATGATTGGCGAAGGTCTTTCAAGGGAAAAAATAGTCCTGCTCAAATGTACCAGTGAATATCCTGCAAATAATAAAGATATGAACTTACTAACTATTCCGGATATGATAAAAAGGTTCAAATGCAGCGCAGGGTTATCTGACCATACGATGGGTTCGGTTGCGCCGATTGCTGCGGTTGCTCTTGGAGCTTGTGTTATTGAAAAGCACTTTTGCCTTAGCAGGGCAATAAAAAACCCTGACAGTGATTTTTCAATGGAGCCGCATGAATATGCCGAGATGGTAAAAGGTATAAGAGCAGCTGAAAAAATGCAAGGCAAAGTAATATATGAGCCGGGGGAAACAGAAAAAGCTTCATTAACATTCCGACGCTCTATATTTTCAACAAAAGCAATAAAAAAAGGTGAAATGTTCAGTTCAGAAAATATTAAAGTGATCAGACCCGGGCATGGAATGAAACCCAAACATTACGATAATATTATAGGAAAAACCGCAAAAAATGATATTGCATATGGTGAACCGTTAAGTGAGGAGTTAATTAATTTTGAAAACTAAAAGCTTCAAGTCAGAGCGTCTTATATTCCGCGAAATATGTATTGAAGATACAGAATACATAGTTAAGTGGCGAAGTACGCCTGAGATATATGAGTATTTTCGTATACCGGAACCGTTAGCAACAGAGCATCACATTGAATGGTTCAATACAATTTATCTGAACGATGAAACAAGGGTTGAATATATAATAATCCATCCGGAAAGCATGACACCAATCGGACTTGTCGGTGTGTCCAATATACAAGAAAACTCATTACAGATAGGTTATCTTATCGGAGAACTGTCATTTCAAAAGCAAGGATATGCATCTGAATCCATTAATACTGTTATTGAAGAATATAAGAAAACCGGACTATGGTGCTTCTTTGCTGAAATTCATTCGGCTAATATAGCTTCGATAAAAACAATTGAGAAATGTGGATTTAGATTTGATATTGAACAAGAAAATGACTTTTTGTTATATAAAAAGGTGTGTAAATGAAATTATCAGATTATATAGTAAGTTTTCTTGAAAAAGAGGACGTAAAGGATGTATTCCTCCTATCCGGAGGAGGAATAATGCATATTGTGGATTCTTTGGTACAAAACAAAGCAATAAACAGATACCATAATTTACACGAGCAGGCAAGCGGTTTTTGTGCCGACGGATACTCGCTATATTCGGGAAAACCGGGTGTCTGTATTGTTACAACAGGACCGGGAGCGACAAATACTGTAACTGCTCTTGCTTCATCATTTATAGATTCAACACCCGTTATATATATATCCGGGCAAGTCAGGACTGATACAATTTCTACAATTCCGGGAGTTCGCCAAACAGGTGCGCAGGAGGTTGACATTGTATCGATTGTCAAGCCTGTTACAAAGTATGCCGTAACTGTTATGGATGCTGAAGATGTAAAATATCACTTGGAAAAAGCGTTTTTTATTTCACAACATGAGCGTCCCGGCCCGGTATGGCTTGATATTCCTCTTGATATCCAGGCAAAACTAATTGACCCGAAAATACTAAAAGGATTTGACCCGGTTGCGGAAGGATATGAAAAACCTTTAAAATTACAGCAAAGCGATGAAGACATTATAATTTCTTTGTTTAATAACTCTAAACGTCCGGTGCTGATGATAGGCAGCGGTGTAAAACTTGCTCATGCAGAAGATCAATTAATTCAATTTGTAATAAAATGGGAAATACCTGTAATATCATCACGACGTGTGCGGGGTATACTAAAAAATGAGGATGAGAAATATTACTTTGGATGTGTCGGGGCATTAGCAGACAGATATGCAAATTATATCTTACAAAACAGTGATTTTATGTTGTCAATTGGTAGTGGGCTGCGGTACTACCTCACCGCATATAACGAAAGCAACTTTGCGAAAAACGCCAAAAGAGTAGTTGTTAACGTAGATTCTGCAGAGCTTGAAAAGTTGAACATGCCGGATACTGTTAAGATTAAATGTGACGCAAAATGTTTTTTGAACGCACTACTGAGCAACAATAATGTTACTAACAATGAGCGTTTGGAATGGTGGGAATATTGTAATTCAATGAAACAGAAATATCTTGCTGTCAATGAATATATTGCACCTGATAATTCTTCGGTAAATCCATATAAAGTGGCACAATATATAGGGCAGTATATGGGTGATAACGATGTATTAGTAACATCACCGTCCGCATTTGCATATGCATTTTCTATTCCCCGCATCTATAAAGAGCAAAAAACAATAAACCACATTGGACTTGGAAGCATGGGAACTGCATTGCCGGAAGCCATAGGAGCATGCGTTGCCGCCGGGTCAAGAACAATTGTTTGCGAAGGTGATGGGGGTCTGCAGCATAACATACAGGAACTTGCTCTATTAAAACAATATAATCTTCCGGTTATTGTCTTTGTAGATAGTAATCAGGGATACAGGCAGATACATACAATGCAGGAAACTCATTTTAACAGCAGATATGCCGGTTGCACAAAAGAGAGCGGGATATCATTTCCGAATTTTGAGTTACTTGCACAAGCTTACGGACTAAAGTATATTAAAATTGACAGTGCAAAGGATGCAGAAAAATGTGTAAAAAAAGCACTGATTGATAATGAACCAAAAATCGTAGAAATGATAACAACAATGGATGTTGAGTATCTACCTATAATGAAAAGTAAAATGGGAGCAAACGGTGTAATGGAAACACCCTCGCTGGAGCTGTTATTCCCATTTTTACCCGATGATGAACACCGTGAAAATATGAAAATCTCGGAGGGTAAGTAGTATGAAACGAGTGATGATTACAGGTACGGGTAAGGTTGGATTTATCGGGAATAATCTTGTTGAAGCCTTTAATGAAAAATATTCATTACTTACACCAGCAAGAGATGAGCTGGATTTAACAGATTATAATGCGGTGTCGCGTTATTTTGATGGAAATAAAGTTGATGTGTTAATTCATGCTGCATCCGGCGTTAATGATATTCTGGATACTGATCTAAAGATGTTTTTTAACTTAGAAAAATATAGTAATAATCTGGAAAAGATAGTATATTTCGGCTCGGGTGCAGAGTATGATAAACGTTATGATATTATTAATGTTGGTGAAAATGATATTGGTAACAGTATTCCGGCAGATGGCTACGGATTGGCAAAATATATAATGAATGCATACGCAAGAAACTCGGATAATATTTATAATCTGCGTTTTTTTGGTATTTTCGGGAAGTATGAAGATTGGACATATAAATTTATTTCCAATCTTTGTTGTAAAGCGATATTTGATTTGCCTTTAACAATAAGACGTGAATGTTGTTTTGACTATATTTATATTGATGATTTACCGGATATAGTCGAATGGTTAATTGAAAATAAACCTGATTATAATGATTATAATTTTGTTTCAGGGAAACCGGTTTTACTCACTGAGATTGCAGATATCATAAAAATTGTGTCAGAGAAAAATCTTGATATTAGTGTATTAAATCCTGAAGGACGAAATAATGAATATACCGCTTCAAATAAAAGATTAAAAGCTCAAGTTTCATGGTTTGAGCCAACATCTTTATATAAAGCGATTGAGGAGCTATTTATATGGTATTTTAACAACAAGGATTTGATTGATTTAAATATTTTAAAGAAGACAAAATAATAAAGCGGAGAGAAAATAGTGATTGAAAGTAAGGATATCAGTTCTACAAATGAAAGCTATATAAAATATGCGGCTGCGGCTGTCTTAAGTTTATTTGTTACCGCAATATATTGGTATTACATGCTTGATCCAAATTTCAGATACAGTATATTTTCGTTACCCTTCAGTTCAGTAATGATTTATGTTATGTCTCTATTACTGTTTATTTTTACTTTCCTGATTTTTTGGTTGATTATCAAGAAAATTCCTGCCCGGTTCAAGTTATTTAGCAATCAAAATAAGATACTTTGTTTGAGTTCATTTTGTGTAGTTTTATTAGCATTCTGCGTGATGTGCTATTTTTTATATGTAAATGAGATGGTTAATCACCCGGGACCTGAAATGGCGGGGTTGTTATTTTGGCATACTATACCGACACCAATAATTTTTATTATAACTGTGCTGTTATTTATGTTATTTCTGTATACAACAAATATACATATATCATCAATTGATAAACCAACAAATAGTAATAAAATCTACATTTTATTATGTAGTATTTTAGCTATAGCTGTTGGGTATCAACAATTTTCTCCGCATATTTTTACAGACTATCAAAATTCTTTACATGCTCATGCTTACTATGTCTCGGCATATAATGCTACTTTCGGAGTTCCATTTAGTTTAGAAGTGACCAGTATCTACGGACATTACGGAATTTTATTCAGTATACCAATGAGAATTTTTAGAGCACTTGGCGGCACTGATTTATTACTCATTTTTAATATTCTTATTTCGTTAGGAAGTGTTTTTGTATTACTTGCGTTTGCGTATGTTATCCATATTACAATAAAAAATAACACAATCAAGTATCTTACAGTGATTTGTGTTATATGCATCAACCTCTGGATATCCCGGTATTGGCAAATAATGCCTCACAGGCAAATACCGATTGCAGCTATGGCTGCATTTATAGCATTTTATTTCAAGCATAAAAATCTAAAGTTGTTTATTATTGCAGGTCTACCGTTATCATCGCTTCTGCTTGTTTGGTCAACAGATAACGGTTTGGTTGCTGTGCTTGCATGGGTTTCATTTATAGCAATGCAGAGTCTTCAAACGCATTCTTTTAAAAGTAAAAAGTTGTGGAGAAATCTTTTCGTATGTGCAGGTGTTTTTGTTGCTGCAATATTTATGGCTGTTGGATTTGTAAACCTTTACAATGTGACACACGGGGGGGCGTTGTTAGATATTAGGGCGTTTTTTCTTGCTACCGGCAGTTCCCAATTTGTTAATTTCTTGCAAATGCTACCCCCAAGGAAATTAAGTGCGTGGATGCTTGTGCTGGCTATGTCATTATGTTTTATAGCGAAAGCACTGATTAACATACGTTTATTTAACAGCAACAGAAATAACAGTTATATATATTCCGCGTATTTTTCTTTTGCTGTTTTGGCATTGGGAGGTATGACATATTATATGAACAGAGCGTCATGGGGTCATCATGAAGGTGCATATATGGTTTATTTTGTCATGCTTGCATTACTTGCACAACATTGGTTACCTTCTGTTAAACAATTTTTTAGTAATTTTAAAGAAGGGGCTGTGAATATATTATGCAGTATAAAAGGAGCAATGGGAATAGGAACATTATTTATTCTTTTTACAATTACAATCGGATCTATAACAAACTATAGTTATACATTAATGAGTCAGAACAACAATAGAGACATGTGGAGCAGGAACGCTGTTGTTGCACATATTGTAGAATCGTTTCCTTATATAGTTCAAGGGAATGTAACAGCGTGGGGTTTTGGTGCTGTAGAGTTATATTCAATGCTAGGGTTGGATACTCAAATTTATACCACTGATATGGCAAACTATGCAATTACACAAGAATCGATTAGACATTTAGATACAACAATCCGAGAAAACGTTGGCAGACCGTTTATCACAACAAATGCTTCTCTAGATTATGTCACAGAGAGCAATCCGGATTTGCTCACGTGGATTTATGATAATTACATATATATTGACAGTGCTCCGATATATTCAATGTATGGATTTCATTTTTTGTACTTTGAACCAATAACCCGGGAGAACTAAATGAAAATTGCATTTCGAATTGACATAAGTAAAGAAATCGGCACAGGGCATTTCTATCGCATGAATGCTCTTGCCGATGTTTTTATTGAAATGAAGCACGAATGCGTTTTTTTTAAAAGTGAAGATGAACCAATTAATTTTACCGAGTTTAATATTATTATTTTAGATACTTATGAGGTTTCAGATAATTATATTGCATCTTTGAACTCAAACAATACTCTATTGGTTTGTTACGATGATAATGCATTATATAAATATAACTGTGATGTCCTTCTTAATGCAAATTTTTATGCACATGAGTTAATGTTTACTTTTGGCAATAAAATCCCCAAGCTCTTGCTTGGGGGTAAGTATGCATTATTACGAAGAGAATTTCGTGATTCAATACCTCTTGAAATAAGAGAAAAAGCAAAGAATATATTTATATGTTTCGGCGGTTCTGATGCACGTAATATTACTCCGGATGTTATTCGTTCATTGAAAGAAATCGAAAATGTGAATATTTCCGTAGTTCTTGGAGCATATACTTCAAATGATGATGAAGTATATGCATTATCTGCTGTTAATATAACAGTTTATAAGACACCGGAAAAAATTTATGATATAATGCAAAATTGTGATATAGCCGTTGCTGCATCGGGATCAATGATTTATGAGTTTTCGGCAATAGGAATGCCGACCATACTTATTACACAAGCAGAAAACCAACTCCTATCAGCTGATTATCTTGTTAATAATAATATAGCTGTCTGTTCGGGAAATTGGGACAATATCGATTATAATAGACTAAAGAACGATGTTAAAATGTTATTATGTGATTATAAAAAACGATGTGAGTTTTCGCAAAGAATGCTGGAGCGTGTTGATAAAAATGGAGCGAAAAATGCTGCTGTGGAGATAATGAATATATATAACAGCAGGGAGGGTCATCAGAATTGAAAAGAATAATTAGTATTTGTGTACCTTGTCGTAATGAGATAAATAATGTTGAACCATTGGCAAATGAAATAATACTTCAAATGGATAAAATCCTTAAATATGATTATGAAATTATTTTTATTGATAATTGCTCTGAAGATGGAACCCAAGATACCTTACGGAACATGTGTGCAAAAAACAAACGGATTAAAGCAATAATAAATGCAAAAAATTTCCCGCTAGGCTCAGGAATGCATGTATTGTTTCAAGCGAGTGGAGATTGTATTATTTCTATTCCTGCAGATTTTCAAGTTCCCATGGAGCTTATACCAACCATGATAGAAGAATGGGAAAAAGGAGCAATGGCTGTAGCATTAATAAAATCACCGGGAAAAAAAGATAAATTGCGCGGGTTTAGAAACCTATATTATTTATTAACTAAACGTCTTGCCAAAAAAAATTCACTTTCAGGTTTTACCGGGAGTGGTGCATATGACAAAACATTTATTGAAATGTGTAAAACACGAAACAATCCGATGATGAACATGAATTTTTTTACTATGGTATCGAATTATGCGGCGCCAATTGTTTTTATCAAGTACAAAGAACAATCTCGCAGAAGTGGAAAATCAAACCATGGTGCTACTGCATTAATTGACATTGCAATTAAGCGTTTTGTCAGTGTATCAGACGATGCACCACGATACGCAATAATGATAGGAATGGTGATGGGATTAGGCGCTTTACTGGTCTCTATCTATTATTTAATACGTAAGTTTATTGATTGGTATAACTTCCCTGTGGGAATGGCACCGCTTGTTATAGGAGTGTTCTTTCTTGGTGCAATGCAATTGATTTTTATGGGTCTTATCGGTGAGTATATCTTAAATATTAATAAAAGACAGATGAATGAACCCTTTGTTATTGAAAAAGAACGAATTAACTTTAGTGAGAATGGAGATGAATTAAAATGATAGTTCAAATCGGTGAACCAAAAATATGCAAAGAAAATGAACGTACACGAATGTCAGCAAGTATCGAATATGAAAACAATAAGGCCGGTGTTTGGTTTGAAGTTGATGACGAGTTCGGCGAGTTTTTTACCAGCGAACGAATTGATGCATATGTTTTATCACTTCTTCCGTGGGCGATGATGAAAGCAAAAAAAACCAAGCAAAGTATTATACTTAAAAGTGAATACCCTATATCAGAAAAATTGTGGCACCAGTTAACCAATTACTATATCCCTATACTGAGCCGAAGCATATCTTACTACGCACCGATAGTCATTGAAACAGAAAAAGTTAAAAATACTCTGACTCTTGGTAAAGGAGTTGGGTCAAGTGTATCATGCGGATTAGACTCAAATTTTACAATTCAAAAATACAAAGACGACCCTTTGGAAACCTTTCGTTTGACACATGCAGTGTATTTCGACTGGGGACTATATGGAGATGGAATCGGCAGTAATGATGAGAAGGTGATATCAGAAAAAGCTCAGCATATTACAGAAGAATCGGGATTAAAATTTGTTAAGATTACATCAAACATTGTAAAGGAGTTTTACGGAATAGCTCAAGGACCGGTCGTACCGGCAATTCTAACAGGTGGTATTTTATCTTTACAAAAATTGTTTTCTGTTTTCCATTATTCGTCAGCTAACCCCGCTTGGGAGTTTTTCATGGATGAAATACAAGCATGCAGTTATGATTTATTAAATATGGATTGCTTCAGTACTGAAAATACAACATTTTATCTTTCCGGTATGGAAGTGTTAAGACTTGATAAAGCAGCATTTGTTGCAGATAATAAAATAGTTCAAGAGAACCTGCTGGTTTGCTTATCATCTACTAATGCAAAGAATTGCAACGTCTGTGCAAACTGTTCTCATACAATGGTTGAGTTTGATGTATTAGACAAGCTGGATTTATTCAATAAAGTTTTTGATGTTGAAGCATTCCGTAAAAATCCGAGCTATCATTGGGGTTATGTGTATATGAAAAGTACTGATCCCGGTCCCGGTCTTTATGTCGGAGAACTAAAAGAAATAATAAGATTGTATAAGAGCAAACATGGCAGAATTCCTTTTAGCGTAAAATGGTCTGCGTTTCGTAATTGGATGAGGCGTGGATTTACAATTGATAATCCTAAAAGAAGGTTAGCAAAAGATGAAATTCGCTAATTACAAATATGTCGGCAAGAATATTAATAATCTTGGCGATCATGTACAAATAATCACAGTTGATTATTTGTACAGCCTCATGGGGTTATCTGAAGAGGATATCGTAATTATCGATAAAGATGATTTACAAGCATACGATGGTGAACAGGTATTATTGCCTGTATCAATGCCACTAATTGACTATAAAGAATCCGGTATTGCCGGAATGTTTTCATCAAAAATAACCCCGGTATTTTTTGGGTTGACGATGGCAAAGGATGAGCTGTTGTCTGAGGAAATTGAATATCTTAAAGCACATGAACCCATAGGATGTCGTGATGAGCGGACCTATAATACTCTGGTTCAATCAGATATAGATGCTTATCTTGGAGGCTGCTTAACAATTACTTTACCAAAGCGTGAAGCTAATTCCGGTAAGCAAAATAAAGTGTTTATTATCGACCCGACAGTGGGGTTGAATGACTTTATACCGGCAGAATTAACAAAAGAAGCGGTTTTTGATACTCATATGTTTTATGAAAAACTTGATAATCCAAAACAAAAAGCAAAGGATAGATACAAGCAGTATGAGGATGAAGCAAAACTTGTTATAACATCGTTACTGCATTGCTCAGTACCTTGTATAGCGATGGGAATACCTGTTATTCTTGCTAAGGATATAGTATCTTACCGTTTTGCGTGGCTTGAAGCTCTGCTTAAAATATATACACCTGAAGAGTATAGTGATATTAACTGGAACCCCATTGCTGTTGAGTATGAGCAATATAAGGAGCAAGTCAGAACTCTTTTTATTAAACGAATGTATGAGCAGGATGCTACTACAGAAATAAATACAGTTCATGAGTTTTATATGAACCGTAATCGCAAGGACTATATTATAGATGCGTTTATTGGTCTTCAAAAATTCATTGATGAAACATGGGTTGATTACAATAAAGAGTATAGATATGCTATTTGGGGCTTAACACAAATGGCAGATATGACAGTCAGCTATATTTCAAAACGTTATCCAAATGCCAAACTGATGCATGCCTATGACCTTCAAGAAGGGTTGAAATTCAAAGGGATAAAAACACAACATCCCGATAATATTGCAACTTATCCGGATGAAACAGTATTTGTAACAACTGTAAGTGCAGCAAGTTATGCGAAGCAATATTTCATAAAAATTAATAGACCGGAGCATTTATTTAAAACATTGGATATAATTGTTTAGTAATTGTAATCTACTTGACTCGTGGTATAATTAATGTATAAAAGGAAAGGCGATAGTTATGAAGGTTGTAATATTAGCAGGAGGACAGGGTACACGTATTGCTGAAGAAGGCAGTCAGCTGCCAAAACCGATGGTGGAAATCGGCGGCCAGCCGATACTTTGGCATATAATGAAGTATTATTCACACTTTGGATATAATGAGTTTATTATTTGCTGCGGTTTTATGGGCTATGTAATTAAAGAGTATTTTTCAAATTATTATCTTCATCGTTCTGATATAACCTTTGACTTTTCTTCTGACAATAAAATGACCGTTCACACTAACGTTGCTGAACCATGGAAGGTTACTCTTGTCGATACCGGTCAGCAAACGATGACAGGTGGACGTATCAAACGTATACAAAAATACGTCGGTGATGAGACGTTCATGATGACATATGGTGATGGTGTAGGTGATATTGATTTAAACACATTGTATGATTATCATAATAAAGAAGGCAAAATAGCCACAATTACAGCCATACAACCCGGTGGGCGATATGGTATGATTGACTTCGAAGACAATGGAGCAGTTAAAGGGTTTCGTGAAAAAGCAGTTGATGACGGAGGTTGGATAAATGCCGGTTTTATGGTGATGAAACCTGAAATATTCAATTATTTACCTAATGATGAATGTACATTAGAATTTGAACCATTCTATAAGTTGTGCGATGAAGGACAGCTTGCAGCATATAAACACTATAAATATTGGCAGTGCATGGATACTCAACGTGACAGAAGCTTCCTTGAACAACGCCTTAAGGAAGGCACAGCACCGTGGAAGCTTTGGGAGTGAGTAAAAAGAGGTGTTTTATTTTTGAATCCATTTATTTCAGTTATTATAAACGTATATAATCATGCACATATATTACCTAAAGTTTTTGAGGCGTTAAAAGCACAGACATTCAAAGATTTTGAGATTGTTATTATTGACGATTGCTCACCGGATAACAGTCGTGAAATAATAGATGATTTTTGTAAAAAAAATGACACTCTTAACGTTAAAAAAATATACTTAGAAAAAAATCTTGGTGTTTGTGGTGCTCGTAATGTTGGTTTAGATACAGCTTCAGGTATATATATTATTTATAACGATGGCGATGAATGGATGGAGGATAATTGTCTTGAAGAGCTTGCGAATATAGCAAAACAATATAATGCAGATAGGGTTAAAGGTGATTATAGACGAGTAGATTTTGAAAAAGGAAAAACTATAGATGTACGAGTCTTTAATGATAAAATGAGTAAGTGGGCATTTCCAAGTTTTGTTGCTACAATTTATCGACGTGAGATATTCGAATCAAACAATATTCGATGCCAAAAAGAATATTTTCTTGAAGATCTGTATATCAGTGGAATGTTTGCTGTTTATGAAAAAAGTTATGCAGTATGTAATAAAATAATTTATAACTCAATGAAGACGGCTTCATCTATGACATCAAGTGATACATGGAAGTTTTTACCTGTTATAGATAATGCATTTTCTGTCTATTCCTATATGAAAACAATGATCAACTCGGAAGAAATGGATTGCTTTAATTATAACTATATAAGTTATTATTACTTTGTATTAGCGAAATTTGGGCGGCAATCACTTAAAAACGCTATAAAAAACCATAAATATGCAAGACAATTAATCCGAAAAAAAATACCTGATTACTTAAAAAATCCATTAATTACTTTTCGATATAACCCTTATTTTGCCAAAGGCGGACAAAAGCTCATATGGGGTCTGGCGTTAGGCGAGAAGCTGCGTATTATACCGCTATCTTGGATTGCGTATATAATACTTTCTAAAATTATTAATCCTGATACATAAAGGAGCAATCAACCAAATGACTTTTTCCAAAGAACATGGTGAATTACATAACAAACCGGTTGATGATGAAATAAAAGCAATATTAACTTGGGTTTCGGACCATAATAAAAATTTGCAAGTAGACATAAAAAAAACGACACTAGATAAATCAACATGGTTTTATGATAATGATACCGGAAGTATAGTCAATAAAAACAGAACATTTTTCCAAATTAGAGGTATAAAATATGAAAATATTGCACAGCCGATTATTATACAAGATGAAATCGGTTATTTAGGTATATTATGCAAATCTATAAAAGGTGTACTGCATTATTTATTACAAGCTAAAATTGAACCCGGAAATATTAATAAGATACAAATCTCTCCTACAATCCAAGCAACATTATCAAACTTTACACAAGCACATGGTGGAGCAAAACCGAAATATCTTGATTATTTCGTTGGAGATAATACAGGCGAAGTAATAGTTGATCAAATTCAATCAGAGCAATCTTCAAGATTTGTAGGAAAACGTAACAGGAACATAATAATAAAACTTGATGAAAAAAAAGAAATTGACGTCAGCACTTCACACATGTGGATGACGCTATCCCAAATAAAAAAACTAATGTTACATGATAACCTAGTAAATATGGATGTACGTACTGTATTAAGTTGTATGCCTTATTATAAATATGAATTTGATGATCAGAATTCACCTTTAATACGCTCGGTTAAAGAAAACTCTCAACAAGATATCTTACCCGATATTTACAGGTACCTGAATAATCATAAAATGTTTAGTATAGAGAAGCCAATCCTTGTACCTTTGTACAGTTTACCTAATTGGCAAACTGTTAAAAAAGAAAGCTACGAAGAATTTTCATGTATTTCATCATACCATTACAAAGTAATATTTTGCGATATTAGTATAGAAGGCCGTGAAGTCCGGCATTGGGGGCAGCCTCTCTTTGAAGCATTGGGAATGGCAACATTTGGTCTTTTCACAAGAGTAAATAATGGTATTCAAGAATATTTAGTAAAAGCAAAAGCTGAGATAGGGTGTTTTGATAAAATTGAATTGGGACCTACAATTCAAATGGAATCAACAGAAAAACCAAAAAACGATATTGAACACTTATTTTTCAATTATTTAAATAAAAGTAACGGAGTAATTTACAATGTTATATCTTCTGAAGAAGGAGGGCGTTTCTATTATGAAGAAAATAGAAATGTTATAATCCAAATAGAAGCAAATGCCATTGATGACATGCCTCCGGGATATTGGTGGTGCACATATAGAACGTTAAATAAACTTGTTCAGGTTAATAATGTACTAAACATTCAACTGCGAAACTTACTTTCGTTATTGGAGATAAAATAGTTTAACTTAATAGAAGTCAGGATGGTAAAATGAAACGTGTAGTTATAACCGGTGCGGATGGTTTTATTGGTAATGCATTATCCAATAAACTCAAAGATAATAATGTTGATGTCATTGAAGTTACATTAGAAAAATCACTGCCAAAAAATCTGAACAATATTGATGTTTTCTTTCATTTTGCACGTGAAGGAGGTTATTCAAAAGACTCTTTTAAAAACACAAAATTGCAAATACAAAACTTAACGAATGACTGTGACGCGGTATACTCTGCTTTAGAAGTCGGAGCAAAACGGTTTATTTACCCTCAAACTTATAATTATCTTGAAATAAAAGAGTTTATAAGCGGGAATATTTCCAACCCTCGATATACTAATATTTACTCAGCATCAAAAACAGCCGCAGAAGTAATTGGAAAAACAATCGCATACAATAGTAACTTAGACTATATATCCGGTGCATGCTCTATGATGTATGGTCCCGGAAATTATCATGCAGATAGTTTTAGCAGTGTACTTATTAGAAATCTCATACACGGCGATGAAGTTAAGTGCGTGGCGGGAGAAAACTTATATGATATGGTTTTTATTAATGATATTGTAGATGCTTTTATTGCGATTGCAAATCATGGAAAGAACTTAAAAACGTATTATATTGGACATAGAAAGTTAAAAACATTTAAAGAAATTGTATTAGAAATACGAGATATTATTAACCCGGAGTGTAAGATAACTTTTGGAGCATATCCGGAAGCCCCGCAGATAATAGATTGGTCTGATGTTGGATTGGATGATTTATATAATGATACAGGTTTTGAATGTTCTTCAGATTTACGGGAGAGTATACTTTATACTGTAAATTGGGTGAAAAGCTGTAATAATAACTAACCTATTAATCCGGATTTATAGAGAAAAAACAGGCGATAATATGTTTAAGAAGCAAGTATTACAAAATATTATTGGTAATATTATTTTTCTTGGTTCTCAGTGGTTTATATTAATACTCATCGTCAGGATAGTTGGATATAAATCAGCCGGGATGTTTTCGCTTGCTATAGCAATTACTGCATTATTCTATGTTATTTCAGTATATGGCATGAGAGGCTTTCAAGTTTCAGACATTAAACGTGAGTATAATGATCAGCAATATATGATAGCAAGATGGATAACAATTACAATAGGCTTTTTTGCCTGTTGTATTTTTATTTTTTTTCAAGATTACAACACTCTTCAGAAATTTGTGATTATTTTTTGGATGATAAGTAAAAGTGTTGAAGCGTTTTCAGATTTGGTTTACGGATATTTTCAAAATGAAAAGAGATTCGATTGTATTTGCTTCTCTCTCTCTATTAAAGGAATAGTCCAAATCGGAGCATTTTGGTTGGGGTTGTTTGTTTTTTCTGATTTACTAATTGCTATAGTTTGTACAATTGTATCAACACTGGCGGTAGTTTTCATTTATGATGTTAAAATCATGAAAAAATCAATCCATCCTATTATACAGTTTACTAAAGAAAATTGGAAATGTTCATTGGGTTTACTTAAAAAGTGTTTTCCTTTAGTTGTTGTGTTGTTATCCGCACCTTTGATGCAATTGATACCACGGGTTTATTTTGAAGGGGTATATTCTGAAGAGTTGTTCGGAATTTTTTCTTCAATAGCTGCTCCAACTGTTATATTCCATGTGCTTGTTACAAGTGCAATGATACCTTTTATACCAAAGTTTGCAGAATACTATAACAATAGTGATAGTAAGAAATTATTGTTTCTTCTATTATACACTGTAGGAGGTACAATTATTTTAGGCGTGATAGCTATTCTTGCAGTTGTGCTTTTTGGTGAGTTTGTACTTGTATTATTATATGGAGAGAGTATCCGTATATATTCATATATACTATATTATGTTGTTGTATCAGTTGTTTTAACAGGTATTTTAATTTGCACAAATTCACTATTTATTGCTGCGAGGAAGCTTGTTTCACTTGCTGCGACATTACTTTTCGGGTGCTGTATTTGTTTTATTATAACACCATTTATGATTAATCGTTTTGAAATGAATGGTATTGCTCTTGCTATGATTGCAGGTCAACTTGTATCATTTATTCTCTTAACAGGACAATATTTCCGGTTAAGCAAAAGGATGCAAGTGTCTCAGAAAACGTAATAATAACCAACGCTAAAAATGTCAAAAAAGTTACAAGAATTGACAAAAGGTGAGGAATATGGTACAATACGGTGCTTTTACTAAATAAATATAATATGGACTTAGTAAATTATAATGGATTACATAGTGGAAAAAATCAAGGAGTGATTATAATGACATTTATAAAAACTTTAATATCACTTATATTAATTTGTTCATTGGCTTTTACGATGACAGGAATAACAGGTCCTCTTCTTGCTACAGAGATAACAGACATTCTTTTGTGTGAGGATAGTACTGTTTGTGATGATACTATGTGTGAATGCAAAAAAGATGATTCATTAGATACAGAAGATAGTGAAAAGGAACCGGAGTCTGACACAAATGGTCTAATAAAAAACAACCCATTGGGAGCAGGCTTTGCAGGCATTAATCAATTAAGTATTGGTCTCGGTGGTGACGATGACGACCCATCAGCTAACTCGAAATCCATAACGGCTGCTCCATCTGTAACATATGATGCAATAGATAATTTTATCATTCGACTATATGCATTTACTCTCGGGCGTGGACCTGATGCAGAAGGGCACAGTTATTGGAAAAACATGGTTTTAGGCGGCTTTACCGGCGGTAACTTAGCGTATAATTTTTTATTCAGCCAAGAGTTTATGAATCAGAATCATAGCAACAGCACTTTCATTGACTTGTTATATTTAACCATGATGGGACGGCATCCTGACGCTGAGGGAAAAGCTTTTTGGCTTAATCATTTAAACTCGGGGTTACCGCGACACAGTGTATTCGGAGGGTTTGAATTTTCTCCTGAATTTATAGGTCTTTGCAGAGCTGCCGGTATTGCACAGGCAGGGTCAACAGTAGGGATTCCACAAACAGGAAGTTCGCTTGTTGGGAAAGTTATATTCCTTGATGCGGGGCACGGAACTATAGGTTCTCCCGGTGCTGCCGGTTATAATGAGGCAGTTGCTATGCTGGATTTAGCAAGAAGAATAAAGCCACTTTTAGAGGCCCAGGGAGCAACCGTTGTGATGACGCGCAATTCAGAAACAAATATATCTATTGCAACACGTTGTGCTATGATCAATATAAGGTCTTTGGAAGCGGTCAGAAGTGTGACAACAGATGCAGCTAAAATATCTGAAATTAATAATTTAATCACTGTAATGAATGGAATTATTGCCAATCCCAACGTACAAGGTAATGCTATCATGAATCTTAATCCGTTTAATGCCAACAGAACAATTACGCCTGAACTCAGAAAAGTTTTTGAATATCAGAATCATCCTGTTGTACGTAATAATTTCTTATCTATATCACTTCATTCAAATGCTACAGGAAATGGTGATACGGCACCTCGTGGTGCAGAAGTATACTTTACATCAACTTCAGTAGCGAATACAGCACATTACTTTTCCGGGTATACATATTCATCAGAGAGCAGACGATTTGCAGATATTTTGTTAAACCAAATAAATAACACGGGGATACCCAGGCGGGCAAGCGGTCTTAGGGCGGCAAATTATGCAATGATCCGTGAAATAAATATTCCTGCAGTTCTTGCAGAAAATGGATTTCATACGAATGCGTCAGACCGTGCTTTGCTAATGAGCTCGGCGTATCTGGACAGTTTAGCAGTTGCTTATCGCAATGCAATAATAAACTATTTCTCATGAGTATTAGATAATTTAATAATGGTTCACAAATTGTTACAATTAGCTATTAATTGTAACAATTTGACATTTTTAGACAAATAGTGTATAATAACTCTCTAAACCTTTATATAGGTTCAGTTGACTCGAAATGATTAAACAAGGAAAAAAGGAGTGATTGAAATGAAATTCGTAAAAATAATATCACTTATTCTTATATACTCGTTAGCTTTTTCTATGGTTAGTGCCATTGGTCCTGTTTATGCTGTAGAATTATTAGATACATTATTATGTGAAGACAGTGACATTTGCGATGATCCTTTGTGCGAATGCGGTAAAGAAAATTTATCAAATGTAGAAAAAACTGATGAAAAAGAAAAAAGCGAAGAAGAAAGTGAAGAAGGATTACAAGAAATTAGCGCTTTTAATACACTGCTGGATATTAACTTTACCGGTATAAACGGCATTGCTTCTGTAGCCGGGATAGAGCCGCTTCAAGCTCCGATTGCACCATTTCAATCAATGCAATCATTATCGGCTCCAATTATCGTTCATGATGCAGTAGATAATTTTATTATTCGTCTTTATGCATTTACGTTAGGGAGAGGTCCTGATGCAGAAGGGCATAGTTATTGGAAAAACATGGTATATGGCGGGTTCACAGGAGGAAATCTGGCATATAACTTTTTATTCAGCCAAGAATTTACTAACAAGAATCACAGTAATAGTGCGTTTATTGATATATTATATTTAACGATGATGGGTCGGCATCCGGATGCAGAAGGGAAGGCATTTTGGCTTGCACATCTTAATGCAGGATTACCGCGCCATAGTGTATTCGGTGGTTTTGAATTTTCTCCGGAATTTATAAATCTTTGCATAGCGGCAGGTATTGCACAAGCAGGACATCCGGCAAGGTTTCAAAGGTCAAGCACAATTTCCGGCAGTACAAATCTTGTTAAAGTATGGAATTTAATAGTATCAGCTAATTTTAGCGGTATATCAAATCATGCCGAGCATATTGCCGGTATTGTCGGGAACATGCAGGCGGAAGCGGGAGCGGCTCTTTGCCCGTTTCAACAGCAAGCAAGCAACCAGGTCGGGCTTGGTCTTATGCAGTGGTCTTTCGGACGGCGTACAAACCTAGAAGCTTATATGTGGAATAATGGGATAACTCAAGCAGAGTTTACAAATGAAATGAATAAGCATTTTCGTCCTGATGGAACAATTGGATATTGTAGTAACCCGCAGCATGTCCACCCGGCTGCAATACTCGATAGAGCTTTAACTTTACAAATAAATTTTATGTTCCATGAACTAAGGAACACATCGGAACGCACCTATATGAATTTTATCAACCACCCTGCTAATAAATTCGGAGTCGCAGGAGCAAGAGCATATGCCGAATTATTCTGTGCATTATCGCTACGTCCCGGGGATGGCGGCCCGTCAGGTAATATCCTGGATGAAGGCGTAATTAACGCACGCTTGTCATCGGGATATAATACAGGGATAAACCTTGGCAGAATCTCTTTCCACAATCTGACAGGTAGACGGAACAACGCTGAGACCGTGTATAGGTTTTATATAAACAATGCCAGGTAAAAATGCAATGATATGTAAAATATGACCTCCTTATGATATAATACTAAAAATGTCATAAGGAGGTCATAATTTAATCAACATGAGGATATATATAATTTGAAGAGTTATAATATTACGTTATCATGTACTGAACATGTGCCTGGAACAATGAGGTCTTTTAAGCCATATAAACTTGATGTTTCTATTAATAACAGTGATAAGATTACGATGAAAAATATACTTAATAATAGTAACATATTTCTTTCATACCATTGGTATAAAAAAGATATGTCGATATACAAGTGGGATAATAACAGAGCATCGATAAACTTATTGTCTACGAATGAATATTCTGCATCAATTGACATATATGCTCCTAGTAAACCGGGAGTATATTATTTACAAATTGACATAGTTGAAGAAGGGGTTCAATGGTTCATCAGTGCCGGATTATTAGATATTGATTTAATTAAAGTTAAAGCAAAGCAAAATATACTTGGATATATAAAGTCTCGAATTAGTGAAGCAATATTAAATTCCAATCCTGTTTTATACTATTCATTACGTTCTTTAATGCTGTCATTATTAATAAAAGACCCACTTAAACAATACAAGAACTATGGCAAAGGTAAGCGGTGCTTTATTATCGGAAACGGACCATCATTAAATAATATTGATATAACATTATTGAAGGATGAAGTGACATTTGGTGTAAACGGTATTTTTCTACTGTATGATAAAATGGGTTTTGAACCTACATTTTATCTGATAAATGATAATCTTGTAATGGAAGACAGGTGTAAGGATATTGATGCGTTCGTATGCAAATCAATAAAAATAATTCCCAGAAACTATATAAGAAAAATTACTAATAAAGAAAATACTCATTTTGTCGAATTTTACGATGTGTTTAATTATAAGATGTTCCCATATTTTTCTAAATCACCAACAAAGTATTGTTGGAATGGAGGAACTGTTTCATACTTTTGCATGCAAATGGCTTTTTACTTCGGCTTTAGCGAAGTATATCTAGTTGGATTTGATCACTACTATACAATACCGGAGTCAGCAGAGGTCAATGGTGTACATATAACATCAACTGATGACGATGTTAATCATTTTTCTCCTGATTATTTTGGAAAAGGATATAAATGGCATGATCCAATGGTAAATCGAATGGAAGTATCATATAAAAAAGCAAAAAAGGTATATGAAAAACACGGGCGAAAAATATATAATGCTACAAAAGGCGGAAATCTGGAAGTGTTCCCAAGAGTAGATTTTAAATCACTTTTCAGCAATAGTTTCGCAGGAGATTAACAGTGAATGTACAAAAATTCAACAAACATGACAGAGATGATACTATAATAAATTATGATGACGATGATTTACCACAAATCAAAGCAGAGCTATCTTCTGTGGTTGTTTCAATGGCAAAACACCCTGAAACCCTTATAAACTTGTTAAAATCACTAGGTTCAATAAGTGATGAAGTTATATTAATATTGGATAATATTAAACTTGAAAACACAACAATATTTAACGAATATACTACGACTGTTGTTTCGTTACCGGGAAAAGGAAGTCTTGAAGCATATTCAAAAGATGTATTATACTACTGTACTAAAGATTGGATTCTACGAGTCGATGATGATGAAACACTTAGTGCAGATTTTACCAGAGATGTGATTCAATACTATATATCAGACAGACAAGTTACTTCATATTGGATACCGAGAAGATGGTACATAAATGATTTAGAGTATATATGCACAAAACCGTGGTATCCAGACTACCAGCTCAGATTGTACCGGAATCTACCTGCGATAATCACCTTGCCGGAAAACATTCATGAGCCGCTCAAGGTGTATGGAAAATCCGGGAAAATAAATGAGATTCATCTTAAACATAATGATCTTGTTATCGCATCTAGAAATGCGCGTGAGAAAAAAATAGAGCGTTATGAATTAATGAATCCGGGACACAGCACGAAAATGTTTTATCTTTATGAAGATTATTTACATGATACAAATGTTGATAAAGAGTATGCTGAGAATGATATTAATGACTTCATAATTTCATATGCTCCGGATAAAATGTTTGCAAATTTAGCCTACAGCATTGATGTAATTGTTCGTACAGATAACGATTATATAGCAAAAACATTAAACTGTAACAATGTATACATATCTTATCATTGGTTTAATGAGGATATGTCTATATATCAGTGGGATAATGAACGCTCAAATATCAACCAGAGAAATGTAAAAACCAAGCATAAAGAGTTTACATCAATAATTATTCTTAAAACTCCAAAAGTACCTGGAGTGTATTATCTACAAGTAGATATTGTAGAAGAAGGCAAACAGTGGTTTGTTGACAGTGGACTGCTTTTGACAGAAACAAAAAGGATTGAAGTTGTACACGCAACACAATGACTAATGCAAGATCCAAATGATATATTAAAGCATATTTATAACTGTTAATTAAAGCGGGAGTGAAAACATGAAAGTACCTATACTAGACTTAAAAAGGCAATATGAGCTGTTAAAAGATGAGATTGAGCCCGTGATCCTTGAGGTTGCACGATCCGGTTATTATATCATGGGACCGAAGATCGCTGCTTTTGAAAAAGAAATAGCTGATTATCTTGGAGTGAAACACGCTATTGCGGTTTCAAATGGAACAGATGCTCTTGTACTCGTACTTAAAGCCTGTGGTATAGGCGAAGGTGACGAGGTTATAACAACACCGTTCACATTTTTTGCATCAGCGGAAGTTATCTCTGTGGTTGGAGCAACTCCGGTATTTGTGGATGTCGAAGATAAGTCATTCAACATTGATCCTGACAAAATAGAAGAAAAAATAACAAGCAGGACCAAAGCGATCCTGCCGGTTCATATATTTGGACAAACTGCTGATATGGATTGTATCAATACTATTGCAAAAAAACACAACCTTTTTGTGATTGAAGATGCTTGTCAAGCAATAGGGGCAAAGTATAAAGGTAAAAACGCCGGAGATCTGGCTGATATCGCATGTTTCTCATTTTTCCCGACGAAGAACTTAGGTGCCTTCGGTGATGCAGGTATGATTACAACAAACGATGATAAGCTGGCAATCATCTGTAAAGCATTACGCGAACACGGTGGAGGTAAAACCGGAGCAAATGCGAAGGCGTTATTAGAGAGTTTAAGCATAGAGAGCGAAGTTAAAGAAGAAAATTCGTTATATAATCCGCATAAATACTATAATTACCTTATAGGGCATAACGCAAGAATGGATGTAATACAAGCTGCTATCTTGTCGGTGAAATTAAAACACTTAAAATCATTTACAGAAAAAAGAACAGCGACAGCCAACTACTACATCGAAGCACTTAAAGATAGCGATGTGATCACACCATACACTTTCGAAGAAAGACAACATTGCTGGCATCAATTTGCACTTCGTACAAAGCATAAAAATGAGCTTGGCGAGTATCTCTCGGAGAAAGATGTAACAACAGGAGCGTTTTATCCGGTACCGCTGCATCTGCAAAAAGTATATGAAGACCTCGGGTATAAAGAGGGAGACTTACCTGTATCAGAGATGCTTGCGAAAGAGACATTGTGCCTGCCGATTTTCCCGGAGTTGACAGAAGATGAGCGAGAGTATGTTGTGGAGTGTATTAAGAGGTACAAAGAATAGAATTTTGTGTGGAAGATTGGATATGATATAGTAAATGAGCATACAAGTAAGTAATTGTTATTATAAGAAATATGAGATTGATGAAACTCCCATCCGTGCATTAAAACGATGTACGCGTTGTATTTTACCTGAAACAATGCCTTTCATTGAGTTTGATGTTGAGGGAGTATGCAACTACTGTAATACATATAAAAAACACAGTTATTTAACTCTATCAGACTTAAACAATTGGGCTGATGGCGTTAGACGTTCAGACAGTAAGATAGACTCACTGGTATCTTTCAGTGGAGGTCGTGATTCAAGTTACGGTCTTCATTATTTTGTGAATGAACTCGGATTAAGACCAATCGCATATACATATGACTGGGGAATGATTACTGACTTAGCACACCGAAACCAAAAACTTATGTGTGAGAGATTGAATGTTGAGCATGTAATTATAACAGCAAATCTTTCACAAAAACGTAAAAATATTCAAAAGAATGTTTTAGCATGGCTAAAAAAACCAAATCTTGGCATGATCCCGTTATTTATGGCAGGCGATAAGCAATTTTTTTATTATGCAAACAAAGTTAAAAAAAAGTACAAGCTTAATGACATACTAATGGCATCAAATCCATTTGAAAAAACACATTTTAAAAGCGGTTTCTGCGGTGTAAAACCTGCTGTGTTAAGGAAAAGCGAGAACTCTTCAGCGGTAGAAAAACTTCCCTTTCTAAGTATAGTAAAAATGATTTCTCACTATTTACAGCAGTACTCTACAAACCCAAAGTACTTAAATTCTTCAATACTAGACACTTTTAATGCAACATTATGCAATTTTTTCATTTCTCACAAGTATATGCGTTTATTTGATTTTATCCCTTGGAATGAGAAAGAAATAGACAATGTATTAATAAATGAGTATAATTGGGAAAAAGCACCAGATACGGAAAGTACATGGAGAATAGGCGATGGGACTGTTCCGTTTTATAATTATATTTACTACCTGATAGCGGGATTTACCGAAAATGATACTTTAAGAAGTAATCAAGTTCGGGAAGGTATGCTTAGTAGAGAAAAGGCCTTGGAATTGGTATACATAGAAAACGCTCCAAGGTTTGAATCTATGAAATGGTATTTTAACACGATTGACTTGGACATGAGTATGGTATTAAATGAAGTGATTAACGTTAAAAAATTATACTAAAGAAACCATTAATTTTAGTAAGATTATAATTCGATCTGTTACTAGAAAACATAATTGGCATAGAAAGAATGAGTTTATGAAGAAGATCTTAGTTCTCACATCATCATATCAAAGAAGCATAAACGATCATGAATATAGAAATTTTTTTGTTCCTTCATTAACAAGAGGGATTTCAGAAAGTTGTAAAGTATATGTAATAGCACCATCTGACAAAAAGACAAAAAAGCATGAAGAGATAGACGATATCCAAGTTTTTCGGTTCAAACAAGGTCTATTCCGAAGAAGTGGATTCGCTTATGGCAGCGGTATTCTGCCTAATATTAAGAAAAACAAGTTTCTTTTATTAACAGCACCATTTTTTATGTTAAACCAATTTTTATTGGTTAGAAAAGTTTGCAAAAAGATGGATATAGATGTAATTCACGCACATTGGGTTGTACCGCAAGGAATTGTCGCAGCTATATACAAAAAGTATTTTAACAAGAAGTTAAGTCTTATAATCACTTGTCCGGGTGCAGATATTTTAGAAGATGATCATTCATTTAGTAGTATTACAAAAAATAAATTAATTTGCTTTGCTTTAAAACAAGCAGACGAAGTGGTTACAATCAGTCAAGAAAATATGAAAGCAATAAACAAGTGTGGATATAAGGAGAAAATTCATATAATTCCATATGGTATTGATACCGATTTTTTTCATCCCAGTAAACGAGATGACAGCTTGAAGCTGAAATATAATATCACCGGAATGTTTGCCTTATATGTTGGAAATATTATTGAACGTAAAGGTGTTAAGTTTATAGTGGAAGCTGCACCTGCTGTAATTAAGAAATATCCTGATTTTATTTTTGTATTCCTAGGTATGGGTAATGAAATGGACAACATGAAATCACTTTCCATGGATCTTGGTATAAATGAAAACTTATTATTTTTAGGGTATGTAACAGAAGATGAAAAAGCGGCATTTATGGCATCAGCAGATATGTTTGTGTTTCCATCTTTATCTGAAGGCTTCGGTCTTGTGAATATTGAAGCAATGAGCAGTAAAACGATTCCTATTGTATCTGATATACCTGTTTTTAGAGAAATTATAAAAGACGGTATAACAGGGATTATTACTGAAAAAGAGAATCCTAAAGAGCTTGCACGTGCGATTGTAGAGTTTATTAACAGTTCTGATAAACACAAAGAAATGGAAGAAAAAGCGAGAGAAGAAGTAGTAGAAAAATATGACTGGAAAGTTATAGTTTTGGAGTATATCAAACTAATGGAAAGCATATAAGGAAGGTTTTGAAAGAGCAATGTTAAAAGGTGCAACAAATATTCTTAAAAAACATCAACCGATATTATCGTTAAGCATTTATCATTTACCGAATGATCCTGACGTTATGAGAGATTTAATTTTATTTGCAAATCCAAAATATACTGTAATTCAAAGAGGAATGAAGCTATTTGCTTATTTGCCAAAATAAGTTAATTGATTCTGCAGTAAAATATAATAAAAGAGGTATTCATGAAAATTACTGATATTTTTAAGCGAAAAAGCTATTCTTTTGCACGAGCAATTTTGCCAAGAAAAATATTTGAAATATTATCAATGAAAGATCATAATATTTTTTCGCAGTTTGGAGAAGATGTAATTATTTTCTCGATATTTCAAAAGTTAAAGATTAATATTAATGATGTGACATATATCGATTTAGGTGCAAATGATCCAATTGTAGGCAGCAATACCTATTTGTTTTATCTTAAAAATGCAAGAGGGGTATTGGTTGAAGCTAACCCCGGCTTAATTAATACCCTTAAGAAAAAACGTCCAAGAGATACAGTACTAAACATGGCGGTTAGTATTGACAGCGATAAAGAAGAAAATTTATATATTATGAACTCACCCTCTTTGAGTACGCTAAGTTACGAGGAAGCACAAAGCTTGATCGAAAAAAGAAAAAACTTAGAAATAATCGATGTAGTAAAAATAAAAACTATCTCAGTAAATGATATAGTCCAAAATTTCTTTTGCGATAAACCACCAACTATTTTATCAATCGATTTAGAAGGTCTTGATGAAGTGATCATAAGATCAATCGATTTTTCTAAATATAGACCGTTCTTAATTATTTCAGAAGTTGTAGAGTACAACACAAGTTTACCCTATGGTAAAAAGAACAAAAATATAATTGAGTATATGAAAAGTAATAATTATGATGAATACGCATTTACTGGAGTTAACTCAATTTTTATCGATTCATTAAGCAATTAATTAATGAGTAAGAGTTAAAATAATGAAGAAAATCCTAAGGCTTGTAATCGGTATTATAGTTATATTTCTTACTATTGTTTTCTTTGTAATGCAGGTTGTAAACAATTGGAGTGAGTTAAGGGAAACAGTATTTACCATTAATGTGTGGTATGCAGTTTGTGCAGTTATGTTTATGGTACTTACTTACTGTGCACATACATATACTTGGCATTGTTTAATAAACGAAACACATAAAGCTACTAATCAAATAACACTTAAACAAAGCATGGGTGTGTTTAATATTACAAACTTAACAAAGTATATACCAGGCAAAGTTTGGGCATATGGTATCCAAATGTATATATTAAGTAAAAACGGGTTCAGTGCTGCAAAAGTTCTATTTGTTAATGTATTGTTGCTACTATTGACTATATCAATAGTATGTGTTGCTGCGTTCTATTATATTTTATTTAATTTCATATATATTGATTTACTCTTGAAATATTTAATTGTTGTTGTTTCGTCTATTGTGTGTGTGCTATGTTTAATATATATAGAAAAAGCACTATATTTGTTGATAAAAATAATAAAGAAGGTTGTTAAAAGAGACTTTTCCATTATTGTAGTACCAAGACAGCAAATATTAAAAGCAATATTTATATTAGTAATTTCTCATACCTTTTTCATTCTGTCGGTTGTCTTTATTTGTTTTGCAACAGGTATTGAACATAATATCAGATACTGTATTGAGATTGGTTTTATAGGTGTTATTTCATCTATAATTGGGTTTTTTGCTTTATTTGCTCCGGGAGGTCTTGGTGTTCAGGAAGCATCAATGTATGCTTTATTAATAACTAAGTTTGGAATCACAGTAGCTGTTCTTCTGCCGATAATCTTAAGGATGATTATTTTAATATCTGATGTTGTATTAACTCTTATATCATATCTCTGCATCAGAAAAGATTTAAAGGGTTTTTTAAAGAAGAAACAGTGTAAAAAGATCAAGTGTAGTGAGGAGTGAGCTAATGTATGAGCACTGATAACTATGAATATCAATATAATTATTCTGATGATTACGACTTATTATATAATGAAAGCGAACGTGGAGTTAAGGCAAAGAAGGTACTCTCTGTATTACAAGATTATCTAGGAGTCACATTTGACATGAAAATTCTAGATGTCGGATGCTCTACGGGTATACAAACAGCCATGATAGGTTGTCATTTTAAAGAGGTTATAGGTATTGATATAGATAAGAATGCTATCAAATATGCAAAAAAAAATTACGAAAAGGATTCGATAAAATTTATTCTCGCTGATAGTATGAACATACCGTTTCAAGATTGTATTTTCGATGTTGTCCTTTGCACACACGTCTATGAGCATGTTCCAGATTCGATACGTCTATTATATGAAATTAATAGAGTATTAAAGCCGGGTGGTATTTGCTATTTCGCAGCTGCAAATAAATATAATTTAGATATCTTCGAACCTCACTATAAGCTGCCATTTCTTTCATGGTTGCCAAAATCATTAGCAAATAGATATATTCGTTTATCCGGTAAAGCGGATTTATATTATGAAAACCTTTACTCTTTTTCTAAATTGCGAAAAATAACTTCTTCATTTGAAAGAATAGACTACACAAAAAAAATATTAACGTACCCTGATCTCTTTAATGCCACAGACATGTTAAAAACTGGCACAATAAAACAAAAGCTATCTTTAATAGCTTGTGATTATCTTTATTTTCTTTTGCCAACATACATATGGATATTAAAAAAACGCTGATTCGATCATTAGGTTATTACGTTTCCATTATAGTTTTTGAATAGTGTTAGGCGTTTGCTTTAATTAGTAAATATCCTTGGAAGTATTTATTAATGTGAAAAAAGCGGAAAGTTAATTGCAAAATCTGTTTGCAAAGTCTGTTGTTGCAGCATTTGTTATCGGGAGATTGACAGGTCGACCTTCTACTGCAGATTTATGGACAGCCAGTATAAATTCTATTGCATTTTTTCCATCTACTGCGTCAATGTATGGTTTTCTGTTGTTTATTATTGCATCTAACATATCTTTATATAACGGAGTATGCCCAAATCCGTATACGTCAGGCGGATCTTCAGAAAAACGGTTATGGAGGGATTCTGCTGATTCATCAGAATCCTTTACTTTCCAATGCTCAATTGCATTAACAGACTTACCACCTATCTTTATTGTACCTTCTGATCCAAATAAACAAAGGGTTTCCTCAAAGTTTGAATCGTATACATTCACTGTGCCTTCTACAATACCATACCCACCATTGGCAAACTTAACGACAGCAAGCCCTAAATCCTCTGCTTCAATATACGGATGTGTCAGGCGATTTGTATATGCGAATACTTCTGTTACTTTGTTTCCCATCATCCATAATAATAAATCGATATTGTGAATGCACTGGTTCATCAAAGCACCGCCATCTTGTGCCCAAGTGCCTCGCCAGCTTGCCTGTTTAAAATAATCATGATCTCTGTTCCAGCGGATATTTGCCACAGAGTAAAGCATTTTTCCCAGAGCATTGCTTTCTACAGCATTACGTGTCACCTGAATTGCTTTATTAAATCGATTTTGGTGACATACACTTACTTTTACATTATACTTTTTGCTTTCACTTATGATCTCTTCTGCATCTGAAGTAGATAGAGTAAATGGTTTTTCGACGATAACGTGGATGCCTTTACGAATACAATTCAATGCGATTTCGGCATGACTGCCGCTTTCGGTAGCGATTGCAACAAGATCAAGGGCTTCTTTTTCCAGCATTTCATTATGATCCGTGTATTTATGAAGATAGCCTAGATCAAATTTAGCAATTTTATCATCCATAGCATCAGTGAGAATATCGCATATAGCGGCTATATCAAGATCGTTATTTTGCGCTGCTGACAAATGGTTTTTTGAAATTCTGCCGCATCCAATCAATGCGTACTTTAGTTTTTGCACTTATAGTTCTCCTTAAACATTATAATAATTCTATATTACTTCTGTTTTTCACATTCTTCATGACATTTTTTGTGTCAAAAATCATTTTTGCATACTGTTGCACCATGTCATAATTCACAATATCGTGCGCTGTAGTAATTACAACCAAATCATACATAGGAATTATATCTGATGTTAGTTCAAGTAATCCGCTTTTTTCTGACCCCTTATATTTGTACTCAAAAATATAAGGGTCAAAATAATCGATGTCTGCGCCTGATTCTTCAAACTGTCTGATTACACGTAGTGCAGGACTTTCTCGATAATCATCAATATTTTGTTTATATGCTACTCCCAGGATCAAAATCTTTGCACCGTTTAAAGCTTTCTTGAATCTGTTGAGTATTTTCGCACTTCGTTCAACAACATATTGAGGCATATATGTGTTGATTTCATTTGCTGTTTCTATCAAGCGTGTATGATAATCAAACTCACGTGATTTCCATGTCAGATAAAAAGGGTCTAGAGGTATACAATGTCCACCAACACCCGGACCCGGGTAAAAAGCAGTGAAACCGTAAGGTTTTGTTTTCGCGGCATTGATCACTTCCCAAACGTCAATACCCATTTTCTCGCAAATAATAGCCATTTCATTGGCAAGTGCTATGTTGATGTTTCGGTATGTGTTTTCCAGGATTTTTTCCATCTCGGCAACTTTCGGGGAAGAAACTTCGAGTATATCACTTACTAAAACATTTCGATAAACAGCAGCTGTCAGTTGTGTTGCATCCTTTCCGATACCGCCGACAACTTTAGGTGTGTTTTTTGTGTTATATATAAGGTTTCCGGGATCAACTCTTTCGGGTGAAAACGCTAAGTAGAAATCTTCACCGCATTTCATTCCAGATTCCTGCTCAAGCAATGGTTTCATGAGCTCTTCTGTAGTACCGGGATATGTTGTACTTTCGAGCACTACAATACTACCGGCTTTCAGATACTTTCCAACCATTTTTGTAGATTCTCTTACATAGCTGATATCCGGTTGCTGATATTCATCGAGAGGGGTTGGAACGCAAATTGCAACAAAGTCCACATCCTTGACAAACGAAAAATCTGTTGTTGCTGAGAGTTTACCAGATGAGATCATGAGTGCCAAATCGGAATCAACAACATCGCCTATATAATTGACTCCGCTATTGACCATGTCAACCTTTTCTGATTGAATATCAAAGCCAATAGTTTTATATCCAGCTTTTGCCTTTTCTACAGCTAAGGGTAAACCAACATAACCCAACCCTATAACACCAATAACAAGATCTTTCGATTCAATTTTATGCAGAAAACCCTCTTTGTTAATCATATAAAAGTTCACTCACTTTTCCGGACTCATTGAGATACTCAACAGCACACTCTTTACAAATGGCTTTATTATTATCAAAAACGAGTTTCTCTGCACATTTACATACAAATCCTACAAACCGCGCGGGTACTCCGTAAACCATTGCAAAATCCGGTATATCTTTTGTTATAACGCTCCCTGCACCAATGAGAGCATATTTCCCTATTGTGTTTCCGCAAACGATCGTTGCGTTTGCACCGATGCTTGCACCTTCTTTTATGAGGGTTTGTTTATACTCTGATTTTCTTTCTATATGACTCCGCGGGTTTACTATATTTGTGAATACGCAAGATGGTCCCAGAAACACGTTGTCTTCGCAAATAACACCAGTATAGACTGAAACATTGTTTTGGATTTTAACATTATCACCTAGAATAACATCTGGGGAAATTACAACATTTTGCCCAATATTGCAATTTTGTCCTATCTTACTGTTTTTCATGATATGCGAAAAATGCCATATACATGTGCCAATACCGATAATACACGGATCATCTACATAGCTTGATTGATGTACAAAGAAATCAGACATGCTTGTCACCTCTATGAACTATTTCTGTAGCCTTTCATTGTCTATCATGTCGAACCACATTCCAAAGGAAAAAAGGAGTATGCATAGGATTAACGATAACACAAAACCAAAATATGTTCCGCTTGAGACTGCCTGATGGCATAAGCCTATAATAATATATACAAGAAAATATATACTTGATAATAAACTAAGCACTGAAAGAGAGTAAAATACGAATATTGGATGAAAATCATTAATTAAGTACTTGCTGAAAATTCGTTTATAGAATCCTTTTACTAATAACCAACTCACGGTGGGAATTACTTTACCGATCTTCATTTTACTCTGTTCGCCGACATTGTATACCGGTTTTATCGGAATCTCTCTTATTGTACAATGTGCTATGTTAAGCTTGATAAGGATATCGTTTGGAACTCCGTAATTATTATATATACTATATAAACTCAGCTTGTTCAACGCACGCAGAGATATAGATGTATAACCTGTTTGAGTATCTGATATGCGCCAGAAACCTGAAGCTACTTTTGTCATTGCGGATAGCACTGAGTTCCCGAAAAATCTTTTCTTTGGAACGATTATTCGTGATGCCCCATGCCATAGCCTGTTTCCTTTGACATAGTCTATATCATCTTCAACAACAGGTAAGCATATACTTTCTAACTCATCCGGATCCATTTGTGCGTCCCCTGCCATAACAGATGTACAATCAATGCCGTGATCGCGGCACCATTTATAACCTATTTTGATAGCTCCGCCAACACGTGCGTTTTTTTTATTGTTGATCAGCACAATCCTGTCAGTATCCTTGTCGTTGAATATTTCGTGGGGGGGGTATTTGCTTACCTCTTCCCTTCGCATTTCAAATAAAACGACATCTGCTTTGTTGAAAATTGTTTCTATTGGAGGCTCAATATATGGGATTGAAATCGTTTTATCACTATTTCCATTTTCGCGTTTAATATAGTCACATACGATTTCAAAAGTTTTGTCTTTTGAAAAGTCGTTTACTATAATAATCCTGTCAACAAAAGCCGGCATTGTATCGATTACAATGCCTATTTGCGTTTCTTCGTTATAAGCCGGCACTACTACCGCAATTGTTTTATTATTAAGCATTTAATCATCACTTCCAGAATTTTGTTTTGATATAATATTTTTCATAATTTTGCTTTTTTTTATACCACATTGGGAAACAAAACTTGCAACTGTTATGCTAAAGACAATTGGTACTATATATAGCATATGCAGTATCATTCTGTTTCCGGAATCTGCCATACTGCTGCGCCAGGGAGCTATTCTGACACCACCAAATATTAAGAGCATTAAAAAGAACAAAAATACATAACTTGATAAGGATAATAGAATTGTTCTTTTGCTATCATCAAATATTGAAAAAATTAAAGGAACGAGAGCTAATAGGAATATCCAAACCACCCCGTGATAACCTCCAAAAACAGTATGCCAACCAATAACGATTATATTATTTAAAGAATCATCAGTTTTGAATATATATAGAATCACATTTACAAATAATAAAACAATTATAGTAATCTTTGTTAAGTGTTTATCAAACCATTTAAAAAGTTTTTTTGGTTTCAAAAAGTACATGCATGTTAAATATATAATATAGAACAGGATTGGTGTTAACTGGAGTCCATCTCTTATAGGCGTCCAGAATGGGCTGTCTACAAATCCAATATAGTGAAAATAAAATATAAATTGAGCTGTACAGATGCAAGAAAACAAAAAGACATAAATTAAGTAATCTCTTCTGTTAGTGAATAGATTTTTTATGGAAATTAAGAAGAGTAATGCAAATAACGGTGCTTCTATCCGGGCAACACTAAACATCAAAAAAGGTAAAATCGAAATAAACAAGAATTTTCTCTCTTGAGTTATAAAGTAATTTACTATTAATATTGCAGCAAGACCGCCAAATATACCAACAGGCAGGTTATTTAGGAGCCATCCCATATTTAAAATATTTAATGGGTTTGTTATAACGATTAAAAACGAGGTTATTGTAATTATATATATTATACATGTGGGAAGGTTATATCGCTTTAATATGTTGTGTAGTAAAAACAACATAGCTAATATGCCGGAACAACAAATAACCCAGACGTATGTATAGCTGAAGTCTAATCCGAACATAAGAACACTTGCGTGAAAAATCGGACCGATAATGGAAAAAGAAGAGAAAAAACCAAGGAAACCAGTAAAACCTTGAGAGTAGTATATTTGAATTCCAATATCTATATTTGCTATAGAATCATTGGAATGCCACCATGAGGGGAATACACATATTATAGTAATAATAAATAATACTATAAATGTTGTTATTAAGTTAGCGAATGTAAATATATTTTTTTGCAATTTTAAGTTTTGGGTACCATTATTCTTATATTTCATAAATATGTTTATATAAACAACCAGTAATATAAAGGATGTTATTATGCATGAGAAGAAGTTAATAGGTATATTTAATAACCCAATAGCATATACATACAAGATATAATATGCAATTCCAACAGGCATTGATAGTATGGGATATAATCCGGGTGGTAAGGAACGGGTAAAAGGATATATAATCAAAAGTCCCATTGAAAATAGTAAGACTAAAAATAAAGCATGCATAAAAATTACTGTAGATACGTTGTTTTTTTCGCTTAAGTAATGTAATTGAATAAATTCATCCGGGTAAAAGCGTTCTACAAACAGCATGCTTGTATCACTAAATACTCCCATTTGTTCTAGAACATCAGTTGTGATTTCAGAAAATGTAAGATGATGCGCAAGAGAATAAGGAACTATGTGAACATTACCGTTAATATCTTGTAATATCATAATTGAGTTATCGTCAATCCATGCTTGCCCCGTGTAAAAATACATATTTCTTTGATGTTCACTGAAATGCATTTGAAGTGTCTGTGGATGTGGTATAATCTTAGAAAGCTCATGCAGTGATTGATTAACAATAAAACCGATAGTCATGGTTTCAAGCAGTCCATGATTTTGAGAATTAGTTAAAAGGTACTGCATGTTTAAACTACTGTTGTAAGCATGATCGTCAACTATTACATATTTATCATTAAAAAGACCTGAGTATACGTTCATTATTAATCTATTACGTATTGTAATATTCTCACGATTAATAAATATGTTATTATAACTGTATTCTGAAAGAAAATCATCTTCTACGATTGTATTGAATGATGTAACTGAAGGACCCGCATAAATAATATTTACTATTGAAATTGTAACAGCAAAAATAGCAAAAATAACAGATAATATTATACCCCTGTTTTTAATGAATATAGTTTTTTTAACACAATAATATATAAATAAAAAGAGCCATATAATAGAGTAAATAGATGCAAATATTAACAAGAGATTAACCACACTAGAGTTAGTTATATGTTCAACAGTATGTGAAAATCGAAGCGCATATAATACTTTTGTGCTAGCTATATAGTATAAAAAGTAAAGGACTATACCAACGAAAAAACCGATAATTAATACTTGTTTTGCTTTTTTGGATTCGTTAATATAATTAGTCATCTATAAAAACCCTCTTTATAAATTAGGTACAAACACTAGAAATACAAGCAAATAATATTATACCGTATTATTTTTGTCAAATCATTTTTCAAGCAAAAAATAATTTCGAAGTAATTCCGAGCAAAAGATTATTTGTATCCCGGCAACAATAATATAGTATAATTCATTTGTTTATGTTAAGATAAATTTTGAAATTAATAAGCATTGAATAATAAGTCAGGGAAGAATTAAATGAGTACTCTAAAAACTCTAAAAGCTATCTCTATTGAAGTTGGAAATGAAAATATTTCAATGGAAGAGCGCATTGAAAAAAATATAAGTCTATTATCAAATGATGAAATACTAAGTATAATTCAAGATGCTATTCAAAATGGTTTTAAAGGAGATATATTATTACGTTGCTATACTGATTCATTAACTACCAGAGAAAATATCGCAAAAATTATAGAAACATCATCATATTCGAATTGTTTTATGGAAATAAGATCTTCATTAAATGATGAAAACTCTATAAGTAACAGCAGTAATGACATATATCAAAATGAAGAAATTAACACTTTTGGATGTCGCAGACTATTTGATATTGAACTACCAATTGACTGCTATGGAAATGTTAAATTATGTCGTAATGACTGGATGAATAGTTGTGATATTGGAAATGTAAAAAAAGAACGTTTAAGTTATATTTTAAGGTCTGATAATTTCTTAAAAATAAAAAAAGCAATTCATAGAATTAATCTAGATTTAGATAACTGCCCATCTATTTGTAAAAAATGTGATAAACCGTATAAAACAGCTGATGAAATTATTTATGACGATGAAATCTTACCGCCAGTTAAGAATGAATTATCTTCAGTTGTTGTATCCAGAGCTAAGCATCCAAGATTATTAATTAAACTGCTTAAGTCACTTACAGAAGTTAGTGATGAAGTAGTTTTAATTTTAGATAATTGTAATCAAAAAATAATCAAGAAATTATCTAAATTTGTTACTACAGTTGTTTCACTGCCGGGAAAGGGTAGTTATGAAGCATATGCATTTGATGTAATAAAATATTGTACAAAAGACTGGATATTCAGAGTTGATGACGATGAAAATATTAGCCCAAACATAACAAAGGAATTAATGGAGCAGTATATTTCTGACAGAACCATTTCTTCATATTTAATTTTTGTTAGAGGATATATAAATAGAAGAGAATATATAGTCACTCCATATTGGTATCCTTGCCGCCAATTGCGTTTATTTCGAAATATTCCGGGTATTTTAAAACTACCATCCCGTGTACATGAAAGGTTAGGTGTTGCTGGTGAACAAGCTGATATGTATGGAGTACATCTTAAGCATTGGGATATGGCAATGCATTCACATAACGATTTAATAAATAAAGTTGAGTATTATGAATCGCTGTGTCCGGAGCATAGTGGATGGCGGAGTTATCTTTATTTTCTACAGATTTATGATACACAAACAGATAAAATTCCAAAAAAGCATTATGCACAAAATTTTATTGAATGTAATATGCTTAAAAGCATGAAAACAAAAGAAAACCACTATTCTTATGTCGAGGTATTTCTATACATTAGTGATATTGATATTAAATGTCTTATTAATAAACAAGAAAACATATTTTTATCATATCATTGGTATAATAAAGATATGACAATATATAGGTGGGATAATGCCAGAGCAAGTATTAGAAAAATAATTGGTGAAAAAGACAAATACTATTCAAATTTACCAATTGTACCGCCGGAAGATGAAGGAGAATACTTTATTAGATTGGATATCGTAAATGAAGGACGACAGTGGTATAGCGAAAGCAAATTAGTGGAAGCTAAAACATATCCAATAAAAGTCAACAAAGCGATTATTGATGATGAAAATGTTCAGTTATTGAATAAATATGAGCAAAGAGAAATTATTGCTTTAGCAGAAAAAAAGAATAAGGAAAAAGCAATAAATAATGAAATAACTAAAATTCAATATGATGAATGTGATTTAGTATCAACCAATTCTGAACTGTCATCAGTAATTATATCAAAAGGAAATGATAAAACCCGTTTAATTAATCTGCTAGTTTCACTTAATAAAATTAGTGATGAAGTTATATTAATTTTAGATAATAATAATCCCAATTTAGTTGAAGAATTAACTAAATATGCAACAAATGTTACTCAGATATACGGTAGGGATTGTTATGAAGCATATTCAAAAGATATATTACGTTTTTGTACAAAAGATTGGATACTAAATATTAAGGATGATGAAATTCTAAGCTCTAATATCACGAAGTCATTTCTTAAGAATTATATTTCAAATAAGTCTGTCGCTTCATATATATTACCTGTTAGATGGTATTTAAATGATTGTGAATATCTTTGTAATGAACCATGGGGTTCTGATTGTCAAGTTAGATTATTCCGTAACCTACCCTCCATCATTGAGTTACCTAGGTATATTCACGAACCTATTACTGTTTTAGGAAATTCATGCATTATTAATGATGCCTATATTAAGAATATGAATTTTTACCTAATTTCCCGAGAAGAAAGAGAAAAAATAGCATATGTAAGCAAATCAATGAATCCGTTATTTAATGGTGATAAATTTATCCTTTATGAAGATTATAAATATCAAACAATAGGAGAATAAGAATTGAGTAAAGAAACGATCAATAGTATAATTATATCTGAAATCCCCAAGATTGTCAGGACAAATCTTTCTTATGCAATTGATGTTTTGGTTAAAGTGGAAAACCCTGATATAGCATCATTGATTGAAGATAATGAAAATATTTTTCTATCATACCATTGGTATAATGAAGATAAAACTGTCTTTATATGGGATAATGAAAGGTTTAAACTAAAGCGTGATATATCTGATGATTATTTAACTTCATTACCAATCAATATTCCGAAACAATCAGGTGTTTTCTATTTACAAATTGATATTGTTGAAGAAGGTGTGCAATGGTTTTGCGGTAGTGGATTAATGCAATCAAATCTTTGCAAAGTAGAGGTTGAAAAATATAATCAAAAAAGAGAGAAGGATTACAGAAAAATAATAGGAAAAGATATAATCTTATATGGTGAAAAAAAGTTTGTGAAAGATTTTGAAATGTTCTTTTATGAACTTACAATATCAGCATGTTTTTATGAAGATGCTTTGCCTGATATTAACTCTGAAGAATCATTAATCATACTTTGTAGTTTCAATTGTGAAAAACTTCAGATGAACCTTGAAGCTATAGGAATGGATTACGGAAAAAAGTTTATATATGCTTCAGATATTATTAATTACATTGATAAGATTGATAATGAACTATTATATAAGAATAGGAAGGTTATAGTTTTTGGAACAGGTATATGTGCTGAAGAACTTATAACGAGTCATCCTTTAATGGATGTTTCATATTTTATTGATAGTGATTATAGCTTCTATAAAGAGGAGTATCTTGGAAAACCAGTAAAGCAACCGGAGGTAATTTGTGATGAATCATTAAATGACATTCTGGTTATTATCGCTGCACATGATCATTTTGAGCAAACGGCATTATTGCAATCAATGGGGTTTGTTTATGGTACAGAATTTGTTATTTATAATCCGGAAAGTGGTGTTCTGGAAACCGGAAAAAGAATAGCGTCAGAAATATTAACAAGCGTTATTAAAGCCGAACCAGAATGTGACAGAGTATGTCCCAGATTATTCCATTGTGTTAGAGTTGGCAGTCATGGCTATACAAAACCATGTTGCCAGACTGTCTCAAATGTATTTAATGGAAGCCTGTTGTCTGCTGATTTTAATGACATAATGAACTCAATGTGTTCGAGAGTATTTCGTTTATCAGCCCTTAACGGGACATATGCACTTTGCAACAGAGTCTGCACATATATTGGAGGAGGCACAGGTTGTACTGTTGCGGATAACAGGGAGTTGCCTGACGAATACAAAACAGTGAAGCATAGTGTAAACAGGTTATTTGAGTTTGTACCGGGGTATGATAATGTCTGTAACCTTGCTTGTGCAACTTGCAGAAAGTCTTTGTTTGTGAAAAATACTCCCAAGGATAGTATCAGAATTGAAAAAATAGAAAAAATCGTAATGAATGAAATTATGAACATCACAGATGTGTACTATGTTTCATCTAGTGGAGATCCGTTTTTCACCTATGCAAATATGATCAGTAATCCACCCTCATCTGCACATCTGCTCCTGTCTACAAACGGTATGCTTTTTAACGAAAAAGGCTGGGAAATGATCAAAGGCAAATATAAGTCCATTCAAGTAAACGTATCGATCGACGCCGCATGTGCAGATACGTATAATAAGATCCGGGAAGGGAACTGGAACAATCTTTTGTGTAACTTAAAGTTCATTTCGGAGTTACGAAAAAATAATGAACTGGTGCATTATTGCATATCTTTTGTTGTTCAAAAAGATAACTTTAGAGAAATGGAAGACTTTATTAAAATGGGTTTTGATCTTGGAGTTGACAGAGTGTGGTTTCAAGTGATAATAGATAAAGGGTTATCAGCAACTGGATGTGATGCTAATGTGGCAAATAACCGGAATCCGTATCATGAGGAATATAAAAAAGTAATAAGCTCACATCTTTTTGAAGATAGCAGAGTTGTATTAAAAAGATCTGAGAGTAGATTGAATTATAAACCGATATCGGAGATTGAAGTGCAACCTTCAATACATTAGTTAAATGTTTAAACAAGGAGCCAAAATGAGTAGTTCTATTGAAATAATTTTCGAAAACTCAAAAATTCCAAGGAATATGAGTTCCTGGGAGTTAGTAATTGTAGACATGGTGTTTTCAATTAATAACCCGTTAGCCAGAGATATTATTGATAAAAATACTGATGTTAGTATTTCATATCACTGGTATACCAAGGATATGGAAGTGTATAGATGGGATAACAAAAGATCACCAATAACAAAGACACAAAATCATGATAATGAATATAAAACATTGCTACATATAACCCCACCGGAAAAATCGGGTGTGTTCTATTTTAAATTAGATATTGTTGAAGAAGGGGTTCAATGGTTTTGTGCATCTGAGTTAATAAATACTGTTCCAATAAAAATACATGTTAAAAAAAATATCAAAAGTTTTTTGAAAAAAAAAGTAAAAATAATAGATCAAAAGTTGGATTATAACCTTCGTGGCTTATACTACAACATAACAAAAAAAGCTCAATTAAAGAATTTGAAGAATTATGGAAAAGGTAAACGTTGTTTTATCATTGGAAATGGTCCATCTTTGAATAACGTTGATATTACATTACTTAGAGACGAAATAACTTTTGGAGTCAATGGTATTTTTCTACTATTTGAAAAAATGGGTTTTCAACCGACATACTATTTTGTAGAAGATTATCTTGTTATGGAAGACAGACATGAGGATATTGAAAAGTATGTTACTCAATCGACAAGATTTTTCCTGAGAGACTATACTAAGTATATAAAAAAACATGATAAAACATACTTTATTGATTACTTTTCTGTGTATGGTTACAAAAAATTCCCTCATTTTTCGAAACACCCGACAAAATATCTTTGGCCCGGCGGAACAGTTACCTACTTATGCATGCAAATGGCATTTTATTTTGGTTTTAACGAGGTTTACCTAATAGGTTTTGACCATAGTTATACTATTCCCAAATCAGCTGAAGTTCATGGCTATAATATTACATCAACTGAAGATGATATTAATCATTTTACACCTGAGTACTTTGGGAAAGGTTACAGATGGCATGATCCCATGGTCGACAGAATGGAGATTTCATATAAAAAAGCAAAAAAAGTTTACGAAAAACATGGGCGTAAGATCATCAACGCTACAAAGGGCGGTCATCTTGAAGTTTTCCAGAGAGTTGAGTTTGAGTCGCTTTTTAAAACTTCAGACAGTCAGAATGTTTCTGAAAAAAAGAGTCATGTTAATGTAATTGAGCTCCAATATTCAGTTCCTGAAAGTATGGATGTAGGTTTTTCGCTCATTATTGAAATATTCATGAACTTCTGTCATTCAAAACTTGCACAAATGAAGCTTGATTGGGAGAATATATATCTATCATATCATTGGTATTCTGAAGACATGTCAGTATACCGTTGGGACAACAACAGATGTAAATTAAGTTTCTATTGTTTTGAAAAAAAAGGTTTTCCAATTTTAATAGATGTACCGGATAAACAAGGTGTATTTTATCTTCAAATCGATATTGTCGAAGAAAAAAAGCAATGGTTTACACTTAGTGGTTTATTGGATTCCAAATTTTATAAGGTAGTAGTAGATGATAAACTCATAAAGTACAGAGCGGAGTACTTTAAACAAAATGAAGATAACGTAGAAGAAGTAAATAGACTCCTTGCTGATGAAAAATCAATATTTGTTCTTTCTAGAATAATAAGATACACAAAAAATGGAAAAACACACTTTGAATCTATATATGAAGGACATGAATATAGCGTTATTGAACTATTTAACTCAGAAAACTATAAAAACGAAGTTATCGTTGATGTCGGTGCAGCAGATGGTGATAGTCTTGATGTGTTTTTAAACATTTTTGGGAGCGACGGAATATCTAAGATAATCTCTTTTGAGCCGGTAAAAGAACGTTGTGATGAACTTATAATCAAAGCAAAAAACATTAAAGATGTTGATGTTGAAGTGTTTCAGATTGGTCTTTCTGATAAAAATGAAACAGCAGAAATCAATTTTTTGCCAAATAGACCGGGTGCATCGTACATATCCGGAACAGGCTTTGATGGAATTGGCGATGTAACTGCCTGTGCTGATACCCGTACAATAGAACTAAAGAAGCTGGATGATGTGCTTCATTCAGATTATAAAGTTACATACATAAAAATGGATATTGAAGGGTCAGAATACAGTGCTTTACTAGGCGCTGAAAAGGTTATAAAAAGAGACAAGCCAAGGTTGGCAATTTGCTTATATCATCAAGCAGAGGATTACTTGCGGATTCCGAAACTGGTAAAAGAAATGGTACCTGAGTATAAATTATTTATAAGGCATCATGGAAATGGTATTGTTGGTACTGTGTTGTATGCAACGTGTGAATAACTGTGCTCGCAGTAAAACGAATAGGTTGATTGTTAAGCGAGAAGCAAGAGCGACAAAGATAATGCAAACTGCCACAAAGATAGCAAAAAACCAAGCGGAAAAGTGACGGAATAACCGCAAAAGCGAACAAATACAGCGTTGGAAATGCAACAATTAAGCTGTATGAAACGAATTTAGGGTACACCAACCAAGGCCTTGAACATTTGTGTCAAAAAAAATGCAAGACGCAAAGCAATAAGTTTGTCATATAGTCAAATGAACGTCTCCCCAAATATTGTTATCTGTGTTATTCTATAATTAATACATTTTCTATGATGGGTTGGTTAGCCTTGTAG